>OFFY01000996.1_pt1 | contig 26141 bp, 26 predicted proteins | sample 1521481 | NCBI WGS metagenome assembly OFFY01 (sample SAMEA3504117, study PRJEB24116) | mouse gut metagenome | biome: mouse gut; feature: mouse-associated habitat; material: faeces | place: Denmark | collected 2011
TCAATGGAAACGCTCTTATACCGGGGGTCTGTCAGCAGGGTCTTGGGGATACGGTAGAAACTGTACTGGTCCGCTTCGGTGCCGTAGTAGTAGTCCAGATTCAAGTTTGACGGCATGGTGATTGCCTCCTTTGAAATGTGCGGAGAAACAAAAAAAGCGCCCCAGCAACTGTGTTAGTCGCCGGGGCGCTCATGCTCCTGCCGCTTTGTAGATTTGTCCGTAAACGTAAAAAAGCCTCCGAATAGCTGGCAGTCAGCTATGCGGAGGTTGTACGATTGTGAAGCGGCGGGCCACTGGACGCCATAACGGAAGCGATTTCCATATAGCGCCGAAACAAGGTTAAGCGTTCATCACGGGACTGTCCGCAGGCATCCGCCACATTTCGCAGCGTCTTATGGAAAGCACGTTCCCGCGCCGCCTCATATTCGTCATAGGCGGCAAGCAATCCGTTCAGCGCCCGCTTGAGATGCTTTTTCCTGATCCTCTTATTTATGGCTGGTCGCCCTCCCTTACTCGGACAGCCAGCCCCTCCAGGGAAAGGTCGGCATGGTCGGCAAGATAATAGTCCCTGCCGTCATAGCGCAGATGGGTCCGCTCCCAATGGGAACTGTCCAGACGGTACTTATCAGGGACAAGAACTTCAATAGGGCTGCCCTCCCGAAAGAGGAACCCTGCTGTTGTCTCATACTGCCCGCTGCCGTTCCTCCACAGGCGGCTGGTTTCTTTGACGGGCCGGGACAGATAGGACGCCATCTCCTGCACAGTCCGCAGATTGTCGATCACAATTTCCAGGTGTGCGGATAACAGGTCCGCATGATACCTGTCAAGGGCAGGCTCTGACGCTGTGTTCATCTTGGCGGTAAAGGTCTGGATTCTTGCCGTTCGGCTGCTGGCTTCCTTTACCAGCCGGAGAAGTTCTTCCATGTTCGGCATCCGCGCCTCCTTTCCCCCCGTATGCCCGATAGGTCAGGCTGATTTTCCCGTAAACGCAAAAAAGCACCCCACGCAACCGATTTTTAGTCAGTTGCGTGGGGTGATGATGGGTGATTTATGGAGTGGCCCGAACCCGGACGGTCAGACCGTCCATAGGTAGGCCATGGAAACCGCGAAGGTAATAATCCTTTCCGTCATGCTCTACGGTGGTTCGTGTCCAATACGGTGCATCCCGGTATTCGTCTGCCACCAGAGCTTCGATACTGCTCTGACAGTCGTAATAATGCTCCTTTTCCGTCCGGTATTTCCCTGCGGTGCCCTTGCTCAGACGGCTGACTTCCACCACGGGCTGGGACAGGTAGTTGATACGCGCCTGCACGTCCGCCAGCTTGTCGGTGATGTTCCACAGTTCATCCCAAAGCATGATCTGCTCCGAATCGGTCAAATCCATGTCCAAGCCGCTCAGATCGCCGCACTTGGGATAGGTGGTAAAGTTGATGAATTGGGTAATGCTCTGGTTCAGCTTGACGGCCTCGGCAAGCACCATCTGTAAATCTGCCATATCTGACCTCCTTCTCCTATTTGTGCTGAACACTCCATGTTTCCAGCAGAGACACAATGACTTCCTCCATCTGCTGGGCGGTGTAGGTCTGCGGGAAGAATTGGCGCAGCCGCGCCTGTTTGAGAACCACCTGCACGGTGGCGGGGTGTCCTTCCGACAGAATGGCCTCTATCACCGTGATAGTCAGCGTTCCAGCCTTGCTCTGTTCTTTGATCTTCACAAGCTGGCCTTTGGCCGGAATCACATCCAGCTTGTCCATCACCGAGGAAAGGTCTGTCTGCTCCTGTTCTGTCAGAATGGAAATGTAGTCAGCGGCGGCACTAACCGCCAGCTTGTCCTCGTCTACCAGAACCAGCAGGGAGGGAATCAGTTTGGTCAAGGCTATATACCTCGCCACAGCCGTTCCAGATGTTTCTCCGGCATCTTGGGCAACTCGTTCCCGTGCTGTCAACTTCTGACCGCCGCGGTCAGAAGTGAGGTCAGTCCGCTGGCCCTGATGCTTCAATGCTTCCATCTTCATCTTGTAGGCAAAGGCTTTCTCGCTGGGCAAGATTTTCTCACGCTGAAGGTTGCTATCCACCATAAGCAGGACGGCTTCATCATCGTCCAAGTCTCGGATAATGACTGGCATAGTTTCTTTTCCTGCCAATTCACTCCCTCGCTTGCGCCGGTGGCCCGCTATGATTTCATATCCGCCCTCCTGACGTGGCCGGACAATGCCTGGGGTAATAACGCCGCTCCTTGCTATGCTTTCCACCGTTTTCTGCATCGCTTCATCATCCCGTACTTGGAAGGGGTGATTTTTGAACGGAAACAACTCCGACAGTGGGACTTCCCGCATTTGGCTGCCACTGACCTCTGCCTCGCTTGTCTGGAACAGATCGTTAAAGCCGGTCAATTCTATCTTTCCGGCGCTGCCTCTCATGTCAAAACCTCCTGCGTCAAGGCGGCGTATGCGGCGGAGACTTTACCAGCAGGATCATGGAGATAGATGCTTTTGCCCTCTGCGCTGGTTTCCGCTGCCCGGATGGACAAGGGGATAATGCTCTCAAAAATGCGCAGCGCACTACCATAAGTATCTCGAAGCATTTCTACGATCTCCCGCGAGTAATTGGTTCTCATGTCTGCCATTGTGATAAGGATGCCCGAAATATCCAGTTTGGGATTGATTTTTCGCTTTACATTTGATATAGTGCGGACAAGCTGCTCAAAGCCTTTGAGGGAAAGGTAGTGTGCCTGCATCGGAATCAACACATCGTCTGCCGCTGCCAGTGCGTTAATGGTAAGCATCCCCAAAGAGGGGCAACAGTCCAGCAGTATTACATCGTACTGATCCCGGACGCTGCTGAGATAGTCACGCAAAATAGTTTCGCGGCTCATGGTGTTTACCAGCGTGACCTCCAGGCCAGACAGTTCGATATTAGCAGGCATGAGGTCAACACCTTCTTCATGGTGAATAATGCCCGCACCAGGAATCACAGGCTTGTCCATGATGATGAGGCCCAGCACAGTGGCGAGTGTGGATTCGATCTGGTCCGGGTGTTGATAGCCGAGACTGGCAGTAAGGGAACCTTGGGCATCCACGTCCACCAGGAGGACACGCTTGCCCTCCCGTGCCAGCCCGATACCCAAATTGACCGCAGTTACGGTCTTGCCAACACCTCCTTTTTGGTTGCAGATAGCCGTTATTTTGGCTAATTTACTCATTTTCGGCCTCCTTTGTATTTCAAAAATAAAACAGGACTAAACCAGTGCCCCCTTGCTGTTAGGGGTGTTTCTGATTTAGTCCTATTTTAATACAGCCGTCAATATACACATCAACCTCATTCCAGCCCCGGTCATGGACATACTGCTGAAGAAGAAGTTTTTGATTTTCGATGCTGACGGACTCGCCATCCCGTTCGTCATCGTTGCTCAGGCGACAATAGATGCCAACATTGTATGTAGTTTCAGCCATTTGTTTATCCTCCCGGCCTGTCAGTTTTCATACATCTGCGGCGATTGGCTCTCACCGGATTTCTCCGATGCTGCTATTATGCAGGAAATCAGAGCATCATGCAAGGATGCGGCCAGCCGCAGAAGTGAAAATGCTAGTGGGCTGGCGCAGAGGCCAGCTCCGACATAGCGCGACGGATAGCCAACTGCTCCAGGGACTTGCCCAGGTCTTTCTCCCCGGTAAATACGCTGGTGACACGATAGATCGTGTTTCCGATACGGACTTCCTTGTAAGAAGTCGTGACTTTAGCTGCGTCATTTTTCATGGTGTATCTCCATATCGTCAAACCGAATATTTTCGGTTGTAGCTTTTGAGGGAGAAACAGCCGCGCCGGGAAAAGGTGTGTCCGCATACATTGAGCGGCGGTTTCCCGGCGTGGCTGTCCCGATTGTCGATATAAATTGTCGATGCTTTACTTCTCAATTCGCCGCATTTGCCACGCATCCCCGACGATGGGGGTATTGCCTCTTATTCATGGGTCGCCTTTGGCAAGGCCGTCATAACTCCAGAACGCCGTGCGAAACGTGCGTCCCAGGGTTCCCCCCTAGTCCTTGGGAGGCCGTGAGGAAGTCTCATTATTCCCCATACAGGTCAATGCGTACCGGACGCTACTCCGATTTACAAGGGCTTCTACGTTGATCGCTCGGCCAGCTTTCCAATATTCCCCCTTTCATAAGCTGGTGTCCTGGCGGCGCACCCTATCCCGCTGCTGTATGGTTTTCGTACCCGCAATACCGTGTGTTCAGTTTTCAAAGTCCCACGAGAGGCACGAAGTCCGCGCCTTTCACTAAGCGTACAAAAAAGGCTGTTTTTTCAAAGTGGAATGGTGTCGAAAAAAATTGTTCACAGATTGTTTACAATCGTTTTCTCTGCCTTACTCAGACAGGCGTATATGGCCTGGGGGGATACTCCTTCCATATCAGCTATCTTTTCAACGCTGAGACCACGGATGTAACGTAGGCACAGACGGCGATATTGTACATTTGTCAGTACCTGCTTAATCTGGCTGATAAGCGTAGCTCTTTCATGCTCTTTCTCAGCTTTCGAGATATGTTCAAGCAGCACATCCTCCGCAGAGGGAACCGGTGTATCACGCTGGGTATCAAGGGTCAAGCAACGGCTGTCATACTGGCCGTCATTCTCGATTTTGTGGAGGTCATTGTCAGACCAATCTTTCCAGTACAGAAACTCTTCCTCACTGGAAAAGTCCTCGCGGGTCAAACGAATGTGTTCACCGGTAACACTGGGGCAGACAATAGCGTTCTTATCTGCTTTGTTCAGAGCATAATCGCTATGTGTATCAAACATAGTTGCCTCCTGATTGTCGATGGGTGGGTAGGAGCATCGACAATCGGGAGGTCCCCGGCAGAAGTACCAGTTTTTTGTCAGATGTGAACTTTTATGAAATTTTTCGTGGGTTTTTCCGTGTTTTCTCCACAAATCGAAAAGGAGGGAAACCCGGCTAAAAGAAACCGACAATTTACCACAATATTCGTTATCACAATATCTCGAATATTCTGGTAACGTGTCGAATATGTAAAAGGACACGACTAACCGTGAGGCTTGTCGTGTCCTTTTTAGCAGATGGGCAAGGTATGAAAATTTTACCTGTTTTATACTTGGTGGTTTAGCTGCAAAAAAAATCATGCTATTCTTCTTTGTAGACTCCTACGCCCTGTGACCAACTGCTCTGGTGGTATGTGCTACCAGTCAAGAACTGATCGGCCAAAGAAAGCGTAAGCAATCTATGAGAGATTAGCATCTAAACCTGCGTAAATTTTAGCATAGATATATACTGATATTTTGTCAAATGCTGTCGTAGCAAATAAAAAAAGGAGCGTTTTTGCTCCTTTTTCCATAATGTTAGGTTTTCAATATCTGTCCCATATCTCGCTTTCCACTTGCAAGAGATTATCAAACTGGATGACTGTACCATCTGCAAGAAGAATGTTCTGTGAGATTGGGTCAATTCTTTTCAGCTTTCCCTTTACCGTGATATAGGTTCCACCGTCCTTCTGTGCATCAGGACGGAAAAACGTAAATATCGCCTCCAGCTGTTGGGGGAGAACATCTTCCAGAAGACGCAAGTGTTCTGATAATGATGCTTGCTGATCTTCACTTAGCTCAATTTTAGCATCAGTTAGCCTCGCAGCCTCTTTTACTTGTCCTTCATAACCGGACAAAGCCGCGAAGGGAGAGAACTGAGCGGCCCTATCACTGATAGGCATTTGGGGATGTCTATCGGAAACATGGTGCGGGAGATTGATTATATCATCATAGGCCCCCATTACGCTTTATGTCCTCCAATCTGACCATTGCGGCTGATTGTGGTTGCCCCCTCATCCAGGTTCATTCCTTTCAGGATAGCGTTCTTCCCAAATCGCCGTTTGATTTCGAGCATCGTTTTCTGCATCCGCCTTTCTCGTTCCAGTGCAGCCTGCTCTTCTGCCCGTTGCCTATGCAGGGCGGAGTAGTCAGTGAACAAGTCAAGCTGTTCCATTGCACGTTTATCCGGTGCATCGCTTTCCATTACAACCCGGTTTGCGGTCAGGTAAATGCGTCGAACCAGAAGTTGCTTATTCGAGATGCGGTCAAACAACTCCAGGGCAGCGGAAACAATGCGTTTGGTGGAGGATGTGTAGACCTCAATATTTGCTGTACCGTGGGCGTGTTTGGGAACTGCACGTCCATAGCGGTCAACCGTCACGTCCCCATGGTAGCTGCTACTGATTTTCTGATCTTTCAGATTATCAATGTCATAGCCCACAGTCAATGTAATCTGGTCTGTCACCAAGCCCTTGTCCACCAAATCAAGCGCCAGCAAATCGGCCATTTCTCGAACAACCAATTTGGCCTTATCGTTGGCGTAGGGATACTGTAGCACTTGTCCAGACCCGATACTGTTACTCTCCGGCTTGTAGGCTTTGATGTCTGCTATCGTACATGGTTCCCAGCCCCAGGCGTGGTCAATCAGCAGCTCCGCATTGATGCCAAAAAGCTGATACAGCAGTTCTTCGTTGTAGTAGTCTCCGGGCTTACCGGTGGAGCATCGGGCAATGTCACCCATTGTATAAAGACCATGGGCCTCCAGTTTCTTTGCGTAACCCCTGCCCACACGCCAAAAATCGGTAAGGGGGCGGTGCGTCCACAGACTGCGCCGATAGCTCATTTCGTCCAATTCAGCGATACGGACACCGTTTTTATCCGGTTGGATGTGTTTGGCCCCAATATCCATAGCAATCTTGCAGAGGTACAGGTTTGTCCCAATGCCAGCAGTAGCCGTTATCCCCGTGGTTTCCAGCACATCCAATATCATCTTCATAGCCATCTCCCTGGGAGTCAGACCATAGGTGTCCAGATAGTTTGTCACATCCATGAACACCTCATCAATGGAGTAAACATGAATGTCCTCTGGGGCGATATATTTCAAATAGACTTGATAAATTTCGGTGCTGGATTTCATATAACGGGCCATCTGAGGCGGGGCCACGATATAATCAACAGCCAGTGAAGGATTTGCTTTCAGCTCTGGGGCGCTGCTGGATGCGCCGGTCAGTTTTCGTCCTGGCGCAGCCGATTGGCGTTTTGCATTTACCTCCTTCACCTTCTGCACGACCTCGAAGAGCCGCGCCCGCCCTGGTATTCCATAAGATTTCAGAGAGGGAGAGACCGCAAGGCAGATAGTCTTTTCCGTCCTGCTCAGGTCTGCTACAACTAGGTTCGTTGTCAGCGGGTCCAGACCACGCTCCATGCACTCCACGGAGGCATAGAATGATTTCAGGTCGATAGCGATATATGTGCGAGGTTTCATTCGTGTTAAGCCTCCTTCAAAGCATTTCAGATTTATACCTTTATGCGCTGACTACTTCAAGTTTTGGCTTGGCATACAGAGGGAACTGTTGCACTTGAACGCCCTTTTCATTTGGCAAAACAGCATTTATACGGTTCAAATATCCCTTTGCATCTGTGAAAAATATAATTGGCATAAAGACAGGCAATGTCGAAAAGTCCTTGTTGTACTCTGCGCACCTCTCCATGAATACTTTTGCATTAAGACTGGAACCGTTGCTATATATCTGCAAAATTGCCCTTTCGGATTTCAGCTCAGGCTGTGCCAGTTTGTCATGCAATCCATACTGAATAATGTTGATCTCAAATCCTGTAATGGCGGTAGTTGGAGTAAAGCCAGACAAAACAGCAGCGGTAACTGAGTGCTTTTGCCGCATAGCAATGTAAGGCTCATAAAATAAAGTTCGGTACTCACGTTCCATTTCTTGAAATCGGCGGCATTGTGTCTGAATTATACCGCAAATCTCCCGTTGCTGCTTTGCAGTAATATAATTCTCCAGGTTCATAACTAGTCCAGACCTTCTGCCCACTTTGCCAGTTCCGTTTTACCAGTGCTGCTCTTGAACACCCGGCCCTCCAGCTGCTTTGCCCCCGGACAGCTGGGCGCGAGTTTTTCATTGGTCTTGCCCATGCCGCTGCCGCCGGAGGTCGCAAATGGAATGACGGTCTTGCCGGTCAGATCACAGCTCTCCAGGAAGGTATTGATGATGGTAGGGGCCACATACCACCAAACCGGGAAACCGACAAAGATGGTATCATAGTCGGCCATGTTGTCCCTCACGGCGGCGATAGCGGGGCGGGAGGCCGGGTCCTGCATCTCAATGGTACTGCGGGACTTCTTATCCTGCCAGTTCAGATCGGCGGCGGTATAGGGGACCTTCGGCACGATTTCAAAAATGTCGGCTCCTACCGCCTCGGCCAGGGTTTCCGCCAGTTTTGCGGTCGTGCCAGTGGCCGAAAAATATGCAACAAGTTTCCTGCTCATATCTGTTCCTCCAATATTCATTATCTGCTGGTAGCCAGGTAATATCCTCGCCCCCGTTTAGTGATGATAATAGTAGGATTTGCCGGGTCATCCTCGATCTTCTCCCGCAGGCGGCGAATAGTCACGTCTACCGCTCTCACGTCACCCACAAAGCCGGTATATTCCCAAACCTGGTGCATCAAGTCCTCACGGGTGTATACCTTCCCGGGTTCTTTTGCCAGAAAAGAAATCAAATCAAATTCCCGCTGGGTGAGATCGAGGGCAATCCCATCTTTCATTATTTTCACTTGGTCAGGGTCAATGGCGATACGGCCAAGCACTTGCAGTTTTATGGACTCCGTACCGCTGACACCCTCCAAGTGCCATGTGTTCACTCTGATCTTCGCCAGCAGCTCCTGCATAGCAAATGGTTTTCTGATACAATCATCCGCTCCGGCGTCAACCACCTCGTCCTGCTCTTCTTCTGTCCGTGTGAACGCAAGGACTTGAACTGCAATGCCCTCTTCCCGTAGACTGCGGCAGACTTCCAGATTTCCCATTACGGGCATATCATCCGCAATAGGGAGAGCTAAATCCACGATAATCAGGTCTGGGTGCTGTTCCTCTGCTAGACGAATACCTGTCAGACCGTCATTTGTCCGCAGGACTGTATAGCCCTCACGTCCCAGTGCGAACGAGAGAATTTCCAGAACACGCTTGTTGTCCTCTATGATAAGTATTCTCTTCCGCACGGTTTAGCTCTGCTTTTCCTGCGTAAGCTGCTGATACATCCGCATCAGTTCCGCCACACACTTGCTCTCGGTCATGTCCTTGATAGAGAAACCGTAGGCCAGCATTACCGCCTTATCGTTCATCTGGTGGGCCTTGCGCAGTTCTGGGGGCATGGTCGTTTCGTCGTAGAGAACGGCAAGGCTGGCATCCGGGTACAGGGCGCGGGCATCTAAGATGGCTTGGGCAGTCTGCTCAATTTTGGCCCTCTGCTGATCCGTGGGAGTAGGCCAAGGGAAGTTGTTATAAACCACACTTCCAGCATAACGATAATCACTTTTTAGCCGTCCGCAAACGGTTCGCATCCAAGCCATGTGTACGTTTGATGTTATAATTCCAAAGTGATAAAGAGTTGCATCAGGAACGATGACGACGGTATTGCTTGCTATGATTTCGCTACTCATAAAGCCAATAGGAATATATCTCCGACGCTCAGATGATACTTCTGGAATACAGAGATAGCTGCTGTCTGTTTGAGGCGTAGAAAAGAACAGATAGGGCTTTTCTGCTAACGCCCGAGTTGGTGCAGCAGAACTGGCTGACCGCATTTCTCGCACAGCTTCCAAACGACGCATAATCTCTGCATTTTTACGATATACCACAGGGGATACACCTTTCAGCCAAAGGCAATACCGAACCTCGTTGTTATTGATAAAGTCTTTTGCGCCGACATACCTGCGGATACATGATTTGATACCTTCATCTTTTGCAATTAAAGCGTCACGTTCTTCCTGTGAAAGAATCAAATTCCCCCCATCTGACGGTTTGTTCCCGTAACTGATTGGAGGTACTGCGCAGATTGGAGTATTTCGGGTTGAAAGAAAAACATTGGGAGCATCTATGAGATAGGGATTGATATTCCGTGCTTCCTGCGGCGTTGTGCTTCCGGTATAGATGTGCTTTGTTTTGTGGTTGTCAATTGAGGTAAAGCCGATAATCACACAATGAACAGCCGCCTTTTCCTTGGCTTCACTATTCCATTTGAAGGTTCGATATGCAAAATTTATGTGGATATTATACTTGTTAATCAGCTTATCCCAAAGTGGAGTAACTTGTTCCCCTTGGGTAATGCTGTTTGTAGAAACAAACGCCCCTTGAATGAATGTATTTTGCATAAGTGCCGCCGCTTTGTGATACCATGCGCCCACATAATCAATACTATTAACTCGTTTTCCTTTGCCGAAAATTTCAACAGCTTCTTTCTTCTGTTCTGCTGTCATCATAGACGCACCCACAAACGGCGGATTACCCATGATGTAGTTTAGCTCATGCTTGGGAACAACGCTCTCCCAATCTATCCGCAGGGCATTGGCCTCGGTGATGTTGGCGTAGGATTTCAGCGGCAGAAAGTCCAGGGTCATGTGGACTACATCTTCGGTTTCCTTCATCATTTGGCTTTCTGCAATCCAGAGGGCAGTCTTTGCCACGGTGACGGCGAAGTCGTTGATCTCAATGCCATAGAACTGTCCAATGGACACCTGGATGGGGTTGCCCATATCCAGCATGATCTGTCCCTTGTGAAGGAGGGAGATGGTTTCGTTCTCCAGCCGCCGGAGGGAGATATAGGTTTCGGTGAGGAAGTTCCCGGAGCCGCAGGCAGGGTCCAGAAATTTCAGGCTAGCCAGTTTCCGTTGAAACGCCTCCAGTTTGGCCTTGCGGGTCCGATCTACCGTGACAGCGGAAATTTCCTCAAACTCTGCTTTCAGCCCGTCCAGGAACAGCGGGTCAATGACCTTGTGAATGTTCTCAATGGACGTGTAGTGCATCCCGCCGGAACGTCGGGTTTCCGGGTTCAGGGTGCTCTCAAAGACAGCGCCGAAGATGGTAGGAGAAATATCGCTCCAGTTGAAGTCCTCGCTGGCACGGCGGAGAATGAGGTCGATCACTTCATCGCCCAGGCGAGGTATCTCAATATCCTCGTCCGCGAACAGACCGCCGTTGACATAGGGGAATGCCGCCAGATCATCGTCCAGATACTTGTCCCGCTGAGGAATATCCTGGTCCAGCACTCGAAACAGATTGATAAATGCCCGCCGGTCCTCGGACCGATGGTTCTCTAGGTAGTCATGGAACATACTCTTGCTGCCGAAGATACCGGCGTCCTCGGCGTAGAGGCAGAATACCAGCCGGACACAGAGCTTGTTGAGACTTTTCAGTGTTTCGGGGGCGGTTGGGTCTTTGTACTGTTTCAGAAGGGCATCGTATAGCACCCCCACCAGTTCACCGGCCTGGAGGGAAATCTCCATTTCCTTCTTAATATGTTCCTTGCCAGTGTCCACCAGGAAGTCCAGCCGGTGAAAGTCCTTCTCCAGGTCGGACAGCAAGAGAACCTCCGGTTCGTCATTGGGGCGGTTCATATCGTGGATTTCAAAGGTCTGGAAATTACAGACCACAATCCAGCGGGGCTGCTCAGGATTAGGCAGGAAACCACCATAGCGCCGTCCCTGCTGGAAAGGCGTGAGCATCGCCCCATCAGACTGACGCTCACCCTTCTTCAGGTCGATCTTCATTCCCTTCTGCTCGATCAGCGTCCGGGTAGCGGGAATATATCCGTCAATATATTTTGTGGTGGTCGTGCCGTCATTGTTCACGACTTCTACTCGTTTTTCAAATTCGATGGTTTCCGTGGGCTGTTCAGCACCATAGACGTTTTGGAGAAGTGCAATCCAAAACCGCTGTGTCTCCTGCTTTTCATCGCCCCGGTTCTTCCAGTCTGCCGCGAATTTATCGGCGGCACTTCGCCGTTCAGCATCGGTCATTATTCTGCCCTCCCCTTGTGTTTACTTAATTAGGATTATTACTATTTCACCTTAATGACAATGGATGCGTCTCCTGAATTGCTGATGGATAGCTGTAATGTTTTGATGTACTTGTCGTAAAATTGTTGGCGCTCTGCCGGGGTCATCTCTATCCGTGTTGCCCGGAGCGCGTCATTAAACATATCGTTCACGTTAAGCCGTACCGCTTTTTCCATGTAGTTTCTCATTTCCTGAAATATTGCATTGGTCTTTAGCTCATCTGAGTCACCTGAATAAAAATCATCAAGATAGCAATAGAATATACCAGAATTAACGAGGGCGGCTTTCATATCCGGGCCGCACTTATCATGTTCTATCATCACAAGAAATTGAGCCTTGGGCAGGGAAGATATAAGCCCCCAATAGTCGGAGTCACTTGATACAATAATAAAGGCATCTACTTTATTTTCGTAATATTCCTGACAGGCCCTCGCTGTAAGGCGAATATCTACTAGTGATTTGTTTTGTTTGATTCTTTCAATCAAAATATGCTCAACGGGGATAGCGGTGAATCTCTCCAGAATGCTCCATGCGGTAGCAGTATGAACATCATCAAATAGAATAATTGATGTGATCTTGTCTGTGTATGCTCTGTTCAATCGGCGCAGAGTAGCACTTAACTTGTACGGGTCTGAATTTTCACAGTCCACAACAATGACAACTTTCTGACTATCATCTATAAAGTCGTAAATACTGCCTTTTATATAACCGCCTGCGTCTGAGACCTTGCTGTATTCTGTGAAATCATCATTGTGCCAGCGATAAAGCAGCGTTACAAACTTTTTGTCATTGTAGAGAATGTTTCCTTCGTCATGTGGACTCCAGTTTATATACATTTGGTATGGGTACAAGCGCAAACTGTCATAATAAATGTCTGCGGCTGCTTTTGTTTCTTTTTCGCATAGGCCGTTCGGCATAATGAAAAGTTCTCGGATATACTGCCAGTTTAGCCATAGGGGAAATAATTGTTTACAGTTATTTATGCGGTCTGATATCAGACGGTTGATCTCAACAATATGGCAGGGCAACCCGGGGCTTGACTTTTTTTTAAAGATCACGCCATCTGCGAGAAGTTGATTGATTGAGTCAGACGGCACAAACTGCGGGAGTGACAAGATGGTTTTATACTCCATCCTCATTTTTTCGTTGATATATTTGAAATTACGCTCAATCGCTGTACGGCAGATAGACAAATGGCGAATAATGCGGGCGCTTTTGTCATTTTCCATCTGACTAAATACTTCTAACTGCGGCGGTTCATGTTCGTTTTCAAATATTCGTTTTGGAACGCCGATTAAGTACGCTATCTTTGAGACTATAACATAAGTGCTGTCTTTGTAAGCCATTTGTTCCGCTTTGGCTTGCTCCAGCGGCAGTACGTCCACAAGCGCCCCTCCTTTTGCTGTATTGACTTAGTATATCATAGAAACAGAGTAATGTCACCTTGTTCTCTGTTAACTCTTAGTTTTATTTTCTTTTTCTGCGGTTGATGTTGACAATCTCTCTTTGCTCTTTTATAGTAGAAACATCTTTGATTTAGGAGGTTCTAGTCATGGCCGGAAGAAAAACTGTTGAAGAGCGCATTGCCCTCATCGACGCAAAAATCGCCAAGAAAAGGGAAGAGATTGCTGCGCTGGAGACGCAGAAACACAAGCTGCAAAATCCTGTCACCATGAAGTCAGTTATGGACAAAGCCAAAAAAGCTGGGCTGACTCCAGAGGAGATCGCAAAGAAACTGGGCATTGAGGTCTGATATCAAATAGCGCCGCCTGTGCATCAGCATGGGCGGCGTTTTTGTATGCTAAAGGCCATAATCCTTAATGAATTGTCGTACTATCTTATCAAATTTATATAAGATTTCATCCGGTAGCCGCTGGTCTGTCAATGCCTTGGGGAGTGTATAACCGGATGTACTCTTTTCAATCTTTCGGAACACCACTCGATCTGTTTCTCGATGTAGCGCTTTTATTTTGTATCCCTGACTCAGCCAGGAATAAGAAATGCAATATCCGTGAGCAGAGAGCTGAAATGTCTGGAAGGGAAAATCTTCATCTCGCCACATGGGAGAGGGTAAATCCGGCGTATCGTCATACCAAAAGGCATCAAAACAGTATGCCTCCCATGGCAGTGCATCACCCAAAATTTTTTCAATATCCTGGAAACTCAGATTGATTGTCTGACGCTTACTCTGCCGGAAATACTCTGTCAGCTCTATGTATGGTGACTCGTCCGAAGGCGAAGTATCCATGATGCCATCCAGCATGGATATGAGGTCTATGTGTTCTCCCGCCAATTCATCGGCACTGGAAAATATATCGTAGGCACATTGGCGATGAATGTAGATTAGGTTTTGAACTCTTCTGCCCTGCCCAATGTTCTTTTCAATAAGCTCAATGTCCTGGTCAGCCAACATCAGCTGATTGCAGTAAAAGCAGCGTCCACTTTGCCGGGTCCATACTGCTCTGTATTTCCCACTATGCTTTTGAACGTCTCTCTGGTGCTGAAGGTATATTTGATAATCGGCGTCAAGGTAAGGATTGAATTTTAGTTTACAGGGCTTGTGCCTGACCGTTTCAAGGTGTGCCAGATGCACGACTCTGATTGTTGGGTCCGTGGGCAAGATGAAGAAATATTCGCCTCCTTCTTTTACCCAAAACTTTTTTGTGATTGTTTCCCTATGCCAACGGGGATACTTTCTGCACATCAAGTCGGTCAGCAGTCCCCATACAACAATATCCACACGACAGAACGCCTCATAAGCATCTTCGACACGGTGATAGGATGCCCACCCACGTAGCTTTTTGTTGATTTTCCCAATAAGTGTACGCTGGGTTCCTTTGAAGTTCAAAATGAGCTTTTCCATTTCATGTTCAAATCGTTTGATAGCGTCATCTGATGGGGTTACACAGAGTATCCCATTTGTCTTCTTGTAGTGGCGAGATAAAAAACAAAATCCCCTCTTAACATCTGCAATATAGGACTTGTCCTGGTTCATTCGCAGGCCACGATCTCCAAGAAAATCACAAGCAATATCCAGTATGAGAGATGCCTGCTCTTGACTTCGGGCGGTGATGATTATATCGTCTGCAAATCGGATTGTATTGCCGTTGAGGTAATCAACGCCCCCAGCCGGGTACAACCTGTCGTAGATATATGATTGTAAGCCATCCAAAAGCATATTGCCAAGGATGGGAGATAGCGAGGTTCCAAGTGATATTCCTCTGTCCGTTGAAAAAAGCTCACCATCTCGGATAACGCCAGCCTTGAGAAATTTTTGGAGCATAGCTTTATCCATAGGAATATCATTCATAAGCCGCTCATGCGTAATGCTACTGTAATAGGATTGCACGTCAACGACTACTACCCACTCAGGTGCATAGGGTCCGGTTAGATCGTGCATCAAGTAAGCATGAGCGTCAAATGCAGACCGGCCTTTCCGGGCAGAAAAGGATTTCCGATCTGCTGTGGCCTCTGATACCGGATCAAGAGAATATGCGTACAGCGTTAGCATCGCTTTATCACGCACGGCGGGAACATGAATAATTCTCAGTTTACCGCTTTCCTCTACCTCTGTGTGTCTATACGGCAATGGACGATACCCACGAGAGGTCAGGGTAAGAGCGGCTTTGGCTTTCTCCTCATTCGATTTCCAATGGACACCATCAATTCCCGCCTGCGAATTTGCGTTCGCGGCAGCCCGAACCGCCAATACTCGTGCCGCCCATGATCTGACAAGCTCAGACTGGAGTTTTTCTACTTCGTCCCATTTGCGGTTGTAAGCTGCATAAGATAAATCCTGCTGTTTTCGTTGCAGTTCGGCTTCCATTTTGGGCCAGTCAATCGTCCTCCATATGACAGCTAAATCTTCATCATTCATCACGCGCTGCGGTTTGGCCTGCGTGATTATCATCGAGATAGGGCAATGATCGGAACCGAGGATGTCCTTGTGAAACTTGATGCTCTGAACGGACGAAAGCAGCTCACTGGATAAAAGGAAATAGTCCAGACGGGTTCCACGATTATCCGCACGGTTCTTATTTTTGGGTCCCCACCAGGTGTACGCCCCTTCCTTGAATGGATGTAATTCACGGAATACATCGACAAGCCCAGTATTGATGAGCTTTTCCATTCCCTCCCGTATGTCTGAACGAAAAAAAAGATTGTCTGGTTCATTTTTTGCGTTTTCTGGGTAACTATCAATCCACGCTCTAGTTGCGTTAAAATCCCCACAGAGGATAACAGGCTTTGATAGGTTAGATACATATTCCCGGAGTGCGGTATCCCACTCCATGCGATAATCAGGACGGTCTGGGGTGTTGTGTGGGTGGACGCTGGGAACATACACATTGATGATGTAGCACTCCTTATATTCTAAGGCAATAAATCGACCGTCATCATCAAATTTGTCTATCCCTATTTTCAGGGAGCAAGACAAAGGTAGCTTTCGCACCAACGTCAATGTTCCAGAACATTTTGTTTTCTTTGAAAGGTTCCAAAACTGTGTGTAACCAGGAGTATTCAGAGAGCAACGTGTTTTTATTTCCTGGCAACATACTATATCAGGTTTTGCGTCAGCTAAAAACTCCAGAAATCCTTTTCGGCGGCAGGCCGCAATTCCATTCACGTTCCAGCTCACGATTTTCATAGTGTGTTTCCTTATTCCCGAAAGTCATCTTACAAGTATTTGCTTTATTTAAGCATACTTCGATAAAAAAGACAATCCTAATCATCTTACTCGAAGTCTCTTAATGCTATAAAATATGGCATCAGGATAAAAACGTGTTGCTCACCAGTAACTAGCGGTTCAAATCGAATAGAAATTGCGTGCCTTGAGATTTCTTGAAGGGTACTCATAAACTCTCCATGTGCAAATTCAACATAGCAGCACCACATCTCGATGGTGGCGGAATAAGAGGAGTAGTTTATCTGTGCCCTGAGTTTTCCGCCAAATTCCTTCAAGATTTGCTCACAGGCTAAAATCGTCTTCTTGAAAATCACAGGGGCAAAGGGAATAAGAAATCGTGGATTTTCCTTCATCTCCTTTTCCAGGGCATGAATAAATTCTATCATGCGTTCCGCCTCGTCGGGAGAGAGGTCATCATCACCTTCATCAATGTTAGGTGGGAAAACGATATTATATTCGTAGTTCTTCATTGATGCGTGACACCTCCCGCGTGATGGGGTCGATCACAATAATTTTGCGCTTCTTGCTCTGTGCGTAACGCACAGTCATTCCGGTTCCGCTTTGGTAGGAGCCATTGTAGACGGCCAGCAGGATACCAGCATGATCTACCATGTAGCGGTTCCGGTCAAGCATACACTTTTTGGTATACTCATGTCCGGTGCGCACGATTTTGTTGGCCTGCTCTAATATGGAATGATACTGCGTTCGCACGGAGCTTGACCATTTTATTTCCTGATTATCACAGGGCAAGGCACAGCAAAGTTTTATCGCAGGATTTTTCTTTCTCAAGTCGAGAACAATCTGAGCTGCCCAAAGGTCTACCCCCTGAGCCATACCAGAAATAAATCCGGTAACACCATCATCGACCAAGGTCTTAATCTGCTCTGCGAGGACATTCTTTAGCATGGTGCAGTCCGGGGAAGATTCGTTATATCTCCAAGGAAGACTTTTGGGGCGATGCCCGGTAAAGGCACAAGAACATAAGTCCATAAGACACCCTCCTACCAACATCTCATATAATTTGCGTCATTGGGTATGCCTATATCCAACAGGATTGATCCTCTTGTTTGGGCAGCAAACTCCCGTATTTTTTCGGAATACTGCGCAGAGGACAAATCACAAATACAGAAATCCGCCCGCTCAATCATATCTGAAATAACGTCAAAATCACTGTTGTCATCTCCTGTCCCCACCCGGCTTACATACGTCACCGAATGGCAAGGTGGGCAAAGTGACTTTCTTATGTCGTTCTGATCGTCGTCATCAGCTGAAAAAGTGTCGGCACACATTAGCGCTGTGATTTTTGTTTCTCGTAAAGCGATACGTGATGCTGTAGCATATACCAATGCAAAAAGGAAACTTGAAAGAGAATACGAGCTATCTACATAAATATCACGGACATCATATATAGAGAAAAGAAAATCAGTAATCCGTTTGAAGCGAGTCAACGATTCAAAAGTACCCTCGCCAAGTGCAAAGAGACCGCAAGTGGTTTTTTTCGATTTCTGTTCTGCGGTGAGTTTGCTGTGATACCTTTTCTCCAGCTCCAATCGAATTGTTCTGCACCCGTGTTGTAGTATCTGCCGTGCCCGTTCACTTCCTACACTGATGACCTTTCCAGCATCTTTCAGCGTGCATCCTTCATTCATTTTTTGAAAAATCAACTGTTCCTTTTCAGTTAAAAATGATACGGCATTCAAAATCGCTGCTTCAGTTTCAGGCGTCGTTAAATCATACTTCAAAGCTCTCTGGAATTTTATCGGCTGATAATGTGGGTCATACAGCGTATCATAGAAATAACTAATGACGTGCGTAGAATTTTGGACTATCCACTGCATCATTCTTGTTTGTTTTAAGGTAATGTCATCTTTTTTTGACTCTTGTATGACTGGGGTTATAAGTTTATCGCTCATGCAGAAAAACGCTCTTTCGCTGTTAAGCATTTCTTCGGTCGAGCTGTGATCTGATATGAGCGCAATCGTAACCTTCTGTGGATTGTAAGTTCTTGCTTTGAGTGCTACCAAAAGGCAGATATATGAAAAATCACCATCTGGGTAAACGTAAAACTCCACAGCCTCATACTCTGCCACAAGTCCATCGACCGTTGATTGTATTCTGAATTGAATATCTGCATCATACACGTCCTTGTGACCAATAAACGAACAGATTATCTTTTTCTTAGAAGAACGGTGGTCTGAGACAGACGGAAAATTCGCTCTGTCTTCTTGCATTTTTGGAAACGGTTGATTGATTGTTTCTCTGGTTCGTTGATGCTCATCCTCAAAACTTTTTTCAAAGTCAACATAGGAGGCACATAGCAGTCTAATAGCTGTATTAACATCAGGCGGAAACCTATATTTCCACGCGGTGTATCTTTTCCATACGATTGGATTCCGATTCCAGCCATTATCCAAGTATCGCTTAATTGCACTTCTGATGCTGCTTGGCTTGAGACCCTTTTCTTTGGAGACAGCTAAAATCAGATGCTTGATACCATCTGCATCCAAGGGAATGCTTTGTTCCGTATAGCTTTGCAGTATTTGTATCATGTACCAAGAGCCATTAGTGGTTATCCGTCCGAATTTTCTAACGTATAAAGAGATAAGTGGGTTTTTCTTTGCCATCTCAGATTCTCCTCGCAGGATACTTTTGTTGTGTTGTACAGCAGGATAAGAGCGGAAATATAGTCTTTCCTTCTCTCAAAACTACCATAGGCAATATTGCCTATAACGCTTTTACTCCATTATAGGCAATAATGGAGATAAGTCAATGGGGGAAGGAGGCAGGACGGCGTGGTTTCTTACGCTCCGCTATGGAGAACAATGGAAAAAAGTGGTGCGACCACTTATACACTTCAAGTGAAAGGCGGTATCAGCAGCTCCACAATACGCCGTCTAAAAGCTGGGGACTCTGTATCTACAAACACACTGGATGCTCTTTGCAAAATTTTAGGCTGTGCAATGCAGGATGTTATAGAATATCTGCCCGATAAGTGAAAAACAGGCGTTCCTCCCTCAAAACGTATACTTGAAGGAGCCAGAGGGACAGGGGTACGCGGTAACCGGCAAGCAATGCGTGTGTGGCCACACACGCTCTTTTGCTTGTTGGTGGCTACCGCCCCCAAACCCCATTGAACAGCCCCGTGCCGGGTCTGGCTGCGCGTTCCTGCGGAACGCTTTTGTTGGGCTGGTGGCCCTCCAGGTAGACAGAAGAACGGTCAGCGCTGCTCTTCCTGCCGGGTGGCTTCCGTCTCCTTCTCCTGTTCCTCATAGCCCATCAGCCGGTCCACGTTGGCCTTGACGGTCAGCAGTTCCCGCATCTCATCCCGTGCTGTTCGATAGTCGGCGTAGGCGGATTTTTTCTTCGCCAGCAGAGCGGCGTACTCAGCCTGGAGGCTTTTAACGGTGGGCAGCTTTTTCAGCCCTAGCTCGTCAAAATATTTTTTTGCCGCCTGATGCAGAAGTATCTCGCTCTCATGCTCCGCCCGGAACGCCTTGGAGTATCCTGCCTTGCGGTAGGCTACATAGATGTCACGGGTCTTGGAGTAATTGATGATGTGCGTTCTCAGGACGGCAATCTCCGCCATGCGCTGCTCCGCTGCCTTGATCTGCTCCAACAGTCCATTGCATCGGACCGTGGCCTCGTCTGTTCTGGCGGCGAGGGCAGCGTACTCCAGCAGGCCGTGTTCCGTCAGGTAGTTCAACGTATGTGCCATCTGTTTGAGGTTAAATACACTGGCCCACCGAGCGTAGCCAGCACCTTTTCCAGCTTGCAGTTTGGCTTGAATGTCCACCAGCAGATTGACCTTCGAGGGGTCTGGCTGGCGGACTTTTTTTGCGCCGGGGATATGGGCGCGCTTGCCGGACAGGACTTCCATCAGAGCATCAACACCGTAGCTTTCACCCATACTGTCAGCGTCCAGCCGAATAAACTTTTTGCCATCCGGTGCTTTCAGCCGGATGGATTTTCCCCGTGGAGAAACCTCTATCCCCATCTCCCGCAGAAGGGCCAACAGTGCCTCCAGATCGGCGGGGCTTTTCTCCAGAGCGGCGTCAATCGCCATGCGCAGCTGGTCCCGCTGGCAGGGCGCTTTCTCCCCCAGCCACTTGTTATAGCTCTTGCCGTGGGGCCGGGGATTTTCCACGATGGAGTAGCCGTTTTCGATGCAGATAGTGTCGTTCAGCCGCCGCACGGCTTTGGTACTGCCCCAGAAGTTTCGGAATTTTCGGGTGCAGTCCAGGGAGGTCGAATTGAAAATGATGTGGTTATGGATATGGGCTTTGTCGATGTGGGTGCAGACAACAAAGGCGTGGTTTCCTTTTGTGAAGCGCATCGCCAGCTCCCGGCCCAGGCGGTTGGCCTCTTCCGGAGTGATTTCCCCTGGAACGAAGGACTGCCGTATCTGATAGGCCAGCACATCATCCGTCCCACGGTTCCTTCCGGTCTTGGCGATGTACTGCCGCTTTGCAAAAAGAAATTCGGCGTCAGCGGTGCGGCTGTCACATCGGAAACTGCTGATGAGCCTGCCGCCGTCCGTCTTTTCAGGATTTTCTACATAGTCCAGGATGTCATTGATTGCCGTCCCCACAGACCGGCCCTTGCCAGTGTGCAGGGGCATGAGGCGGGTGGTAGCTATCTCAGAATCCTCCTTTTCACCAGGGGGTGTAAGTAAATAGACAAGACTTCTTATATCTTCCAAGGCCATTCTATCAAAGATACACTGATTCTGTCAAATACTAATTCAGACAGGGGGAATTGTTGATGGAACAGTATGGAAGGATAAAGATAAATCTTGCCAAGCTGATAGAGGAAAGTGGTATGAGCAAAAACAAACTTAGCCATCGTGCGGAGATGCAGCGAACACAGATCAATCACTATTGCAACAATGAAGTTACTCGGTTGGATATTGATGTGTTGGCCCGGCTGTGTACCGTCCTTGAATGTGAAATAGGTGATCTTTTGGAGTTCATTCCTCCAGATTAACGAGGACGACTATATAAAGTCTATTCCAGTATAACCTATTATCTCCTGAAAGTCCATATAAAGTCCTTCTGTTTTCTCCAGACCGGGTAAACTAAGGTGGACTATTTATGGACGGGGGGCGCATGGATGGATACGCGAAAGCAAGTGTCGTTGCGTATTCAGCAACTATGCGCGGCATATGGCTACAACATCAATTCTTTGGCAAGAAAGTCAGGTATTCCTCCAACAACACTGAAAAACATTGTGTATGGGACCAGTCACAATCCTGGCGTTGTCACGATAAAACTCGTTTGTGACGGGCTGGGAATTTCGCTTTACGATTTCTTTGATGATGACGCTTTCAAAAATAATGAGTTGGAGGATATAGGTTAGTACAAAAAACAGGCTGGTGAGAGATTGCTCCCACCGGCCTGCTTTTCTGCTAATATACAACGTCCTGAATGAAGTACCGAAGGGCCTGGACACGTCCCAGCAGCCATGCCGCCGCAGTAGTCAGTCCCAGGGGACTGAGCAGGAACGCGATCACCAGAAGGATGATGCCCTGGGGAACGGAGACCGCCAGCAAAGCGTATACGCCGATCAGGACGAATACCCAGCAGGCCAGCCCCATCACCATGCCAACACAGTACAGCACTCCCACGCAGAGCCAGACCGTCACCGCCAGCACCGCAACAATGGGTGCAGCCAGTACCTTCAGCAGAAATCTCACAGCGGCCTCCTTTCAGCACCGGGCAGCAAGCTCCGCCCCCATACGCTCGATCTTTTCCCGTTCCTTTTTGTCCGGGTCACGCTCATGTTCTGTTGAGAATTGGAAGCTATGGAAATCCACATATCGCTCCTGGAGCATATCCCGCAAATCTTCCGGGTCCTCTGCAAGTCTGGATGTTACCCAGTCTCCATCGCTGGTTTCCCACATCACCACCAGATAACCCCGGCTGGTGTTCAAAACTTCGGTGTCCTTATCCTTGCTCAGATAATCCTGAAAGACTTCAAACACTTTGTTGTATGTCATTTGATTTCCCTCCTGAAATTGGTGTACTCATAGCATACAGGAGGGCAGAATTTTTTGCAAGGATGTGGTGGGGCGTTCACTGGATTTTTGCCAATGACCGTAAAATTTTCTGCGCCGCCTCCCACAGGCCGTCATAATCCCGCCGCAGGTCCTCCAGATCGGCGTCATAGAACCGGCCCGTTTCATGGACACGCTTGGTAAGCTGGTTGAGGTTGTTGCTGGACCGGCGCAGCAGGGAGACCATCTCTCGCAGCTCCGGCAGCTCCAGGTTGACAACATAGCCGTCAATGGCAATTTTTCGGAGGTATGCACTGAGATTGTTGGTGCTGTACTGCTCCATCTTCATTCTGATTTGTTCCAGTTCCTTCTCTGAGACATAGAATTTCAGCAGTATCCCACGGTTCCGGTTCACCACTATCACCGCTCCTGTTCTTTGGCCTTTTTCTTAGCGGGCGGTTTGGGGGCGGCGGACTGTTCCTGCAACTTCTTTCGCACAGACGGTTTCCGCAGCTGGAGCTTTTGAAAGCGGTTCTCGTCTTGGGAGATCAGAGCATAGGTCCCCCTCCGGCCCTCCAGGGTGGAGAAGGAGAGGGACTGAAAGGGCAGCATGGCCATCAGGCGGTCGGTATCCTTCGTTTTGGCCCGCGCCAGGAAGTCAGGCGAGATTTGGGCTATGTAGTGGGTCCTGCTGGGGCTGTTCGGTTCCCGTGCGTCCTGGAATTTGCACAAGATGTTCACCGCCTCCGCTTTAATGTCCTCCTTTGTCAGCGGCAGGGACAGCAGGTACTCATGCCGGGCCGTTGTCACAAAGCCGTCCACAAGTGCGGGGTGGCTCTGCACCACAAACTCCCTGTTTCTGTCTTCGCCAATTCTGTCCGCATCCTCAAAGACAGGGATGGTCCTCGCCCAGTCCTTGTTTTTGTACGAAAACCGGCCATCGTGTTCCTTGTCACGCACCGTTGCCGCCAGGACGTAGAGCGTCCGATCATAGCCGAACTTTTTCACCACAGCATGGACCGCCGCTTTGCAGTCAAAGGAAAACCCGTCATGGCGATTGCTGATCTCGTTTTCAATGGCCTGTTTACAGGCGATATTGGCCTGATGGGATGCCCGGTACTGGTCCAGCTCGCCGTTCTCCTTCGCATAGTCAAAAGGATACTTGTAAACCGGGGACTTGCGGATTTCCTCTTCCCGCTGGATAAGGTCATCGGCGCGGCCCTCGATGGTATCCCGAATGTTGTCCATGTAGCCGGTTTCCTGATTGCACCAATCCTTGTAGATGTCGGCCAAAGGGGTATACGAGGCCAGCAGCGTCTCCGCCTGGGCCGCTGTCAGATCATGGTCCTCCAGCGCAATCAGAATATCCTGCCGGATGGTGTACTCATAGGTGTGATTGAGGATCTCCGCAGGGGGCTGGGATAACAGCCATGTCCGGTATTTGTCCTGCTCTGCCTGCATTTTCTCGGCCAGGGCAGCAGTCAATTTTTTAACGTCCACATGATACCTCCTGTTCAAAATGGTGCAGGCGGGGAGCGTTCCCCGCCTGTCTGTCACCGCTCCTGGCGGTCATTCTTCGGTTTGTCCGGTTTCTGCCTGGGCGGGAGAGGCCGTTTCAGTCCCTCCAGCACCGAGGGCCGTGCGCTCTTGGCAATGGACTGTTCCGCCGGGGGCGCTCCGTGGTCGATGTTGAGGGCGGAGTCCAGTTCAGCGAGGCGGGCGGACTTCACCCGTAGTTCTTCCTCCTTTGGGAAGGGCTTGCCCAATTCCGCTTTGGCGGCGCTCTGCTGCTGATAGAGGGTCTGAAGATGGGCCTCCATTCCTTGCAGACGCTCCGGCATTTTTTCCAATGTATTGTCCATACGGGTGATATTGCCGTATACATCATCGCTCAGTTCCACAAGATGGGTCATCTTGCCTTTCAGGGTCATCGAGGTCCGTTCAAAAAATCGGGCAGGGGAAATGGACATTGCAAAACCGCGGTAACTGCCAATCTCCTTCGCCTCCCCCGCTTTCAGCTCCTTGCAGGCCGCAAGCAGGGCTTTCCCGGCCTCCGCCCTGTCAGCGAAGGTCACGCCGCCGATCTCCATTCCGGCAAAGCCCTGTTTGACTTCCACAGCAGAGGGGGCCTCCAGCGTATCGGCGGCGGGCTGCTCTCCATCAGCGGTCTTGGCCGGAGAATTTTCCACGGTGATGATAGGGTGAGGGTGTGCCGCCAGTGTTTCCATGTCGGCCTTGAAACCGGTGATAAACTCCTGGTCCTGCTTGATCTGCTCCGGGAAGTATTTCAGAAGATTGTCCTCCAGCCGGTACTGCTGGCTTTGGTGGTCGGCTTTCAGCAGGCGCAGACGGGAAACGTCAATGTCCAAATCCATCCGCTCTTTGATTCGGGGGTCCCCGGCGCACAAAGCCTTGATCTCAGCATAAGAGAGCGCCGTCTCGTCCACGTCCTCACAGGAACGCACCGGGGATTTAGAAGTCATAATTTGTGAGATAAACTTCTGCTTATTCTCGATGGTCTGCCACAAATAGGCGTCAAAAGTTCCTTCTGTGACATAACGGAACACATGGACTTTCTTGTTGTCATTGCCCCTGCGCTCGATGCGGCCCTTGCGCTGGATAAGGTCACGGGGTCGCCAGGGACAGTCCAAGTCATGCAGGGCAATCAGGCGTTTCTGAATATTGGTCCCTGCTCCCATTTTTGCTGTGCTGCCAATGATGACCCGCACTTGACCGGCGTTGACCTTAGAGAACAGGGCCTTTTTCTTCTGGTCGGTGTCGGCATCATGGATAAAGGCGATCTGCTCCGGCGGCATACCAGCGGCAATCAGTTTCTGCTTGATATCATCATAGATGGTAAAGGGCTTTTCGGTATCCTGTGCAAATCCCTTCTTCTTTTTTGAGGGCTTGGCCTGGGGCGTGGAAATATCACAGAACACGATTTGGGTCAGTTTACCGGCCTCGCCCTCCTGCCAGATGTGCAGGATGTTCTCCACACAGCGGTTCACCTTCGTTCCTGGCTCGTCCGGCAGCAGAGGGTCAATGATACGCTGGTCCAGGCCCAGTTTCCGGCCATCCGAGGTTATCTTTAGCATATTATCCACGCGCGGGTCAACAGTACCGCCATGTACTTTGGAGGCCCTTTCGGACAACTCCTGCACCATCGTTTTTTGATGCTCAGTAGGTTTGGATGCGATGGTATGATACTCCACCTCCGGGGTGGGCAAATGGAGCTGTTCGGCGGTTTTTACGTCCGCGACCTCCTTGAAAAGGTTCATCAGCTCCGGGAGGTTGAAGAATTTTGCGAACCGGGTCCGGGGCCGGTAGCCGGTCCCTTCCGGAGCCAGCTCCAGAACGGTGGACGTTTCCCCAAACCTGCTGGCCCAGCAGTCGAAGTGGCCCATGCCCATCTCTTGCAGCCGGTCATACTGAAGGTAGCGGTGGATGGTAAACATTTCGGTCATGGAATTGGAGATCGGTGTCCCTGTGGCGAAAATGACGCCGCGCCCGCCGGTGATCTCATCCAGGTAGCGGCACTTGGCAAACATATCGCTGGATTTTTGGGCGTCGGTAG
>OFFY01001000.1_pt1 | contig 26079 bp, 15 predicted proteins | sample 1521481 | NCBI WGS metagenome assembly OFFY01 (sample SAMEA3504117, study PRJEB24116) | mouse gut metagenome | biome: mouse gut; feature: mouse-associated habitat; material: faeces | place: Denmark | collected 2011
TCTATCATACAGGTTTGCTCCAGTTTTGTATAGGTACGCACTATCTACCGTTTACATCTTTTCTTAATAATTTTGAAATCATGTGCACCATTTGATTCTTCAGTAAAATCAAAAACTGCTGCATGATCATCATACTCTAATACTGCATACTCATCTTCAAGCCACTTCAATTCTTCCTTGATTTCATTAATAGTGAGTCCAGAACAAATTGATAATGCATCAACTACATCATCATAATCAGTTGTTCTAAAACGTAAAACACGCAGAATCAAATTAGCACGCAATACTTTTAATGATTTCTCAGACAATTTATCTGCATATTTTCTCAAAACATTATCATATTTAATACATTGCTGTGTTTTCTGTCTTCCCTCTTGTTCTGCCGAAAGCATTTCAGTATATAAATCACCTGAAATCAGTTGTTCTGGCATAATCATAAAAGGATTACCTGAAATATCATATTCCTTATATTCTTCGATATAATTACTAATCAGCGTAAGAGAAGAACGATTCTGGAGATAATCTGATAAATTTGTTAGCATGAATGTAGATATCGGATGCAAAGGATATATTCCTTCTACTGCAACCTTTCTGAATAATTTGTATTCCTTCCACATCCCCTTTGTAACTAACCATTTATTCAATTTTTGGAATAATTTTTTCCATTCATCTTCCTTCGAATTTTGCCATTTTACAACAATTTCATTGAATGCATCTTTGTCTTTTCTTTGGATTAAATTCGCAAAAACTGTTTCAAGATTAGAAGAAATGTAATACTTCTCTGATTGGTCAAATCTTCCTATGTATCTACTTACATTCTTTGTCTGATCAACAGTTTCCAAATAAGCTTTTATATCTCTTTGGATAAAATTAATTACATGTAAATATCCTTCTACATTCTGCGTCTTCTGTGTTAATTCAAAAATTTGTTGCAAACCAGATTCACCTGATTTTGCAGCATTAACACCTGCTGTATATTCAAGATATCGACCGAACTCATCAAACAATAAGATAATATGGTCAAATATACCATTCATTCCACAATACTCAGAAACCAACATCTCTAAAATACTAGATGCCGAAAGACCTTCATCCCACCTAATCTCTTGCCCATTTATTTCTGCATATACTTCATTAACAATTTCAAACGCCTCATCATCAGTCATCAGGTTCTCACGAATCTGTGATAACAGTTTTTCTCCTGATGTCATCCATCCTCTTTTAAGAGCAGCTTTTTCAAATAAAGCTAGCGAATTATTTGCATTTCTTTCAAAGAATATTTCTGCTGTTTCTATTGCTCGGTTTAATTTTCTCAAACTATCATCAGGTAATCCATATAATTTCAAGCTTTTTTGTGCAGCCTTCAAAATCTCAGCATGCAAATTGAAATCACGCATACCATTTACAACCATTACAAAATTTTTACCTTTAGAAATGCTACGTATTCTTTGTGCAGCCTCAGAATCAATACAATTTATGTTTTCTAAAACTTTGTTATATGTATCCGGCATATACTCTGCACCAGAGAACAACTGAGCCAAAGTAACTGCCAAATGAGATTTACCTGTACCATAATCGGCAATTGCAAGCGATAAAGCATTTGATCGTTCATCATTCAACTTTGTTACAAGTTCCTCAACAAGACTAATAGTATCAATTCTTTTTTTATTACCTACACCTTGATCTTCTATTCCAAAGTATTGATTACCATGAAAAACAAAATTTTCAGCAACCTTTGCAGCCCTCTCTGGAGAGTAAAACCAATCTGCTTGAACTGCTCCTTCAAAATATAAGTCTTTTCTAAACTCAAGTATATTTCCAAGTTCCATAATCGAACCCCCTTGTTAACACAATTCGCTGTATAGCCTCTCCATAACAGTATCCTTATCAGTCAAACGAAGTATCGTATAAGGAACCAATTGCCTGTTTAATCGAATAATACCTTTATCAGATAATTGTTCCAAAACCTCATATTCCTTTTGTTCGTCCCAGCCAAAAAGCTTACCAAAACAAACAGAGGCTAACTGTACTGAAGATATTTCTTCCTGTTCACCATACATTTCATCCCATAGCTCAAACAAAATAAATGCATACAGATAAATATACTCTTTATTATATACCGTTTCATTTATACAAATCGTTTCCGAGTTCATTGTAAGTATATTAATACTAGAAAACATATCTTCATATGAACCTAGAAACGGTGCAAAATTCTTTTTATTTGCCTTCCCGTCAAATAACTGTTCCAATTCTTTTAATAATAGTTCCTTCTTCATTCCACCTCTATACATTGGTAGAATCTTTGTAAAAACTGCATTCCACATATCTGCACCAGCAACATTTCTTAACATCATTGCATGGCATAAAAGAATAGTTAAGTCCTCCTGAAATCCGGGGTCTTCCGAATATACAATATTGCCTAGTTTAGTTCTGGACAATTTATATTCTCCATCTTTCTTTTCAGCCTCTATCAACCCCATATACTTCGCATATGAAATATGTGGTTCTACCTTACCACTACTTTTACCATTTGGAATTCCTGTATATGAAGAAATATTAGGAACACTCATTGTATCAGTATTGTTGGCAACATCTAAGATGCTACCAACATACTGTTTTTCTGGCTTAAAAGTCTGATGGAAATTCAAATTACTTTGACTCGCCATAATTAACTCCTTTCACCAAATGCTGTCACACTTGTGATTGTAGGTTTAACTAAACCAAACTTACAGTCATTTTTCATTCGCTCTCCTACTACAATACATTGACCTTTCTTCAATCCTTTTAATGCATTAAGCCATGTACTTCCATCTGTTGGGTCAAGCTGCTTAGCCATTTTAACAATCTCAGTATCCGTAGGTTTAAAATACAATTTAAATGCTGACTGCAACAATCTAGTTACTTCATCATCTTCTAACACTTGTAATGACTGTGTCGCATACCATGCAGACCATCCAAACTTTCGTCCCTCAGTTAAAATCTTACAACTAGGTGATTTATCCTTATGAGATAGATTTTGAGCTTCATCCAATACAACAACAAATGGTTTTTCTTTACTTCCGTTTTTAGTTGAGTAATACCACAAATCCCACAACATTAACTCAGTAATAATTACCTGCATATCTCTATCTATCGCTGTAAGCTGGAAAATTGTAGCCGTTGATTCTGATGGATATAATACATCACCCCAATCAAAATCACTGTCTTCTTCAAATTCAATGCTATAGAAGAAAGGTTGCATCTTAGAGATTACGGTTTGAGCAGACTTATTTGCCTGCTTCTCATTTTCCAACTCTTCCTGAAAATGTTTCATATTCATTCCATCTTTATATTTTGATAAACCGATTCTAACAGCATCAAAAATCGCTGCTGATTGTTGATCACCAAATTTATAAACATGTGTCATGATATTTGCAAATCTCGCTGCAATATCTGAATCTTTCTCAGGGAATTTCTGTCCTGCAAACTCGATAAATTGTCTCTTAAACGGGTTAATAGGAACATTTTCGAATTTGCAAACTCTTTGGTTAATATGATTACCCATTTTATTTACAAATTCTTCCTCAAGTTGATCCAATCTAAATCCTTCCGTATAGTCAAAAATTACAGATGAAACATTACTTTTTGAAAGCTCATATAACATCGTCTGGATACTATATGTTTTTCCCTGTCCAGATGTACCAGTAATCAGTAAATGCCTATTTGCAAGTTGTTTATGACCAAACTCCCAACATACTTTTTCAGATAGTTTATCTGTACCTATTAGAACTCTTGTATTATCCAAGTCAACTGTTGTATTGTCTTGTTCACTAACACTATCAGATGGTACAATCTTATCTTCAATTTCACCATCTAAATCACTGTCAGAAATTTTTTCTTCTACTTCTTCATCTACTGCTTTTTCATTATTATTCGAACCACTTGATAATTGCTCTGTTGTTTTGTCAAATGAATCATTCTTGCTTGTACCATATCCACTACTACTATCAGCCACTTTAAGTTCTTGTGTTCTGTCCTCGATATCATAAGTATACTCGACAACTTTTTTCTTGAAATTTAGAACCTTTAGTTCATCTCTCAGTTCTTTTTCTCGCTCTTCAATCAGAGTCTCCTGATTATCGTCATCAATAAGCACACCTGCATTTATATCTACATACTGAATATCATTCACTTCTTCATCCAGCAAAAGATTTTGAATTCTCTTTTGAGGAATATCGTATAACTTAATATTTGATACATCTGTATCAATTATAACTTCATTTTCACCGTCCATATCCAGCCAATAACCAAGAACTCTACCATTCCATTCCATCTCAAAATTTCCATCTAATACAGAACGTAATTTAGATGAAAGTTTTTCAAATTCTGAAGAATTATCGCTAAATGTCACTTGTGCAAATGCAAGAGCACGATACAACTGCGCATACCAATATCTTCTCTTAATTGATTTAGAATTAGGATCAAAAATTGTTGATAAACGTCTTATTCCATGCTTCACCTGTTCAAGAGCATTTTCTTTATGATGAGAAGCGTACGATATGCTTGACATTTTACATTCTGTTACAGTCGCAACTAATTGAAGTTTATCATCATCTGAAACCTTCGCTTCTAATACAAGGAAATCCGGTCTCGATTTAGATTCATCATCATCTTTTTCTATTTCTCCACTAAACCAATGTTTATATGAATCCATATGAATAACAATCTTTAATGCACAATCAGCACTGTTTTCTTTCTCTAATAATGATGTCAGAACATATGCCATAAATTCATTTATATTGTGATCTTTTTGATTAATTGCAGAAAGCAAACTTATACCATCAAGTCCACTAGCTTCTGCTATACATAATTTAGCTGCTTTATCAATTTTATCTTTTTCCCAATGAAATAGTTGGTACAATCTACTTTCTAACTTTTTCTGTATTGTTTCTAATATAGATTTGCGTGCTGTAACAGTTAAATTATACTGTCCATATGCACCCTTACCAGTACTAAATCCAATAATAGAATAATCATTTGAATGATTATCATCATTTCTAAGCAATGCACCATCCATTCCACTATCAACACAGACAACCCAGTAGGCTTTTTCATGAAGACTATGAACTATATTCTGTGCTTCGTTATCAATGCATACTTCTCTAACAGCAATATAATTTCCACTAGGAAGTGTTTCTGAATTATTTCTATATCTTACAACCTGAGTATGAGCATATGCACTACCAAACTGTGGTTGTGATAATTCGATCCTTCGCTTTATTTTACTTGAAGTATCTGATACTGGAGAAGGCTTAAATACAATAGGAAATCTGCACTGGCTCAAATCCAATCTAACAGCGCCACTTTCTTTAACAAATTGCAAAGTGTTTACCTTGAGCAAGTCCATAACAAATACTATATCGTTATTACCATTTAGTATCTTATCGATATCTGTCTTGTTTCTCCACTCATTCAGATATGTCTTTATACTAACATTAGCATCTTGCGAGAAACATTCATCCATCCAGTAAGCAAGATAATTCCTTCCACCTTTATTTTCTGGTTTAACCAATATCTTAATATTTATATTGATTTTATCTTCAGGATGTTTTTTCTTCTGTATTTCAATAAATTTATATACTGATGCAATAATAGGTTGTAATTCTGAAGGATCAACAAAAACAATGCTTAAATTTCTATAGGAATTTGAAAATGCCTTCGTATAATCCGCAAGAACACCATATATCATCTTTGCATTGTCATTCATTTTAGCATTTTCTTTTCCGTCAAAGTCATCATCATAAATAGCATCTTTATGAATCATATCCTTTAATCTACTATTATTCTCAATATCGCTTCTTCCATATACCGAAAATGTTCCAAACGAATTAACTGCACCAAAATAATGTTGCCCGTAAGAAGGGAAAATATCCAACGAACTTTGAATCATACTCATTTGCATCAAATTTTCGATTGTCTCGTCTATTTCCTTTTTCTTGATTTTATTAACATCACTCTGCGCATCCCACCATTCTGCACATCCGTCAAGGAAAAAGATTTTTTGATCATTTAATTTTTCTAACGCGGCTGGATGCCATGCAGGAACTACACAACATCTAAAACAAGTATCATCTTGAATAACATTTGTCGTTTCTTCAATGTTAAATGCGTGAATATATGCATCCAAAATCCATTTCTGGTTTTCTGGCAAACTAGTTGTTGCAAGTTCCTGTCCTAATTTTGTATATTCATCGACTAATGCAATTAATTCAGACTGTTCTTTACATATGCATGAATAAAAACCTTCATTTGCCACTGCATAAATAAATTTTACGAATTTCTTGCCTAGGCTATCAAACTTAGCAGAAATTATCTTTGTATCGCCAGAAGTATTTTCGTCAACATATTTTGCAACATCAAAATCAAATCTTATATCACTTTCATCATATAAATCAAAAAACTCTTCCTCACTCTTCGCAAATAACAATGAAGTCATTTTCTTGATTGAAGCTAATGGAATATAAATATTGTCTGGATTGCTAAATTTGTCTAAAGCACATATATCTGAGAAATTATGAAGCCATGCATCCGTGGTACTAAATTTCCACTGAAATGACTGCATGAGTTTCTTGCTTCCAACCTTAATAATCTCACCAGATTCATCTCTACACTTTACGGTAAAATCAATTTTGCTGATTGTTTTATTCGCACTTGCAGCTTTAACATACCCGTTATCAATATTAACCATTGTACATTTGGGTGAAAAAATATTGTCAGGAGTACATTTTACATTTACTTCTTCATCATTCACATACCACATATTTCTATTCAGATAGTCAAACACACCATTTGTATGTCTACAAATAGTCATCCATGTATTCTGAAGTTGTTGTTTTTCTTCATCGTCTTCACTATCGGAATACATACTTACTATTTCAGCTTGATTAATATCAAAATCAAAAGATGTTGCTATAACATCTAACTCTTTTACTGTACTTAACATTAGTAATAAAGTGGATGCAAATGCTTCTAAAGGGTCTCCTGTTACTACCGGTATTGTAACTTTCTCTTTTTTTTCTTTAACAATCTTTATATCAAGAATAGCTTCAATAATACTAAAATCAGTTTGTATTAACTTTTCCTTATACTCTTCAACACGTTCACCTCTAGCATATCCCAAAATAATACTAGACAATTCGTTATATGATTTTATACCTTGATTTGCCCAGCCAGACCACGAAGATGAATACTCGTGTTGCTCTTTCTCGTATGTTTCAATCTGCGATTTATATTTATTATATTGAGTCTTAGACAGCTTCTTAAACATTTGGCGACTAATGAAATTCTGCTCAATTCGCAAAATATTTCTTTTGACTTTCAAATCTTTTATTACTGGAAGATCCATTTTTTTGAAAGGCAATCCCCACGTTGGCAATGAAGCATAAAATAACTCAACAAAATCATCGATTGTAGTTATTTGATTCCCCCACATATCAAACAAATTGCTTAATTTACATATATCAACAGCCACAAAATCAAACAAATCTTTATACAATTTATTTACCGCATCAATCTCATCTTTTCCGAAATCAACGCTTCCCGCAAAGACAGCATAATAGTTTCCGGATAATTCATCTACTAAAACATTCGGTGTTATTGTAAAGCAATTTAACAAGCCACCTTTATCTTCTTCATCTTCAGTTCCTAACAAAATCAGAACATTAGAATCATGTAGGTTTCGATAATGAGTTATGCTTTCCTCATCAGCAATCCACTCATTTTGCTCCATTGACTGAACATATACAGAGTCTTGTGTATTGTTCTTAAAATGTCTCCATTTATTTTTAGCTAATTTAATTTTTACCGACAAATCTCTGTCTTTTAATATAGTGGAAACCTGTTTTGAGATAGCTTCATATATTTTGATATCTTCGAAACTATCAACTCGTATCATCATTTCACCATCTTTTGCAGGAGCATTATTCACAATTAAGTTCACTATAGCATCTACAATATATTTCATTAACTATGCCTCCTTCAAAATACTTGCATATGGATTAGTTACTATCGAAGTTGCATCTGACAATTCTTTGAGAAATCCGGTTTCTTTTAAGAACTTCTGGAATGCAACTTCGTTCTCAGCAAAACAACTCGCAAGTGATGTATCTAAACTATAATCATTTTCCAATGACTTTCTGTATTCATTAGGTCCAATTACAATACCATAATGCTCATACAGTTTTTCTAAGAACATATTTAGTGTCATTTTTTCTCCTGGCGCAATGAGTGCCAAAACTAAAAATCTTATGATATCCTCTGATAAACTAAATCTTTCAAATGCACCTTTATTCGGTATAATACATTGCATTTCTTTTCCTTTTGCTCTAAAAATATCAAGAGAATCTTGCTTAGCTTTTTGGACACAGGTCATCATTTCATCTTCTGAAATATTAAATTCTCTCACGATTTGATTCAATGCCGTCATAAAATCTGCTTCTAATGCGCTATATGCATCCGCTGCAATCTTTTTTACAGAATCTTTTGAAGCACCCTTCATATCAACAATCCATTTTCTCTTATCATTTCCAAGATAACTTGAAACTCTCCATGACATCATACGCATAATCTGAAACATAATTCCTTTTGCTAATATCTCCATACGATTAATTGGATGCATTTTGCATGAGAGAAAATTAATAAGTTCATCAACACTATATATTTCACATTCTTTATATGCATTCTCTGGGATAAATGACAAATTCAACTGTTGTGATAGTTTATCTCTATCAAACCCCATTCCTTTTTCCCATGTTTCTTGAACAAAGGAAGCCATTTTAGATATTTTTTCACACTGTACAGCAACTAGATCATTAAGTAAATATTCTAGCGTATTCTTCTTTTCAGGTTGTCCTTCTAATCCTTGTAGCAAGTGTAAATAGTACAATTCACCACCGCGAGCCAAAAAGTTTCTTCTATCAAAACTAAACTTAGAATCTACCGTAATCGGGTCATCATCCCATTTTACAGCTGCTTTTCTCTTTTTCTCACTCGGATCACAACCACACATCATAAACTCTGGACATATTGGCAATAACGCCTGAGCACCCCAAAATCTATTTTTTATTACAACAGCATAACCATGAAATAAGTCCTGAATACTTTCAAGATACTCATTTTTATCCTCTTCTGACATATCATCCATCTTTGCTTTAAGAAGCTTTATCATTTCCTGATATGCCTGCTCATCGGCTTTAATGGTTCCCTTTTTTCTAGCTTTATCATAAAACACAAATCTTCGTAATGCCATTCTCGGCTCGACCCAATAGCTTAGCTTCTTTTCAATTGTAGTATCGTGAAAACTCATTTTTCCATCAGTAAGGTTATCACTCTTTGCAGATGAATAAACGAGTAAAAATTCTATCATATACTCATATAATGTCTGATCTGATTTAAAACGATTACCGAAAAGCATTGACGAAACAATCTTTCCATTTTTTATTCTGTCATAATCGCTATTCATGCCAACAGGAAATGTATTCATATTATCGCCTCCTACAATTCTCTAATTATTCCATCTTCAGTTATCTCTAAGCTTACTGGTTTCGCACCACTATTTCTTAAGATAATCATTTCGAAAGTGTCATCTGTATCTTCCATTAATTCCGATAATTCAGCTTTCAAACTTTCTATACCATGCGATAATTGAGGATCAACATTTGTTGAAATGATACCGTTTTTCAATTCTTCAAAATAATTGAGTAATGGTAAAGTTATTTCACTTTGAAGTTCCTCCTTATTGATTTCTAGTTTTAATGCATTTCTTGTTTTATCACTATTGAACAAACTGTCTTTTGTTGGTTTTAAAACGATTTTAATATTCTTAGTTAATAGAGTTCCAGTAATCAGCTGTACATTTTGAGCAATTCCAGACTCTCTACTCAAAGTAAGAGGTATCATCGACTCATTGTTTGTTGTTCCCACATAAATCATAGACAACGCATCACAAACCAGATTCGAATCAGTTCTAGATGGTGATGATTCACCATTTCTTAACTGTAAAAATCTCTTAAACTGCTTAGAGAAAACATCCTCATAATTGTTATCCAAAATACCTAAATCAGTCTCAATATTGGTAAACAAATAAGCTCGTCTTAAAAATTCTGTCCAACCTGAAACATAAACATTTTTCTGCTCTGCATCGGTAATAATCTTTGCCATGGTCTTACCAAACGCCTTATTATAATCCCTATTAACAACAAAATATTCATCAGAACGAAGTCGTTTACTGTCATAACCACAATTTGCTGCTTCCTTAACAGCTATGATGTTATATGCTTTAGGATTAATAATTGTGCCTACATATCCAAAGAACAGATTAGTAAATAAATACTTATATGGTTCAACCATACTTACCTCATTACAGTTAAATCCACCTGTAATCATATATGCAAGCTGCTCTGTCATGCTTCGAATAGTCAATCTCTTTCCATGTTCAGTCAACCAAATATAATGCATATTTAGAAATTCACTTACTCGTTGAAAATTATTTTTTATCAGTTCTCTGTTAGCCTTTATATGACAATAGTCTTTTTTAGGACATTGAGAACAGTCTTCCCATAATTTATCCTGCACTAATTTACCAATAAATTCAGTAGCAAAGTATGTATTGTCAACAGCAGCCACATTAATTACACATATTTTATAACCCTTTATGTCTGAAATGTTTCCAGTATTGCTATCCATAGAATCAATTAATTCTATTTTTGCTCTTTCACTATCTTCAGAAGAATCAAACAATTCTCCAAATGTGTTTATAAGTGGTCCAGTATTCGCTACCATAAACACAAAATCTCCGTTGTTAGGCATTTGAAGCGCATCTGACAAGACGTTTTTCTTTTCTTCATCAGCAATTTCACTAAAGTCCTTTATACATCTACAAGTTTTTCCTGATAGCAATTTGTAATCGCAGATTTTAGTATCTGGATCAAATTCAATCCCCATTTCAGCTAATACTTGATACATAATGCTTGTCTTTCCATCACCCGCATGCCCTGTCAAAACAAGAACATGGGGAACTCCATTCTGTAACCCATTCAAGATAAACTTACTTAACCCTACCTCAACCATTACATCCTTGAAAAAAGAATTATTTACATTCTTTTCACCATATGAATTCGGATTCTGAGCATTGTAGTTATGTAAGCTATTAATATATTCAATATAATCTTCGTTATACATATATGCCTCTCCTTTGTACTTCGACCAATTCGCTACACTATATTTTCTAATGCATCACACAATGCATCAATGTGTTCTCTTGTGTTAAATTTACCCAAACCAATTCTCACAGTTCCGTTATATTCAATATCTCCTAATAAATTATGAATATATGGTGCACAATGATAACCTGTTCTAACAGCTATCCCGAATTCTTCATCTAAAATATTTCCAATATCATCTGCTGACAAACCTGAATTTCTAATATTAAAAGATATTATACCAATTTGGCTGTCCATTTTTTGGGACTTATAAATCCTAATATTTGAAATATCCTCTAATTTCTCAATTGCATACTCTGTTAATTCTTTTTCAAATTTAAAATTATGATTAACATCTAGTTCTTCTAACGCCGCATTTAAGCCAGCTATTGCAACAATATTAGGACTAGATGACTCGTATCTGTTTGGAGTTTCTTCGGGCATCGAAAGTATCAAAGAATTACTTCCCGTACCACCAACTATAACTTGTTTGAGTTTTACCCCACTATTATCAATGAATCCACCTATACCGAAAGGTCCATATAAAGTTTTGTGTCCTGCAAAAGCTAAAAAATCAATATCATCTAACTTCTGTTCAATTATACCAAGTGATTGTGCCGAATCGAGAATAGTTATGGCTCCACATTCCTTTGCCGCCTTAAATATTTCTTTTGTAGGCAAAATATACCCCGTCACATTACTTACACCTGTACAACATACACATTTAGGTCTGTCTGTAATAAATAAACTCTCTAATAATGGTAGGTTAATATCAAATTTCTCTGTCAACGGCATTAACTTTACTACAATTTGAAAATCATTTTTTAGTTTTTCAAGTGTTCTAGCAACAGCATTGTGTTCATAAGGAGACACATAAACAATATCTCCTTTTTGCCATGTTATTCCTTGTAATATCATGTTCAATGAAATAGTAATAGATGGAGTAAATACAACCTTTGAAGTAGATGATGCACTTACTAACCGCAAAAGTCGTTCTTTTGTATCATCAATAATTGCATTTGCCTCTCTTGCCAACTTATACGAACCTCTCCCTGCATTAACTGCAAATCTTCTATTTGCATCGTCCATGGCTTTATATACAGCCTCGGATTTCGGAAAAGTTGTAGCCGCATTGTCCAAGTAAATATTCTCTTCCAACACAATCACCTCTTCTTATTCTTTCTCTTTCAATATCCTTTCTACCTCATCAAGTAAAACAGATATTAAGTCATTTTTACTTAATCCTTCAAAATCTTCTATTGTTCCAGATAGAACATCTCTAAACATTTCTGTCTCATCTGTTTCCACAATTTCATAATAAAATGGTTGTCCACTTCTACTTGTATACACCGCCTTACTATCAGTGTTATCAATATCCTCATTTGTATCTTTGATAGCTTCAATCTTTGCTTTCAATTCACAGATTTGATGTGAATATTGTTTAAGCGATGTATCATTCCAATAATCAATATGGACACCTGTAATTGCTTTAACTACACTATCAATAATATCCTGATCACTTGATACTATTGAATTCTCCGTTAATGAAATCGTCTTCATAAACGCAGAAATGGAATGTTCGTCAATGGTTCCCTTCGCCATATCACTTTGTTTTTTGTACCAATCATTTAAGATGTGATACAAACTATCCTCTGGTTTCCCAAAAACATTTTTTGTTACTTCTATTGTTCTATCTAATAACCAACTGTAGTAACCTTGAAGTTTTTTCTTAAACTTTGACAGTCTTTCTAAACATTTTTCAAGATCCTTATCTACCGCCAACGCCATTGGGATTTGCTCAAACAAAGCTTCATATGGATTCACTTCATAGCGTTGAAGAATACTACTAATTTTAGATAATGCTTTTTTATAAAATGTCTCGCTAAAGTATTCTTGATTATTTTTAACATTAGTAGTTACCTGTGGAAGTGCTCGATACCATTTCTGCATTCCACCAAATATCTGACTTATTCTTGAATCAGATGAAGTACTATCGACCATAATTCCGAACAAATCAGTCAATCCATCCAAATATGATTCTCTCACTGCATCAGTTTCTGAAACATATAGTTCATATTGAGTTGGATAGTCACACATATTAATAATTGTGTCTGTTGTCATTGGAATTTCTTTATCGCCATAATATACAACAATATCTGCCGTTTTCTTACCTATGACATACGTAAAATAAATCGGCAACAAACCTAATCTTAGACCGTATGGTTCTTTTACTAATTTATTGATAAGAGTAGAAACCTTTTCTCGGCTTCCTGTGCAAGAAACCAAATATTGTTCAAACAGTTCTATTACCTTTTCAATTTTTGTATCAGGTGTACCTGTAATCAATCCATTTCTCACGAATAAAGCTCTAAATATTGTTGCATCTTGGCTGGTTCCAGTCATATAGTCTTCTATTGACTCATTTTTCAGCAAACGCCCCATAATGTTCTTACGAGCTGTTTTTGTTGCACCGGTAGTAATATTCTGTTTATTAACAAATTCATTATTAATTACAGGTGTTGAATCATATATCTTATAACATAATTCATCAATACATTCTGATATACTGCTTGATTCTGTTGTAACCACTTCGCCATTATTAAAATACGATATTTCATATTCCCCAAATCTACCGTAAGTACTTACTAAATATGACAGAATCTTGTTTTCTAAATTATCTTTCAGCCCTTGTATTTCAGCTAAAAGGCGACCATTTTTTTCCATAAAATGATAATCATCAAGAATATCATTGAGAACTTGTAATTTAAGTACATCCTCCTCTATCTCAAACAGTTTATGTGCATACATTACAACAAGCTTATAGCTCATAAATTCCTGTAACTTGTTCTGGATTTCACGACTATAATTTTTCTCATCGTATTGGTACAGGCATACGACTCTACCATCACAAAATGCACCATTTTCAAAAAATACATCCGCATTATTTAAAGATAAAAAATCTTGTACATTAAAGAATACATATCGGAAGAATCGAGTCATTCCAAACTCATAATTGTACTTCTTAGGAAATACATATTTATTAGGATATAAGGATAACAACACGTCCTTAATCCCATTTTCATTTGCAACTAAGCGCCATCTTTCCTGTATGATACTTTCTAATTCTTTTCCTTCTATTGTTTTAAATTTATAGAAATTATTGCCATCTAACTCAATAACATCTAATGAAACAAGCTTTGCCAAATTATCTGCAAATCGCTCTTTTACCTCTGAAGAATAATCCATGTTTACAGCCAGTCGAAGCATATCCTCATTCCATGGCAATTCCTGACTTCTATCCACTATCATCATCACTGCTAAAGTCTTGATTATTCTATTTAGTAAATTACTATTTGCCTGTCCCTTAATAAGTTCTAAAGCTGTAACACTCTTTTGATAGATACCTTTTATTTCATCTGATTCATCCTTAAAAAGATTAGTAAAATAATCAAAAATCAAATCCGGTGTAATTGACCAAAATGATGAAGCCAGCCCTTTTTCGCCAAAACTATTCTTTACATACTCTGGCATACTGCCTGGCTCATCCTTAGAAATAAAAGTAAATAATGTTCTTTCATTCTGAGCTACTTTTTCACTAATACTTAATAATAGATACGAAGAAATAGGTGTCAGCGGATAACAACCTTTAACAACTATTTTTTCGAAATCTTCTCTGGTAAATTCTGATTCATACCCTGGAATAGCAAAGCATTCATCAATTGTTTCTTTTGAGAAATAAATATTTTCTATATCTGAAGGCAATTTGTTGATATCAAACTCATCTTTAATAATTGCATTTTCAATCAATTCATAATTATTCTTTGCTGATGTAACAAATAATACTTCAGCATCTAATCTCCCTTCGATTCCCGTAAACGAATTAATAATCTCTTGGCTCAATCGATTTCCATATTCTTTAATAGGCTTATGTGCAACTAGTGTCACATATATTTGTGGATCTTTGGAATCTCCTGCCATTTCACAAACATCTTGAACCAATTTCATATTTAATCCAGCAGATATCTTATCTTGTCCTTCAATAAACTTGCTAAACTCATCAAATACAATATAGATACCTCTATATCCATACTCTTCTCTTAACTTATCAGCAACGCTCATGTAAACTCTTGTAATATCTGCTTCAGCTAAAGGATTAAAAATACTTCCAGATGTTAATTGTGGGTAGAGTTCTTTAAAAATTGCTAAATACTCTCTATTAAATTGCAGCAACTCTGCTTTCATTGCATTAAGACCAATTTTTTTATTCTTTAACTTTTCATGATATTCCGTATATGTTTCAGGATAATTCTTCTGCCAATTTTCAATTACTTCAACTGCATAAAGGAAATCTGTCTTAGGGGTTAGATTACTCAGTCCACTTCTATTAAGAGCCTTATTCAAACCTAATAAAAATGACTGATTGATATCTTCTTGACAGTTAATAATAACCGGCAAAAAGCGTCCTTCAGGACCATTCATTATCCTATCAATATATTCAGCCGCTTCCTCATCGACCTTTCTTATTTTCTCATATAAATACATTAGTAAAGTTTTATCTTCTTCATTCTTACCATCCAGCGATATAATCGCTAACAGAACTAATAATAAATGAGACTTTCCTTTACCATAAGGACCAATAAGCATGGAAGCATGCATTTGATTATTTATAATCGATAATAAATATCTTTTTAATATATCTACAGAAGACTTTGTTGGAATATAGCTTTGTAGCTTTTCCTTGTGATTGAGATTCAAGTCTAAATTAATTGCATTTCTAAATTCAGAATTGAATCCAACGAATTCACTTAAGCCTAAATATTTATTCATAGTCTAAAACCTACCTTTGTGCATAGTATTCTTTTATTACATCTATTGGCTTTGGAATTCCTTCGTCATAAATCACATCCAATCCAGCAGTTCTATCAACTTTGATGTAATTTAGATTTTGCAATCTATTTAACACCTGATTTGTTGCAACCTTAGAAAGATTGTATATACTTCCCAAGCTATATAACCCCGATGCTACTCTTTCTATGCTTATACTTCTTTTTTCATCTGTCTTTTCTTTATTTGCGTATTCATAATCAAAAATATTACTTAATTCATACAAAATTATTTCATCTGGTAAAGTCCTTAAATCTGGCTGAATCTTAGTGTACACATCATTGTTTACACTTATTAACCCTAATTCTGTCAGCGGACTTACAATTTTGTCCTCTGGATCGTCGTTAATCTTTGACTTACAGTATGTATTAAAAAGTACCGTAACATCACTTTCAATAGATTTTTCTGGAATATCAAATTCTTTCCATTTTCTAATAAAAACAGTAGTTAATTGTTCCTTACCAATTGTATGAATTTTCTCATCATTAAAATAGTCATGGAACAGAGATGCCTTATCATAATTTTTTACCAAATTAGAATGCATAACCCATATGGTGAACAAATCCTCTAAATATCTGTCATTCTCATAAACCAACATTCCTAACTCAGATAAAAAACATCCTTTTGATATCTTGGTTTCATCAATAAAGCCGAAACATTGAACCCAATATCTCAATGCCGTAACCATATTACTTCCAATACCAAAAATATCTGTTGCATCAGACGCTGTAAAAACTCTTTCATTACCATCCTTTGCTAATTCAGACAATGCTTTATTTATCCATCCATCTCGCAATACAAAGGTACCATGTCCTTTCACACGAGGTTTATTTGTCATTTCTTTACTCATTTTAGTCGCCTCTCTTTATTGTTAGTACCTTTCGCATGTAACAACCACCATTAAAATGATTTATACATTCTCCACAATGAACACATTTTGTTTCATCAACTTGATATGATACTTCACCATTAGAATCTTCTGTTATTTTTATAGCATTCATTCGACAAACACTTTCACATGCCCGACACGCACTACACATCTGATACTTTGTAATCTGACAATTGATTTTGCCTTCCGTTATGTGCTTTTTATCCTTTATTGTCACCTTAAAATTATTAGTACCTTTTCGTCCTTTTAGGATTAAAACCGGATTTCCAAGCCTATCTAATACATACACTTCTCCAGTAAGCTTATTTCCAAGATTAAAATCCAAATTACCAAATGGCTTAAACAGTTCATATAATTGTTCTTCAATTGGTCTCTGTAATACATAATTATATGTATCATTTTCAACCGCACATGGCTCATATGAAAGGATTGATGCTTTTGATGTCTCAAGCCCATTTCCACCTTGCCTTGCCTTCCAATTTCCACTATCAACATATTCTTCTGGATCCGGCTTTCCTACTTGCTTAGCATAATCAATTAATACATTTCTCCAATGTATGTATTTATCATGCATATAGATTTTTGAAAGGAATTCCGACCAAGCTCCATTATTAGGGCAACACCAGCATCCCACTCGTGAATATCCCAGTCTATACGCCTGATTAAAATCTATTCCTTTTGTGAGTATATAAAGCCAAACGTCAAAATCCGTCCATTCAAAAATCGGCAGAACTGTTTTCTGTTTTGCAATTTTTGAACTATCACTATCTCTATCATATTTACTTCTACTTACAGACTCATATTTTCTTATCCCCTGAAAGGAAAGAACGCTTGTCTGATTCTTAAAGCTCTTATTCATGACATCTGTGATAGCACCGGTCTTAAACACTGTGCAACACCATCTCATTACTCTTGAAGGTGGTCCATATACAGGACATAACTCTTCAAAATTCTTTGTTCTATTCTTTGCAGTCCTAAAATATGCAGGACGAATAGTGTGTTTAAATCGGTCTTTATATTTTTCAGTAGTCATAAATTCCAGTGTTGTATCGCCAAAAATATGCAATACTTCATTACTTCCTAATGCATCAACTACCAAAGACGAAACAACCGTAGAATCTTTTCCTCCACTAAATGATACAAATCTACTTTTCTTATCATACTTCTCTGCCCATGTTTGTATATGCTCGATAGCTTCTTTTTCAATTTGTTTGAAACGATCTTTATTAGCAAATACAAATTCCTCAATCACGTCATTGAATGATGAATAATCTATATGTGAGTCAAATACTTCTTTAGCATCTACATCATTTATTGAAATATATTGATCAATAATATCTTTTATTTTCTTAACTTCTTCTAATGTCAATGAGTTTAGTTTATCAATAGAAATCTTGATTTTCTCTCCATCAACAATATATGCATAACCGTTGTACCATACTGATTTCCCAACAAATTGCAACGGGTTATCCGAATTTAAAATAACACCTATTAACAACTGTTCTTCAGGAAAAATAGGTCTTAAATCTGTTCCCACATACTCAATTAATTCTGAATCTATTTCTATTCCATTTAACTTAAAGTCTCTTTCACAACAAGCACACTTTTTATCAAAAATAGGTATTCTATGTTTTTTACACCAATAAATAGTCGTAGAATCTTTCGGAACGGCAAGACATTCTTCCATCTCGCCTGTTTCCTCATTGAATTCCTTTCTCATACAACGACCTTCAGGTGTAGGAATCCCGTGAAAAGGGCAAACTTTCTCTATCATTTCAATTCTCCTAGCCTACGCATTTTATTCATCATCTTCGACAACTTCCATGATGTCATCAAAACTGCATTCTAATGCTTTGCAAATTTTCACTAAGACATCCGTTGTAACATTGTCTCCACGATTTAGCTTATTAATCGTATATGTACTTATCCCTGCAGCTTCAACTAGATCTTTCTTTTTCATATCCTTATCAATCAAAATTTTCCATAGTTTCTTGTAGCAAACTGACATAAACAATCCTCTCCTACTAAAACAATAACTGTCATTGGCTACCATTAGCCAATGATAACATTCTATCATTTTTTTCGAATTTTTTCAACAAAAAATAGAGCGAACGCACACTTTATTGTTGATTTTTTGATATATATGTGATAAAATACCAAATTACAATTTTTGTTAGAATTTGTTGAAATTTTGACAGCAAAAATAATTCAGAATGTCATTATTTGTCATTCTCAGCCGATATATTCTATATACCAGTTAGCACCAATCAGCTCTATACATTAAACTACTGGTTCAATGCAACCACTTGACAAGTGTGATATTCTAGCATTAATGAAACTAAGAAAACGATTCACTCAGAAAGGAGGCCATTATCATGACACAGAATTACAGAACAAACACAAGTAACTTAATAGCAAGAGGTATGGTTATCCTTTCTTCTATTTGTAAGTAACAGGCTTATTCTGCCCATTTCAAAAGAAGACTTCATAGAATTCCCGCACCTTTTGCTTTGACAATAGAGGTGCTATTTTTATGCCCTCGCATCAACGGAAAAGGAAATAATTATGGAGACTATCAAAGGAGCATATACTTCTGCTCAAATTTTTACCACTAATAACAAAGAAACTGCAATCGACCAATATGCCATCGCACAGCTTCAGATGATTTGTGATTATGAAAGTTCTAAGGGATGTCGTATTCGTGTGATGCCGGATGTTCATCCCGGTAAGGTTGGAACCATTGGTCTCACCATGACCATTGGTGAAAAGATTATTCCTAACCTTATAGGCATAGATATCGGTTGTGGTATGACCCTAGCACAAATTAAGGGAAAGAAAATTGAATATCAGAAACTTGATACCGTAATCAGAGATTGCATTCCGTCAGGATTTAGCATCAGAACCAAAGTTCACAGATTTGCTAATAAATTCGATTTTGATGCACTTAAATGTGCCAGTCACATTCGTACAGACAAAGCACTATTAAGTCTTGGCAGCTTAGGATCCGGGAATCATTTCATCGAAGCAGACAAAGATGATTACGGAAATCTCTATGTTGTAATACACACAGGAAGTCGTCACCTTGGCAAAGAAATAACTGAATACTATCTAAATGAAGGTCAGAAGCTTCTGAAAGAAAAAGGACTGGCTGTACCTTATGAAATCACCTGGCTTGAAGGAGCCCTTATGGAAGATTATCTTCATGACCTTCAGGTTGTTCAGCTATTTGCCTCCCTAAACCGAGAAATTATTTTGGATGAACTTGTAAAAGGAATGAAATGGAAGGTGCTTAATTCCTATGAATGTATTCACAACTATGTGGATGCATCTCCAGAAACATTGGATACCTTCGGTTCTTCCATGCTTCGCAAAGGAGCTATCTCTGCCAAGGTAAATGAAGAAGTTATCATTCCCATCAACATGCGTGATGGAATAATTCTTGGAACCGGCCTCGGTAATCCAGAATGGAACTGCTCCGCTCCTCATGGTTCCGGAAGAATCATGAAGCGTGAGGAAGTAAAGAACCGTTATACGGTATCTTCCTTCAAATCAGAAATGAAGGGAATCTATTCCAGCTGCATCGGTAAGGACACTTTGGACGAGGCACCATTTGCTTATCGAAGCCTGGAGGATATCACTGATGAAATTGGAGAAACAGTAACTATTGATCGTATCATCCGCCCGGTCTACAACTTCAAGGCCGGCGGCAATTAGAAAGGACAATACCATGAGCAAATATAGAGAAACACCATGCAAATACTATTTAAGTTATGGTGAATGCTCCAAAGGACGGGAGGCAGAACACAAAGGCTACTGTCAACATTGTGACAAGTACTGCCCCCGTGCCAGAGTTCGCCATATCAACAAAAAGAAACAGTATAACGAAAAGCAGCGCAGTAAATATTCTGCCTGATACAGAAAGGAAATAATATATGAATTTACCTATTACAGTCACACAGGATGACTTGTTAGAAATATTACTCAATGTAGCACCAAGCAGACCGGTATTCATATGGGGAGCCCCCGGTATCGGAAAATCTGCTCTGGTAGAACAGTTTGCAGACGAAATGGGATTACCATGCGTATCACTCCTCGGAAGCCAGCTTGCTCCTGAAGATATCATTGGTATTCCTCAAATCAAAGGAGATACTTCTGAATTTCTTCCACCTAAAATGATTGCAAGAAAAGAGCCATATGTCCTCTTTCTTGATGAGCTAAATGCATGCTCACAGGAAGTGCAGAAAGCTTTCTACTCTCTCATCCACGAAAGAAGAATCGGAGAATATCACCTCCCGGAGGGAAGCATTGTTGTAGGTGCAGGAAACAGAGCACAGGACTCTGCCATCGTAAAAACCATGTCTTCCGCTCTTATCAACAGAATGTTTCATGTACAAATGAAAGCAGATGCCAGACAGTGGATTAAGTGGGCTCAGAAAAACAATCTTCACCCCTGGGTAATTGATTACATCATCCAGAGGCCGGATCACCTCTTCTCTGAGCCACCTAAAACTGAGGAACCATTCTCTACACCGAGATCGTGGCATATGCTCAGTGATGCACTCACAGAATATGGTGCCGGCAAAAGAGAAATTTCAGGAGAGACCTTGAAAATGCTCTCTTATGCATGCCTGTCTCCATCCCATGCCGGAATGTTTTTAGCATATACCAAGAGTCTTAAAAACACTCACATGCTTGATGACATAATTGCGGAGAACGCTAAATGGCCTGCAAAGCCGGAAGACAGAGATATCCTCTACTTCCTTGCACAGTCCTTTCGAGCAAAGCTTGTTATCGAGCTTCCCAAAAGCAAACAGGACATATCCGGAAATATGCTTTCTTTTGTTTACAGAGCAAAGGGTATGATCAAGGAACTTTCAACCATCAATTTTGAAATTGCACAGATGGTGGTTGCCTCTGATGATGAAAGTTCATTGCCTGACTGGTTTATGATCGAAGTCATCCGAGACCTTCCACGATTAGTAAACAACAAATAAAGGATTTATCATGGCTTATTTAAGAAGAAAATACTATTACAGAGATGAGGATATTCCAAAGGGACTTGCTTCTGTCTATGCAGGATTTGATATTCTGCAGCGTCATCCCCTCTTCTCTCAATTAAAAGGAACAATTACAGCAAAGACATCACACCTAAATGGGAAAGAGGCTATTGCCTGCGTCACAAAAAGTGGAGAAATCTTTGCAAACATCTCTGCCAATCTTGATGCTCCTGAATGGGCCTATGTATTAGCCCACAATCTGCTTCATCTGGCATTCGGACATTTTGATAAAGAGAAAATGCCACCGACTGCCCAGGTTTATCCTTTGGTCTGGAACAAGGCCTGCGATATTTATGTTACAAGATTTTTGGCAGATGTAGGATTTGGAAAAGCATTGTTTGATGACCCTGCATCCCAATACGCAATCAAGTTGAATGACGAAGTGAAGATATATGAATACCTTCTTGAGAAAGAAGGTACCATATCCAAACAGGACTATGGATTAAATACCTCTGACGCAAAGGATATGATTGGTATAGAATCGCCAATCATATACAAAAATGGTGAGCAAAATGAATATGCGGAAACCTTTTCCCATGCAATCACTCATTCCATGAAGAAAGCAGTCAGTGAAGTAGGCGGCCATGACGTTAGTGAGAAAAAAGATACCGCGATAACGAAAGCTGCGCAGTGGTTTCTTGCTCACTATCCTCTTCTTGGTGGTTTGGCATCTTCCTTTAAAATCATCGAAGATATCGACATCTGCCACAGATATGAGATACATATCGCTGCTGTAGATGCTAACCATGGAGAGATTTATGCAAATCCTTCCTGTGGTCTTACTTTGGAAGAATGGAAGTTCGTTCTGGCTCATGAGTATCTTCATGCCGGATTATGTCATCACGAAAGATGCCAGGGAAGAGACCGCTATCTTTGGAATGTTGCCTGTGACTATGTTATCAACGACTGGCTTCATGAAATGAGAATCGGCGACGTGCCGGAGGAAGAACTATTGTATGATGAATCCCTCCACAATATGTCAGCAGAAGCCATCTACGACCTCATTGTAAAAGAGATGCGAAAGTTCAAAAAACATGCTACCTTCAGAGGATATGATCAGGGCGACATCTTTGGAAGTAACGGGCCTCATTTTGAGGGTATCAGAAAAGGAATCACATTGGATGATTTCTTCAAAAACTCGTTAAGAGAAGGGCTTGATTACCATATCACTCATAGCAGAGGCTATATCCCAGCGGGACTTGTAGAGGAAATCCGTGCCCTTGCTATGCCTCCTATTCCTTGGGAAGTGCAGCTTGGCAAATGGTTTGACGAACAGTTTCCACCTTTGGAAAAGCATCGCACTTATGCAAGACCCAGCCGTCGTCAGGGTTCCACACCAGATATTCCAAGACCAAGCTATGTACTGCTGGAAAAAGATTTGGAGAGCAGAACCTTCGGCGTTGTCATTGATACTTCCGGCTCCATGTGCTCTTCCCAGATAGGATTAGCACTTGGTGCTATCGCAAGCTATGCCGTATCAAAGGATGTACCTTTTGTCAGAATCATCTTCTGTGACGCAGAAGCTACAGATGCCGGATATATGGCACCGGAAGATATCGCAGGTCGTGTTGAAATCACCGGAAGAGGCGGTACTATCCTGCAACCGGGAGTAGATGCTTTAGAAAGAGCAAAAGACTTTCCTGTAACCGGTCCCATACTCATTATCACTGACGGTTACATAGAAGAAAATCTGAAAGTGAAAGGAGAACACGCTTACCTCATCCCCAACGGCAACCGACTTCCATTTCGAGCAAAAGGTAAAGTGTTCTATATGGAAAATAAAGATAAGGAAAAAGAATAATATGATTGTACAGATTAGTTCCGGACAGGGACCGGCTGAATGTGAGCTTGCTGTAGTCAAGTTCTTCAATTCCCTGAAAAGTGAATATAAAGATATTGAACTGATTCAGAAGCATGATGCCAAGACACCAGGCTACTGCACATACATCATGTTTTCTACAGACGAAGATTTGTCTGCCCTTGAGGGTGCCATACAATGGATCTGTGAAAGTCCATTCCGTCCCCATCACAAAAGGAAAAACTGGTTTGTGGATGTCAGCATCATTCCCGAACAGGAAATCATCTGTCAGGACAACAACATACGCTTCGAGAGGTTTCATTGTGGTGGCAAAGGTGGACAAAATGTAAATAAGGTAGAAACCGGCGTAAGACTTGTCCATATTCCGACCGGAATCACTGTTACCTCTACAGCAGAGCGAAGCCAGCTTCTTAACAAAAAGGATGCCCTTGAAAAACTTGCTATCATTCTGAAAAGCAAGCAGTCCGAGCAGGCGCAACTACAGATCAACTCAGCCTGGCAGGAACACAACAAGATTGTCAGAGGCAATCCCGTTCGGACATATAAAGGGCAAGCCTTTCAGAGAAAAACCTGACAAAAACAAGGTCAATTAGAAGATTATCAACTTCTAATTGGCCTTGTTTATTCCGAAATAATCAAATTTAAAGAATCTTCCACATTTTTTCATCGCTTGATATATCCGATGCATTGAACCTATCCCATAATTCAGAACCCTTTTTCTCATCTCCTGCCACAAGTTCACTAACCTTTGCAAGAATAGCACCTTCCGGATCTGATAAATCCGGTATATAAGTATCTGCAGTATATAAAGCAGATATTCGGGGATATATCGCATCTCCCATCATCCCATGCTTTACTGCTCCCACATTCCAGGTTCCATCCTGTTTTCGGCTCAGAGCCTGAAGACAACAGCAATCCTGATTATCCCCTATCTCAAGCATAACGAACTTTTCCTTTGGTCCAAAGGGATAATTATCAGATATCAAAATGTCTCCCGGCTTATAATGAACGGGGATATTCAGTTCTCCATTAACACCGCTTTCATAAAACTCATTGCCGAAATCAATTTCTGCATAACATAGTTCGTTATCAATAATATAGTAATCGCATACATATTTATAGGATTCATCATTCTCCTTCCGCCAAAGATGGATAACATACCAATGAGTAAAATCCGTTTCATCCTTCTTGGAGTCATAATCCTTACTTATAAAACGTAAAGCAGCATTGTAGGAAGAAAATATCCCATGCATCCACTCTTCCGAATCAATATCATGCTCATATAATGAGTACTCATATACAACAAACACAGCATCCTTGGAATCCATTAGAGCGAAGGCTTCTTCTACAGATTTTCGATAATTCTTCCAAAAATCCCATCTGCTATTTCTTTCCTTCGGAATATCCATATTTTCAAGTTGCACCAAAGCCTCCCTCTTCCTCTGAATCGATGCCCTGGCATAGTATATAATGTCAGCCACTTCACTGACATTTATCGGTTCCTTCTTTAAGTATTCCCTTAGCCCGGGAACCGGAATGAATTCATCAATAAATTCATCAAACATAGTACTTCCTCCCTCGTATTCATTTCCTCTTTAGGAAGAATAAATACTACATTATCTTTTCTTCCCTCCAAGGATTTTGGCAATATCCTTCATGGTCTGCTTTGTTCTGCATTTTTTACAGAGTCCAAAATCCATGTGATCCTGGGGAGTCGCAATAATTCCTCCGCTCTCCCGTCGATAGATTCCTTTGCATTCTCTACAAACTTTGAATTCCACTCGACGCATAATCATCACCTGCCTTACACTAAATATTGCTGCGCATCTTTCTGGGTTAATCCCAATCCCGTCACTCCACTAACCACAGCAAATCTGACAATCTGCTTTACCTGACCGGAAACAGCCTCTCCGGTCTTACACCACATTGCAAAATGTTCACAATTATTCGTGACAAGATTGTATTTTTCCTCGCCCAAGCGTTCCTTTGCCCGCCTGATTGTTTCTTCTGCAGAAAACACAGAATGTTTCTTCCTATAATTCGAATTCTCATAGTAGGCATTGGAACCACTCCACAAAAATGTTGTGGCTTGCTGCAACCTTACCGTTTTCCCTGCATCAAACCACACTACAAAACAATGATGTTGTATCATTTTAGTTGACACCTTTTGCTCAAGGATTTGATGTATAATCA
>OFFY01001002.1_pt1 | contig 26011 bp, 30 predicted proteins | sample 1521481 | NCBI WGS metagenome assembly OFFY01 (sample SAMEA3504117, study PRJEB24116) | mouse gut metagenome | biome: mouse gut; feature: mouse-associated habitat; material: faeces | place: Denmark | collected 2011
GTGTAGGCAAATTTTGCCCAAACTGCTTCTTTTGCCAATTCTCCTTCTTTAAAAATATTTCTTACATGTTTTCCAATTACGCTTTTATCCCGTTGAAATAATTCGGCCATTTGATCTATAGAAAGCCAAACTGTATCATGGTCAAATGCAACTTCTATTTTTGTGACACCATCTTCTGTAGTGTACATGATAATATTTGATTGCGTCATTATGCCCTCCAAATCTTAGATATTTATCGCTGCCTAAAGTTCAAGAATAAAGAGCCAATAATCTAATCTTATCGAATATTCCCTTAAAACGAACATTAATCTTGTATCAAATGGGATGCAAGCGCAGTATACTTCCAAATACGATTCCTCATGTTGTTGTTTTCTTGAGTGACGATGCCATTCTCTCTCAACAAGTGCAGGGCATTTGAGATTGAATTGAACGAACTTCCCACCTGTGTGACGGCATGGGAAATGCCAGTCACAGGAAAAAGCTTAAGATAATCATATACACGCCAGACACTTTTAGGTAACAACTGTATATCTTCTAATTGTTTTATATCTTTTGCTACAATATCTTCATACTGTATCAGTAACTGAGCTGACCGTTTTGCAGTTTCATTTATAGCATTTACACAAAATTTGATCCACCGAATATAACCACCACTGTATTGGGTAGTTTGAAGCAGGTCGAAGTATTCATTCTTGTTGTGATACAAATACTCGGACAGACATATTAGCAGTTTTGCTTCTCCAACGATATTGCACAATATCGTTGGAACAATGATTCGCCTACAATCCCGTTATATCTCTCAAACTGATGTATCATCTTAAACTGATAATGCACTAATGCAGCCTTAATTAACGGATCAGTGTCTTTGGCATTATATAGATAAGCGGAAATATCGGCCAACGCTGGTAAAACTGCGTCAGGGGCTGTAGTGTTGTAAGATATAAGGTTCGTCCTGACACCCAATAAAAAATCTGCTTGTCCCTAATATCAACTGGCTTACTAACTGCATCACCATATAATGCAATTCCGCAAAGTTCACTTAGAACTGGAGCTGAAATTGCCCTATCTATCGCTTTCTTGTATGCCAGTTTGAGATTGGTAATTGATGCAATAGCGTTTTTACCACTCCCGCGACTGGCAAGTACATCGTGAAAGTGAGAGTATCGTAATCAATCATTCGGGAATATGTGCATTCTTTTAATAGCATTAATTCGACGAATGCTTCTCTATTTGGGGCATACTTAAAAAGTCCCTTTAAAATTCCAATATTTCGATGAGCTTCAATTAGAAAAGTGGATAGTTCATCGTCCATTTTATACATATCCCCATGTATCAGAGGACGTGGGGTAAATGTGAAATATTTAAAATTATCTATGCTACCATCAATATGTTCAATGTAATCTCCAGTATAAGGAATCATCTCATATACCTCAATAGTAAAAATCTATTTTCAGTATATCATCAATATTGAAATAAATGAAGTACAGTTTATTGAGTTTATTTCTAAATTAAAGAAATAGTGCAATATAAATTCAAAAGCAAGTTTCATGACTTAGAATAGTGCGGTTTCACTCTTAATCAACATGGGATTTTCGGTACTGACGATTGGGGAGCGCATGGGCATGAAGCGGAGAAAATCACTGGACTACAAAGGAAGATGGCGCAATCATACGGTAGCGTTCCGGGTATCTGATGAAGAAGCAAAGCTGTCGAATGATTGAAACAATCACCCCCCCCAGCAGAGCTGGTGGTACTGGCTTTGAAAGGACAGAAATACAAAATAGAAAAATTGTTGGAACGATAAGAAATGTGGGGCGTGGCGACTGCTATGCCCCATATTTTATGGTGGAAAATGGAAAGGTTCTACTGTGGTATATAGATATGACAGCAAAACAAGGTATTGATGTAGATGGAGTGCCATATTTCGATGATTTATATTTAGATTTAGTAGTTTATCCGGATGGGACAATTATAGTTGATGATATGGACGAATTAGAGGAAGCATTATCAAAGAAGGATATTACGCAAGAACAATTTAATCTTACAGTCGAAACAAGTCATAGATTGCAGCGAGAAATGTTAAGTAATATTCCTTCATTTATAGAATATACAAAAAGGTGCTATGAAATGATTAGGAAATTGCGGAATTGATAAATGAATGTGGTACAATCACATTATTAACAGAGAATTTGGAGGAATAATAATGTCAAGAGTTATATTTTTAGATATAGATGGTGTACTCAATTCTAATTTTGGGAATAATGAACACCAGATAGAAATTAGTGATGGTACATTAATTGATGAAGAAAAAATTAAACTGTTGGCATATTTAGTAAGAGAGACAAATTCGGAAATAATTCTTCATTCGGGATGGCGTTTTGGGTTTGATTCTGAATTGAAACCACTTTGTAAGGAAGCAAATAAATTGGTTGAATTATTAGAAAAAGAGGATTTGCATATAAAAGGAATAACACCGAATTTGACCACAGAAGAAATTAGACAAGCAAAGAAATTTAGTTTGGTAAAAGCTGATGAAATCCTTTTATGGATAAATTTGCATAATGATGTTGCCGAATGGGTGGTTCTTGATGATCTTGATTTACATAATACTCAAATTGAACAACATCAAGTAAAACCTGACCAGACAGTTGGTTTGACGCTTGAGAATGTAAAGCAAGCTGTAAAAATTTTAATGGGATAAGCTCTTATTGTGTCATAGACTTGTTTGGTAAAAATTTCCAGCTGTGCGATTGGGATATGAAAAATAACATTATTCGTGACGGAAGTAAAGATGGATTTAAAGTGGTGATCCTGAAGATGAAAAATATCATAGAAAAAGCGAACGCAAACTTCTGTGAAACCATAGATCAGGCGGGTTGTTCAGGTAGATCATCTGCAAAGCGGCAAGTGCGCCGCTTCCCTCTGGAGACCAGGCCATTCCATTGTGCTTTTGCCGTCCGGCTACGACCAGATCGTTTGCTTTTTCGACAGGATTGCTGGAATTCCTGAGTCCGAGTTTCGCTCTTAACGCATAACAGGTGATGGCGGCGCCTTTTTTCTGGAAGTATCCGAGGAGATTGTTCACCAGCAAAAATGCAGGAACAGATTTGAAGACATTCCTCATGCCTGTTCCTGTCAGTATGTATGACTCATCACCATACTGGATATGAGCGACTGTATTTTCGACATACTTATAGTCCCTTACGGAGCCTTCTTTGCGGGAATCCTTTTGGTGCTTAACGCCAATGTCATCAATGGAAACATAGACGCATTCCTCTGGAAACGATTCGATTTTTATTTCTGCTGCTGAAAACGGAATCTTCTCCTCGCGGGAATCATTCACCGCAGCAATGGCCTCATTGATCCCAGGCTTATCTGATCCTGCATCTTGAGAGACCGAGACAGTCGTTATGTTGTCAGAGAGCACCACACCCTCTAATGGAAGGGCGCTTTCAGCGTCAAAACCGTACATGGACAGAATGTGTGCGGTAACATCGGAAAGTTCTTCGGAAATCTCAGCACCGATGCGGCTTATGCTGTCTGATAATGTGCGGAGTTTAATTGAATTTATGTCTGTCCTTCCAGGAAATCGGTTCAGGATATCGGCAGCATCCCAATAGCTTGTTTTAATACATACACATGAAGCGGCTTCCAGAAAGGAAAGAGAAAGGACGCGTTCTTTTGGCTGAAGAGAATCAGCAAGCGAGCCATATACACGAATGGAAATCCGTCCGGACTCTGATTCCAATGAAGTGGATGCTACTTTTGTTTTCGGATTTTTTTAGACGAGGCGTCCAGATATTCACGGGACAGTTCCCCATTAAACTTTCTGCTGGTTTCGAGGACAGTTTTTTCTAAAAGGTCAAAGTCATGGAGAAGGCCATCCCGGGTAGAAAGGTCAAACTCCTCAAGGGAAGGGAAATCTCCCTCTGTAGAAACAGTCTTTTCAATCACTTCGCCGTTAGGAAGCGTGATCTTTGCAGTATATTCAACAACAGGTTTCTTATCATCTGGATGCTTTTCCATAGTTATACAGGCGCCTTCCTCTTTTCTTGACTACAAATCATCCTGTCAAAGGGCATAATAATACCCTTGTCAAAAGAGACAAGGGCTATTAGCTGAAAAATCCAACCGCACAGGTGGAAATTTTTTGTTGCCAGAAAATTATATACAAAATGATTGACACCAAATATGACACCACATATAATATGGATAGGAGGTATTCAGAATGTCAAAGTGGGATAAACTATTAGCACGTATTTGCACTTTATCAAAAGATATTCGGTTTGATGAATTGCGTAAGGTGTTAGAGAGCTATGGATATGAGATGAATGCCCCAAGAAGTGGAAGCAGTCATTATATATTTAGAAAAAAGGTTGTATGCCAATTACGATACCAAAGCATGAGCCAATTAAGAAAGTTTATGTTGAGATGGTGAAACAGATCGTAGAAAGTGAGGAAAGAAACGATGAAAACGCTGAATGATTATATGGCAATGTCTTATCGGATGGAGATTGTGGAGGATAAGGATGAAGGTGGTTTTGTGGTTTCTTATCCCGATCTGCCGGGATGTATTACTTGTGGTGAAACAGTAGAAAAAGCGGTGGTAAATGCAGCAGATGCTAAGAGGGAATGGATTGAAGCCGCACTTGAAGATGGGATTAAGATTAATGAACCAGACAACTTGGAAGATTATTCTGGTCAGTTTAAATTGAGATTACCTCGCAGCTTACATCGCCTATTGGCAGAGCATTCCAAAAGAGAAGGTATCAGTATGAATCAGTATTGTGTGTATCTTCTATCAAGAAATGATGCTGTTTATTCAAAGTAAAACCAACAATATAATATTAAAAAGATGGCAACATTTTGGCAACAGAAAATCAGTAAACCAAAATAATTGATTTAATTGAAGTAAAAATGGGCGTGTATTTGCGCAAAACTTAAATAAATATCGTTAAGTCAAACAAAAAACACACCGAGTTCGAGTGATGAAAAATTTACACAGATTCTTTTATATGGCAAGTAGTCTATGGATTGCTTGCCATATTTGATATTATTTATCAAGGGAGAAATTGAGTATGGAATATAGAATTACCAATGAAACGGACTTTGAGGGGTTAGCTAACGCAATGATGTTGGCTTATTCTGAAGAACCGTGGAATGAGCAGTGGAGTAGTGAACGTGCTGTCAGGCGAGTGAAAGCGATCATGGGTAATTTTCAATCGGTTGGCTTGACGGCAATAGAAAACGGCAAAATAATTGGTGGTCTATTAGGATATGTAGACCCATATGCGAATGAAGATTTTTACTATGTGTCAGAGTTATTTGTGATTCCTGAGAGAAAGAAAAATGGAATTGGTAGAACTTTGCTAAAAGAACTTGAGAATGTTTTACATGAGAGAAATATTTTTGTTGTTCAACTAATTTCCATAGAAAATAATGAATTATTCTATAGGAAAAGTGGATTGAATAAGGATGATGTTTCCGTATTGTTTAAGCGTTATTAGGAAGTGGAGAAATTCTTGATGGTTACAAATTTAAGATCAATCCCAAGACATATTTCCCAGTGACAATGGAGAAGAAACAGATTTTCCCAAGTATGTGATGGAGGATACCAAACGATGAGAGATTACAGTGTGCAAAATAAGCAGGCGTGGGAATATAATGCGTATGATTTTTGGGTGAAACAGTCAGGGACACCGGCTGAAAGGGCAAAAAGGGACTTGGAAAATCCTATAGGAATGTTAAAAAAATATTCTGGTTACTTTGATACCTACAATGCTGTGAAGATAGCTAATATATGTGGCTCTTGCGGAAAGAAGGCTGTTCCTCTGGCTATTTTAGGGGCGGAAGTCACGGTCTTTGATATCTCAGAAGATAATAAGAAGTATGCCCTTGAAGTGGCAGCGGCTGCAAAAGTCGATTTGAATTTTGAAGTATGTGATATATTGGAAATTGATATGGAGCAGTATGGAAATTATTTTGATGTAGTGTTTATGGAAGGAGGAGTGCTGCATTATTTTCATGACATTGATGAATTTATGCATATTATGTATTCATTGCTGAGAGACAGTGGAAAAATGATATGCAGTGATTTTCACCCATTTATAAAAATATCCGATATATTGAAGTTTGAGCAGCCAACCATGAGCTATTTTTCAAAGGAAATTTTTGAAGGTAAAATGCCGCATGCCCGTTTATTTGAAGAAGCCATTCAGGAGCAAATGCCGAAGTGTATTTATAGAAAGTATACCATTAGTGAGATTATCAATTCTGTCATAAACAGTGGATTTACGTTAAAAAGGTTTGATGAACATCCAGCCTGGACAGATGAAAAGCTGCCGGGAGAATTTACCATTGTAGCGATGAAACAATAAAAAACAGCTCAGGGGCAGTTAAAAAAGGAAGTCAATGCCGCTTTGCCCGCCAGACAGCTGAGGATTCTGCCTGGCGGAGTCAATAAATCACCTGGAAGCATTTTCCTCATGGATCATTGCAGAATATCCAATGAGTACAGTCCACACATATGCACATGTTTTGGGTATCATCAGCATGCCAATCATGGGGAGGATATCGGCCCAGAGTACCACAGGAATATAGAAGCCGAAACTGAGCACGATGGTCAGCCACATATATTTAAACCTGTGGTCATTCTGTTTTTTGGCGCTGTGATAAAATAAAATGATAATAAGCAGTCCCAGCAGTGCGAAGGGAATGTTGCGGTAGATTCCCCATGAAAGAGACGCTTCCGCGCTTAACCAGTTGTTCTGAGGGAAAAGGCACAAGGCGATCCGCAGCGCTGACAGGATATATACAAGAGCGGTTATGCCCTTTTTCCCCTTGATTTCATAGCGTGTTCTCCAAACATAGTACAACAGAATGTAGAAAACGGTCATGGTGACAGAAGTGATAAATTTACCCAGTCCCAGGGCTGTGGTGAAATTTTCAAGACCTGTGGTACAGAGTGCAGTGGCCCGGGGGATGAGATGGAAAGAATCTCCGATGCCAAGTACCACGGCCATAATCCCAAATAGGCGGTACTGCCTGCTGCCTTTGGATTTCGCAATCATCCGAATACCAATTGTAATTACAGAGAACAGATACACTGTATCAAATAAGGTTTCTACAATAGCCTGCATAAAAAATTCCTCTCTTTACTTAGTGTTAATTTCATAGTGATAATTGTCTTCTGATAAATGATATTGGCAAAATCTTTTCTCCCTATGTTCTGCTGCCGAAAGTCTTTCTTTCCCTCCTTTCTGAACAATGTTCATTTTTAGCTATGAAAAACTCCCGCTGAATTACGGGATTTTTCAATCAATAGAGCAGCCTGCGGGTCATTTCCAGTATTGCACTGCAGTCGTAATTTTGCTGCAGCAGAGCAGAAAGAATGAAAGAAAATATAATGTGGATAAATTCTTCACAGGTAAAAACCTGGTCAAACGCATCCTGACGGACATTTTTGTCATTCTTTAAAACGGTGTGAAGCCCGTTCTGAATATGTTTCCAGGACTGGGCCATCAGCAGCTTTCCGTTTGACTTATCCTCTTCCAGGAAACTCATGGAATGTAAGGTAAAGAATCCTGGGTATTTCACATTTCCCTCTTTCATACAGTCAAAAATCCATTCAAGGCAGCTGACAAAATCGTCAAATGTGCTTCTGCTTTCAGGAAAGTGGAATATATCGCACCAGACGCTTTCCACCACTGCGCTGAGCAAATCGGACTTGGAATGAAAGTAGTTGTATACAGAGCCTACGGAAATCCCACATTCCGCAGCCACAGCTCTGATATTCACCGCTGTCCATCCCTGGCTTTTGATCAGTTCCCGGCTTACATTTAAAATGGATTCTTTGGAAGTAATTATAGTGTTCATATAGGGTCCCTCCACAAACTGAACAATGTTCATTATAGGGTTTTCTCCAGGATTTGTCAAGGGTCTTTTTCAAGTTTTTGTAACTGTCTCATTGCAGCAAAGGATTTTTTATCGTATGCTGTGGGGAAGGAGGTGCAGAGTTATGGCAAATGAGGATAAAAAAGATTTTAACGCAATGCTTCATGACAGCAAGGATATGCCCAAAATGCAGATTATCACTGATGAAAAGAGCATCAAAAAATACGGTGGAAACAGGATGTATTTTGCTCCTCCTGTTGCATATGACAGAGTGATGCGCCTTGTGCCGTTGGGGAAGCTGCTGACAGTGGGGGAGATAAGGAAATATTTTGCAGGACAGAACGAGGCTGATTTTACGGATCCCATCACAGCGGGAATATTTGTGTCCATAGTGGCCTGGGCAAGCAGCCAGCGGGAAAATGATGTGACGCCTTACTGGAGGACTCTGAAAGCAGGCGGGGAGCTGAATTCTAAATATCCCGGCGGGGCAGAGGCACAGAAGGAAATGCTGGAAAAAGAGGGACACACGATTATTCAGAGGGGAAGAACCAATATAAAGTACTATGTCAAGGACTATGAACAGTTTTTGTTTGTTCTGGGAGAATCAATGGTGACAGCTCACACAGGGGACTGAAGTTTGAAGCAAATTTGCAAAAAAGTGAAAAAATGCTGTTGACTTTGACACGATGTCATGGATTATTCTGTGGTTGGAAGAGCAGCGAGGAAGGGGCTCCAGGGGCCATGAAGGGATGAAACAGGACTGTTGACCGGGCGTGGACAGGAGAGCTGACTATCCAGAACCGTGCATGTACAGGGCGGTCTCATCGTGCCGTCTTCCTTAGGCTGTGCAGGTAATCCAGGCTTATAAATTCATGGGTCGGATTTCTCACAGCAATGGCATGAAGACGGAAAATTATGCATGCATGGTCAATGGTATAGAAATGAGGTATAAAAGTGGAGAATCTTACAATCAGCCAGGTGTCGAAGCTCTGCGGCGTCACGCCCAGGATGCTGCGACATTACGAGAAGATGGGGCTTATCTGTCCCCGGTACAGGGAGGACTATGCGTACCGATGCTATGACGCGGAAGCAGTACGTCGTCTGAAGCAGATTATTTTGCTGCGAAAGCTTCGTGTTCCCCTGAAACAGATTGCAGTGATTCTGACAGAGGGGAAACGGGATGAATCCATGGAGCTTCTGCGGGAGAACCTGGCCGGGCTGGACCTGGAGATTGCCTCCCTGAGCCAGATTCGAGATGTGCTGAAACAGTTGGTGAAGCGCTTAAGCGAATGCTTCGAGGAAGAAGAGCTTGACCTGTTGTCGGACCAGGAACTGGTGGACGCTGCTTGTCTTCTGACTCTTCCCAAAACGACACTGAAGGAGAGTTCCGGCGTGGAGGAGGGGAAGTTTTCTGCTTCCTGCCGGCGCAGTGCCGCAGAAGAATCCTGCGGCGGAGAAAGGAGTAACAGCATGGAAGTTTTAAACCGAGCAGAAGAGAATCTGAGCAGAAATCTGAACGTGAGGATCCTGTGCCTGCCTCCCTGCACAGTTGCCGCCTGCCATTTTATCGGCGAGAACCCGGAGGAAGTGGTGGGAGAGAAAGCATCCCGTTTTGTGCAGGAGAGCAGGCTTTATGAGCGCAAGCCCGATGCCAGAATGTTTGGTTTCAATCATCCCAACCCCGGTGTGCTGGAAGGCGGCGTCCATGGGTATGAGGACTGGATCACCATTCCAGAGGACATGGAAGTTCCGGAAGGATTTGAAAAGAAGAAATTTGAGGGCGGATTGTATGCGGTGCTCACGATTCCTTTTCCGGAGTTCCAGCTTTGGAGCAGCCTGACCCAGTGGGTGGAGGACAGCGAGGAATTTGAGCCGGCTTACAGCGCTCTTGGGGAAGAAATTATGGGCGGCTGCCTGGAAGAGCACCTGAACTGGGTTTATTCGGCTCACAGGGAGTGGGTTGAGGACGGGCTTCCGGCACAGATCGACTTGATGCTGCCTGTGCGGCTGAAAAAGTAAGGACTGTTAAAATCTCCGTGCCTGTGATATGATGTGGGCAGATCATAGAAAGGGAAGGAGAGTTGATTTCTTATGGAAAAAACAGCCGTGGGCATGGACAATGACAGGATATTGCAGGGGGCAATGGAGCAGTCTGCCATAGATGCAGGCTGCAGCTGGAGGGATTTTCTGAAAAATGAGAATGTGGTCGTGTACTCAAAGGAGGATTCCAGGGCCAGACGTTATCTGACCCTGCCCCATGTGTGCAATCTGATCTCCTACGGAAACAATATCGTGGCGTCAATAGAAGAAAAATACGAGGGGATTGTGAGGGCTTACATAGAAAAATATCCAGCAGTGCACTGTTTTGAAACCCCCAATCTGCATGTGCTCAACGAGGCTTTTATGGGACACGGTATGCAGATCTGTTTTATGGCGGAGTACTTTCTGCCCCGTGTGGAGGAGCTTCAGCCGAGGCACTGCGGCTGTGAGCTCAGGGTGCTCACCCAGGAAGATCTCGGCGCGCTCTATCTGCCGGAATGGTCCAATGCCCTCTGTGAAAAACGCCGGGAACTGGATGTATTGGGGGTGGGAGCTTACGAGGACGGCCGCCTGGTGGGCCTGGCCGGGTGCTCGGCGGACTGTGAAACCATGTGGCAGATTGGGGTGGATGTGCTGCCGGAATACAGGCGCCGGGGCATTGCCTCCGCCCTTACAGGAGCTCTGGCGGCGGAGACCATGGCCAGGGGGAAAATTCCCTTTTACTGCTGCGCCTGGTCCAATATCAGATCTGCCCGCAATGCCATCAGGAGCGGTTTCCGGCCTGCCTGGGTGGAAATGACGGTAAAGCCCAGGGCGTTTGTGGAGGAGATGAATCGCTAGGGCGTCTCTGAAGCTTGGGAACTGGCGGTATATGTTGTAAACTGCATGGACGGCTTTGGAGAAGCCGACTTAAAACTGGTCCATATGCCATTTTCCGCCTGTGAAATCAGGGACATCCACCACGGCGCCGCCTCTGGCGATAGACATCTCCGAGAGGGCTGTCACTGCCATCCAGCTGGCGGCGTCATAGGCATCCACCGGCATGGGGGCATCGTCCCGGAGGCACTGGAAAAAGACTTCAAACTCCAGCCAGTCTATGCCGTCATGGCCGCCCCGGACCCCTTCTGCAATGTATTTTTTCCACAGGGGATGATCATATTCTTCCTCATAGCCCGCCGCATTATTGACATTGGTTTTGCGCCAGTCAAAGTCGTGGGCGGCATCCTCTTTCCGGTCAAGAAACACGGAATCTGTGACTTCCTCGTACATGCCCTTAGTGCCTCTGACCGTAAAATTTCGGCAGTAGTACCTGGGCAGGGTGGTGTCCAGGGTCAGGACAATAGTCTCCCCACGGGCGCATTTGATCACTGTAGTTACCACATCTCCCTGGAGGAAGGTCTTGTCTTTGAGAAATTCATCGTCCCCCTTGTGCTCCCGGATATAGGCCTGCAGTCCGGCGGCCTTGGAGGCTGTGGAGGAGAGGGTCAGCATGCGGTTGCCGTGGTTGAGTCCCAGGACTTTGGCGATGGGGCCCAGGTCGTGGGTGGGGTAGTTTTCACAGTTTCTGCTCAGATAGTTCCGGAGTCTGTAATGTCTGTTTTCCCTGCCATAGGAGATTTCATACCGCAGGTCATGCTGGTAGCCTCCTGCGCAGTGAACCACTTCTCCAAACAGTCCTTTCTGGACCATGTTCAGCACCATCAGCTCCCGTCTGCCGAAGCAGCAGTTCTCCAGGAACATAAAGGGAGTGCCTGTCTCTTCATAGGTCTCCACCAGCTGGAAACACTGCCGCAGATCATAGGCACCGCCCACTTCCATAGCCACCGGTTTTCCCGCGCGCATGGATGCCAGGGCTATGTCCATATGGCTTTCCCAGGCAGTGGCGATGACAATGGTATTTACGTTTTTGTCTTGAATTACCTGACGATAATCTGTGTACACGGCAGGTACTGCCTGTCCGGCATTTTTGACGGCGTCAGCTCCTTCGTTTGCCCGATCCTCATAGGTGTCACAGACTGCCGTCACCTGTTCTCCCTGACGGAGCACCACATCCCGCAGCAGGCCGATTCCCCTGCTGCCCAGTCCGATAAACCCCACCTTGATGTCCTTCATCTTGTATTCCTCCATAAGAGTTTATATGTCATTGATTTCCTAAATCATAGCACGGATAGGGGGATAAGGCAATATGAATGTGAAATAGTGCGATATCTTTGATAAACTCTTGACAAAGGGATGGTTATGGAGTAAAATGATTGACATCTGGAGTAATCAAAGGATCGTGCTGTTTGCACTTCGGGCGTTTCTGCCATTTTACTCAAGGTAAACTTATTGTTGTTGGAATGGCAGGGGGATCTCGTGTATTTGTGGAATGTCTCTGCCGCACAGGAGGTATGACATGAATATGGAGAGAACTGGAGGACTGTTGAAGCAGGCTGTTCCTGCTGCCACACATCAGAGAGCCGCAGGATGGCTTTTTACGGAGATTGCCCTGTATGCCAGGACGGGCAGGAAGGGCTGTCAGGTGATGCCGGCCCCTTTTGCGGTATATCTCAAGGGGGACGGCGGGGAGTGTCTGCTGCCGGATATCACGGTGTTCTGTGATGAGAGCATGATGGATGAGGAAGGCTGCCATGGGGCGCCGGACTGGGTGGTGGAAGTGGTTTCGCCGGACAGTCGGACGGAGGATTACGGCGGAAAACTGGCGGCATATATCCAGGCCGGCGTCAGAGAGTACTGGGCTCTGGATCCGGAGCGCCGCACCATTGTTGTCTATTATCTGGAGACACCGGACGTCCCTGCGGTTTACCGGTTTGGAGACAGCGTCCGTTCTGGCATTTTTCCGGATTTGGTGGTGGATTCCACACCTTTGGGAGAGCTGCGCTGCCGCGGGGCAGGAAACAGGGTGGAGGAAGCCAAATGCCGGGAAAACGGAAAGGCGCAGGAATTCTATGGGCAGCAGGGAGAGGATGCAGACTTGGCACAGGAACCCCATGGGCAGCGGGGAGAGGATGCAGATTCGGCGCAGGAACCGCACAGGGAGCGGGGAGAGGATGCAGACTTGGCACAGGAATCCCATGGGCAGCGGGGAGAGGATGCAGAGTCAGCGCAGGAACCGCACAGGGAGCAGGGACAGTGCACAGGCTTGACGCAGGGGTCTGGCGGGCAGATGGGGATGGAAGAAGTGAGAGCGTACCTGGAAGAACATTTTGGGGAACTAGCGGCTTCCAGAAATAAGGGCCAGGTCATGAAAGCTGCAATGGGGGCACTGAAGGGAAAGGTTGACAGCAGAACTTTGAACGAGGCAGTGGCGGAATTGTGCCGAAATAAAACAATTTAATACGATTTTTATTGACAGGGAGACCGAAAGAACGATAATATACTAGAATAAAATGTTGGCGATAACAGGGGAAAACAAGGTAAAAGGAGGTAGCCTTATTGAAGAAGAACGAATTGTTGATGGGAAATTATGCAGAACTGTGCAGGGAAGCGGATCGTCTGTCGCCGGAGATGTTTGACAAATATGAAGTGCAGAGAGGTCTTCGCGACAAGAACGGGAACGGCGTGGTAACAGGACTTACCAACGTGTCCAGAATTGAGGCCTTTAAAATGGTGGACGGGGTGAAGACGCCCTGTGAGGGCAGGCTGTGGTATCGGGGGTATGACTGTATTGAACTGGTGAAGGGCTTTAATGGAAAACGGCCTGGGTTTGAAGAAATCTCTTATCTGCTGCTTTTTGGCAGGCTGCCTGACCAGGAGCAGCTGGAGGAATTCCGGGATGTTCTTGCGGACAGCAGGACTCTGCCCACCAATTTTACCAGGGATGTCATTATGAAAGCGCCCAACAGCGATATCATGAATTCCCTTACCAGGAGTGTGCTGACCCTGGCTTCCTATGACAGGAACTGTAACGATACTTCGGTGGAAAATGTGCTGCGGCAGTGTATGCGTCTGATAGGGGTGTTCCCCATGCTGGCGGTGTACGGATACCATGCATATAATCATTACCAGAACGACGAGAGCATGTATATACATCGTCCGTCTGCGGATCTGTCCACTGCAGAGAACCTTTTGATGATGCTGCGGCCGGATAAGAATTATACGGAGCTGGAGGCCAGCGTTCTGGATACGGCACTGGTGCTGCACATGGAGCATGGAGGAGGAAATAACTCCACCTTTACCACGCGTGTTGTGTCCTCATCCGGTTCGGATACATACTCTGTTATCGCCGCCGCACTGTCATCCCTGAAGGGACCCAAACATGGCGGCGCCAATATCAAAGTGGCGGAGATGATGAATGATATTCAGACCCATGTGTCCGACTGGGAGGACGAGGATGCGGTGAGGGCTTACCTGAAGAAGATTATGAACAAGGAAGCCTTTGACCGAAAAGGACTGATCTACGGCATGGGCCACGCTGTGTATTCCCTTTCCGATCCCAGGGCTCAGGTGTTCAAAGGATTTGTGCATCGTCTGGCGGCTGCCAAGGGCAGGGAGAAGGATTTCACGCTGTATTCCATGATAGAGCGCATGGCGCCGGAAGTGATTGCGGAGAAGGCGCATATCTATAAGGGCGTGAGTGCAAATGTGGACTTTTACAGCGGCTTTGTGTACAGTATGCTGGAGATTCCCCTGGAGTTGTTTACACCTATTTTTGCCATAGCCAGGATTGTTGGCTGGAGCGCTCACAGGATTGAGGAGTTGATCAATATGGATAAGATCATCCGTCCTGCATACAAGAGCGTCGCAGAGGAACAGAAATATATTCCTCTTGAAGATAGATAAAGGATTATATCGTATTCAGGCTTCTGTCCACGGTTTGGAGCAGATGTATCGCACGCCGTGGACTGCCTTTCAGCTTATTTTTGCCCGTCAGGGCTATTCTGGCTGTCGCCATTTATTTCGTCAGAACAGTTTCAGCAGTGCAATCCCGTCAGGGTAATCTTTACATTCCCTGTGCTTTTTGCTATAATGATTTCAGAAAAGTATTGTGGGAAATGTGGTGTTGCTGTCTTTGAACTAAGAGAGGTAGTGTCGGGTGTGTTTTGTCCAGTGGAAATGGGAAATGAAAGGTAGGATGTAGAAGTTTGAAAATAGTGCGAGGAATCTTTTTTACTGTCATGGCTCTGATCATGGCAGGTTGTCTTGGAATTATAGTCTGTGCCATGAACCCTTCTCTGACAGGCAGACTTGCGGAGATGCTGAACGGGAAGAAACCTGCAAATGATCTTTTGAGCGGGTTTTTGGGCGGCGGAACACCGGGAACGATTCAGACAGGAGGTACGGGGAGTGGTCTGCCAGGCGGCATAGGAGGTGGAGGTTTCCTCCCCAGTATTGGAGTGCCGGGAGGAGAGGGCAGTACGGGAACAGGCGGAAGCCAGCCAGACAGCACTGGAACCGGGCTGGCGGCGGATACCCGGCCTGGCGTCAATGCATCCTGGCTTGAGGGCAGGGACACGGCAAGCTATGAGGTTCCTGCCGCCCGGCCAGAGGTGGTTCCGGACTCTGTGGCCGGAAGAAACGGCTATGAGGCCGTTCAGGAGGATGCGGAGGAGATAGCTCCGGAAGAAGCGGATGTTCTGCCGGGAAGCGGAGAAAGTGGAGAAACAGGCAGCGGGCTCAGTTTTAACGGGGAGCAGTATCCCTATTATGCCATGCTGGAAGCAGATATGCAGAAGCTGTACTGCCAGATTTATGCCAATGCCATGGAACAGCGCAGGGAGGCTTTTGCCCCTGCCGTCCAGGTGTCTGTAAAGCAGCTTAAAAGTGTGTTCGAGGCGGTGTACAATGATCATCCGGAGTTGTTCTGGCTGCAGACAGGGTATTCCTGTAAGTATGTTCACAGCGGAAACTGTCTGGAGATTACGCTTAAGTATAATAAGACTGCGGATAATCTGCAGGCGGCCAGACAGGAGTTTGACGCGGCTGCGGAAAAGATTTTGGCGGAGGCAAGAACTAAGGGCAGTGATCTGGAAAAGGAAAAATATGTTCATGATGTTCTGATGGAGGCGGCGGAATATGATCTGAGTGCTGACATGAGCCAGAGTGCCTACAGTGCATTGGTGCAGGGCAGAAGTGTCTGTGCAGGTTATGCCAGGGCTTTCCAGTACCTGATGCAGCAGCTGGGTATTCCATGCTACTACTGTACAGGTTATGCAGGGGAGGATCACGCCTGGAATATTGTGAAGCTGGATGGACGTTACGTTAATGTGGATGTTACATGGGATGATACGGATCCGCCCACATCCGATTATTTTAACAAGTCAGACAGAGAGTTTTCGCGCACTCATGTGAGGACGGGGCTGTCGGTGTATCTGCCCGCCTGTGTGGATGCAGGGGAGGGAACCGCACAGGGAGGAAATGCTGTTTCAGGTGTTCAGACGGGCACAGGAAATTCAGGAGGCGCGCAGACAGACAATGCAACAGGAAATCAGACCGGGACAGGAGAAGAAACGGATCAGACTTCCAGTGTGGCGGGACTGATCAATCCTAATCCTTCCGAACCCCTTACCTGGCAGAGTAAGTATTGGACGGGTGATGCGGATCTGGACGAGGATATGTCTGCCGAGGAGAAGAAGCAGGAGAACCTGGATCAGGCGGGAATTACCGAGGAAGAGGTTCGGGAGACCCTGGAGGAGTATTATGAGGATTGCAAGAAGCTGTTGAAGGAGGCTGGAACTGGCCAGAAACAGTTTTCCAATGTGATTCCTGAGTCCTTGTGGAGCAGCCTTGAGCGCGCCTACAGCAGCGGAGAATATTGGAATGGATATGTGGAAGGAACCCTGCAGGAAATGGGAGTGGAGAATTTCCTGATTCAGCTCCAGGCGCAGAGGCTGGGAGGCGGCTATTACCGTCTGTATCATAATGTGCTTACTTATTAGAAGGTTGTTGATTGGGAATTTTTTATCAGAAATTTGTTTTAGAATTTTACTCCTCTTTTGAAATTGTATACCCATTTAAAACGAGCTTATATATTTGTTGTAGGTGATAAATGTATATTTTTAATCAGGTTTATAAGTCGGTATTTGCGAGGAAGGTAGAAATCTATGCTTATTAGAGAGATGGAATCTGAAGATATTGTCTCTGTCTTACATCTGTATATTTCTTATTACAACGAACAGGAGGAGGGTTGCAATTATTGCCTATAAGCACCAAAACAAAGGGATTGGAAGTATGCTTCTGAGAGAACTTGAGCAACGGGTAAAAGAGAAAGGGGCGTCTTGTGTTGAGCTTCAGGCAGTAAATGATGATATGCACGAACGATATTACGGAAATGCTGGTTATAAAAATGCAAAAAACTTTGTCATGAAGGTCAAATGGTTTGTATAAAAACGGTTTAAAACATATCATATCTGTAATTGGTCTATATGAGTCCGCAGAGGCAAAGACGGGAACAAGCGGCTTTTCACTACCATGCTTCTGCGGACTCCAGGACCCAATATAATATCTCAAAGTATCTGGGAAAGTTATCGAATAATATTTCAAATATATCTCAGGCAATTATCATGTAATATCACGGATAATATCTCATATATTCATCAAAGAGACACCATATGTTTTGTCATGCGTTGTAATTTCAGTATCCGCAGGGTCTGCTTCATAACAGTTTGTCAGCCGTCAGAGGGCAGATATTAAATTGTCCGCTTCAGGAATATCCTGGCTCTTTCCTCATATATTTGAGAAAGGGGGACAGGTTTATGGGAGAGACGATTTTGCAGTTATTTCCGGCTGGGCACCGGGCTTTCTGGAGCAGGACGGCCGGGGCCCAGGAGCGCATCCAGGAGATCCGGCTGAGAGCCGGACGCCCGGTGGTGCTGTATATGGATGGCCGGGAGATTTTTCTCACAGAACAGGGGGAATTTTCAGAATTTGGCCCAGGAGTTCGGTGTATGTCAATGAAGGAACTGGAAGAGATCCTGGAGCATATCTGCCATTACTCTCCCTATGCCTTTGAGGAAGAGCTGCGCCGGGGATTTGTCACTGTGGCAGGAGGACACCGTGTGGGAGTTGCAGGACAAGCCATCCTGGAGACGGATGGGGGGATCAGAACCCTGAAGAATATTTCGTTTCTCAATATCAGGGTAGCCCACCAGGTAAAGGGTGCGGCGGACAGAGTGATGCCGGAAATGTATCGGAACGGTATGCTCAGGAGTGCCCTGATTATCTCTCCGCCCGGCTGCGGTAAGACTACACTGCTGCGGGACCTGATCCGTCAGATTTCAGATGGGAATGCCTATGGAAGGGGAATGACCGTGGGCGTGGTGGACGAGAGATCGGAGATTGCAGGATCTTTTCTGGGAAGGCCCCAGAACGATGTGGGTATGCGCACGGATGTGCTGGACAGTTGCCCCAAGGACAAGGGGATGCTGCTTCTGCTGCGCTCCATGTCTCCACGGGTGGTTGCCATTGACGAGCTGGGGAGCGGAGAGGAACTGAAGGCTTTGAGACAGGCCGCTGCCTGCGGGTGCCGGATACTGGCCACGGTTCACGGGGAGAGCCGCCAGGATGTGGAGCGGAGGTTCGGTCTGGAGCGGGATTACTGGGAGAGGATGTTTGACTTGTTTTTTGTGCTGGGGAGAAAGAGACAGATCTGTGAAAGGAGTGAGGCGCGTGGTCAGGATTCTGGGAGGCTGCATGATCTTTAGCGGGTGCCTGGGTCTGGGGCTGTGGTACCGGTCCTGGCTTCTGGGAAGAGCCAGGGCCCTGCGCAGTCTGGGAAGCATACTGGAACTGCTGGCAGGTGAAGTCAGGTATGGCAGGGCCACTCTGCCGGAGTGCTGCAGCCGCACGGCCAGACATCTTACGGCGCCTTTCGGGGAGGCGTTCCAAAGGATTGGGAACAGAATGGAGGAAAATACCGGGGTGTCCTTTGGAGAAACGTTCCGGGAAGAGATGGAAGGGGTTTTGAAAGAGCTGCCCTTGGAGACGGAGGACAGGGAGAATTTCCTGCGGTTTACTTCACAGACAGGGTTTATGGACGGTCAGATGCAGCTGCGGGCCATGGAGCAGAGTCTGGAGCTGCTGCGGGGAACCTGGGAGAAACTGGAACAGGAGAACACAGAGAAATGCAAAATGGCTGTGGGGCTTGGGGCCCTGGGCGGGCTGCTGTTGATCCTGGTATTGTGGTGAGGAAGGGGTGTTGGTCTGTCCTGGCCTGACTGCCCGCCGGGGAAGGAATTACCTTGAGCGGATGGGGATTGCGAGGGATTATGGGAGTAAGTCTGATATTTAGGATTGCAGCAGTGGGAATACTGGTAACTATATTGAGCCAGATCCTGAGGCACAGCGGCAGGGAAGAACATGCGTTTTTGCTGAGTCTGGCGGGACTGATCCTGGTGCTTACATGGATTGTGCCCTACATATATGAACTGTTCCAGACCATTCAGACCCTGTTTGCCCTGTAGGAAAAGGCGGGACAAAGGTGCGGCGAAAACGGCGGGAGGTGTTATGTCGGAGCTGATCAGGGTGGCTTTCCTGGGGATCGCAGGGGTTCTGCTGGCGATGCAGTTTCGAGGGGAGAAACCGGAATACGCAACTTATATTGGACTGGCTGTCAGTATCATTCTTTTCTGGTTCTGCTTAAGGCAGGTGGAGAATGTGGCGGCGCAGTTTGCCAGGATAAAGGGGTATCTGGAGGGAACGGAAGGGTATCTGTCCATTTTGTTCAAAGTCATTGGCATCACCTATATCTGTGAATTCAGCTCGGATATCTGCAGGGATGCGGGATATCAGGCGGTGGCAGGCCAGATTGAGATACTGGGGAAGCTGACGGTGATGTTTGCAGGGCTGCCCATCCTGTTTGCCGTTATTGAACAGATCCGCAGTTTTATGTGATGGAGGGCATGGGTGATGGATGGGCTGGTGGACTTAAACCTTGTCTGGCAGGACTATGGCCTGGATAAGCTGGAGGAAGGGATATCAAGGATATTTCCGGAAAGACAGTTTCAACTGGATCAGTTGTTTTCGCAGGTGATGTCGGGGGATATTCTGGGGGCGCTGGAAATGTTGTTCCATGGGAGTATTTCGGATTTTATGGGGCAGATTGCCGGCATGAAGAATGTATTTATATGGCTTCTGGTACTTGGACTTGTCTCTTCCCTGATGACGCATTTCATGGAATTCTTTGACAGACGGCAGGTGGCGGAAATGGGGTTCTATTTTATGTATCTTCTGGCCACGGCAGTACTGCTGAAATGTTTTTCTCAGGCGGCGGATACGGCGGCATATGCGGTGGAAAATATTATTATGTTTGTAAAGCTTCTTGTGCCCGCATATCTGCTCTCTGTGGGGGTTTCTTCTGGGGTTATTACCGCAGGAGCTTCCCGGCAGCTGATGCTGGTGGTGATATATGGAGTGGAATATATCTTCTTGACGGGACTGCTGCCCCTGATCTCCAGTTACTGTATGATGGCGGTGGTGAACGGCATTTGGATAGAGGAGAAACTGGCTGCACTGATGGATCTGCTGGGGAAAGCCATTGGATGGGTACTGAAAGGGGCTCTGGGGGCGGTGACAGGGATCGGCATTTTCCAGGCCCTCATTGCTCCGGTGGTGGACTCGGCCAGAACTTCTGCACTGCAGAAACTGATCTCAGTCATACCCGGAGTAGGGGCTGCCGCCAACGGTGTGGCGGAGCTTGTGCTGGGGAGCGCCGTTGTGATCCGCAACAGTATTGGTGTGGTGCTGCTTCTGCTTCTTCTGCTGCTGTGTGCGGTTCCGCTGCTGAAGATTGCGCTGATTGCGGGAGTGCTGAAATGCGCGGCGGCTTTTATGGGAATTGTCAGTGACAGCAGAATTTCTACTTGCGTGAACAGGGCCGGGGATGCAGGCTTTCTGCTTCTGCGAACCGCCGGCACGGCCATGCTGCTCTTCCTGATCTCCATCGCAGTGACGGCCGTCAACTAAGATTATAAAAAACAGTTTCGGAACGGAGATGCCCGGAAGAAATTTACAGCTGCGAACTGTGCAGATGGAAATTCCTTCCTCGAAAGGGCATAGAAGTGAAGAAACGGAACTGGAATAGGAGCGAAATGCAGCAAACTTTTTTTCGGGCGATCTGCCAGACGGGAATTTTTATGATATGTGCCCAGGCCATTATTCATTTTCGGCCCAGGGAAGTGTATGAGAAGTACCTGAAGTTCCTGGTGAGCGCCATGGTGCTGATCCAGCTTTTTCTTCCTATTGGAAGCTTTATCTGGGGAAAGGGGGGAGAGGGAGCCGCGCAGGCCCTGGAACAGTTTCGGAGCAGGCTTAATGAGAGCATGGAGAGCGCGGAGGAAAGCGCCGCCGCTGCGGATAATATCCTGGAGCAGATGACGCTGGAGGAAGTGCGCAGGCGTATGGAGGCACAACAGGAGGAAAGCGTTGAAGCACCTGAAGGGGAGAACAGTGAAGAAGACCTGGGGGAAGGCACTGAAACTTTTGAAGGGACAGGAAAGATTGAGATAGAACTGGAAGTGGAGCCTGTGGAACCTGTCAGTATTGGGAACTAAGGAGCAGGATAAAGGCATTCTGTTTCAGGACGAAGGGGGAGTAGGAAAATCCGGTCGAAGTTTGGTTCCGGGAAGGCATCAGCGCGGAAATGAGGAAAGATATGGGCAGGGATTGGAAACAATGGGCGGTAGACAAGGGGTTGCAGAAATGGTTTCGGAGGGACAATCTGGTCATATTGGTGCTGTCTGGGATACTGTTGGTGATCATAGCGCTTCCCTCCAAGAAGGAAAGAGGAGGGGAGAGCGAAGGAGGGGAGGCGGGCGGCACACCTTTTTCGGACTATCTGGCAGATCCCCCCCAGGAGGAGAGTCCGGCGGGGCAGAGCTTTCCTGAGGATGAGATGGAGGCATATGCGGCGCATCTGGAGGCACGTCTGACAGAAGTGCTCAGCCAGATGGCGGATGTGGGGAAAGTCAGGGTAATGATAACATTAAAATCTTCTGAAGAGGTAGTGCTGGATAAGGAGCAGCCTGTGAGCCGTTCCACCACCAACGAGAGTGATTCCCAGGGAGGAAGCCGGGTGTTGAGCCAGGTGGAGTTCGGCGATACCACTGTATACAGCACCAACGGCAGTGTCAGCGAACCATATGTGGTCAAAACGCTGACACCCAGGATAGAAGGGGTGCTTGTGGTGGCAGAAGGGGCAGGAAGCGGCACCACCAACCGCACCATCTCGGAGATTGTGCAGGCACTTTTCGGGGTGGAGGCCCATAAAGTGGTGGTGGTGAAAATGGATAGCATATATTTTTCTACAAGCTCATACAATGAAGTAGTAAAAGGCGAAGAGGGGAATGAAAGTGAAAAACCTAATTAAGAAGAACCAGCTTATGATAACCGCACTGGCCATCATGATTGCGATTGCAGGCTATCTGCAGTTTGCGGGAACCGGCCTGGAGGAAGAGTACCTGACATTAAACGATGACGCAAGCCCGGTGGACTCGGACGGCATCGTCACAGAGAATTACACTGCGGAGGGGCTTCTGGATCTTTCAGAGGAAGACCTGGTGTCAAATCTGGTGGACATTGAAAGCCTGGATTCTGATGCGGATATTATTGTGAATGACTATCTGGATGCGGATATGCAGATTGCGGAAACCTCCGGCACCACAGATGGGCAGGTGGCAGCAGGTACATCGGAGGAACAGGTAGCGGGAAATACACCGGAGGAGGGAGAGATTCCCGGAGAGGCAGTGTTTACTTCCTCAGTGGGCTCAACCATACTTTCGGATGCAAAGCTGCTGAAAGAACAGACCAGAGCAAAAAACAAAGAGACCCTGCTGGAAGTTATCAACAGCGCAGGAATCAGCGATGAGCAGAAACAGGCAGCTGTGGACAGCATGGTGCAGATGACCGCTGTTGCGGAGAAAGAAGCCGCTGCGGAAATTCTTCTGGAGGCAAAGGGCTTCCACGATGTGGTGGTAAGCATCAACGGAAATGCGGTGGACGTAGTGGTCAACGCAGCAGTGCTGGATGAGGCCATGAGAGCACAGATTGAGGACATTGTAAAGCGCAAGACGGAGATTGCCGCCGAGAATATTATTATCAGCACGGTGGTGCAATAAAAATTGTCTTTACATAATGATTGTGGTATACTTACCTCAGATAAAAGATTCAGCCCGCCGCCCCGGCAGGACCTCAGGCCCCGGAATTCCGGGGCTCCTGCCAAAGGGAGCGGCCGGCGGGCTTCCGGCGCTGCAGGAAGGAGAGATGGCATATGAAGAGAGTATTTTTGATTGTTTTGGACAGTTTTGGCATCGGAGGAATGGAAGATGCGGCTTCTTATGGGGATGTGGATGTGAATACCCTGAGGACCGTGTGTTCCAGTCCTCTTTTCCACATGCCCCATATGGCACAGCTGGGGTTGTTTGGGATAGACGGTGTGGAGGATGCCCTGAAAGCTCTGGATAATCCGGCGGGCATCCTTTCGGGGAAAAAATCTCCCAGAGCCCTGACAGCCCGGATGACGGAGAAGTCCAGGGGCAAGGATACCACCATTGGCCACTGGGAAATTGCAGGAATATATTCTCCCAAGCCCCTTCCCACCTATCCAGATGGGTTTCCGGAGGAGGTACTGGAGGCATTCTGCAGCAGAACCGGCAGAGGGGTGCTTTGCAACCTTCCCTACTCCGGAACGGCAGTGATCCAGGACTACGGGGAGGCCCATATGGCCACGGGAAAGCTGATTGTGTACACATCCGCAGACAGTGTCTTCCAGGTAGCGGCACATGAGGACATAGTGCCTCTGGAGGAGCTGTATGAATATTGCCGGGCCGCCAGGGAAATTCTGCAGGGAGAACATGGGGTGGGAAGGGTTATCGCCCGCCCGTTCACCGGGCCCTGCGGGGGAAGTTTTGTCCGGACGCCCCACAGGCACGACTTTTCTATTCTGCCCCCTGCCCCCACAATGCTGGACCAGCTCCGGGAGGAGGGAAAGGATGTTATTGCTGTGGGCAAAATCAATGACATCTACGCCGGAAAGGGAATCTCGGAGTGGGTGTACACAGGGAATAATGAGGAGGGCATGGAGAGGATTCTGGAGTACCTGGACAGGGATTTTGAAGGATTGTGCTTTACGAATCTTGTGGATTATGATATGCTGTACGGGCACCGCAGGGATATTGACGGCTATGCCGGAGCGCTTGCCCGCTTTGACGCCAGACTGCCTGAAATCATGGGGAAGATGCGCCGGGAAGATATTCTGATGATCACTGCGGACCACGGCTGCGATCCAGGTTACAGAGCAACCACCGACCACACCAGAGAGTACACTCCTTTTCTTATGGCAGGGACGGCGGTTACGCCTGGAAACATAGGTACCAGGGATACCTTTGCGGACATTGGGGCCACAGTGCTGGACTATTTTGGCATAAAGCCCTTGTTCCCAGGGAAGAGTATGCTTGCGGGCAGCAGAATCATATAGGAACGGAGGGTTTTATAAACCATGGATCAATATACGGAAGAAATACAACGCCGCCGTACTTTTGCGATTATCTCTCACCCGGATGCGGGTAAGACCACGCTCACGGAGAAATTTCTGCTCTACGGCGGGGCAATCAATCTGGCGGGAAGCGTCAAGGGCAAGGCCACGGCCAGGCATGCGGTCTCAGACTGGATGGAGATAGAAAAGCAGAGGGGAATTTCTGTCACATCTTCAGTGCTGCAGTTTGAGTACGGCGGCTGTTGTGTCAATATTCTGGACACGCCCGGACACCAGGACTTTTCCGAGGACACTTACAGAACTCTGATGGCGGCGGATTCTGCAGTGATGGTCATAGACGCCTCCAAGGGTGTGGAGGCCCAGACCAGGAAACTGTTCAAGGTCTGCGTTATGCGCAGAATTCCCATATTCACCTTTATCAATAAGATGGACAGGGATGCCAGGGATACCTTTGAACTGTTGGATGACATAGAGAAGGAGTTGGGGATCGCCACCTGCCCCATGAACTGGCCCATCGGATCCGGAAAAGGGTTTAAGGGGGTCTATGACAGGGACCGGCAGATGGTGGTGGCTTACTCGGATACGGAGAAGGGTACCAGGGAGGGGACGGCCACGGAAGTTTCCGCCCAGGATCACGGGGCGCTTCGGGAACTGGTGGGTGAAGAGGCGGCGGACAAGCTTTTGGAGGAGATTGAGCTTCTGGACGGGGCCAGCGCTGAATTCGATCTGGAGCAGGTCCGGGCGGGGGAACTCAGCCCCGTGTTCTTCGGATCGGCCCTGACAAACTTCGGCGTGGAGATCTTTCTGAAGCATTTTCTGGAGATGGCCTCCGCTCCCCTGCCCAGGAAGGCGGACAAGGGACTGGTGGATCCGGTGGAGAATAAGTTCAGCGCGTTTGTCTTTAAAATACAGGCAAATATGAACAAGGCCCATCGGGACAGAATTGCCTTTATGCGTATCTGTTCCGGCAGGTTTGACGCAGGGGAGGAGGTGCGCCATGTGCAGGGGGAGAAGGTTATGAGACTTTCGCAGCCCCAGCAGATTATGGCGGACGACCGTAAGATTCTCACAGAGGCCTATGCGGGGGATATTATCGGGGTGTTTGATCCCGGCGTGTTTTCTATTGGAGATACCCTGTGCAGCCCTGGGGAAAAATTCCGGTATGAGGGAATTCCAACCTTTGCGCCGGAACATTTTGCCCGGGTAAGGCAGGTGGACACCATGAAGCGGAAGCAGTTTGTGAAGGGAGCCACCCAGATTGCCCAGGAGGGTGCTATACAGATTTTTCAGGAGCTCAATGCGGGCATGGAGGAGATCATTGTGGGTGTGGTGGGAGTGCTGCAGTTTGATGTCTTTAAGTACCGTATGGAGAATGAGTACAATGTGGAGATACGCCTGGAGAACCTTCCCTATGAACATATCCGCTGGATAGAGAACCAGGATCAGGTAGATGTGGGCAGACTGACCGGCACCTCGGACATGAAAAAGGTCAAGGATATGAAGGGGAACCCGCTGCTTCTGTTTGTGAATTCCTGGAGTATCGGCATGACTCTGGAGCGGAACAAGGACCTGGTTCTGGCGGAGTTTGGCCGAAGCTAGTATAATCCACAACAATTACCACTATGTTTCGCGAAGGATAAATTTTCAGTC
>OFFY01001003.1_pt1 | contig 26007 bp, 18 predicted proteins | sample 1521481 | NCBI WGS metagenome assembly OFFY01 (sample SAMEA3504117, study PRJEB24116) | mouse gut metagenome | biome: mouse gut; feature: mouse-associated habitat; material: faeces | place: Denmark | collected 2011
GGCCACCTCCATAATCTTCGCCATATCTACCGCGTAATCCTCCGCTGCATCCGCCTGCTGCTCCGCTGCCGCATTATTCCAATAGGCGCAGTACTGCTCCGCCAGATCGCTTAAGTAATCCTGGTAGTCCTCCTGCTTCTCCTTCAGGGCATCCAGGGTCAGCTCCAGAGTAGCTGCCTCCGATTCGTACTGTTCCTTCCCGTCCGGATGCGCTTCCATCCGGCGGCGGAGAGTCTGCAGCTGCTTTGACACAGATGCCCTCTCCTTCTGATATGCCCTTACCTGCTCTCTGTAAACCGCCTATGCTTCTCCTATCTTCATCCCGCTTCCCTCCTGTATGCTGATATGATTACCCCTATTTTACTCCACATAAGCACAAAAAGCACGGAAAAGATAGTAATTTCTGTTATTTCCTTTTCTTTTTGAGAAAGCCTGCCCCAACGCCTGCCAATCCCATACCTGACAGGATGCAGAGCAGCATCCACTGCATCAGATGGTGTTCATCCTTTGTGGAAGGTGATATGCGTTTTTCACCATTGTCGCCGTTTTCCTCATCGTCCTTTTCCCTGTCCTGATTCCCTCCGGATCCATTCTCATCCTCCGGCTTATCTTCTCCGGGTTTCTCGGTTTCCCCAGGCTTCTCCTCCCCAGGCTCTTCCCCGGGTTTTTCCTCCCCAGGTTTCTCTTCCCCGGGGCTCTCCTCCCCGGGCTTCTCTTCTCCGGGTTTCTCCTCCAATACTTCAAACACCCCGTCCACCCTGCCGTCCTGATAGAGAACCGCAATGCTGTGGGAGCCTGCGGAAAGGCCGTCCAGGGCATTCCTGCCAAGGACAATAACCGTACTGCCCTCTCTTACCTCATACTGCCCGGAATCAACTTCCCTGTCATCGATCAGAATTCCTGTAAATTTACTGACCAGACCATTTACCCTGAAGACAATGCTGCCGTCTGTCCCCTTTTTCCACTGGCTTCCGTCGCCCTCCAGGATCCGATAATCCGTCAGTGCTTCCAGGAGCCGATTCAGCCTGTCCGGGTCAACCAGTGTCTTCTCATGTTCCGTCAGGCCCTCCCATGCCTGCCTGGCCTGGTCTGCAGCTTCCACAGCGGCCCTATCATCCGGACGGACACCTTCTGCGTCAGGCAGTGCGGCAATGGTTTCCGCTGCCGTCTGCACTCTCTCAATGCATGCCAGAGTCTCCCGTACCCGTACAAGCTCCGCCTCAATCCGCTGCTTCTCCTCCTCCGTACAGTCTCCCCCCTGTCCCTGAAGCAGGATTTCAAATACATCCTCTACCTTTTCCAGGATCTCCTGATCCGATAATTTCACCGTATCGGGGCCAATCCCGCTGATGGTTTCCGCCAGAGCGCTGACGGGCTTCATGGTAATGGTGACCAGGGCTTCATTTCCCACCTGGTCCACTGCGTGAATGCGGTATATCTCATCTCGGTTTCCCGGAAGCACAATGTCCCCGGAAACCTCCTTTCCGTTCAGGGTGATTCTCCCCGGGTGCTCCTCCGTCACAGTCACTGTCTGGGTCACGTAATATGTGCTGCCGTCAGTCACCCCCCCGACAACGGGCGCCTTCATGTCAAATTCTCCGCCCTCCGAGGCAAAGTACAGGATGTTTCCGGCCATGTCCTGCGCTTTTACATAGAGAATACATTTCTGCCCGTCCCGGGCGCTGACGCTGAAACTGCCTTCCTCCGTCCACTGCTCCTGCTTCCACTGGGTAAAAGCTTCCAGTTCCTCCCGGGACAGCGCCCTTTCCGACTGATGCCAGGAAATGCTGCGGATTCCGCTTAAACTGTCCTTCACACGGATCCCAACCTGTACATCCCCGCCGAACAACTGCCAGGACACCGCTTCCTCCGGAAGTCTCTTCACGGAGATGCCGTCAAAAGTAATATCCCACTCCTCCGGCTGAGTCCGGTCCAGTTTGTAGGATTCGGTAACGGCCCGGGAAATCAGCCCTGTCTGCGTATTTTTCACATAAAAGACCACAGTTCCCTCTCCGGTTTCCTCTGCACGGCTAAGGGACGGAACCCATTCATCCGCCAGGGTGTTTCCCAGGGAAAGCAGGTACCCCTCTTCTGCCTGGATCACGAAATCTTCCCCTGCCCAGCCGTCCCCATTCAGCTGCGCAACATAATCCGTCCCTTTCGCCGCCTCATACTCATTCACAATCTCAAAAGTCCGGCTGCCGTTTACCGCATATCTCCCCCCGGGATTATCCGTAATGATCACCCGTGCCGTACCTTCCGATGTATTCTCTTCGTATGTTACGCTGTATTCCTCTTCCGGAATAACCGCATCCCCATACTTCACTGTCACGAAAGGCAGCTTTGGATGCCCGTCATAGTAAAAAACTTCTTCCGAAAGCCCTATCTCAGGATCACTTACTTCAATTACAGGCACAATCTCAATGGTAAAACAATAGTCATAAAAGTCATAACCTCCTTGCTCATTCTGAAAGGGCACCCGGAAGGAAAACTCGTTTCCTCCTATTTCCAGGGATTCCAGATATGCTTTTTTCACCTGAAAAGTCAGACGGTTCCCTTCCTCTGTTACAGAATAGCAATCGCTGTCCACATACTGATGCAAGGAATTGTCCCACAAATGCGCCCAGGAAACCGTTCCCTCAAACATAAGCCCTTCAAACGGGACAGACAAATCTTCCTCCATTCCCCTGGTAATACTGCAGGCATCCTTCTCCGGAACCCCCAAAAACCGAACATATCTATCATACTCCACAGATTTTCCGTTCAGGGATCCGGTGATATGTACATAGACATTTCCCGGCCCGGCAGTTGTGAGACTGCTTCCCGCAATGACCGCATCGGGGGCCGTAGTACCCTCCTGCAGCACCCTGTAGGAAAAATCGGGCGATTTTCCCCTGTGGGAAGTTACTCTGCAGTTTTGTGCGAGACTGGTATCCCCTGTGAGATGGGTTGCCAAAGTAACGGCAGGCTGTTCCCCCTCCCCTCGCAGGAGAAACATGGTCTCCCGCAGAGGCGATTCGTATATACTGCAGGTGCACAGCGCTTCCGGCTCCCCTACATACCAGCCCAGTCCCTTCCAGAAAATGCCTTCTCCTGGAGCTCCCGCCTGTACGTTTTCCGTCTTAATCACATAATCGGGATGTCCGGATACAAAGCAATTGTCCGGCGTCCCATGGGGCGTAAGGGCAAATGCAGCCGCAGGCATGGGATTCGGAACACCCGTTCCCTCCCCATTCAGCCACTGAAATCCGGCGCTTCCTTCCGGTATTTCCTCAAAGTGCAGGGCGGAAGACGGACTGGTGCGCAAAATCAGTGGATTATTGCGAAATTCTGTCGGCGGCATGTTGGATTGAATCTGCCCGATCACCCGCAGCGCGCCGCCGTCCACAATCAGTTTCTCCGTGCAGGTTCTCAGTCCGGTATCGTCATTGGAATAGGAATCGTCGTCAAAATTTACATAACTGTCCTGAATCAAGATAGTTTTAAATTGATTTTTCTCTATATAGGAACCCTTCAGACCGGGATTGCTCTTCCAACTGCCCTCTTCTCCGCAATTAATATAGGAAAGAACTGCGCCCTTTGCATTTCCAAGCACATTCCCTTTTATTCTCAGATTGGTTACATCCGCCTCTTCCAAAGTAACAGACAGATTCCCCGATATGGGAGCAGCAAGCGCAAGCTCCGGCCACTTTCCGTTTTTCAGCGAGATATTCACATCCTGCAGCTTCCCCAACCCTGTTCCTGCGTCATAATTTCCGTTCTCATTAATCTGTCCGAATATCATGGCACTGTTTCCCATGCTTCCTCCTGACAGCTCAAAGGACAGGGAACCGGAAATCCCTACATTACTGCCTGTGCCGTTGTCATGTCTTTCCTTAAATGCCCAGAAGCTGTCAACAGTACCTCCCTGGATGCGGATATCCACATTTTCCACCAGAGCTTCCGTGCCGTTATAGCCTGCACCGGATGCATAAATTCTGTCTACATACCCGCCGTTTACCGTAACCCTTGAGGTTCCGGCCACATAAGAGGTTTCTTCTCCTCCCGCATACATTTCATAGTGCACGGTTCCTCCGTTTACCGTAATATTGCTTCCCCCTACCCAAGCTCCCCGCCAGGCTCCGCCTCCGTAGACATTCTTCCAGAACTCTCCGCCGTTAATGATGATATTGGCGCTGCCCAGGACTTCCGTCCGTTTTGTATCATCAAAACCGGCTCCGCCGCCATAGACCCATCCGTTTACCTGGGCGCCCTCCCCGAATACAAGCTTGGTATTGCCTGTGACGGTACCGGAATACTCATTGCCTCCAAAAACCGAATTAACAATGGCATTCTCTATCCGAAGGGAAGTATCCCCGTTAATCCGCCCGAAAATGCCTCCCCCGTATATTTTTCTCTCCACACGCCCTCCGGTTATATGCACAGATGTATTTCCGTTTGTTTCCGCCCGTTCTCCTCCGCCTGTGACAAATCCCACATTTCCGCCGGATATATTTACCTCGGCACTGCCTGTCAGAGTTCCCTCTTCGCTGCCTCCATATACCAGCCATGCATTTCCGCCGGACACATGTATATTGGAGCTGCCCGTCAGATTCCCATTCGCATTTCCGCCGAAAATCTGCAAAACGGTTATAAAATTGCCGTCATATATATCGTCATAAGAAGTAAAACCTCCGGTAAGCCTTATGCTTGTATCATATCGGGCCTCCCCATCTTTCCCGCCGCCATATATAGTAGAATTTACCAGAAAATATCCATACCCCTCCGCGTAATAAATACCGTTGCCATTAAGTTCGCCATCCCCTCTAAACCCGGTTATTTCCTCCTCCGGATCACCCACACCGTTATTATTCAAATCCACATACAGCTCCGCATACCTTGCATCCGTTGAAGACGCAGTTATAATCAACGGCTGTCCGTTGGCATATATCCTATGCTTATAATCGGATACAGTTTCATATGTCACTGAAAATGTCTGCCCTGTATCCAGGGCTGCACTCTCCGCCGCCCTGTCCGAAAGTCCCTCCGCAGGCAGCGTTCCATCCTCCCCTGCGGCTTCGTCCCCCGGGGGCGTGCTGCCGCAGATCATGTCCGAGGAATCCGCATCCTGTTCCGGCTGACCTGGGTCTCCCGGCTGTTCCGGTTCTTCAGGCTGACCTGAGCCTTCTGACTGTTCTGAACCTTCTGGCTTCCCTTCTGCTTCCGAATTTCCTGGCAGCTCCGGTTCTTCCTGTTCCTCCGGCTGCGAATCCTCCGCCTCCTCTCCTGCTTCCGGCTTTCCTGACAGCTCCGGTTCTTCCTTATCCTCTGCCTGTGAATCCTCCGTGCTCTCTCCTGCTTCGGAGTTTCCCTGCGGCTCCGCTTCTTCCGGCTGTTCCTTAACCAGATTCCCGCCCGCATCTGCTTCCCCTGAAATCTCCGCACCGGAAGCCGCCGCTTTGCCGTCCGCACCACTGACATTTCCACTATCCCTGCGCGTGCCATCTCCCGCCGGGTTCTCCGGAACCGTCACCTCCATACCAGACTCCGCTGACGGCCTTTCCTGTGTACTTCCCCCGAAACCAGTCTCCTGCTGCCCTGATTTCGAACCCTCCACAGAACCGGCCCAGGCTGTCTCCCCTGCGGAAAACAACGAAAGTACCATTGCCGCCGCCAACAGGATCCCCGTTCCCCGCCGTACCGTTTTGTAGCTCAATCCTTTCTTCCACACTGACTTTCCCGTACCTTCCTTCCGTTTTGCCATACTGCTTTTTCTCTCCTCCATACCTCAGATTCTCTCCTTCACCCTTTCTGCCATCCTGTCGGCAGCTGTCTGTCTCCGCTCCTGTTTTGGATCTTCCAATTACAGCCTGCACGAACATTCTGCGGGAAAATACCCGCCCTCTCCACTCTTCATATTTCCAAATTGTAGCAAAATATGAACGCAAAAAAAGCCTTTTGGCAGGAAAGTCAGTTTTCTGGCAGAAAAGACATCAAATTTACCCCAAATCGGGATGTCCCGAATTTGATAAATCTATCTTTATATGGTAAAATCAGATTGGATTTCAGTATGAATTGAGGTGGAACTAATTTTAAAGATAGCAATTGTCGACGACGATCCGGAATGCCTGAACGAAATAGCCGGACTCTGTATGGATTTCAGCGCACACTCCCGCTGCCCGGCGGAAACAGTCCCCTTTTTAAACGGCCGGGCTTTTCTTGACGCATTTGAAGCGGGAAGCTTTTCCATTGTCTTCATGGATATCTACATGAAGGGAATGGACGGAATTTCCGCCGCCCTGAAGCTGCGGAGCCTGGACAGCAGCTGCCTCCTTATCTTCCTGACTTCCAGCCGGGAATTCATGCCTGACGCCTTTTCCTGCCACGCCTTCGAATATATCACCAAGCCCTTCTCCCGGCAGCGTATTTTCGGTGTGCTGACAGACGCCCTGAAAGTACTCCCCCGGACTCCTAAATACCTGGAACTTACAGAGGGCAGGAAAACGGTCCGCATCCTGCCTGACAAAATATGCTCCATTGTCACGGATGCCCATTACCTTGATATTACGCTGACGGACGGCGAAAAAATACGGTGCCGTATGACCATGTCGGAATTCCTGGAAAAGACTGACTTTGATACCCGTTTTCTCTCCGTCAACAAGGGAATTGCGGTAAATGCAGACTACATTGTTACCTTCGAAAATAATTGCTGTATCCTGGAAGGAGGAGCCCGGTTCCCGGTCCGGGTACGGGACAGGGCCCGAATTGAACAGGCCGCACAGGATTATGTTTTCGAAAAAATACGCCGGCAGCATATGCACTATCAATAATACCTTGCCCCAAAGAAACCTTGCCCGATTTCCATTTATGGCAATTTGTACCGCATGCGCAGCAATTTATACCCACAAACGCACTTAATTGCCGTCTGCACATGGCACACCGGGATGCACACAAACCGCAAGAGCATACGATTTGGCGCACGGCTGTCTTGCATACCATAGAATGCAAGTAAGCATTCCATGGTCAAGAATTGAGCAAGGGAGCTCATTTTGACTGCACGGTTTCCGCAAAGCAAGTTACGGGACTTTCACGGTATAACGAGTTAACGCATCAGCAATCCAGAGCTGAAAGCGGCAATTAAATGCGCCCACGAGTATAAACTCATACTCAAAAACGTTTGCCGATTGGAATTTTATAACAGGAGGACGATTCATGGAAAATACATACAAGTGGCTGTCAATCCTGCTGCAGCTTCTGGTTCTCATCCCCAGTACGGCATCCTGCTATCTTTCCGCAAAAAACCAGATGAAATATTCCCCGGGAAAAACCGCCGCCCTGTGCACCGCCCTGCTCCTGCCCTATTCCCTGGTTTTCGCCGCACTCCATGTTCTGCTGCACATCGACATATATGCCATGCTTCTTCCGTCCCTGGTTGTGTTCTTTTTTCTATACCGCCGCACGGTAAACCTTGACTTTCCCCGGGCCCTGGCCATCTATACAGGCATCTGTGCCATAGAAACCTTCCCTGCCCAGTTCGCCTATTCCCTGGATGCCGCCCTTCACCCTGCCTCCGGCGCGGCAAACCTTTCTCCGGAAGGAGCTCTCTTTCACCTGGGGCTCTCCCTTCTGCTGCTGGCAGCTTTCTCCTATCCTGCCACACGGCATTTTACCCAGACTGTGGACACACTTGACGCTGCCAGGGTATGGCACTCCACTACACTATTGTCTTCCCTTTTCTTTTTCTTCAACATCCTTGCCGTCCCGCGTTCCTACAGCACCCTGTACGCAGGCCGGATGAAATTGCTTTTTCCCGCATTCGAAGTCGTGGCGCTGGCAGTGCTTGTGACAATCTATCTGCTCTTCTACCAGGGGGCCAACGTTATCCTGGAACACACGGCGCTGCAAGAACGTACCCGGCTCCTGGAAATGCAGTCCCGCCAGTACCTTGCCCTGCAGGAATATATGCGGCAGACCGCAAGGCTCCGCCATGACTTCCGCCATTCCATACGCCTGTTAGCTTCCCTGGCGGAACGCGACGACATAGACAGCATCCGGAGACACCTGGCAGAATACCAGGTCAGCCTCGAAGGAAACGCCGTAGTTAACTACTCTAAAAACGCGGCCCTGAACGCCCTGTTCGGCTATTATCAGGAGGCGGCATCTTCCGCAGGCATAGAAACCGACTGGCACATTGCACTTCCGGATCCCCTGCCTTTTCCGGAGCTGGACATGGCGGCATTGTTCGGAAACCTTCTGGAGAACGCCATCGCCGGGTGCCGGACCCTTCCTCCAGGCTCCCGCTACTTCTGCCTTACCGCAGAGATCCGCCATGAAAACAGACTTTATGTGGTTTCCACCAACAGCTTTGACGGAAATGTGAAAAAAGACAAAGCCGGATACCGTTCCACCAGACACAGCGGACTGGGTACCGGCCTTGCCTCTATTGCCGCAGTCGCCGAAAAATACGGCGGTACCGCCAAAGCTTCCAACACTGACAGGGAATTTTTCGTGGATGTGGTTCTGAAATTATAACTTTCCGCTTTTCGTTTTTACCCAGTGCCTGTCAACAGCCTTTGTTTTCCGTCACATAATATTTCGCCTGGGCATGCCACATTCCGGCGTAATGCCCCTGCCTCTCCAGAAGCGTCTCATGGCTTCCCCGCTCCACGATCTCCCCGTCCCGGAACACTACGATATCGTCGCAGAACCGGCAGCTGCTCATACGGTGGGAAATGTAGATACTGGTCTTGTCCTTCACCATCTCATGGAAGCCCGCATACACTTCCGCCTCGCTGATGGGGTCCAGAGCGGCGGTGGGCTCATCCAGTACCACAAAGGGAGCGTCCTTGTACAGCGCCCTGGCAAGGGCCAGCTTCTGGGCCTCCCCGCCGCTGACATCCACGCCGCCCTCCCGGTCCTTGAAAAGCAGCGTGTCCGTCCCCTGGGGAAGCCCCTCCACGAACTGTGCCGCCCCGGCCCGGACCAGGCAGTCCTGCAGCCGGGTGTCATCCCGTTCATATGCCGTGACAATATTCTGCCACAGGGGGAATGAAAAGAGCTTGAAATCCTGGAACACCACCCCGAACAGCTCCCTGTATTCCTCCTCCCGGTATTTCCGGATGTCGATGCCGTTTAAGGTGATAACGCCCTCTGTGGGCTCGTACAGCCTGCAGAGGAGCTTGATAAAGGTGGTCTTGCCCGCGCCGTTCTCCCCCACCAAAGCAAGCTTATTCTTCATGGTGAGCTTACAGTTGACATGCTTCAGGATCATCTCCTCACTGCCTGGATAGCGGAAGCTCACATCCTTAAATTCAATCTCATACTCCCCGTCAAGGCGCTTCTCCACGGGAATGGTTCCTGTGGCATGCTTATTTTCCATCTTCATCAGTTCCAGGAAATCCGTCATGTAGTCATTGGCCCGCTTAATCTGCGTGTTGTGCCAGGTAACACCCTGAAATCCTCCCGCCAGCTTCATCAGGGCTCCCGTATACTGGGTAAATGCGCCTATGGTGATGGCGCCTGTCAGCACCTTCACAGCCACGAACAGGTAACTGAATACGGTGAAAAAGCCATTAGTGAGATTCGCGTTCAATACTCCCCTGGTCTCCACATCGCACATATTCTCGTAAAACCCGCTGCTCTTTTCATTCCATTTTGCCATGTTGTCCATCAGCATCCCCTGCATATCGTACATGCGGATCACTTTTGCCGCCTGCAGGTTCATCATGACTCTGGCCAACAGATAATTCAGCTGCATTTCCATCCCCGCATGATCCTGGAGATATTTTTTCGTATTTTTGATCATTCCGGACGCTTCCGCGGCCCTGATCACCATGATCAGAGCCAGGAACAGGAGCACCAAAGCCACGGAGACGGCCGGCCTGGCGGCAAAAGCAAGCAGAGACCCTTTTGTCCGTGGACGGCTGAAGCACAGCACGCCGATCATCCCCGCCGCCGTCCCGATCTCCAGAAGCCCTGTCAGCAGCCCCTGGTAATATGTCACGATACTGCCCAGTCCTCCGTACATGGAAGCGATGCGCTCCGATGTGAAAATCTTCTCCGACACCTGGGGCTGCTCCATGGTCTCGTAATCCAGGGAGGCTGCCTTCTCCCGCATCATCACCATAAAAGCCAGGGAACAGCGCTGGGAAGATTTTGCATAAGCCTTTTCCACCAGCTGGGCTGCCGCTCCCAGGATAAGCCCTGTCAGGACCGTCACGCATCCCCGGAAAAATCCCTCCGCAAACCGGCCTGCAAGCAGGGTATCAATGAACCTGGCCGTCAGATACAGGTTCAGGTAAGCGGCCGTCACCTGCAGGACCGTATTGATGATCCGCAGGGGAATGGCGGAAGAATCCACTTTATGTACGATTTTCATCAATTCCAGTCCTGTCTTGTGATATTTCACGGCTTCCCGCAGCTTTTTTGATACGGCTGTCTCTCTTCTCTTATTATTCTGCCTCTTATTATCAAGTCCCTCTTTATTCTGCTTCTTTTTATTTTCTATGTCCATGCCAATGCCTTTCTTATCGCTTTTTATTCTCCTTGTCCTTGCCGATTCCTTTCTTATCGTTTTCACGCTATGATACAGAATAGAATACGGCAAATATCGCGCACATAAACTCACAGCGCTACCTGGTTATTACCGCATTCTCCCGATAATCTTCCTCGTAATACTGCGCCTGTGTGCGGAACATGGCGGCGTAGGCCCCCTGCTTTTCCATCAGCGCCTCATGGCTGCCTTCCTCCACAATCCTTCCCTTCTCCATATATAAAATACGGTGGCAGAACTTGGTGGAGCTCAGCCTGTGGGAGATAAAAATACTGGTTTTGTTCTGTGTCATCTGGAAATATTTGTCATACATCCTGCTCTCCGCAATGGGGTCCAGGGCAGCGGTGGGTTCGTCCAGAATCACGATGGGCGCGTCCTTATAGAGGGCCCTGGCCAGCATCAGCCGCTGAAGTTCTCCCCCTGACAGGGTTACGCCGGAGGCATCCAGATCCTTATTCAAATTGGTCTGTTCTCTCCCTGAAAGCTCCTGGACCCTGTCCCACAGCCCTGCGTCGCGGAGGCTCTTTTCCACTTTCCCGAAATCGGTTTCATCCGCCGCCCTGCAGGAGACATTATCCGACAGAGGGAAGGAAAAGGCGAATACTTCCTGAAACACCACCGCAAACTCCTTCCTGTAATCCTCCGGCGACAGCAGGGACACATCCTGGCCGTCCAGGTATATTTTCCCCGAAGTGGGCCTGTACAGGCCGCATATCAGCTTGATCAGGGTAGATTTTCCGGCGCCGTTCATCCCCACCAGGGCAAGCTTTTCCCCCGGCCTTATAGTCAGGGTCAGATCGTGGACCGCATCCTTTCTTGAATGGTTCTCTTCCATTGATTGCCCTTCCTCCCTGGAAGGGTTCTCATAACAAAATGAAACATGTTCCAGGCGAATTTCGTGGATTTTGCCCGAATTCGCCACCTTAGCATTTTGTCGGGAATCCTCTCTGGAAAAGTCCAGGAAATCCCGGTAGCGACTCATGTAGCGGTTATTTTTCAACATTTCCCCCATAGCCGACGTCAGGGAATTCATCCATCCCCCAAAGCCTCCCACGATTCCCACGCAGAGCAGAAAACCTGCCAGATTTATATTTCCCAGTGCCATCTGATGAATCAGATAAGCGTATATAAGCAGATCTCTTACGGCGGACAGTGCTTTCTCAAAGAGAGAGGCATTGATGGAACAGTTTCTCTGCCTGCCGCTCCAGTAAGCCATTTCCTCCGTCATCTTCCCGAATGCCGCCCGAAACCAGTCCCACATCCGATACAGCCTGATATCCTTGCCGTTGGCCGGAACCAGAACCTCCCGTTTCAGGTACTCATATCCCTGACTGACCTTGATATACTTTTCCGCATGCCTGATGGTCCGCTGATCCGCGTATACATTCACCGCCATACACACTCCCGAGGAACCCGCCAGAAGCAATAGCAGCCAGAAATGAATTCTGCCTATGATCACGGAATATACAGCCAACCCTGCCAGAGCGATAACCGCATTCGCAAACGCGTCCAGAAAGGCCTCTATTCCGGTATCATTGCCATAATAAATATTTCCCCTTGCCCCTTCCATCTTCCTCTGGCCTTCGGCGCTCTCAAACTTCTGAAAATCCGCCGTCAGGGCCGCCTCAAACAGTTCCGCTCCCAGGCGTATGCGGAACATAAATCTTCCCTTCCTGCTCGCCGAACCCAGATAATCCCCGGCTGTACCCATGGCCTGCAGCGCCACAACATACCCTGCCATGGACAGGAAGATGAGCTCCGGCTTCCACCCGCTTCCCAACAGGTAAACCACCGCGCTGGGCAGAGCCATGGCCGCAAAGGGGCGCAGGACGGCCAGGACGATATGGCCTCCCATGACTGCCAGATACCGGGCTCCCATGATTTTTCGGAATCTGGAGAAAGCGGATCTGTAGTTGTCCCACAGGGGGTAGCGCCTGTAATCCGCCGCTTCTTCTGCTTTCTTTTTCCTGGCTGGCTTTTCTTCTGCATTTGTATTTCTTTTCTTCTTTTCTCTTCCCATCTTTTCCTTTTATTTCCTTTCTTCTCGTTTCCTTCCCCTTGCCTTGCCTCTTATGCTTTGTGCAACGATCTCCTTTCCGAAGCCGTACCGCTGTCTCTTTCTCCTCAGAGTTCCAGACAGGCATGGAGCCTCTTTTCCTGCCCTGTACTGCTGTCTCTGCGCAGCCGGCTGACCACTCTCTCTAAAACCACCATAATATAAAAATCCCCCAATTGGGGGATTGTCGCACGAAATGTTGAATTTGCAGCACGAAATGTAAGAAGCCCTCGCGGCTTCTTCTCAGGCGTTCTCCGCGTTCAGGTTCTTTTCCCTGTGTGTTCCTTCAGCATCACAAGGCACCCGCATCCTTTTCTATCCATACAGCACTGGCACCGCTTCGGTCTATATATAACCGACCGCTCACAGCGGCAGCGTCACCTCCGCGGCAAAAATGCCCGGCTCGTTGGCCAAGGTCAGGAATCCTTCATACTTGTCCGCCAGAGCCTTCACCCGCTTCATGCCCAGGCCGTGGTTGCCCCGCTTGGTGGAAATGTAATTCCTCTCGTTGAAGTCCAGTTCCTCCCTGGCAGAATTCTGGATGGATATATACAGCTGGGATTTGTTCACCACCATATAAATGCGCAGGAAACGCTGCTCCGCCGGAATCTTTTCACAGGCCTCCAGGGCATTGTCCAGCAGATTGCCCAGCAGAACGCACAGGTCCACATCCTCCACGGCAAACGTCTCCGGCAGAATGGCCTTGCAGTTCACCCGGATTCCCTTCTGCCCCGCCAGGGACAGTTTGCTGTTTAAAATGGCGTCTGCCATCAGGTTTCCGGACTTTACATAGGTGTCCACCTCATCCAGATTCTGCTCCAGATCATCCAGGTAGTCCTTCATTTCCTCCAACTGTCCCGCAGCAATCTGGGCCTTCATCACCTGCAGGTGATTGTGGTAGTCATGCCTCCACCCACGCATGTTCAGGTAGATTTCCTTCACTTCCTCATATTGGTGGCTCAAAATATCTCTCTGAAAAAGTTCCGTCCTGGCCTGAAACCCCCGGTTCCAGAAGGAAAGGGTTCCCTCCAGACATAGAAACAAAAGAAGCTCCAGGCACAAAATTCCGAGAAGCGTCCGCGCATCCGCCGTTCCCCTGTTACTCCAAACATACAGGCACAAAATTCCGTATACAGATGCGTTCAGGAAACCGCTCCCTATCCGGAAATAGCCCTTCGCGTATGCCAGCATCCATAGGAAAAATACCATCACCGTCCCGTTCAGCAGTACCGGCAGCACCGCTCCGGAAGCCTGTGCGCACAGGGTCAGCAGCATGCCTGGCGCCAGTACTTTCCACCACTGCTGCCCGAATGGTTCCCTGTCATAGAACAACACATATAAAAAGAAGATCAGCACCGTAAGGAGCCACCCCCACAGGGCAGGCCAGCCTGGCGCGAAACTTCCGGGCTTCTCCGCCAAAACCCGCCATATTCCGGCAACTTCACCAGGTTCCTGTTCTGCCTCCGCTGACCATACTCCCGCAACTACTCCATTCTCCTGACCTGCCTCGGCAGACCATACTCCGTTTCCTCCTGACCTCTCCTTCCCTACCATAGAAGGCAATGCCTCTCCCGTTTCAGACACTGCCACTGTAGACAATGCTCCTACAGCTCCTGCTGGATCCTGACCTGCCTCGGTAAACAACCCTCCGGCGCTTCCCCGGGAAATCTGCCCTGCCACTGTCACCGCCCACACTGCCAGAAGGGCTCCTCCGGTCATTCCCCACACCACAACTCTCTTTTTATATCCCTTCTCCAAATTACATATCTGTTCTATATAATAATGGTACAGTACCAACCACATCAGCCAGATTCCCAACTGCAGCATACAGACCGTTTCCTCCATGTTTTGCTTACGCTTATTTATTATCTCCTTTTATTCCAGAGAACATCCATTCCCTTTTCCCTCAGCCATGATATGGTTCTCCATAACATACTCAAGCGCAAAAACCAGCCTATATTATTCTGTCAAACAAGGCAGAACACTTGAAATGCTCTGCTCACAAATACATTACCGGAAAAAGCGCAATTCCGGACCTTTAAGCATTTCTGTCTTCAAAAGCTCTGTCTGCGGAAATACTCCACATAAGCCCGGTTTAGTTCCTCCCATTTCCCCCGGGCAATGGGAACCTCCATCCCGTTGTCCATGCGGATTTCCTTTTTACCGATCCGCTCCACATGTTCCAAGTTCACGGAATAAGACCTGTGGGGTTTAAAAAAAGAATCGGCGCACTCCTTCAGCTCCTGCTCCAGCTGCTGGATTCCGGTTTTGCAGGCCAGCTCCCTGCCGTCCCTTCTCCACAGGATACAGTCATGCCCGCGGCTTTCCAGACAGCAAATATCCGACACATACACCTTCTCCACTTCTCCTGCCGTGAGCGGAGCCAGTATAGCGGCCCTGTCCCGCACCCGCTCTCCTGCCCTGCTCAGCGCAGCCCACAACCGTTCCCGTTTCACGGGCTTAAGCAGATAGGATACCGCCTCCAGGTCATAGCCCTCCAATGCAAATTCCGGATTCCCGGTAACGAAAATGATACTCACCGGATTCCCCAACTGCTTAAGCCGCCTTGCCAATACCATTCCGTTCGTTCCCGGCATCTCAATGTCCAAAAGCAATATATCTGTGTCCTTCCGCTCTTCCCATGCAAACAAAAAGGCATCTGCAGAAACATACCGCTCCACACAGCATGCCTCTCCTTCCGCCTTTGCCCAGTCCGCAGTTTCCCCGGCCAGATAGTCCAGAGTTCTCCCGTCGTCGTCACATATAGCCAAATGCAGCATTTCCTGCTCCTCTCATCTGCCCAGGATTCTGGCCCGCCTTTTCTGGCATGCAGCTTTTTCTGCCTTGTCTTGCTCAGCCCTCCACAGCCGAAGCCGCAACGGCAGCCGGTTCCACCACATGAGGCCCCTCATACATCACTTCCCCGTTTTCTGCCGCCTCCCGGGGATCATCGTATGCCTTCTCCTCCTCGTCTTCCCAGAGAGAATCGTATTTTTCCCGCTTCTGCCGCTGTACCATAGCCCCGATACTTTTCGCCGTCTGGTACATTTCCTCACTGTATTCCATCAACTTCTTCTCATCGGCCGCAGGCACAATGGCCCCCCGCATAATGCGCCGTGCCACTTCCATAATCTTCGCCATGTCCACCGCATATTCCTCTGCCGCGTCCGCCTGCTGTTCCGAAACCGCAGCATTCCAGTAGGCACAGTACTGTTCTGTCAAGTCGCTTAAATAGTCCTGATACTCTTCCTGCTTTTCCTTCAAGGCATCCAGCGTCAACTCCAGGGTAGCGGCTTCCGACTCATACTGTTCTCTGCCTTCCGTGTGCACTTCCATCCGGCGGCGGAGATTCTGCAACTGCTTTGACACGGATGCCTTTTCCTTCTGATATGCCCTTACCTGTTGCCTGTAGATTTCCTGTGCTTCTCCTATTTTCATTCCGCTCCCTTCCCGGCTTCCGTCTGTACTGCCATTTCAATCCCGGCGGCTCTCCGTCCCCTGCCTATCTCCGCATTTGTCTACTGTCAAGTCTGTTGGTGGTGCATGGATTCCGCCTGACACTCCGGACACATCTCCACATAGCAGTTGCCCTCCATAAAGTCCAGCATCTCCCACGAAAGTTTGGCTACAAACTTCATTGGCTTGCCGCAGTCAGGACAGGCGGTAGCGGTGAAGATGCCGTCTATTCCCAGGAAACGCAAACGCTTGTCCCGGCCATCCAGTACCAGTCCAGTCCTCGGGCGGAAAATACGGAGATTTGGCCATCATTATCAGCTCTTTTCATTTATGCGTATACAGTGTTTGTTCCAGTCTTCGGAATCGCGGATCACTTTATTAAAATCCGCTTTATTGAACTGAGTATATCATAATCACTTTCAAATATCAATGTGCGGTCAGTATAAAACAGCTTAACGGAAGCTATGGGATTCTCTCTATGTCCCATAACTCCCGTCAGGCTGTTTTTCATTTGTAATGATAAATTCTATCAATATGATCAGATTGCATGGCGGCCAAGCGCGGGCTACAGTTCCTGGCAGCCAGGGCAGAAATACACCGTCCCGCCCAGGTAACTGGCCTTCTGGATGATTGTCCCACAGTAAGGGCAACCCTTTCCCACGGTATTCCTGCTTAGCATCACAGAATACCCGCCCTGCCTGCCGAAAAGGTCTTTCTCCGTGTTCCGTCCTCCTGCAGCCGTCATTTTCTCCAAAGTATCGGTAACAGCCTGGTAGACCTGCTTCCAGCGGCTCTCGGGGACAGTGCCTACCTTCTTTCTGGGGTGAAGCCCTGCCCTGAGCAGGATATCCTGGAGCACGCCGTTCCCCAGGCCGGGAATCCGCTGTTCCGTGGCCAGAAAGGCTTTCATGGACAGAGTTCCGGAGGCCTCCTGTTTCAACTCCCGGAAATAGGCATAGTCAAAATCCCCGGTTCCCGGCATGGGCTTCTCTTTTGCCACCTGATAGTAAAAATTGTCGTATTCTTCCGGACGGATCAGGAACATGGAACCGTACATCTGCACCGTACAGACCAGGCTGCTTCCGTCTTCCAGGACAATCCTGGTCTGGTAGCGTCCGGGCAGCTTCTCCCCGGGCGCATAATATCGCAGATTCGTACCGTCTCCAACGGCAAAACAGTAATCTCCCAATGAGATTTCCAAGTAACTGCCCCATCCTATGGCTTCCCCAAGCTGCCTGCCCTCCATGATCTTTGCGTAAAATTCCGGCTCTCCGCTATACCAGGCAAAGGAATGCTTCGTGTGGGCAGCCTCCACGCTGCTGACTTTAAGTCCCTTAATGGTTCCGTTCAGCTGTTTTGCTATGGTCAGGCTTTCCGGTATCTCCAACACGGTGGTTTCCTCCTCATTCTTCCTTCTCTTTCACACTTCCTTATGCCCTCCACCGCTCCAATGTGGGAAAATATTCACCGAGCATGGCCTTTGCTTCCTCCAATGTCTTAGCCCTGCCGCCCTCCACTTCAAAGGGTGCGCAAAATTCAATCATCTCCTCCAGGGTGCAGTCCTGGGCAAATGCCCCGTCTTTATAGCAGTAGCAGCAATACTTCTCGTTCCTGCTCCCGTCCTGGTTGCTTCCGTACTGGTCTTCCTGCATGGGCATCCCGCAGCTCTGGCAGATTTTCAGTTCCTGTTTTGTGTTGTTTTCCATAGTGTCGTCCTCCTGGATTTCATTCCGCATTTTTTTGTCTTCGGTTCCGTTTCAGGGTACCCGGCGGACATGCCTGCCGCTTTTATCTGGCACCGAACGCCTCACTGCACCGTCCGAAATCTCCGGAAGGTACCTGATGCACATGCCTGCCGCTTTTATCTGGCCCTGTCAGGAATAAATCCAGTATACTCCGCATAATATGACATCAGTATGTCATATTTTAAAACTTTTCCTCTTTTTTGATATACCGTAATTACAGGCATTGCAGTCATACCCGGAAAATCCGTCTACCGTCACTGCCTTGCTTTCACCAGTTCTATACACTCTTTTCCTGTGATATGCTCCACGGACAATTCCATCATACACAGCGTTTCCCAATACCTGTCAATTTCATTCCGCCGCCCTGCCTCACTGTCATCCGGATAGTATTTTACGGCCAACGCCTGTGCCGCATTTCTGATTTCCGTTTCCTCTTCCAGAATGCGGATTCTGCCAAAGACAATCACGCTTCTAAACAAGGTGGTATATTTCTCCGGTACCACCTCATCCCGGGCGATTACGCAAAAGGAGGCTTTCTCCCATTTTCTCACCGCGTCTATTTTATGGCCGCTTTTCGCCCCGTGGAAATACAGTTTTGAGTCCTCATATACATAGCTGATGGGCACGGCGTAAGGGTAATCCTCATCGCCGCACAGAGCCAGAACCCCTGATGTTCCCTCTTTCAGGATCTGGATGCTTTCCTCCATGGATAGTTCCTGCTTTTTTCTGCGAAGTTCCCTGAACATACTTCTGCGCCTCCTGTTTATTTTTGTGTCAGGAACTGCAGTTCCCCGGCAAAACTGCCTTCCTGAAAATTCAGCTCCTGTGAATATACATCCTTGACATATCGGCTTCGCCATCCCCCTGCACCATACAGAAGAATTCCCAACCATACCGTTCATAGAAAGAAGTATGGTCTGTCAAAAGATAAAGTGTGGAAATTCCTCTTTCCTTCATGTCGGAACAGACATAATTTAACAGTGTCCCTGCCACGCCGCTGCCCCGTTTCTCTTCTTCCGTGTAAACCGCACAGACATTGGGCGCAAGGTCTCTCCTGTCGTGAAAATCATTCTCAATCACGCCCATTCCGCCGATAATTTTATCGATTTCCATCGCAACATACCACTGGGGAACCGGATTTTTCGCCCTCAGACACTCTTCCATGCTTTCCCGATACGCCTCTAAGGGAATGCCCCATTTTGCATGGAACCATTCCGCGGCTTTATCCTTTATTTCCGGTTTATCTATAAGACGGATTATATTATAATACATTGACTATCTCCTCTTTACTTTAGATAACAACAGCATGCTGCCCTTCTATTTTGCATAACAAAAATTCCCAACGATATTTTTTATACACTCCGTCTCGCTATCTTTGTGATAGGCAACTCCATAGTCCATGACATCTCCCTCGTCCGTCAGCGGAATGACAATCAAGTCATCCGACTGCGGCGGTATGAAAAATTCCGGAAGAATGGCCACACCGTATCCACATTTGGCAGGCAGAATGGCTGCCTGATCATTTTCGCGTTTTGATGTGGTGGGTAACGGTTGGAACAGACAGGAACATTTCCTCGGCCGCTTTTGTAAAATTCAACTTATCCTCCACAAGCACGAAACATTTTAACTGCTGGCTGGTCATATCAATACCTCCTGGACAGCCCCCACCGCATGCGGGAAACGTGAAAGGCCGGAACGCTTTTGTACAGTATAAACGATAATCTCATCAAAATCAATTATTAGATTTTGTCCAAACATATATAGCCGGCAGCCTTAACGCCACCATAGTAATGGCGGATTTGTTGTAGCTTACTGCAAATTTCAGCGGCATGCAGCACAAAATACAGATCATGAGAATATATTGGCAAAATGTGAATATTGGAGGTATGGTAATGAATACGAAAAACGTCGACTACTCAAACGGGAAGCTCTTTCCCATGATTCTGCGGTTGCCCTCGGCTTTATCATGCTTGCTACTACCTTTTTCCAGTCGATCAACCGACCTGTGCCGTCCATAATCATTATTCCGCTCGTTTTGGACGTAAACGGCATTTTCTTTGCGCAGCCCATCAGCGATCTGCTTGCCACATCTTGTCTCTCTACCTTATATGGAAAGAGAAAAAAGGATGAATCAGGGACGAATTAGGGAGCTGCGTAATAATCAAATGAGGCTTTACATATTTGACATTGATTGCTATAATAAGGGTAGCAACTAATAACCAAGTATCCTCCGGAAAGCAGGTGATTATATGCCGAATGGTCTTGAAATTACAAAAGCAGCTCTTGATGATTTCAAAAAGATTCAAGCATATATGCAGTTGGCCAAAAAAGAAAATGCTACTGAAACATATGCTGAATTAAAAAAAGAATATCTTACTTTAAAAGCAATTCTGAATGTTGCCGGCGTAAATCTCAATGATATTGATATGATTAAAGAGTAGCACTAAAGCAACAAAATAAGCAACTGTCATAATTATCAGAGGTGTAGAGTCTGGCTTTACACCTTTTTGTTTCATCATGTTCCATTGGCGAAGCAGTTCCTGTAGTCTGCAGCCTCTTCCCTACTCCCGATAATCCTGCCTGACAAACGGAGCGGCAATCTTTGTGTCGACTAACAGCCCGTATTTCCCGGGATGGCGGTAGGCATTCCCGTGCACCTCCTTTTCACGGTAGCTGCGCAGCTGCTCCACATCGAGCCCGGCCATGTAAATCCCCTCTTTCCCATCCGCCTGGAGAATGCAGGTATCCCGCGAATGCTCCAGTTCGGGAAGGTACGCCACACCGTCAAAGATACTGGAACCGCCGTTGCAGTCAGGCACCGCTTCCGGATAATTGCAGGTAGCAATGGCCGTCATGTTTTCATAAGCCCTGGCGCGGAGCTGAGAAAGACGATTGATTTCCATGGGACAGGCATTTGGCACAAGGATGAGCTCCGCCCCCTTCAGCATCAGAATTCTGGCGCTTTCAGGGAATTCTCTGTCGTAACAGATCATGGCGCCCACCTTTATCTCCCCGCAGGCCGTGTCCAGTGCAGTGACATAAAAATCTTCCCCGGGCGTCAGATTCCGCTCCACATCAAAATCGCAGGTATGCACTTTGGCATAAATCATCTTCCGCTCTCCAAATCTGTCAAAAAGAATCAGGGAATTGCGGGGAGCATCTCCGTATTTTTCAAGCAAAGTGATGCCGATGGCCATATGAAGCGTCCTGGCAAGGCTGCCAAAGGCCTTCACGAAATCGCTGTCTGCCGAGACAGCCTCCGCTTTCCATTCACTGACAGGACGGTCATAAATGCGGTAGCCGTTGCTCCACATTTCCGGAAAAAGCGCAATATCCGCGCCCATTTCCTTTGCCCGGGTGCAATTCCGGATGCCCTTTTCCAGATTTTGTTCCAGTGTATTGCAGGGGGCAGTCTGCAATAAGGCAATGTTTAATAATTTCATCTATTTTTATTCCCTTCAATTTGTTGGTTCCGCATCTTCCCTTGCCCGGGCCGGTTTATATATGGTATAAGTCTCGTCCGAAAAAATCAGACGCCGTAAATCTCCGCCATCTGCCGGATCCTTTTCTCCAGTTCCTCCCGCACCCATTCCGGACCAAGCACTGTGGCAGATGGCCCAAATGACAGAATCAGCCCGAAAACCCAGTCGTCCACGGAACAGCACATCCGGATCTCGAAATCTCCCCGGGATGTCACCGTAATCTCATCCTCCTCGAATTTGTCGTAGACCCGGTAAGCTTCTTTTCTGTCTATGCGGAAGACGATTTCGTCCATTGTGTTTTGTTCCATCGTATTATTCGGCTCCCGGTCTGCTTCCGGTTCCCTTTCCCTGGCGTTTTGCGCTTCCACGTCTGCTTCCGGTTCTCCAGCCGCTCCCATGCCCTCACCCTTCCTGTTTTCCGGAGCGGTTCCCGGCATTGTGCTCTCCTCTCTGTGTCTCTGCCCCGGTTCGAAAACCTCCTCCAGTACCTCCACACGCTTCATCCGAAGCACCTTGAATAGCCGTATGGCTTCTCGCATCCGGCAGTAGGCCCTCACATACCAGGTGTATTCCTTGAAAAGCAGCTGCACCGGCTCCACCTCCCGGCGGACCATGTCCCCGTGCTGTCCGTAATAATCAAACACCATCACATGCCTGCCCAGGATTGCCTCCTTAATCTGTCCGAACAGCTCTCCCCGCCTGCCGCTCCAGTCGGAGAAGTCAATGGCCACCCAGTCCATGGGCTCCGCCTCAAAAAAGGTCTCCAGTTTTTCCAGAATCCTCCCGTCCTGGACGGCTCCGGTCTCCCGCAGACTGGTAAGGGCGGCCAGGATCCTGCCCTGCTCCTCCCGGGAAAGCAGTCTCCTGTCCAGAACAAACCTGTCCATCAGGTGAATGCCGCCGCCCTTGCCCCTGCTGGCATAGACCGGAATTCCCGCCATGGACAGACTCTCGATGTCCCTGTAAACGGTGCGCGGGGAAACCTCGAAATGCTCTGCCAGTTCCTCCGCCGTCACGGTGCCTTTATTCATTAGGATGTATATCATTTCCAACTGTCTGTTTACCATCTGTACTGTCTTATCCCGCTCCTGCCATACAAATCCGCACTGCATTATTGTACCAGGTCACTTACACAGCGCAAGTTCTAAAAATGTGTTGTTGAGTTACCACATTTAACCTTGCACACATTCATCCACTGCCATGGTTAGTTTAACATGTTTTCTTGAACTATACAACTCCTTATTTTTCATCCGTCCGCCGCCGTAAATCGTGCCCTGCTGTCTGCCTGCCAAGTCATCTTGCCCGCTGAGCCAAACAGCTTTATAATGAAATAAATCTTCCGGTTTTTTACATAATCTGCAACCAAACCCATTTTCTTCCGAGTAGATAGAGGAAGAAACCTAATCCGAGACAAAGGAGGAAGCTATATTGAAGACAATTTATTAGTCGAATTGTACTGGGCACGCTCAGAGAACAGGGCTGCGCTGATACCGGCGGATATCCCATTCAACGCTCCCGAATCTCCTGACGCAAGAGGTTCCCGCTTGCGCCGCGCTCCTCACAGGGCTGCCCTTCACCCGGCCCAATGCCATTCTGCTCAAAAAACCGCCCTCATCTGCCTCCTCCTGGGAATCCTAGGCAGCTGTTCCGATGCCCTGGTAGATTACTACACCATCGGTGCACCGGCCTGGAACATCAGTCCGGCCGGGTTGGTCATGGGACTGGTTCTCTACTGCCTTTCCCTAATTTTTGAATACGGATGCGGTTTACAGCAATTGTCAGACGAAACTTTGTGAGGTGGTAAATAAAATGCCGATTATCATGAGACTTGACCGGGTCATGGCGGACAGGAAAATGTCGCTGAAAGAATTATCGGAACGGGTGGGCGTGGCCAATGTAAACCTCTCCAAAATGAAGACCGGGAAAATCAGCGCCATCCGCTTTTCCACTCTGGAAGCAATCTGCGACGTACTGGACTGCCAGCCGGGGGATATTCTGGAATACGGGCGGGAATGCCCGGAAACCATTTCCCGGGAGCAGCACTCTCCAGCGGCTGTTCCGGAAGAGTGCGCAGATATACCCGGAGACCCACATATCCCGCCGCCCGATATCGGAATCGGGAATGTTGCCCTACAGTGAACCCCCATGCATAAAGCCTGTAGGGCAGGGTTGGCTGCCCCACCACGCATAAAAGGCCGGAGAGCTACTATTAATGTAATCAGTTGTCAGCAAGTAAATCAAAAAGAACACCCTCGCAAAGAAGGGTACGGAGGTGCAAAATGAAGATTTTAGGACTGTTCCTGGTAGTGTTTTATGCCATATTAATGCTGTTCGCCCTGTGGAAGCAAACTTCCCGGGATGCCGCAGGCAGTACTTCTGCCACAGAGGATACTCCTCCTGGAGACGGCCCCCTGCCTGCAAGCAGCACCCCTCCTGCTTCCCTTGAAAAAAAAGCGTTTTCCCATGAAATACCTACCCCATTTGTATCGAAACCGGATGTCTGCTGCTTCTGGCATATGCGCTGCTCTCCGTAATCCAAAGCCGCAGCATGCTGCCCGTCATTATCACCGGAATGGCAGGGATTTCTGCCGGCACGCTGCTCAACGGCATCCGCCGGAAAAAAGTCCATCTCCTGCATCATGTCATCCGGCTGCTCCTGGAGACTGCACTCGTCATCATTTGCCAACTGGCATAATCGGCCGTCCGAAACTTTGGAGATTTTGTGCCAAATGCGCACGAAAACACCTTACGATGGCACCAGGCGAACAAGAAAAATCATATCGTAATCACAGAAAGCGAGCGAAAAATGTTGATATTTACATGCTTTCACTGTATAATCCCTTTAAAAGAAACCAAAAAACTTCAGAACCCCACAGCGAAGGAGGCAGTCTTGAAATATACAGAACAGAACGCAACTACGATTGACAGATGGATTGAGGAAGGTTAGGAGTGGGGCATACCCATCTCCCATGAGCAGTATCTTTCTGCCCTCCGGGGAAAGTGGAGCATGGTACTGACCCCTACCAAACCGGTGCCCAGGGACTGATAACGTTCCCCAAAAGCGAAGATGGTGCTCACCCAGAAAGAAGACAGCATTCACCATGAAGGAGGATGTGCTCACCCAGAAAGAAGATAGCGTTCACCATGAAGGAGGATGCTACTCACCCAAATTAAAGATAATGTTCACCCAAAAGGAGGATAAATTTACCATGAAAAACAATCTGATAGAACCACTGAAATCTCTGCCTGAAGAAATCTGGCATTCGGAAGCTGTCAGCATACAGCCCATCCGGGATGACGACGATCTGTGGTACGCCACAGTAGAATGCCGTCTGTATCCGGAACAGGAGGATTATGTCAACCCCGCCGGATTTTCCATCGGAAGGGCCTGGCTGAACCCCGGGGACAATCTGCCCTGCATCATCCGCAGCTCCCAGGGACAGCGGATTGGCTACATCGTCCTGCGAAGATGGCTGGGCGGCGGGGAGACGGCCTATAACTGGAGTTTCTACCTGGACAGAGACTGGCAGGGACAGGGCTATGGCAGGGCCGCGGCAAAATTAGCTGTAAAGATACTGAAAACCGCAGCCCCGGATATCCCCATTAAACTGTCCACCGAGACAGACAATAAGAAAGCCCAGAGATTATACCTGTCCATAGGCTTCGTGAAAACGAACGAAATGGACGGAGACGATTATGTCTTCGCATTGTAAAACTCCCTGCAGAAATGTCCGGCAATATTTCCCTTCCCCGCCGGGCATTTCTGTCTTTCATCCGATCCCCTCCGCCTGCAGTCCCATCCTGTAAAGCTCTGCGTGTTGGAAGGACGGATGCAGCTCCATCTCCAGTGCAGCAGGCTGTATCCGGCAAAGCGGCAGGACTGCCTCCAGCTTAGGGACAGTCATATTGCTCATGCCGATTAACGCACCAGCCCCCGATCCATCAGCTCCTCACACTGCCGCCAGACCGACATGAATTCCTCCACCTAGACCATGCCGAATCCGCAGGCAACCTGGGCGCCGTCCTTGTAAGTCAGCTCCTGTTCAAACAGTTGCATCCGAACATATATTCTGCTATAATAAACTGTGCACCGGTTAAATTTGACCGCCAGCCAGATACTTTTCCAGAGGCATCACTGTAAATCCTGGCGGTCTGCAGTATGACTGATGGTATGATAAAGGAGGAGACGCACATGGCCGAGCAGCATACTTATATTGCAATTGACCTGAAATCATTTTATGCGTCCGTGGAATGTACGGAACGGCAGCTGGATCCTCTCACCACGCATCTTGTGGTAGCGGACAGCGAACGAACGGAGAAGACAATCTGCCTGGCGGTGTCGCCTTCCCTGAAAAGCTACGGCATTCCCGGGCGGGCCAGGCTGTTTGAAGTCGTACAGCGGATAAGGGAGGTAAATCGGGAGCGGAAAAGCAAAGCCCCCGGCAGACAGTTTACAGGTTCCTCCTACTCTGCCGCGGAACTGGAGGCACATCCGGAGCTGGAGCTTTCCTACATTATAGCCCCTCCCAGAATGGCATTCTATCTGGAGTACAGCACAATTATCTACAATACTTATTTAAAGTACATTGCTCCGGAGGACATGCATGTGTACTCCATCGATGAAGTGTTTATGGATGTAACACAGTATCTGAAGACCTATAAAATGACGCCGAAAGAGCTGACCTCAAAAATCATCCGGGACGTTCTTGACAATACAGGGATCACGGCAGCCGCCGG
>OFFY01001004.1_pt1 | contig 25976 bp, 28 predicted proteins | sample 1521481 | NCBI WGS metagenome assembly OFFY01 (sample SAMEA3504117, study PRJEB24116) | mouse gut metagenome | biome: mouse gut; feature: mouse-associated habitat; material: faeces | place: Denmark | collected 2011
GAAGTCCTTGACGCATACCATGACGCAGTAGGGAAAGTAGACCCGCCGAAAGCAAAGGAAGCCGAGCCGAAAAAAGCAAAGGGCAGGGCAAAGAAAAAAAGCACTGATTTAGAGCTTTGACGGGCGTATCTTTTTACTATTTCTTATGGCGGCTTATATCTGTCCGTCGAGTTAGGGCGTCAAATGGGCGTCAAAACAGATTTTTATACCGCAGCCACAGGAACGGGCAAAGCCGCAAAAACATAGTGTTTATGCGGCTTTGCGGCGTTTCTGGTATTCATTTTTCGCGGCGTGGTGAGCAGATTATTCTACTATTTTTTATGATAGAACTTTTTACTCTCAGGCATGATATACCGTTACAATCAATAAAAAAAGAATCCCTGAAATGGAGAATTGCAAATTATGGGTTCCGTGAAATGACCTATGATATCGATGCGGTCATAACAGCATCATCAGCCAGGATGGAAGCGGTGAACGCAGTAGGAGACCGTCTGAGTTTGCCAAATGGCTGATTGAATCAGGATAAATTTTTCTGATCCTTTTTTAAAAATTTTCTTTTCGTAATTCGTTGGATATGATATAGTATAATGGAGTATGGAATAAGGGAAGGATGAAAATGGCACAGACAGATACTGATCAGGAGGGGGAATCGGTAAGGGGCGGGCTTAACAGCCGATTGAAGAAGCTGCTTGTATTGATTCCGCTGGCGGTATCCATTTTTCTGGGGATCAGGCTTCACATGGTCACGGGAGAGTCTGAGGACGTACTGGCAAGAACAGGAATAACAGCTGATATGGAGAAGGACAGAGCGCCGGACGCAGCAGTCGAAGCGGACAGGCCGGCGGGCACATCACCCTATACGGTTTCGGGTGTTGACGAGTCCAGAAGGAAGGCAGTGGACAGGGGGGCAGAGGCGGCGGAGGCAGAGGATGAGAATGTCCGGAAAGTGTATCTGACCTTTGACGACGGGCCAAGCAGCAACACCGGCAGGATTCTGGATATACTTGCAGAGTACGATGTAAAGGCGACTTTTTTTGTGGTCGGGAAAGAGGAAGAAGAATATAAGCCGTTATACAAGAGAATCGTGGAGGAGGGGCATACGCTGGCGATGCACTCTTACAGCCATAAGTATAATGAGATCTATCAGTCGGTAGAGAGCTACCGTGACGATCTGAGCAGGCTGCAGGAATTTCTGTATGATACTACGGGCGTCTGGTGCCGTTACTGCAGGTTTCCGGGCGGGAGCAGTAATCAGGTGAGTAAGGTGGACATGCATGATCTGATCGCCTATCTCGATGGACAGGATATCTCTTATTTTGACTGGAATGTCTCTTCGGGAGATGCTTCGAGCGACTATGTCAGTCCGGACAACATTGTCAGGAACAGTACATCGCAGCTGCAGAAGTTTCAGGAGGCCATCATATTGATGCATGATGCTTCCGAGAAGAAATCCACGGTGGAGGCGCTGCCTGAACTGATTGAGACGATTCAGGCCATGGAAGATACGAAGATCGTTCCGATCAATGATGATACGGAACCGATTCATCATATAAGTAATGACTAAAGAATGGAGGATGTGGGAATGGGGTTTTTCTCAGATTTAAAGGAGGATTTGTCTCAGGCTGTCAATGAATTGATGCCGGAGGAGACGCTGGATGCGGCTATGACGGATGGTCTGGAGACAGAACAGGTGTTACCGGAAGAAGAGTTTGTACAGGAGACACCGGTGACGGAAGAGGCACAGGATACGGTCAGCTCTCTGGATATCAGCAGTATGCTGGACAGGCTGGATGAGGTGGAGGCACCGCAGGAGATGTCGGAAGAGACAGAAGAGTTTACAGAGGAACAGGTGGAAGAGGATATACTCGGCGTGGTAGAGCAGGCTGAGACAGCTATACAGGAAGAGGAACCGGAGATGCCGGTGGAAGAGGATGTATTGGAATCTGATGCGGAAGAAATGCTTCCGGCAGAAGAGTATGAAGAGCCGGCTGATGTGGAAGAGGCCGTAGAAGAGACAGTGACGGAAAGTGAGATGGAAACAATGGACGTGACAGATGCTATGTTATCTCAGACAGAGGGGGAGGAAGAGGATACTATGGATATGCAGACGGCTAATCGTGTGGCAGTAGATGAGACAGCAGTAGTAACAGAAGGAATGACTATAACAGGTGATATTGTATCCCAGGGCTCCATGGAACTGATTGGTACAGTGAACGGTAATCTTGATATTTACGGTAAGCTGAACATTACGGGAACGATCCAGGGTAATTCCAAGGCGGCAGAGATCTATGCGGAAGGCGCTAAGATCGCCGGTGAAGTGAACAGTGACGGCAGTGTTAAGATCGGACAGAGTTCTGTTGTGATTGGTAATATTTCGGCATCCAGTGCGGTGATCGCAGGTGCGGTGAAGGGTGATATTGATGTACATGGCCCGGTTATTCTGGATACGACAGCAATCGTTATGGGTAATATCAAGTCCAAGTCCGTGCAGATCAATAACGGAGCCGTAATCGAAGGACTGTGTTCCCAGTGCTACGCAGATATCAATCCTTCTACGTTCTTTGAGGAATTCAAGAAGAGAAAATAATAACTTACGGCAGCTTGGGAAACAGAGTAAGACAGGAGAAAATAGCATATGCAGCGTATACTGTTGAAATTGAGTGGTGAGGCTTTGGCGGGTGATAAGAAGACCGGTTTTGACGAGGCCACGGTACGGGATGTGGCCATGCAGGTCAGGGAACTGGTGGACGAAGGTATCCAGGTCGGTATCGTGATCGGCGGCGGCAATTTCTGGCGCGGACGTTCCAGTGACAGCATTGACAGGACGAAGGCGGATCAGATCGGTATGCTTGCAACGATCATGAATTGTATCTATGTGTCGGAGATCTTCCGTTCTGTCGGTATGATGACCAATGTCCTGACGCCTTTTGAGTGCGGTTCTTTTACCAAACTTTTTTCGAAGGACAGGGCGAATAAGTATTTTTCCAAGAACATGGTAGTCTTCTTTGCAGGCGGCACGGGTCACCCTTATTTTTCAACAGACACGGGTGTTGTGCTGCGTGCCGTGGAAGTGGATGCAGATGTGATTCTGCTTGCGAAAGCAGTTGACGGTGTCTATGACAGTGATCCGCGCTGTAATCCGAATGCCAGGAAGTATGAGGAAGTGTCGATAGACGAAGTCATAGAGAAGAACCTGCAGGTAGTGGATATGACGGCTTCTATCATGGCAAGAGAGAACAAAATGCCGATGTGGGTTTTTGCATTAAATGAAGAGAACAGTATTGTAAATACCGTGAAGGGGAAGTTCAACGGTACGAAGGTGACCGTGTCAAAGTAAAAGGTGAAGATTGTTAATTGGAGGATTACAGTATGGATGAGAGACTAAAGCCCTATGAGGAGAAGATGCAGAAATCATATGATTTCCTGGAGGGTGATCTGGCTACGATTCGTGCGGGTCGTGCGAATCCGCATGTTCTCGATAAAGTCAGGGTAGATTATTACGGGACACCCACACCGATTCAGCAGGTGAGTAATGTGACGGTTCCGGAGCCAAGGATCATTCAGATCGCTCCCTGGGAGAAGAGTCTGATCAAGGTGATCGAGAAGGCAATCATGACTTCTGATATCGGAATTAATCCGACGAACGACGGTGTGGTGATCAGGCTTGTATTTCCTGAGCTGACTGAGGAGCGCCGTAAGGATCTGGTCAAGGATGTCAAGAAGCGCGGCGAGGAGGGCAAGGTTGCGATCCGTAACACGAGACGCGACGGCAACGATGCTTTCAAGAAGCTGGCGAAGACGGAAGTCTCAGAGGATGAGATCAAGGAACTGGAAGAGAAATTACAGAAAATGACGGACAAGTTTATCAAGAACATAGATAAGCTGGTAGAAGAAAAGTCTAAAGAGATACTTACTGTATAGTAACTGGCAGCAGTGTTTTTATTACGGGAAGCGTATAGAGAGGGGCTTACAGAATATATGTGATGTATATTCTGTTGTCCCTTTTCCTAATGTGACTGAAAGATCAGGAGGATTATCATGGAAGAAGATATGAAGATTCCGAATCATGTGGCGATCATTCTGGACGGAAACGGCAGATGGGCAAAGCAAAAGGGGATGCCCAGAAACTACGGACACGTACAGGGGGCAAAGACGGTGGAGGTGATCTGTGAGGAAGCTTACCGGATGGGGATACAGTATCTGACGGTCTATGCGTTCAGCACGGAAAACTGGAGCCGGCCTCGTGACGAGGTAGATGCCCTGATGGGGCTTTTGCGCAATTATATGAAGACCTGTCTGAAAACTGCGGCCAAAAATAACATGTGTGTGCGTATAATCGGAGATAAGACGAGGCTGGATGAGGATATCAGAAAGCGTATGGATCAGCTGGAGGAGGCGACGAAGGATAATACGGGGCTGCATTTCCAGATTGCCATTAATTACGGCGGCAGGGACGAGATCGTGCGTGCGGTCCGCACTCTGGCGCAGGAGGCTGTGAAAGGACAGCTGTCCGTAGAGGACATTACGGAGGAGCGGTTAAGCGGTGCGCTGGATACCGTCGGCCTGCCGGAGCCGGATCTGCTGATCAGGACGTGTAATGAACAGCGGATCTCGAATTTCCTGCTGTGGCAGCTCGCCTATACGGAGCTGTATTTTACGCCGGTCGCGTGGCCGGATTTTTCCCGGGAGGAATTAGAGAAAGCGATCATCGCATATAATAAGAGAGACAGACGGTATGGTCTGGTCAAGGATGAATAGGAAGGGGCGGTAATATGTTTCGTACTAGATTGTTGAGCGGTGTTCTGCTGGTGATCATCGCGTTGGCAACGATCATGGCCGGGGACGGCATTCTGGCTGCGGTCTTGTGTCTGGTATCTCTCATCGCCTACAGGGAACTGATCCGGGCATGCGGCGTGCATACGGAAGGGAATGCGCCGGAAGCTGTGGGCATGGTCATGACGGTTTTGTATTACGGCCTTCTTTTTATGACACTGTATGTCGACGGGGAGCAGGCGGATGTACTGGCAAAGGTGTATCCGGTCATTGTGATCGCGGTGGTGCTTACCATGATCGTGTTTCTTTTTACGTATGTGTTCACTTTTCCCCGGTATAAGGCGCAGCAGATCATGGCGTCGATGTTTTCCTGGCTGTACGGGCCGGTGATGCTCTCCTTTATTTATCTGACCAGAGAAGGATTTGCGCATGGGAAGTATCTGGTGTGGTTTGTTTTTCTGTGTTCCTGGGGGAGCGATACCTGTGCCTATGCGGTGGGAGTGCTGTTCGGTAAGCATAAGATGACGCCGAAGCTGAGCCCCAAGAAATCGGTGGAAGGCGCAGTGGGCGGTATTGTGGGTGCGGCGCTTTTGTTCGTGCTCTATACGCATTTTGCGGTAAACAGGTATTCGCAGGCCTCTTTGTCGCTGCTGCTGGTGGCGGCGCTGGGTGCAGCGGGCGCGGTGGTGTCCATGATCGGGGATCTGGCGGCGTCCGCGATCAAAAGAGATCATGATATCAAGGATTATGGTAAGCTGATTCCGGGACATGGCGGGATCATGGACCGGTTTGACAGTGTCATTATCGCGGCGCCTCTTGTTTTTATCGGACTTATGCTGATCGCATAAAAGAAACGGGGCATGTCAAAAGGGCGTCCGGGTGTACAGGAAAGGAAGACAAATGAAGAAGATAGCAATATTAGGGTCAACAGGCTCGATCGGAACGCAGACACTGGAGATCGTCAGGAAAGAGGATGACTTACAGGTGGCGGCGCTGGCGGCGGGCATGAATGTAGACCTGATGGAAAAGCAGGTGCGGGAGTTTAAGCCTGCGCTGGCGGCGATGTGGACGCAGGACGCTGCGCAGGATCTGCGGGAGCGGCTCTCTGATCTGCCGGTACGCGTGGCGTACGGGATGGATGGCCTGCTGGAGGTGGCGGTTTGTGAGGCGGCAGATGTATTAGTGACGGCGATCGTGGGCATGATTGGTATCAGGCCGACCATTGCAGCCATAGAGCATCGCAAGACGATCGCACTGGCTAATAAGGAGACGCTGGTGACGGCCGGACATATCATCATGCCCCTTGCGGCCAAAATGGGTGTGTCCATCCTGCCGGTGGACAGTGAACACAGCGCGATCTTCCAGTCTATGCACGGGGAGAACCGAAACCGTGTCAGTAAGATACTGCTGACGGCTTCCGGCGGTCCTTTTCGCGGAAAGACGAGGCAGGAGCTTGCGGCAATGACCGTAGAAGACGCTTTGAAGCATCCCAACTGGTCCATGGGCAAAAAGGTTACGATAGATTCCGCGTCGCTTGTCAATAAAGGGCTGGAAGTGATGGAGGCGAAGTGGCTGTTTGATGTGGAGCTGGACCAGATTCAGGTGGTGGTGCATCCGCAGAGTATCCTGCATTCTGCGGTGGAGTATGTGGACGGCGGGATCATGGCGCAGCTGGGCGTGCCGGATATGAAGCTGCCGATCCAGTACGCGCTCTTCTATCCGGACAGAAGGCCTATGGACAGCGGCAGGGTAGATTTCTTCAAGCTGGGACAGCTTACTTTCGAGAAGCCGGATACGGAGACCTTCCGCGGACTGGCTCTGGCGTATCGGGCGGCGGAGGAGGGCGGAACACTGCCCACCGTATTTAACGCGGCGAATGAAAAGGCAGTGGCATTATTCCTGCAGAAGAAGATCACTTTTCTGCAGATTCCGGAACTGATCGAAAGTTCCATGGAGCAGCATAAGGTGATCGCAGATCCGACGGTGGAACAGATTTTGGAGACGGAAGTGTCTACCTACGAATATATTAAGGAAAAGTTTGGAGAGTAATCATTTGATCAGGACAATTATTTTATTCATTATTATTTTCAGTATTGTAGTAATTTCCCATGAACTGGGGCATTTTTTGATCGGCAGAAGGAACGGGATCCGTGTGGTGGAGTTCTCGGTAGGCATGGGGCCGACGCTTTTTTCCTTCATCAAGGGCGGCGTCAAATATTCCCTGAAACTGCTGCCCATAGGCGGAGCATGTATGTTCGATGGAGAGGACGGCATGGATCGGGAAGAGAAGGAGGAAGCAGGAGGAATGCACCGCAGAGCGGGCGTGGAAGCGCAGCTGCCTCTGTCTTCGGAGACGACGGATCAAAGATATGGGAGAGTTGATCTGGATGCACAGGGGATTGCCTTTCCGGAAGCGGGGGTGTGGAGACGGATTGCCACTGTGTTTGCGGGGCCTTTTTTCAATTTTATACTGGCGTTTGTGGTGGCGGTGGTGCTGACGGCATTTTCCGGTGTCGATCTTCCGGTGATCGGACAGGTGTCCGAAGATTCGGCGGCCGAAGAGGCCGGGCTGCAGCCAGGAGACAGAATCACACAGATTAATCATGAGAAGATTCATTTTTACCGGGAGGTCACGGTGATCTCTTCTTTGAACCAGGGAGAGGCGATGGAGGTTCACTATGAGCGGGACGGCGAGAAGGGCGTAGCCAATTTACAGCCGCGGTATGACGAACAGGCGGGGCGTTATTATATGGGCCTCGTCGGCGCCGGAGAATATTTGAAGTGTAATCCGTTGCAGGTGTTTCAATACGGCTTCTATGAGGTGGAGTATTATGTGAAGACCACCTATAAGAGTCTGGGGATGCTGCTGCGGGGCAGGGTTACGAAAGATGATGTGTCCGGCCCGATCGGCATTGCCCAGTTTGTGGGTGAGAGTTATGAACATGCGGAGGAGAATTACGGGATGGCCTCGGCGATACTGACGATGCTGGAGATCGTGGTATTGCTGTCCGTGAATCTGGGGATCCTGAATCTGCTGCCGCTTCCGGCGCTGGACGGGGGCAGGCTGCTGTTCATGCTTGGGGAAGTGGTACGCGGCAAGCCGGTATCCCCGGAGAAGGAAGGCATGGTGCACTTCGCGGGGCTGGTCGTGCTGATGGTGCTGATGGTATTTATTATGTACAATGATATTATGCGGCTGATGAAGTAGGAAATTGTCCGGACAGAGCATCCTGCGACAGTTTCCGGGCATCGGAAGCCAAAAAGGTCTGCCCCGGTCGGATCCCGGTCGGAGATTCCAGGGGCAGATCTTGGCAGGCCGCCGACGGCAAAAAAAGAAATTGAAATACCATCCGTTCAGTGCTATAATGAACGAAGAATATAGGATAATTCATCTCTTTCGGATCTTGCTCAGAGATACAGAGATGGACAGAATGATTCAGCGGGATTCCCGCAAGATTTCCTGGGGTGATCATGAAGAAACATAACAGCAGCGGCAGTGACAGGCGGTTAGGCCCTGCGTCTGTCTGCGCGGAAAAAAAGGGGTGGCAAGCGGATGAAGTATCTGGCAGGTGTATATTGGGAGCGCGGCAGTACGGCGAAGAGCAATCAGGATGCGGTCATATTGCTGCAGGTGTTGACTGCCCGCGGCAGAGTGATGATGGCAGCGGTCTGTGACGGCATGGGCGGGCTGGCGCAGGGAGAGGTGGCCAGCGCTTATGTGACAAGGCGGCTGCAGGAATGGTTTTACGAGTCATTGCTGCATGCCATACAGAAGAGAAAGCCGTACTGGGTGATACGAAGATCGCTTGACCGGCTGGTATATCATATGCAGGAGCAGCTGCAGCAATACGGCAGCAGGGAGAAACTCAGCCTGGGTACGACGATGACGCTGCTGGTTCTCTGGGAAAAGGTTTATCTGATCTGGCATCTGGGGGACAGCAGGATATACCGGATGAGCGGTACCGGCAGGCGTGGACGGGAGAGGGCAAAGACGGCGGAGGCTGTCTGTCTGACAAAGGATCATGCCAGGGGGAAGCATGTGCTGACAAAATGTGTCGGCAGCTTTGGGTACGAGCGTCCGGACTTTTGTATGGGGCGAATCGGGAACGGTCAGGCGCTGCTGCTGTGCAGCGACGGTTTCCGCCATTGTGTCACAAATCAGGAATTGTCGGAAGTCCTGCGGCCGTGGCAGCTTTTGGAGGAAGAGCAGATTACCCGCAGACTGCAGGAAATCGGGGAGGCGTGTATGAAACGCGGGGAAAAGGACAATATGTCGGCCGTTTATGTTCTGGCAAATGACAAATAGACCGGCGGATCATTATAAAGCGGTTTCCAGTGCGGAAGGAGGAAAGGGCATTCTATGACAGAGAAAAAATGTATCGGAAAATACATCATACTAAAGTGTATCGGGCAGGGCGGCGAGGGTAGCGTGTATCTGGCCCGGGATGAGGATCTGCACAGAGAGGTGGCGATCAAGCTGGTCGGGAGACAGGAAGAGGGGGCAAAGGAAGAGAACAGGATACTGAGGGAAGCGGATATGCTCAGGCAGCTTGGCCACCCGATGCTGCCGGTCATCTATGAACTGCTGTGGGAAGAGGCGTGGTATCTGGTGATGGAATATATACGGGGAGTCACGCTGCAGGAATACATTGGCAAAAACGGTTATGTGGGAGAAAAGCAGGCCAGGGCATGGGGATTACAGTTGTTAGATATCCTGTGTTATCTACACACAAGAAAACCACCTGTTATTTATTGTGATCTAAAGCCGCATAATGTAATAGTCTGCCCGGACGGCAATCTGCGGCTGATCGACTTTGGGGCGGCGTACCGGCAGAAGTTTGGAGAGAAAACGGGGCGGATGGCGGTCACGCCCGGGTATGGTGCGCCGGAGCAGTTCGGAAGGAACGGAAAAGGGGTGCGGGCAGACGAACGGAGCGACATTTATGCTTTCGGCAGGGTGCTGTACTATATGGTTACTGGTTCGGATCCGGCGCGACCGCCGTATACGTTGCTGCCGGTCAGGAATTATCAGCCGCTTTTGGGAGACGGAGTGGAGAGGGTGATCCGCAGATGTATTATGGAGGAGCCGTCAGAGCGGTATCAGATCGTGGAAGAGATCAGGAAAGATCTGGAAAAAGGTGATGACGGATGCAGGCGGGGCAGACGCAGGTCTTTTATACGGGCAGTGGAGAAGCGTGTGTGGCTTACGGAAAAATGCTGAGGGATGCTGAGATTGTGCAAATGGGGGCTTCTCAAAATCGGTCAATGGCTTTATCCTATAGTAGACCGAAGCGGTTAACGGAGGTGAGGCCATGAATGAAAGGTTTTTTTCCCTGCCAAAAGAGAAACAGAAGGCCATACTTAACGCCGGCTATCGTGTGTTCTCCCAGAATTCTTATAAGAACAGTCCCATGAGTGAGATCGCACAGGATGCCGGGATCAGTAAGTCCTTATTGTTTCATTATTTTTATAACAAAAAGGAGTTATATCTGTTTCTGTGGGACAACTGTGCCAGACTGACCATCGAATATCTGACCAGATACGATTGTTACAGTCATAAGGATCTGTTTGAGAGTATGGAGCGGGGCATAGCGGCGAAGCTGGAGATCGTCCGCATGTATCCGGATGTGGCAAATTTTGCGCTCAGGGCTTTCTATGAGAAGGATCCGGAGATCAATGCTGCCGTGCAGGAGAGTTATCACAGATATTTCAACTTGAAGGCTGATGAGGCGCGGATCAATTTTGACCCGGAACAGTTTATCCCGGGGCTTGACATCTCCATGATGTACCGGGAGATGTATTGGGCATCGGAAGGGTATCTCTGGGAGATGATGCAGCGCGGGGATGCGGATATCGAACAGATGCACAGGGATTTTGCAAAGCTGCTGGAATTCTGGAAGAGCATCTATCTGCGGAAGCAGTAAATCATGAAACGGAAAAGATAAATGAGCAAAACGGCATAGAAACGGAGAAAATTATGGAAGCAATCAAGACAGAGAATTTGACGAAACATTATGGAAAGGCCCGGGGCATCGAGCAGATCAGCCTGACAGTCGAAGAAGGAGAATTCTTCGGCTTTATCGGGCCAAACGGAGCCGGAAAGTCCACGACGATCCGAACATTGCTGGGACTGATCAGCCCTACGGGTGGACAGGCGGCCGTGCTGGGGTTCGATATTGTGAAGGAGAAAGAAAAGATTCTGGCCGGAACCGGTTATCTGCCTTCCGAGGCTATGTTCCATCCTGGTATGCGGGTACGGGAGGTTTTGAAGTTATCTGCCGATCTGCGCAAAAAGGACTGCCGGAAGGCTGCGGTCAGTCTCTGTGAACGGCTGCAGCTGGATACGTCGCGGAAGGTGGATGAGCTTTCCTTCGGCAACCGGAAGAAGGTGGCGATTGTCTGTGCCCTGCAGCATGATCCGAGGCTGCTGGTCCTGGACGAGCCGACCAGCGGCCTTGATCCGCTGATGCAGAAAGCATTTTTCGAGATCCTGCGGGAGCGGCATGAGAAAGGGACGACGGTGTTCCTGTCCAGCCATATCTTATCCGAGATACAGCATAATTGCAGCCGTGCAACCATTATCCGGGAGGGAAGGATCCTTGTATGCGACAGTGTGGAGGCGCTTTCTCAGAGCAATGCCAGACGGGTGACGGTTCACGGCAGTGTGGAGCTTGAGGGCTTACCGGGTGTACGTGACAGGAAGGAGTCAGAAGGGGTAATCAGTTTTCTCTACAGCGGTGATATGAAAGCGCTGCTGCGGATGTTGGCGGCAGGAGACGTCTCGGATCTGTCCGTATCGGAGCCGGATCTGGAAGAGATTTTTATGCATTATTATGAGAAGTAAAGTTATCGGAGACGAATCAAATTACGGCTCAAAGGAAAGGAATGGTAAAATATTATGACACTGATAAAACATGAACTGCGGCAGGGCAGGCTCTCTTTGACGATCTGGACGGCGGCTGTCGGCGCCCTTCTGGTAATCTGCATTTTTCTTTTTCCGGAGATGAAAGGGCAGATGGAAGGAGTCAATGATGTGTTCGCTTCGATGGGATCGTTTACGGAAGCATTCGGCATGGACAGACTGAATTTCGGAACGCTGATCGGATTCTATGCGGTTGAGTGCGGCAATGTGCTGGGACTGGGCGGGGCATTCTTTGCATCGCTGTGCGCGGCGGGGATGCTCAGCAAGGAGGAGAAGGACCGGACGGCGGAATTTCTGCTGACCCATCCCGTCAGCCGCAGACGGATCGTGACAGGAAAGTTGGTGGCAGTCTTCGTACAGATTGTTGCCATGAATGTGATCGTCTATGTGATTTCCGTTGGTTCCATTGCGATAGTGGGGGAGGAGATTCCCTGGAAAGAACTGAATTTGTTTCATCTGGCCTATTTCCTGCTGCAGTCAGAGCTGGCGGGAATCTGCTTCGGCATCTCCGCATTTATGAGAAAAGGCAGCGCGGGCGCAGGACTGGGGATCGCGGCGATGATGTATTTCCTCAATCTGGTAGCCAACATTACGGAGTCGGCGGAATTTTTGAAATATATCACACCCTTTGGCTATTGTGAGGGAGCGGATATCGTGGCGGACGGATGCCTGGACGGCGGTTTGGTAGTTGTGGGACTGGTATTTGGGGCAATTGGCATTGCTGTGGCTTACCAGCAGTATTGCAGGAAGGATATTACCGTCTGAAGGTTTTAACGTCCGTCGTAAATTCACTGCCACATACCGTCGTATCATAGATTTAAAAAAAAGTTGCTGATCAGCCGTCTTATAAAAGAACAGTTTCCACAATGGGCGAATCTGCAAATTGAACCAGTGGAACACAGCGGCCACGATAACAGAACTTTTCACCTGGGAGAGGAAATGACTGTGCGCCTGCCAAGTGGAGAAGAATATGTTCCACAGGTTGAAAAAGAGATGAAATGGCTTCCTGTGTTAGCCGGGAGGCTGTCTTTGCCGATTTCCTGTCCTGTTGCACAGGGAAAGGCTGACGGGCTTTATCCGTTTCCGTGGTCGGTCAATAAATATATTCCGGGCGAAACGTTACATAAAAATAATATTCTCGACATTAACCAATTTGCCGCTGCACTGGCGGATTTTCTAAAAGAGCTGCAAAGTATTGATACGAAAGGCGCACCGCTGGCAGGCGAGCATAATTTTTTCAGAGGTGCTCACCTATCTGTTTATAACGAACAGGTAATGACTGCGCTGCAGAAATTGTCCGATATTTTGCCTACGTATAAAATCCGGAGGATTTGGGAAAATGCAGTTTCGACGAAATGGGAAAAACCGCCTGTGTGGCTGCACGGCGATATTGCGCCGGGAAATCTTCTGGTGGAAGACGGCAGGCTTTGCGGCGTCATTGATTTTGGAATTATGGGGATTGGTGATCCGGCCTGTGATTATGCAATGGCCTGGACTTTTTTTGACGGCCAAAGCAGAAAGTATTTTCTGCAGGGACTTGATGAAGGAACTGTTGACAGAGCGCGTGGATGGGCTTTATGGAAAGCGTTGATTACGTACCATTCATCTCAGGCGTCTGTGGCGGAGAATGCGAAATACACGATCAATGAGATTATAAGCGAAAACAAAGAGAGTTTGCAGAAGAAAAGCCGGTTAGAACTGAGATAATAGTTTGTTAACTGTAAAATATTTGAAACATTTAGGTTGCCGAAACCGGAGAAATAGCGGATAATAGTCTGGAACGGAGGCGCACATGTTTCAGATCATTTCGGAAAATTTTTTTGTACCGCTGGCATCGCCGAACAAAGCAGTCTATTGGGAATGCCTTGTAAAGCTGTTTACGGTCATGAACCATCAGCTTTCTTTTGGTGTGGAAAGAGATATTCTGGTGCAGGAGCTGCAGTACTATTTTGAACAGGAGCAGGCGGCTTCCATGGAGGAAGAGGGCTTCGACGGTAAAGGCAGCCGAGATAAGGCCAACTGGATGCTGCGGCGGTTGGAATACTATGACTGGATCGAGATCGAGACGGACAAGAGCTATGTCCAGCGGGCCAGTTTTAAGGAATATGCGGTCAAGATCATCAGAACCCTTTTGGAGATCGAGGAAGGGAAGCAGATCGAATATCAGGGTTATATCTATACCATCTACAGCCTGGTGCGCAGCAGTACGGACAATCCGGGGATCGTGCTGCTGTCCATTCTGGAAAACACCGACATGCTGATCACAGGGTTGAAAAACCTGAATTCCGGAATAAAACACTATATAGACGAACTGACGAAATACAAGACGCCGGCAGAGATCATGAACGTGCTGTTCAATGATTATATTGAAAACATCGTGGACAAGGCATACCATCGGCTCCTGACTTCCGACAATGTGTCCAAATTCCGTCCGGAGATCGTGGAACGGCTGGAGGCGAAAAGCCGAAGCCGCTCCTACATCGAGAAGGCCAGCGCGGAGCTTGCCGGCATCCGCGAGATCACGCCGCAGCAGGCGGAGGAGCTGGTCTATCAGTATATTCACGAGATCATAGACGCTTTTCAGAATATGGATGAGATTCTGGCGGAGATCAACCGGAAGAATACGCAGTACCAGAAAGCGGCCATCAACCGGGCGAAATTCTATCTGATCGGCGGCGAGGATGTGAGAGGTCAGCTTAAGGAGATATTATCTGCGGTCAATGAGAAGATCAATGCGGAGGGCATGGAACTTGGCGGCATCTACAGGATCACTTTTCTGGACGAGCTGGTAAAGATCTACAGCGCCGGGGTGCTGGACGAGAGGTCACTGTTCGTTCCTCTGGAAGGGAAAAAGGAATTTAAGCCGGTGGCGCTTCTTAACGAGCTGCCGGATGAAGCGCTCAGACAGGCCAAGCTGAAGAAGATGATGGAGAAGATGGAGCGGGTGTTGAATCCCCAGAAGATCGACCGTTATGTGCTTGACTGTCTGCAGGGCAGGGAAAGGATGCTGGCCTCCGAGCTGCCGCTTGCAACCACGGAGGATTTCGTATATTTGATCTATATCCGGCTGTACGGGCAGCGCAGGACGATGCGGTATGCGATAGAAGCGGCGGAGGATATTACGGTCAATGGCTATCGGTTTCGGGATTATGTGATCCGCAGGAAAGAGAAGTAGAAGGAGTTTTACGAGGATGGATTTTTTAGAGGGAATGCTGCAGAGGGATAAGGACGAATTTACGCGGATCTGTAACCGGCTGCTCAGCAACTGCTTTATCTGCAGGCGCAATGAGACGGCGAGAGGCGATTACTATTTTATCACCAGATATAAGGAGAAGTTTACGCAGTATCTGGCGGTGACCGGTTACCGGCTGGAGATCAATGAGGAATACGGCGTGGTGCAGCTGACCAATCCGCTGAATTATAACCGTTACAATATGAAGCTTTTTGAATCCGTGATTCTGTTGATCCTGCGGATCTTATATGACGAGAAGAAGCGGGAGCTGTCCGCCAGCGATGAGGTGATTGTCAATATGGGCGACATCCATGAGAAGTTTCTGAGTCTCAAGATCCGGGACAAGATGATGGACAAGACCACGCTGCGCAATGCGGTCAGTACCATGCGGCGTTTTCAGCTGGTGGAGGTTCTGGACAGGGAGCTTTCCAATGAAGATTCCCGTCTGATCATCTATGATTCCATCCTGATGGCAGTGCGGGTGGAGGACATCAAGCTGGCTTATGAAAAGCTGGAAAACTATCGAAAGGGCGGAAAGTCGAATGAAGAAACTGACGAGAGTGAAACTGATCAACTGGCATAGGTTTACCAACGTGCTGATCGATCTTGAGAATTCCGTCCTGATCTCCGGTGAGAACGGCGCGGGCAAATCCACACTGCTCGACGCCATCCAGTTTGTGGTGACCTGCTCCACCAACTATTTCAATAAGGCGGCCCACGAGAACGGCAAGCGGAAGCTGACCGGCTATATCCGCTGCAAGACCGGGCGCGAGAACAGGCCCTATGAGCGGACCGGAGAGATCAGCGCCCATGTGGCCCTGGAATTCTATGAGGAGAAGCGGCAGAAATATTTTATCGTCGGTGCGGTGGTGGACTCCGCGTCGGAAGGACAGGAGAAGACGGTGCGCTATCTGATGGACGGGGAGCGGCTGGAGGACGGACTTTTTTTTCAGGGAAAAGTGCCCAGATCCATTGCCCAGTTCCGGGCCGGTAACGGGAAGAAGATCAAGACCTGGTGTACCACGGAGAAGGATGCGAAGCAGATGATCAAGAACCGCTTCGGCCGTCTGGAAGATAAATTCTTTAAGCTGATCCCCAAGGCCATGGCTTTTCGGCCCATTGATGATATCAAGGATTTCGTCTACTCATATGTGCTGGACGAGAAGGAAGTGAATATCGACATTCTGCGGGAGAATGTGCGCACGTATCAGGATCTGCAGCGCACGCTGGATAAGATCAAGCTGCGGATGGGGAGGCTGGAAAAGATTGAGGGATTCTACAGGCAGGTGGAAGACGGCACGCGGAAAGACCGGATGTACGAGTATTTTCTGGACCGGATAGAAGCGGACATTCTGGAGGAGGAGATCAGGCAGCTGGAGAGCGCCATCGTGCACGATACCTACAGGCTGGAGCGGTGGAATCAGGAGATCGCGGAAGCCCAGAAGGAGAAGGAAGAGAGACAGGCCATCCGGGACAACCTCTATGCGGAGCTGGCCAGTGACAAGGATTTTATCGCCAGAGACGAGCAGCAGAAGAAACTGCTGCTTTTGGAGGAACGTGAAAGACAGCTGTCCGGGGAGCGACAGCAGCTGCTTGCAAGTGTGAATATGGCGAAAGCCGAAGTCAACCGGCTGTTGCAGGTGCCGGACGCAGACGACTGCATCCGGTCATACGGCGAACAGCTGGGGCAGCTGGAGAAGACGGTGCGGATCGATGACTTCAAGGATACCCTGCAGAAGGTTATCGCCTACAAGAATCATATGAGCGACCGGGTCTATAAGAGACGTGCGGAACTGGATATGAACTTGCGGGAGCTTTCCGGGCAGAAGAAAGAATGGGACTTGAAGATCGAGAACCTGATGAAGAAGAAGCTTTCCTACCCGGAGGAAGTCACCCGGGTGATGAATGCCATTAGAGAGGAATTCGTCCGCATCGGCAGGACGCCGGAACCGCGGATCCTGTGTGAGATGCTGGAGATCACGGACGATTCCTGGCGCAATGCGGTGGAGGGGTACCTGAATACGCAGCGTTTCTATATCCTGGTGGAGCCGGATAATTTCGATATCGCCCTCGGCACCTATGACAGACTGCGCAGGGAGAAGAAGACTTACGGCGTGGGGCTGATCAACACGCAGAACCTGGAGGGGTACGATACCGCGCCGGAAGGATCTCTGGCCACGGTGGTCACGTCCGGCAACAAGTATGCCAGACGCTACATCAATATGGTGCTGGGCAAGGTGACTATGTGCGAGCATTACAGCCATTTGAAGAAATACAAGACGGCCATCACCAGAGAGTGTATGCGCTATCAGAACCACGTAGCAAGCGCCATCAAGCCTGCCATCTTCGAGACGCCCTATATCGGCAAAAACGCCATCCGGGTGCAGTTGGAGCAGGCAAGGCATAAGAGCAAAGAGCTGGAAAATCAGATCAAAGAGAAACAGAATGTGCTGCAGAAGCTGGAAGAACTGCAAAAACCACTTTCCACGGAGACGGATACCGATATCAAATACCGCGTGGATGTGCTTGTGGAACTCGGGAACACGGCGCAGGAGATCAAAAACTGCCGGGCTAACATCGCCACGCTGGAGAAAAATTCCAATATGATCCTCAAGCAGATCCAGCTGTCGGAGCTGGAGAAGATCATCCGGGAGAAGGAGGAGCAGATCGCCAGAGACAACCGACGGGTGGGACAGACCGAGCAGAACATCGAGAATACCAAAGGAAGGCTGGCCGACCGGCAGACCTCCCTGGTGGGGCAGAAGGCGCGCTGTGCGGAGTTTGCCGCCGGACAGGAAGAAGATATCGTGCTCTGGGATCACGATTACGAGAAGCAGCTAAAGGACAAAAGCCACGAACAGTTCAAGGAGAACTTTGCCCGCAGAAGGAAGGCCAACCAGACCACCATAGCCAAATGTACGGAATCCATGACAAATGCCATGGTGGAATACAAGACTGCCCACGACTTCGGCGCGGCGGCCACGCTGGAAGGATATCCGGATTTCGAGGCGGAATATAGCAAGCTGAAAAGTTCCGAACTGCTCAGCTATGAAGAGAAGGTGGAGAGCGCAAGGCAGTCCGCCGAGGAGGAGTTCCGGGAGCAGTTCCTGGCCAAGCTGCAGGAGAATATGAAGAACGCCCAGACGGAATTCAAGGAGCTGAACAGAGCGCTTCGGGATATCCGTTTCAGCAACGAGAAGTATGAATTCCTGTTTATGCCCAGCAAACGTTACCGCCATTATTATGAGATGATCATGGATGACTTTAACGCTGTGCAGGGAGAGTCCATTTTCAGCGGTCTTTTCCACGAGAATCATAAAGAGGTGATCGACGAGCTGTTTGAGCGGCTGGCGCTTGATCATGAGAACAGCGCGAAGGCACTGGACGAGTTTACGGACTACAGGACCTATATGGATTATGATATCCGCATCCTGCACAGCGACGACAGTTATTCGCTGTATTCCAAGGTGTGTGAGGAGAAGAGCGGCGGGGAGACCCAGACGCCTTTCTATGTGACCGTGGCCGCCTCCTTTGTGCAGTTGTACCGCAACGGTATCGGCGGCGAGGCCGTGGGGCTGGTGATGTTCGACGAGGCTTTTAACAACATGGATGACGAGCGGATCGGTGGGGTGCTGGAGTTCCTGCGCAGGCTGCCGCTGCAGATCCTGATCGCGGCGCCGCCGGACAAGATCCAGTATATCAGCCCCTTTGTGGAGGAAACGCTTTTGGTGATGACGGATGAAAAGGTGAGCTTCGCGGAGAGGTATTACAATGGTGCAGTATGACAAGATGATCCTGAACAGGCTGTTGGACACTTATGAGGCCAGCCTGCTTTCCACAGGAGAGAACAGAAGGAAGATCCATATCGAGTTCCGTTTTACGAAAAAGGCGCTGCCGGCTTACTTCGACGAAAGCTCTTCGGAATATGAGCGGATCCACTTTTTCATGGAAAGTCTGGAGGAAAAGCAGCTGATACGGATCTGCTGGCAGGGAGGGCGCAAAGGGCATATCATCGCCAGGGTACAGCTGCGGACGGAAAATCTGGAGACGGCCTATGCTTTTGTGCGCCGGGTGCCGAAGCAGGATCTGGCGGCGATCCACAGACAGCTGCTGAAAGAGTGCCTTGCGAAGGAGCCGACGCCGGTCTGCCGTGCTTTTGCGGCCCATGTGCTGGAACGTCTGGCGGAACATAAATCCGTGAAGGAATTCGTGCAGCTGGAGGATATCGCGTCTACCAGGCGGCTGCTTGCCGTGATAGAGGCCATCGAGAAGAATGAAGAGCCGCTGTACCTGCGGGAATTTTCGATTCGGCATTTCCAGGATTCCAAGGCCTTCGAGAAGATGGAAGGCAGGATCGCCCATATTTTCAGGCGGTTTCAGCCAGGATGCGAGGAGGCGGCAGTAGAGGAGATCCTGGCGGAATACGGCATCTACCATACGCCGGACTATGTTTATCTGAAAGGGAATGCGACGCTTTTAGTGGGAGCGGAGAAGATAGATCTGTCGGTGCTAAAGCAGGGACTTGGCATCTCCGGGGAGGATATCGGCAGGATACGGTTTGCGGGTACGGCAGCGGTGAAGCAGGTGATCACCATCGAGAATCTGACCACCTTTTTCCGCTGGCAGGAGGAAGACAGCCTGCTTGTATATCTGGGCGGTTATCACAACAGCGTCCGCCGCGCCCTGCTTATGGAACTCCATGCGGCCTGCCCGCAGGCGGCGTATCATCATTTCGGAGATATTGACGCCGGCGGGTTCGAGATCTACCGTGACCTGCGGGAGAAGACGGGCATTCCCTTCCGGATGTACCGGATGGATCTGGAGACGCTGCAGGCCTATGAACAGTACGGCAGGCCGCTGACGGAGAACGACAGGAAACGGCTGCAGAAGATGCGCGGACGGGAAGAGCTGCGTGAGGTGATCGACTATATGCTGGCGCATGATGTGAAGCTGGAACAGGAGTGTATCAGGGGGTAGCGTTGGTGTTGTGCCTGCTGATAATGGGATAGTCATCGGTGTATTTGATTGAAGTATTCAAAGTGCTTCGGAATGGAGGAAAATATGAAATTCGATATTAATAATTTGAAATGGACAAGAAAACCTGCAGATTACACGGTAGCTGACGATAAAATTGAGATTACAACCAATCCGCACACAGATTTATGGCAGCGAACGTATTATCATTTCAGGAATGACAACGCTCCTGTTCTGCAGATGGAAACGGATGAGAAATTCTTTTCCTTTATAGTGAAAACGGAATTTGAAAGCAAACACAGATTTGATCAATGCGGAATTGTGATGTATCTTGACAGCGAAAACTGGCTGAAAGGATCAATAGAATACGAGAACGAAAAATTCCAGCATCTTGGTAGTGTTGTTACAAACAATGGTTATTCGGACTGGGCAACAACGGAAATAAATGCTTCTGTAAAATCAATGTGGTATAGATTCAGCCGCAGGGAAGACGACTATTGCATCGAGTGTTCCGAGGACGGCGTTACTTTCAAGCAGATGCGTGTCTGTCATATGTGGAAGGGCGGCGGAATGATTCGGTTTGGGATTTATGCCTGCAGTCCCGAGGAATCATCTTTCAAGGCAACGTTTACCAACATGGAAATAACAGAATGTAAGTGGCCTGCGCATAACGGACAGCAGCCGGACTAAGTGTGTCAAATAGAATGGCTGTTTTTCAATCACCCTAAAACGATTAAACGTGTTGATAATTAAAGAGCCAGACGCTTAGACGCAGAGCCGGGAAGTGTCTTTTGAGCAGGGAGAAGAGGCGAAAGGGAAATATGTGGAATTCACGGTACCTGTTCTGGAATATTGGGCTGTGGTTTATATGAGGTGAATACAGGACGAAGGGACGGTTTAAATTTCACAGAGAGTGTGTTACATATTGTTTACATGATGTTAATTTTCACAGACCCGTGAAATGCATGCGAAAATTGACAAATTGACAATTTGAATTGCTTGAACCGGAATCAGTTTTATTGTAGGCTGAAAAAAAGGAGGCAATGCAAAATGAAATTCAACGAAAAACTACTGAAATTAAGAAAAGAAAAAGGGCTTTCGCAGGAAGAACTGGGAATGGAAATGCAGGTATCGCGACAGACCGTTTCAAAATGGGAGGCAGGACAGTCATACCCGGACTTCACCAGACTGGTTATGCTCAGTGATTTTTTTGATATGACGCTGGATGAACTTGTGAAGGACATTGATGTGCAGGAGGTGAGAGAAAATTCCCTTACAAATGAGAAAATAGATTCCATATACAGGGTTTCCCAGGAAGTGGATTCGATTTTTCAAAATAAAAGGATGAAAGATATTATAAAAGGAATCAAGTGGTTTATAGTGGGCAGTTGTATCTTTGTATGTCTGGTCATGATAATTTCGCTTATACTGCATCTTGTGTATCCGGAAGCCGGTACATTCTGGCGTACCTACTAACTTGAGACGGATTTTTGATATCCCATGTGCTGATCGCGGTGCATGGGATATCTGCATTCAATCTGTCACAGTACAAGGTAATTATCTCTTTTTGCTTATGAGGCAGACAGCGCAAATACAAGCATATCCAATGACAGCGATGATTGACGCTTCTACTCCAAATCCCGCCCCGGTTAATAAGACATTCTCAGCCGGAATTATGATTGAAAAGACAGGATTGCCATAATAGCCCTGCACCGTTGTGATGTGTAAGATACCCGTTATCATGGCGAAATTCCAAACTGTGTGCATAACAGCACTATTTGCAATAGAGTTCCCTTTATAAGCAACAACAGAAAACATGACACCTACAAGTGTTCCGCTTACGATTAAAAGAACAATTCCAATGATAGAGAAAGTTTCCATTGATGGAATATGAAGCAGGCTAAACAGGAATGACGGAGCTATAACAGCAACATATTTATTCCATCGACTTTCCAGTAATTTCATAATGAAACCCCGGAATAACATTTCTTCTGTTATGCCCGCTTTCAAAGCAGTAAGGATTGAAAAAATTACAATAAAAATCAATTCGCCGGTTTCAAACGAAGCTGTCTCTGTTTTTCCGATTAGAAGGAATACAAAAATAACAAAAGCCGGAAGCAAAACAGCAAGCAGTAAACTCCAGAATTTAACATTCATGTTAATTCTAAAGAAATTCATTTTCAGATGGAGAACTTTTGCTGTATACAGCCAAAAGAACAGGCAGGTCAAAAGAAGCTGCCCTGACATTCTTGCTATACTATAAACCTCACTGCGTAAAGGCCCTGTATTTGAAAAGATAAAATCCCAGATTAAACTGTTGATTAAATCACCTGCTAAGAACAAGAGAAAATATATTACAACATTTAAGACTACTCTTTTGGCTGAAAAACTTGATTTGTCCTCCATAAATTTGTCTCCTTTTGATTTTAATGTTCTGCACAGGGAAGAAAAGTGCGTTCTGAAATAACCCTGCCAGTATCAACGTAACATTACGCACCTGGATCATAATCAAAGTCTATCACATAATTATAGTAAACGATATATGTAGAGGTCAAGTTTTTTGTAACGTAAGCGTCAAATAAGAGTTACTATTCACGGTGCCCTGCACCCTGCTGCAGGGCATAGGAAGATTAAACCAGCAGGCTACCGCCTGACTATTAAAATGAGGAGGCCACAAACATGGCAAGCCAGTCCATGCGGAGTATGCCGCCGTCCATGCCGGCTGTTTCTTCTTGGCTCATAAGCTCTTTGCCACATTGTCAAGTGGTGAGTTCAATTTATATTGAGAAAAATAGGGTTGTATGTTAGAATACAAAGCAGCAAATCGTTAATCGGAGGAAACTAAAATGATAGACTTTATGTTGAATGTGTTTGCAGAGATTGCAGATTTCTTCATCAATTTCCGGGTAGACAAGGTTATTGATAAGTTTGCAAAAAAGAAACAAGTCAAAGATTATTAGTTTATGGAGCGTGTGACATGGAGAACAAAATATTTATAGCTGAAACGGAAAGACTAATTTTAAGAAGATACAAAAAAGAAGATGTTCAGGATTTATTTGAATATTTATCGGATAAGGAGGTTGTAAGATACGAACCATATAAACCGCAAACCTTCGATGAAACAGAAAAAAGTCTTGAATGGCGCATTGGTACAGATGAAATGATTGCTGTAGAATTGAAAAATTCCCATAAAATGATTGGAAATGTATATATGGGTAAACGTGACTTTGAAGCATTGGAAATGGGATATGTATTTAATCGAAATTATTGGGGATGTGGTTATGCTGCCGAAAGTTGCAAAGCATTAATCGAGCAGGCATTTTCCAATGGCGTACATAGGATATATGCAGAGTGTGACCCCAATAATAAGAGTTCGTGGAAATTACTTGAAGCATTAGGATTTCAACGTGAAGCCCATTTTAGAAAAAATGTGTATTTCTGGAAAGATGAAGCTGAAAGACCAATTTGGAAAGATACATATGTATACGCTAAGCTAAATGATAACACTTAAATAATTTCCAACTTATCAGCAATCCCAAAAAAGACAGCCGCTCCCCTCAAAGCGTCTGCCTTTTCCTGTCCCCGTCCTTCTACTCGTTCCTGAAAACCTCTGCCATCATCTTTGCCCCAGCTTAAAACCGTCAATGAACATTTCCGAGAACTCGAACGGGATTACGTCAACCTTTTCCACCTCCCCCACCAGAATCCGGCTGATAAGGCGGTTTAAGATAAAGGACTGTACCGACTATGGGAAGAACCCGGTCAAGACGGAAGAAGGGAAATATATTTCTGCCTGTGAATGTGACCCGGCCACGGTGGATGCTGAATTTCTCTTGTGGAAAAGCAGGTACAAGGCCGCCAACCGTATCGGCTATGAGCTGGCTATGCGGTGGACGAAGGGGAGGCACCAGTTCATCGTCACCATCCACACGGACAACACGGACAAGGCCCATATGGTTCACGGGCCTTTGCTTATGTCCTGATATGAGTGTAACACATTTTTCCGGGTTTTCTGTTTCTTTATGGGGTTGCTACCATGCTTTTGGCAATCTTCAGAAGGAGAAAGCCAGGGATGTGCGTCAGCACTGGCTATAAGCACTTTATCCGGTTATATGATAACCTGTGGCTGTTCTGGAAAGGGCGCGTAATTACATAAAACAAAGTCTCCACTAGCTTAGCTTGTCAGCCGTTTGTATTGTAACAATGCACTTATTCCATAACCAGACTATCCTTATCATTCTGATCTCCAAAATCTGTGTTTCAAAAATAATAAACTGTCGAAAATAAGACCACTCCCCGTAAGAACCCCCCATTTGCTAAAATGCTTTCATATACTCGGTTATGCGTCCGGCAGACCAGTCCTCGTACATTTTAGCAAACAACCCGTCAACCTCGGCTTTACGCTTCTCCGCCTTTTTCAGCTCCGCAGCCTGTTTTTTCTTCGCAGAGGTTCTTTCCCTGTCGCTGGCATTGAGCAGCAGTTGGGTCACTGTTACATCCTCTTTTCTAACATATGAAACGCGATAACTCCTACCAGCCATTGCAGGATAAAAAGTAAGAATATCATCGCTATTATCCATGCTTCTACTCTAATCAATGCAAGTATAAGCGACAGGATGAGTAAAGAAAATGTCATGATTTGATAAGTGACATGACCGGCTTTCATCCGTAAATACTGTTTTCTTTCATCAACATTATTGATATAAGCCTCTCTCTTTTTTGCTTCATACTCCGTATAACGTTTAGGATTCTGCCAATAAGTGATCCGGATTATCTGTACGATAGCAGCAACCACTAATCCAACACCCATGGAAAAAATCATAGTTGAATAATAATCAACCTTAACAAAAAATCCTACACATACCAATACAATACCCACTAAAATGTCAATGACGAATGGCTTCTTTTCTTTCATTTTGATTCCTCCTCATAAATAAAAATTTCTTCGATACTCATGTCAAAATACCGGGCAATTTTAAATGCTAACTGAATAGATGGATTATAACGTCCATTTTCTAAAGAGCCGATTGTTTGTCGTGATACATTTAATGCATTAGCTAAATCTTCTTGTTTGATTCCCCGTTGCTTCCGTAAATCTTCCAATCGATTTTTCATGTGAACCTCCTTTCTTATGGAAAGTTTGCTTTCCGTATCTTCATTATATCACGGCTATCGAAAATGTCAAGTTTGCTTTCCGTTTTTTGAAAGAAGATTATAAAACTTGTTTTCTTTTCGACCGCCCTCCACGGACGGTCTTTTGTTCCTTTGGCTTGGAATAGTGTGGTGCTGGCGGTCTATCTGTTGTTTTCGGTTGCTTGCTTCTTTACCGTACATGAGCATTCGCGCCAGATTGCGATAGGTAAGCCAATAGTTTCAAATGTTTTCGGCTTTTCCCCCGCTTAGCACCGTGCATGCGACTTTCACCGCACACGGCGCCCTATGCGCCATATCGTGGCTGACAAGGAATGTGTAATATTGTCCCATAGACAGGGGCGTTGTAGAGCGCTGCCAGCGTGTACGCCTTGATGTTGTCGATCTTGTCGGTGTTGCTTTTCAGACTGTCTATGACATAGCCGATATGTTCACTGTTCAGTTTCAGGAACCGGCTTTTGACAGGCGGGAATTCTCCCGAATTGCTGGAAAACACATTTGAGGGAGAGGTAATAGACAGCCATACATTTGCAGGCATGATTAAAATGAATCTTGCAGAGAAAGTTGTCAGCAGCGACGAACTCAACTTAAAGGTAGACGGTCTTGGCTATGACGATGACAGGATGCTTGACAGCGAAGAAATATCTGCATCCCACTGGACAGATGGCAGATGGAATATTGTCATTCCGTTTGAGGTGAACGAGACAGATGTAAAGATGATTGAACTTTTATAGTGATACACATACTACCTATTATGGAAAGGCATTAGCCATTATCCGCGCGGGGTATGAACCGGGGAAATTAAGGTGCATGTATCTGGAGACGGGATTGAACAGCAAGAGATTGCTATTTTAGTGCATGATCTGTAACCTAAATTCCGCAAAAAATTATAACGAGGCTAATGATTTTAGGCTTAACCTCCCA
>OFFY01001011.1_pt1 | contig 25776 bp, 27 predicted proteins | sample 1521481 | NCBI WGS metagenome assembly OFFY01 (sample SAMEA3504117, study PRJEB24116) | mouse gut metagenome | biome: mouse gut; feature: mouse-associated habitat; material: faeces | place: Denmark | collected 2011
CCGGCTTTGACAAGTACTTCCAGATCGCCCCCTGCTTCCGGGACGAGGACGCCCGGGGAGACCGCTCCCCCGGCGAGTTCTACCAGCTGGACATGGAGATGGCCTTCGCCAGCCAGGACGACGTATTCGCCGTGCTGGAGCGGGTCCTCCCCCCCATTTTTGCCAAGTACGGCAAGTACAACATCGCCTCTCAGGCGCCGTTCCAGCGCATCCCCTATTTGGAGGCCATGGACAAGTACGGCTCCGACAAGCCCGACCTGCGTATTGACCTGACCCTTACCGACGCCACACAGCTGCTGGCCGGGTGCGGCTTTCCGCCCTTTGAGCACCAGACGGTGAAGGCCATCGTGGTAACAGACTTCCAGGGCACCCGGAAGCAGATCGACAAGCTGTGCGCCGACGTGGAGGTGCAGTCCGGCGAAAAAGCCTACTGGTTCCGTTATGACGAGAACCGGGAGCTGGTGGGCGGCATCGCCAAGTTTGTCCAGCCCATCAAGGATCAGGTGGTGGAGGCCCTGGGCCTCACCCCCGGCTGCTTCGTGGGGCTGACGGCGGGGCCGCTGCTGGCGGCGCAAAAGACGGCGGGCGTGCTCCGGAACAAGTTAGGCTCCTTCTGCCCCGGCCACATGGACGCGGAGCGGTACGAGTTCTGCTGGATCGTGGACTTCCCCATGTACGAGATCGGGGAGGAGTCCGGGGAGCTGGAGTTCTGCCACAACCCCTTCTCCATGCCCTCCGGCGGGCTGAGCACCATTGAGAAGGCCATCGCGGGCGAAATCGACCCGCTGAGCATCACCGCCGACCAGTACGACCTGGTGTGCAACGGGGTGGAGCTGTCCTCCGGGGCGGTGCGGAACCACGACCCGGAGATCATGGTCAAGGCGTTCTGGATGGTGGGCCTGGGCGAGGAGGACGTGAAGGCCAAGTTCCCCGCCATGTATCACGCCTTCACCTACGGCGCGCCCCCCCACGCGGGCATCGCGCCGGGGGTGGACCGGATGGTGATGCTGCTGGCCGGGGAGGACTCCATCCGGGAGATCATCCCCTTCCCCATGAACAAAAACGCCCAGGACGTGATGATGGGCGCGCCGTCCGTTGTGGACCAAAAGCAGCTGGACGAGCTGAACATCGCCTGCACCGCCAAAGAGGAAGAATAAAAAAGCTCCCCCTCCTGTCAGGAGGGGGAACTTTTTTCCTCACACCCTATTCGCATGACCTTCTTGATATCAGAGCCCATTGCGGCGGTCCAGCCGGCAAAGAACGTAGCTCGCAAAAGCTTGCTGATATGTGCCACTTCCCGTTCGCATAATTCGCTGTCCAGGAATTCGTCAAATGCTTTATCAAACTCAATTTCGTTCATGATATCACCCCCTCATATTGTATATTATCTAATATGAATTGTCAATATTAGGTCGGCAATCATGCTATGATGAGGCAGGTGATAATATGAAGCCACTGAAGACACGTATCAGCATTACGCTGGACGACCCTATTTATCAAAAAATCAAAGGACTGGCCGAATACGATGACCGATCCGTTTCCAGCTATATCAACCTCGCCCTGCGGGATCACCTGAAACGGCTGGAACAGGAGGAAGAAGAATAAGAAAAAGCGCCGGGATAACGCCTCCCGGGATAACCCGGCGCTTTTCTCATCTCAGCCTCTGCCATTCCCCCACCGCCAGCTCGTCGCAGCGGTTGTTATAAAGGTTGGAGGCGTGCCCCTTGACCCAGTGGAGGGTAACGGCGTGGATCTCGCACAGCTCCAGCAGCCGCTCCCACAAATCTGGGTTCAGGGCGGGCTTTTTGTCGGCCTTGACCCAGCCCCGGGCCCGCCAACCCTTGGCCCAGCCCTTTTCCAGCGCGTCGATGACGTACTTGGAGTCAGAATACAGCTCCACCGCGCAGGGCTCCTTCAGCGCCTCCAAGCCCCGGATCACAGCCGTGAGCTCCATGCGGTTGTTGGTGGTATTGCGCTCTCCCCCGCTGAGCTCTTTTTTGTATTCGCCAAACATCAGGATGGCTCCCCAGCCGCCGGGGCCGGGGTTGCCGGAGCAGGCGCCGTCGGTGTATAACGTGACTGTTTTCATCGGCAGAAATTCCTTTCTCCTTCGGGTGTGGCCGGAAGGGTTATCTCCCTTTCCCGTATCGGGAAGCGCGCTCTTTGCCTAATTTCTCTCGCATGAGAGAAATTAGGTCGCCGAAAGCCGGCACCTTCGTCACTCCTCCGCGGGAGGGGTATCCTCCTTTTCTGCCAAAGACAGGGCGATCACTCTATCGCCCTCCTCCTTAAAGCGCATGACAATCACACCCTGGCTGGACCGGCCGCAAATCCGGATGGCGTCCACATCGGTGCGGATCAGCGTGCCGGACTGGGTCACCAGCAGCAGATCCTCGCTGCCGTCCACCACCTTTACCCCCACAACAGGGCCGGTCTTGTCCGTCAGTCCATAGTTTCGGATGCCGTGGGCTCCCCGGTTGGTCACACGGTAGTCCTCCACCGGGGATCGCTTGCCGTAGCCGTTCTCCGTGATGGTGAGCACCGCGCACTCCGGCTTGGCCCGGGCGGCACCCACCACGTAGTCCCCCGGGCGCAGGCGGATGCCCCGCACGCCGGCGGCAGTGCGGCCCATCACCCGCACCTGCTCCTCGTCAAAGCAGACGGCCATTCCGTTGTGGGTGGCGATGAGCAGATTCTGGCTGCCGTTGGTCTCCTTCACCTCAATGAGCTCGTCGTCCTCGTCCAAGGTTATCACCCGCAGGCCGTTGTTGCGCAGGTTTTTCAGAGAGGCCGCATCCAAGCGCTTCACCGTCCCGTTTCGGGTGAACATGGTCAGATAGCGCGGCTGCTCTCCCTCGCCGATATCCCTGGTGTGGATCATGGCGGCCACCTTCTCCCCCGACTCCACCTGGAGAACGTTAACGATATTGGTGCCCCGGGCCGTGCGGCCCGCCACAGGAATCTCATAGCCCTTTTTCCGGAACACCCGGCCCTTGTCCGTGAAGAACAGGATATGGTCGTGGGTGGAGGCGGTGAACACGGTGTTCACGTAGTCCTCCTCCCGGGCCGTCATGCCCTTTCGGCCCATGCCGCCCTTGCCCTGGGCGGCGTACTCGCTGGCGCTGGTGCGCTTGATATAGCCCCCCTCCGTCATGGTAAAGACGGACTGCTCCTCCTCAATCAAATCCTCGATATCAATTTCATCGGCCACGTCCTGAATCTCCGTAATCCGCTTGTCGCCAAACTTGTCCCGGATGGCGATCAGCTCGTCCTTGAGCACGCCCCGCAGCTTCTCCTCGCTGGCAAGAAGCTCGTTGTAGTAGGCGATTTTCTCCTCCAACTCCTTGTACTCCGCCTCCAGCTTTTCCCGGTCCAGCCCCTGCAAACGGCGCAGCTGCATCTCCAAAATGGCCTGGGTCTGCACCTCGTCCAAGCTGAAGCGCTCCATCAGGCGCTGTTTGGCGTCGTCATAGCTGGTGCGGATGATGTGGATGACCTCGTCGATGTTGTCCTGGGCCACCAGCAGACCCTCTAACAGATGGGCGCGCTCCTGGGCCTTGCGCAGATCGTATTGGGTGCGGCGGCGGATGACCTGCTCCTGGAAGGCGATGTACTCGTCCAGAATGTTCCGCAGGGACAAAATCCGGGGCTGCTTTTGGTCGTCCACCAGGGCCAGCATGATGATGGAGAAATTGGACTGCATGGCGGTCTGCTTGAACAGCTTGTTCAGCACCACCTGGGGATTGGCGTTCTGCTTGAGCTCGATGACGATGCGCATTCCGTTGCGGTCCGTCTCGTCCCGCAGGTCGGAGATGCCCTCCAGCCGCTTGTCCTTCACCTGGTCGGCGATGTTGCGGATCATCTGCCGCTTGTTCACCTGGTAGGGCAGCTCGCTGACGATGATGCGGGTGCGGTCCTTGCCGAAGGTCTCAAACTCCGTCCGGGCCCGGAGCACAATTTTTCCCCGGCCGGTGGCATAGGCCGCCCGGATGCCCGCCCGGCCCATAATGATGCCCTTGGTGGGAAAATCCGGACCCTTGACGTGCTCCATCAGGTCGGCCAGGGTGGCGTGCTCGTTGTCCAGCACACAGATGGCCGCGTCGATCACCTCCCCCAGATTGTGGGGGGGGATGTTGGTGGCCATGCCCACGGCGATGCCGGAGGAGCCGTTCACCAGCAGATTGGGGAAGCGGCTGGGCAGCACCCGGGGCTCCTTGCGGCTTTCATCGTAGTTGGGGTCCCAGTTTACCGTGTCCTTGTCGATATCCCGGAGCATCTCGTTGGCCACACGGGCCAGGCGGGCCTCGGTATACCGGGGGGCGGCGGGGGGATCGCCGTCCACGTTGCCAAAGTTTCCGTGGCCCTCCACCAACGGGTAGCGCATGGAAAACTTCTGGGCCAGACGGACCACCGCGTCGTAGATGGACGCGTCCCCGTGGGGATGGTACTTGCCCATCACGTCGCCCACGCAGGTGGCGGACTTTTTAAAAGGTTTGTCGGAGGTCAGCCCGCTCTCATACATGGAGTAGAGAATCCGGCGGTGAACGGGCTTCAGCCCGTCCCGTACGTCGGGCAGGGCGCGGCCCACGATGACGCTCATGGCATACTGCTTGTAGCTCTCCGCCATCTCCCCCACCAGCTCTGACTCGGTGATGATTTGGTTTGGAAATGCGATATCTTCCGGCTTATAGTTTCGGTTGTGTCCCATAATGACCTCCGCTTATGTGATCGAGCCACCGCTTTGCGGCGGCTGGGCTTCTGTTCTCGCTCCGCTCCAAGGTCTCGCCTTCGGCCCGGTCGGCGCTGTCCGCTTCTCTGCGCTTCTCAATAATCCAGGTTCGTGGCATAGCGGGCGTTTTGTTCAATCCACTCCTTGCGGGGCTCCACCTTTTCCCCCATCAGCACGGTGAAAATGTGGTCCGCCGCCACCGCGTCCTCCAGAGTGATGCGCCGCAGGGTGCGCCGCTCCGGGTCCATGGTGGTCTCCCACAGCTCCTCCGGGTCCATCTCGCCCAGACCCTTGAAGCGGCTGATGTCCACCTTCACGTTGGGGTTATCCCCCCGCAGCTCGGCGGAAATCTTGTCCCGCTCCTCGTCGGAGTAGGCCACCCGCTGGGTCTTACCCCGGGTGATTTTGTACAGGGGCGGCACGGCGGAATAGACGTATCCCCGCTCAACCAGCGGGCGCATATAACGGAAGAAAAAGGTGAGCAGCAGGGTGCGGATGTGGGCGCCGTCCACATCGGCATCAGACATGATGACAATCTTGTGATAGCGCAGCTTCTCGATATTAAATTCCTCCCCAATGCCCGCGCCCAGACCAAGGACCAGGGGATAGAGCTTATCGTTGCCATAAATCTTGTCCGCCCGTGCCTTTTCCACGTTGAGCATTTTGCCCCACATGGCCAAAATGGCCTGGAAGCGGCTGTCCCGCCCGTCAATGGCGGAGCCGGCAGCGGAGTCGCCCTCTACGATATACAGCTCGCACAGGGCCGGGTCGCGCTCGTTGCAGTCCTGGAGCTTGTCAGGCATCTGCCCCGACTCCAGGGCGGTTTTGCGCCGGACGGATTCCCGGGCCTTTCGTGCGGCCTCCCGAGCGCGGCTGGCCATAAGAGCCTTTTCCAAAATGGCCTTGCCTACGGCGGGGTTTTCGTCCAGAAATTGGTCCAGCTTGTCGCTCACCACGTTGTTCACCAGGGTGCGCATTTCGCTGTTGCCCAGCTTGGCCTTGGTCTGGCCCTCGAATTGGGCTTCGGTGAGCTTCACGGAGATGACGCAGGTCAAGCCCTCCCGGCAGTCGTCGCCGGACACCTTTTCCTCATTCTTCAAAATCCCCGCCTTTTTGCCGTAGGCGTTGAGCACGTTGGTGAGGGCGCGCTTCAAGCCCTCCTCGTGCATTCCGCCCTCCGGGGTGTGGACGTTGTTGGCAAAGGAGACGATGATCTCATTGTAGCTGTCCTCGCTGTACTGCATGGCGATCTCCGCCATGGAATCGTCCCGGCTGCCCGCCATATAGATGATCTTCTCATGGAGAGGGGTTTTGTTTTGATTGATAAAAGTGACGAATTCCCGAATGCCGCCCTGATAGCGCATATCCTCCTCCGCCTCCCTGCCGGGGCGGCGGTCGGCCATGAAAATGCGCACGCCGGCGTTCAAAAACGCCTGCTCCCGCATCCGGCGGTGGAGGGTCTCATAGTCGTACTCCGTGTCCTCAAACATCTCGGGGTCCGGCTTGAACATCACCTCAGTGCCCGTCTTATCCGTGGTTCCTATTACGGTCATCTCCTGGGTCATATTGCCCCGGGAGAACTTCACCTCGTAAATCTGGCCGTTTTTGTGGACGCGCACCTCCATCCACTCGCTCAGGGCGTTGACCACGCTGCCGCCCACGCCGTGCAGGCCGCCGGACACCTTATAACCGCCGCCGCCGAACTTACCTCCGGCGTGGAGGACGGTATACACCACCTCCAGGGCGGGCCGGCCGGTCTGGGCCTGGATGTCCACAGGGACGCCGCGGCCGTTGTCCGTCACCCGGATGACGTCGCCCTCCAAAATCTCCACCGTGATATGGTCGCAGTAACCCGCCAGTGCCTCATCGATGGCGTTGTCCACGATCTCATACACTAAGTGGTGCAGGCCGGAGCTGGACGTGGAGCCGATATACATACCGGGGCGCTTACGCACCGCCTCCAGCCCCTCCAGCACCTGAATTTCCGACGCGCCGTACTCGTGGTCGGTCTGAGTAGCGTTCATTCCGTTTGGTTCGTTCATGGTATTTCGTTCTTCAGACATAATTTTCCTCCGCTAATCTATGCTTGTGGGAGCAGCCGCCCCCTCCCGCAGTTCAATCTTCTGCACAGCAGTCCTCGTCCGGGATAAAATCCAAATCGTCCCCATCGCAGTACTCCACGCCGCCGTCCTTACCCAAAACCTCCGTGGCCCGCATCCGCCGCCTGTCCTTGGCCGCTTCCACGTTTTGGTGGATCAGCTCCTTGACCTCACGGGGCCTTTTCACATTCTTCAAATCCAGGTGAGGCATACTCTTGTCCGACGAGTGGACGCACACCGTCCCCACCCCGAAAATCCGCTGGCCCAGGCTCATGGTCAGCTCCAGGTCCTGCACCCGATAGAGCAGCACCTCGTCCGACTTCAGGTTGAGAAAGCCCTTTTCACAGAAAAGCCGGTCCTCGCTGAGACGGTAACGGGTGAAGGACAAGGGCATTCCCAGCACCCGCCTGCGGTCTTTCCACAGATATTCAATGGCGTTCATTCTCACATTCTCCTCCTTGATTGATGCCGGCGGACAGTTCCCGCGCCGCCCGGGCCGACAGGGCGGCCGAAGACAGCGGCGTGATATAGACCGCAGGGGGGCCCTTCCTCTCCTGAACCACCACAAAAGAGCGGGGCAAATCGTCCCCCACAGCGGTGACGCGGCCCTCCCGCTCCGCCCTGTCCAAAAGGCGGCGGGTGCGGAAGGACCAGGTGGTGTTGTCCAAATCGAAGATGCCGATCACGTCCCGGCCGCGGACCATGACGTTTTGGCCTAAATGAAGATACATTTTAACGTGCCTCGAAATAGGGGTCATCGGTGCGGCCAGCCAAGTAATCCATCGAAACATTGTAAATGTCCGCCATTTTAACCAACGCAGTCATTTTAGGTTCAGCCCCTTCAACTTCATAGCGGCAATAGGTGCGCAATGTCAAATTAAGTTTTCTTGCAACTGTTTCCTGTGACCACCCATGCTCCATCCTCAACTCTTTTAACCGTATTGACAAAGCACCCATTAAGCTCACTTCTCCTATTGACAATAAATATTTTTTTATATATAATTAGTTAGACAAAAATTTATATAAAGGATGATTACTTTGAATCAATTTTTGGAAAGCCTTTTCAGGTGCTCCATGGAAAGCCAAAAATCCTATCTTGGCCGGGACGAACTCCGGGATTACCGCGCCGCCGCCTATGAGGAAGAAAGATTAAAAGGACAGCTTGAGCGGCTTTTAGAGGACGACCTTCTCAAAGAATTCAAGCTGTATATAGATAACAGCGAGGAAGCACATTGGATTGACAGTATTTCCGCCTTCCGCAGAGGGTTGGCTATTGGACTGCAATTAGGCGCGTTTTCCATGTCGGAATACTAACCTATCCAACCAACGCCCCGTCCTTTACGTGAAACGCTTTGCCATCCCGCAGCCGCGCCAGCTTCTCCTCTTCGCAGCAGGTGATGAACACCTGGCCGGCGGTGATGCGGTTGAGGACAAACTCCTGGCGGCGGGCGTCCAGCTCGCTGAGCACGTCGTCCAAAAGAAGGACCGGCCATTCCTCCGTCTCCTGGCGGAAGATATCCCGGGCCGCCAGCTTCAGCGCAAGGGCCGCCGTCCTGGTCTGGCCCTGGGAGGCGTAGGCCTTGGCAGACTCCCCGTTGATTTCCACCGCCAGCTCGTCCTTGTGGGGGCCGGACAGGCAGCTTTTGCTGGCGATCTCCGCCGCCCGGTGGGCCTCCTGGTGGGCCAGCAGCTGGGGGAGGATGGCTTTGGGCGGGGCCTCCGGGTCAGTGACGGCGGACACCGTCTCATACCGCAGGGCCAGCCTTTCTCTCCCTCCGGAGCAGTCGGCGTGTATATCCGGTGCGGCCTGGTTCAGCCGCTTGACAAAGTGGGCCCGATAGTGTATCAAAACCGCTCCGCACTGGGCCATGCGCAGAGAAAAGTCGTCTAAAGTATCCAACAGGCCGGGGCACTGCTCGCTGTCCTTTAAAATCCGGGTTTTGTGCTGGTACAGCCGCCGGTACTCCCCCAGGGCTTGGGCGTACCGGGGCCGGAGCTGACAGATGCAGCCGTCCAAAAACCGCCGCCTCGCCTCCGCCCCTTCCCGGATGAGATACAGATCCTCCGGGCAGAACAGCACCGTGTTCAACAGGCCGGATAGTTCCCCCGCCGTCTTCAGCTTCACGCCGTTGGAGCACAGCTGTCGCCGGATCCCCCGGTGGAGGCCCGCCTCCAAAATCAGCGCCCGCCCCCGGCTGGTCACCTCCGCCTTGAGAAAAGCGTGGTCCACGTCATGACGGATCAGCTCCCGGTCATACCGCGCCCGGTGGGAGGAGGCGGCAGAGAGATAGGCGACGGCCTCCAGCAGATTGGTCTTGCCCTGGGCGTTTTCTCCCACAATCACATTGACACCGGGGTGAAAGGAGGCCTGGGCATGGAGGTAATTTCGGAAAAAGTCCAGGGTGATGTGGTTGACAGTCATTCTACCAAAAAGGTCTGTCCGTCCAGCTCCGCTCGGTCGCCCGGATAGAGCTTTTTCCCCCGCATGGCGCAAACCTCGCCGTTGACCTTCACCTCGCCGTTCTGGATCGCCAGCTTGGCCGCCCCCCCTGTCTCCGCCACGCCGGCGAACTTCAGCAGCGCATCCAGCCGGATGAAGGGGGTCTCGATTTTGATCCGTTCTTCCATGAAAGCCTCCTCGTTGTCGTGCCTCGCAGCCGTCTATTCAGCGCTTCTTATTCCCCCGCGCGCAGCCGCACAGGCAGAACCATATACAGGAAATTGTCCGCCTCGCCCTCCAACGGCAGCAGCAAGCAGGGGGCGGTGGCGGTGTTCAGCTCCAACCGCACCCGGGAGGCGGGGGCGGCCTTCACCGCGTCCATGAGAAAGCGGTTGTTAAAGCCGATCTCCAGCCCCTTCCCGTCCCCGGTGATGGGGCACTGGTCAAAGGCTGCGCCAATGGCGGTTTTGGAGGTGATGGACAGCAGACCGTTCTCAAATTTGCATCTCAGCGGGCTTTTCAGCTTGTCATTGATAATCAGGGAGGCCCGGTCGATGGAGCGCTGCAAATCGGCGCAGTCCGCCTCTAACACGATGGTGTTGTTCCGGGGGATGGTCTGGCGGTAGTTGAGGAACTCCCCCTCCAGCCGCCGGGCCACCAGCAGAGTGCCGCCCACTTCAAAGGTGACATGACGTTCCCCCTGTGTGATCGTCACGGGGGCGTCCGAGTCGGCGCAGATTTTCTCCACCTCGTTCAAGGCCGCTCCGGGGACCACAAAGGACACCGGCTCCGTGCTGCTCTGGGCCGTCAGCTCCTCCCGCCGCAGGGCCAAACGGTACCCGTCCACCGCCACCACGGAGAGCTGCTTTCCGTCCCCCTCAAACAGAGCGCCGGTGTGAATGGGGCGGCTCTCGTTGTCGCTGACGGCAAAAATGGTCTGCCCGATCATAGAGCGCAGCGCCCCCTGGGCCAGAGTGAACACGTTGCCCTCCCCCACGCTGGGCAGCTCGGGGAAGTCCTCGTCGCTGCTGCCCATGATATCAAAGGAGGTGGGGCCGCAGGCGATGTGGACGGAGCAGCCCGCGTCGGCAGAGATGGAAACCACGTCGTCAGGCATCCGGCGGAGAATTTCTCCTAACAGCCGGGCGGAGAGCACAATGGCGCCCGGCTCCTTTACCTGGGCCTCCACCTGGGTGACAATGCCGGTTTCCAGGTTATAGCCGCTGATGTGCAGCCCATCCGCCTCAGTCTCCATGAGCACGCCCTCCAGCGCTAAGATAGAGCTCTTGGGGGCGGCCACCCGGCCGGCGGTGGTGACGGCGGATTGCAGAATTGCTTTTTCACAGGAAAATTTCATAGGAAGGTCCTTTCTCCCTTCTCCCGTAGGGAGAGGAGGGGTTTTAATATCGTAGTAGTCCGTAGGGGCTGCGGAGGTTGTGGAAAACTGGGGAAAGCGGGAAATTCCAATGGATAGGCCGTCCTCAGTAGGTTGCACAAGATATGCACAGCCTGTACGGCGGGGCGGTTCGCCCGGTATAGCTCCACATACTTCCACACCACAGGCCGCAGGACTGTGGAAGCTGTGGGCAACAAAAAAGCGCGTGCCAAGAGGTTTGACACGAAGGCGCGGACGCCGGAAGGTTGTAGATCGCCCAGGGGGCGAAACCCCTTAATATGCAGAATTCACCGCGTTGGTGATATCCCGGATGATCTCGGACAGCTCCGGCTGGTCCTTCATATTCTTCTCCACCCGGTTGATGGAGTTGAGCACAGTGGAGTGGTGACGGCCGCCGAACTGCTGACCGATCTCCGCCAGAGACAGCTGGGTCATCTCCCGGATGATATACATGGCCACGTTGCGGGCGGTGCTGATTTCCTTATTCTGGCTTTGACCCCGGATGGCGGCGCTGTCCAGCTCGTAAAAGCGGGCCACCTCCTGGATGATGGTGTCGGCGGAGGGGAGAAAGTTCTCCTTGGCCCGGAGAATGTCCCGCACGGCGCGCACGGTGGTCTCTACGTCCACCTGAGCGCCCATCAGCTCCTGGAAGGCCATGATTTTGTTCACTACGCCCTCAATCTGCCGCACGTTGGAGGTGATGTTTTCCGCCACGTAGGACAGCACCGGGTCGGGCAGGGAGATGCCCCGCTCCACCGCCTTGTTTTTTAAAAGGGCTACGCGGGTCTCGTAGTCCGGGGGCTGAATGTCGGCGGGCAGGCCCTGCTCAAAACGGGTGCGCAGACGCTGCTCCAGCCGGAGCATCTCGTGGGGCGGCCGGTCGGAGGTGAAGACAATCTGCTTTTTCTGCTCGTACAGGGTATTGAAGGTGTGGAACAGCTCCTCCTCGCTGGAGTCCTTGCCGGCGATAAATTGCACGTCGTCCATCAAAAACAGGTCCACATTGCGGTATTTGTCCCGAAAGCCCTGCATATCAATGCCTCGGCGGAGATTGCCGATCAGCTCGTTCACAAAATCCTCGCTCTGCACGTACATGATGCGGGAGCCGGGGTGGTCCTGCCGCACTCGGTTGGCAATGGCGTGGAGCAGATGGGTTTTGCCCAGGCCGGATTGACCGTAGATAAACAGGGGGTTGTAAGCGCCGCCCGGCTCCTGGGCCACCTTTTGGGCGGCGGTATAGGCGAAGCGGTTGGTAGAGCCCACCACAAAGCGCTCGAAGGTGTAGCGCTCCTCGTCCGCCCCGGCGGCGCTGGGAGAGGAGCGCTGGGCGGCATAGGCCTCCCGCTCCTCCGGCAGAAGCAGGGTTACGTCCACCTCAAAGGAAAACAGCTCCCGAAGGGCCTGCTCCACCGTGGCTTGAAACCGGTTTTGGATAATGCCCCGTTTAAAGTCGGTGGGGACACACAGCACCAGCCGGGTGTCCTCTAGGGCGACGGCCTCCACGTCGCCAAACCAGGTTTCGATGGCGACGGCGGTCATACTGCCCTGCATCAGATTTTTTACTTTTTCCCATACGTCGGCGGCGGATTTCATAGGCCGTGGCCTCCCAAAATACGAAAGTTCATAACTCATATATTATAGCAGAAAACATGGCCAGGAACAAGAGTTTTAACCAATTTCTTTGTATAATGTAAGAATTGGCCGGGAAAAAAGAGCGGCCCCGGCGACTCTGCCGGGACCGTTTCGATCAAATTTTGTCCGATGTCCCCAGTCCGGCCTGAAAATCGGCGGCGGCCCGCTTATCCTGGGCGATTTTCTCAAAGCTGTCCAGGTACTCCCGGGCGTACTTGGGGTTGTTCAATCGGATAATTTCGCGGCGCTCCGGAACCACCAGCTTGGTGATGCCCCCCGCCCCCACAGAGAGCACGGTTTGCAGCTCCTCCATCATCACGATGTTATAAGCGCACACCGCTCCAGGCTTAGCCCAGCCCACATTTTCAAAGGAGCCGGACATATATTTCTGCCGGTAGAGGTAATAGGGGGCGTAGCCCGCCTCCCGCAACCGCTTCGACGCCAAGGAAAGCATGGCCTCCACCGTCTCCGGCGTGCACAGCGCCTCCCCCGCCAGGGTGAGACGGGAGCCCTTCTTCAGCGCCAGGGTGTGGATGGTGATATTGGCCGGGTCCATGGCCAGCACCCGGTCCAGGGTACGCTGGAAGCCCTCCAAGGTATCCGTGGGCAGCCCGGCGATCAGGTCCATGTTCACCAGACCGCCGAAGTGCCGCCGGGCCAGCGCCATGGCCTCCACAATTTCCGCAGAGGTGTGGGCGCGGCCCATGGCCTGAAGCACCTGGTCCTCCATGGTTTGGGGATTGATAGAGATGCGGTGAACGCCGTGGGCGCACAGCGTTTCCAGCTTTTCGGGGGTGATGGTGTCCGGCCGGCCGGCTTCCACGGTGTATTCGGCACAGCTCTCCATAGGCAGGAATTTTTCCACAGCGGACAGGATTTTGTGGAGCTGCTCTGCGCTCAGAGTGGTGGGGGTGCCGCCCCCCATGTAGGCGCAGCTGATGTGCAGCCCACGCTCCCGCAGTAGCTCCCCCGCCAGCTGGATTTCCCGGTATAGCGCGTCCACATAGGGCTCCACCAAAGCCAGAGAGCCCTTTATGTCTGCGGAGATGAAGGAGCAATAGGCGCAGCGGGTGGGGCAGAAGGGGACGCCGATATACAGGGCCATACTGTTTGGAGTGAGCCCTTGCCGCACATTCAGCGCCTCCTTGGCGCACTCTACCGCCAGCGCCGCGCGGGGCGGGGAGACGCGGTATACCTGCCGCAGCTCCCGCTCTGCCTGTGCGGGAGTTTTGCCCGCCAGCAGGGCTTTGGTGGGCAGCTTCACCGGGCGCACCCCCGTCAGCGAGCCCCAGGGCAGCTCATGGCCCAGCAGGGCCGTCCCCGCCTTGTAAAAGGCCTGCTTTAAAGCGTGGGAGACCGTGTGATACACCTGCTCGTCCGGCTCATCCAGTTTGTCCGCGGGGAAGCGGACGGCGCCCTTTTCACAGCGGCCCTCCAGGGCCACCAGCACGCTCATGCCAGCCAGCTTTGTCCCCCGGCGGAGGGTGATGACGACGCTCCGCTCCCCCGGCAGATTTTCTGGGCGTTCGGCGGGATATTCCGGTCTCTCTCCGGGAAAGAGGGTGAGCAGCATCTGCTCGGCGGCAAAGCGGAACCGCTCCGGAGGGCAGGGCCAGCCGGTTTGGGAAAACCAAATTTTCATCTCAGGCATCCAGGGCCATGCGCAGGCAGTAGTTGGTCCGCCGCTCCTGCTCCAAGGTGGTCTGGCTCTCATGGCCGGGGAGAACCTGATAGTCTCCGGGAAGCTCCCCCAGCCGCCGGAGAGAGGTCTTCATGGCCTCCCCGTTCCCGCCCTCGAAGTCGGTGCGGCCCATGGAACCGGCAAATAGGGTGTCCCCGGTGAACAGCACGTCCCCCGCGCGCAGCGTCACCGAGCCGGGGGTGTGGCCGGGGGTCTCCAGCACGTCCAGCTCCACCCCCGCCACGGTGATATGGTCCCCCTCCCGGTAGGGGGTGATGTTTCCGAAGGAGGAGACGGTGGGGAACCGCTGGCCGAACAGGCCGGTGGTCTCCCCCTCGCCCACATCGGCGGGGTGGCAGTAGATGGGTAGCTCCGGCCAGGCGGAGCGCAGCCCCGGAATGCCCAGAATGTGGTCAAAGTGGCCGTGGGTGAGAAGGATGGCCTTCGGCTCCAGACCCTTGTCCTTGAGCCATTGGGCCAGCTGCTCCCCCTGGCCGCCGGGGTCGATGACGCCGCAGGCGGCGCTGCCCGTCTCGTGGAAGATATAGCAGTTGGTGCCCAGCTGACCCAAGGGGAGGACGTTGATCTCCATGAAATCACCTCAAAACTGTGTCTTGTTGTCTGTGTCTTGCTGTCTATCATACGATATTTTGGGGCGTTTGTAAATATAAAACATCCCGATGCTCCTACACCGGGATGTTTTAAGAATTTTCCAGCCAGATGACAATAATGTGTTGATGTATGTAAGTCCTCGACTATATTTGTTATTCAATTCCTAATAGCAAATTTCTTGTGAAAACTTCTTCATCATCTTCATATCCCACAAAATATACCTCTTCTATTTCATAATGATTAAAAAATACATTATATTTTTCGTTCAAATTCCCTTCTGGATATAAACAGGCAACATAATCCCATTTCTGCCCAGAGGATGCTTGTATTTGCAATCGTCCAAAAATCATAATTTTCTTTGTGCCGTTAACCAATCTCACTACCGATCCAATTGGCAAATATTTTTCTGGAATAGGAGATTCCATTAGTTTTTCTCCTCCATTACCTTTACTAAAATGTTGTACCTTTCCAATGTATATTCAATTTTTATCAATAAAAAATCCACAAAAACCGCGCCGGACCGTCAACGCCTTCCCCCCGCGGGGGGAAGGCGCCGGTTTTCTTCCTCAGTGCAGCACGCTGCTGAAGGCCAAAGACAGATAGGCCACGTCCGCGCTGTCGCTGCGGGAGGTGATGGCCACAGGAATCTTCGCCCCCACAATCGTGCCGCAGGTGCGGGCGTGGGCGTGCATCTGCCAGCACTTCACAATCAGGTTGCCCGCCAGCAGGGAGGGGGCCACGATGCCGTCGAAATCGCCGCACAGGGGGTTGTCGTACCCCTTCAGCCGGGCGGCCTCCTTGGAGAGAATCAGGTCGTAGGCAATGGGACCGGACAGGGTGCAGCCGGCAATGGGCCGGCGCTGGTGCTCCTTCACCAAGTCCCGGGCCTCGATGGTGTCATTCATGTGGAAGCTGGGCTGCTCCACCAGAGCCAGCAGGGCGATATGGGGCTGCTCGTCCTCCACATAGCGCAGGGTGTCCGTCATATTGCGGATGATGTCCTTCTTCTGGGCCAGCGTGGGGCGCACGGTGACGGTCACGTCTCCGATGGCGATGAGCTTGGGGTACTCAGGCATACTCACCAGATCGATGTGGGTGATGAGCCGGTCGGTGCGCAGGCCGTTTTTCTTGTCCAGCAGGGGCAAAAGAAACTCCCGCGTCTGGGTGCTGCCCCGCATCAGCAGGTCTCCCTTTCCCTGGTTGATCAGGTCGATGGCCCGCTGGGTGGGGTTGTCCCCCGGCTTGATCCCCACCAGCTCGTAGTCCCGCCCGGCCAGGCCCAGCCGCTCCAGCAGGGACCGGATTCTGCTCTCCTCCCCCACCAGGACGGGGTGGGCAAAACCCTCCGCCGCGGCGTGGAACGCGCCCAGGAGGATGTTTTCCGCATCTGCCCCGGCAATCACCACCCGGCTGCGTTTGCCTGTCTGCTTCGCCTTCTCTACAATCTGCTCAAAATTCTGCACGGCCATGATGATCCACTCCTCAGTCCAAAATAGGGCGGCTGCCCAAATTCTTCTGAGGATATCATATCACCTTTTTCCCCTGCATACAAGGATTAATTCTTTTTTTCCCGCCCCGCCGGGCACCTGGGCGCACGTATGACATACCGATCGTGGGGCATATCAACGCCCCGATACCGTTTGACCCAGCTGTCCTCTGGCCTCATGCCGTTTCTCCGCGCCACGTTTTGGGACGGGGTGTTGCCTTCCCGGATGATGGAGCAGACCTGGTCCGCCCCCAGCGTCTCAAAGGCATACCGCCTGCAGACCTGCGCCGCCTCCGCCGCATACCCGTTGTGCCAGAACGCCCGGTTAAACAGGTAGCCGATTTCCAGCACCTCGGTCTCCTTCCACGGCTGCATACTGAGCCCGCACTGGCCGATCATCCTGCCGTTTTCCTTCAAAATCACGGCCCATGGGCCGAACCCCCACTTCCGATAGCGGGCAAGCTGCCGGTCAAGCCATTCCTGCACCTCATCATCGCAAAAAGCGCCCTCATAGGCATACATGGTCTCCTCATCCTGGAGGATTTCACACAGCCCTTGGAAATCCCCCTGATTCAGCTCCCGCAGATAGAGGCGCTCCGTTTCCAGTATCCATCTCCGCTCGCCCGCGCCTACAGGCTCCGCCGAGAAGGCGTGCCAGCCGCCCCGCTCCAGGTGCTTTGTCACGGTAAAGCCGTTTCGCTCCAGCGCGGCCTGCACCTCGTCCTGCCGCCCGTCGATGATGCCGGAGGTGAGAAATACTCCGTCCGGAGCCAGGAACTCTCCTGCCTTTGCCGACAGCGGGATGATGACGTCGGCCACGATATTGGCCAGCACCACCCGGTTTTGTCCCGGCTCCAGCTTGTTCGCCAGCCGCTTGTCCGTCAGCACGTCTCCCGCGTACACCGCCAGCCGGTCCGGCCCCACGCCGTTCAGGGCGGCGTTCTCAAAAGCCACATCGGCGGCCTTGGGGTCAATATCCACGCCCACCGCCCGGGAGGCCCCCAGTGCCAGCGCCGCAATGGCCAGAATCCCAGACCCGCAGCCTAAATCCAGCACCTGGCCGCCGGGACGGAGCACCTCCTCCAGCAGCTCCAGGCACAACTGGGTGGTGGGGTGGGCCCCGGTGCCGAAGGTGAGACCAGGGTTGAGGTACAGCGGCACCCGGCCCTCCGGCACAGGCTGCCCCCGCATCCAGTCGGGGACGATGTACATCCGCTTTCCCACCGGGATGGGCTGGTAATACTTCTGCCAGGAGGTGGCCCAGTCCTCCTCCCGGAGAGAGACGGTCTGGGGCTCGTACTCCTCCAGTCCCGCCAGATACCGCCGGAGCTGCTTCTGCCCCTCCTGGCTGTCCGGGACATAGAACTTCACCCGGCTGGCCCCCTTCATGCGCTGGGCCAGCCCCTCGTCCACATAATCCCAATACTGTCGGTTCTGCTCTAAAAAGCGGAGAAAATCCCCTTCCTCCTCCACCACCAAGCCGGCCATGCCGTTGGCGGTGAGAATATCGCACACCCGGTCCAGCCTTTCCGCCGGGACGGGGAGGGTCACTTCCAGCCATCTATCGTCCATATGATTGCCCCCATGTACCTGCGCTTCGCCTGTTCGCGACGCGCGGCTTCGCTCCGACTCGGACAAAACCCGCCTCCGCTTCACGGCGGGGCTTTTGCCCTCGCTTCGCTCCATCCGCGCTGCTCACAACGGCTCAGCGCACTTTGATCTGCTTCACGCTATCCAGGCGAATCAGCTTTTCGCACTCGTTCTTTTTGCCCTCGTTGGCCAGTACCAGGGCCCAGGTCTCGTCGGCATCCAGCACCCTGCACTGCTTGCCCATGATATCCCCATCGCTGGTCTCCAGGGTAAGCTCCACGGTTTTGCCCACCTGCTTGCGCACCTGGTCCCCCAGCCCCGCCGTGCCGCCGGGACGGATGCCGTTGTCCCGCAGGATGCGCTCCAGCCGGCGGATCTTTCCGTACAGCCCAAGAACAAAAACAAAAGCGAATATTCCAAAGTATTCCATTTCCACGCCCTCCTCAATTCAGCTCCAGGGGGGAGCGACGGACCGTTTCTCCATCCTTGAGGAAGGTGATGGTGCTGATGGCAGACAGGGGGATGAGCCGCACCTCGTTTTTCTCCGGCTTCTTCTGGTTCACCACAACCTCCACATTGGCCCAGCCGCCGTCGAAGTCCTGGATGACGCACCAGTCATGGACGACGGGCATTCCGTCGCTCTCATAGAAGGTCAGCTTCACCCGCTTCCCCTGGGCCTGTGCCAGCAACCGGGTCACAGGGGACTTCACCGGGGTCCCCTTCTCGTCCACTCCGTCCTGAAGGAGATAGTCGCAGCTCACCTCTAAAATCTGGGCCATGCGCACGATCTTGTCCGTCTCCGGGTAGGCGGCGTCCGACTCCCAGCGGCTTACCGCCTGCCGGGTCACGTCCAGCCGCTCCGCCAGCTGCTCCTGGGTCAGATTTTTGGCCCGGCGGGCCTCCGCCAGTTTGTTTCCTAAGCTCATCAAATTCACCTCATAAAACCGGGAGTTCTCCTCCCCTTGATGCTCTCAGCATACCAAAACCCAGGGGTTTGACCAGCATTTTTCCGTTTCCAAATGTAACGTTTGAGTTTCCCCGGCCCTCCCGGGGCCTCCGGCGGGGTACTTTCTCTCCCATGAGAGAAAGCACCCAAAGAGAATGCTCAGGGGGCATCCCTCCCAGTGGGCCCGGAGCACCCACAGTCGGGCTTCCCCCTGAGAACCCCCATTTTACGGGGGAGCCCTATACGGGAATCGGGCGCATACCCTTCCGGCGCACGGGGCTTTCGACGCAGATGCTCCTATTTGTGCTGCCGCTGGTGTGTGATTATTGGGCGTTCAGCTGTCTATCCTCCCGCGCCTGGGTAGGCACACCGTTCCTCCGGGGCGGTCAGCCGCCCCCCGCCAGCTCCTTCAGCGTCACCGCATAGGCCTCCTGCTCGTAGGGCAGGACGGGCAGCTTTTCGGGCTGGTCCCAGCCTTTGACCTCGAAAATACGGCGAATCAGGAAGTCGGTGAAGTCCGGGTTCTTCACCAGGATGGGGCCGGTGAGATGGGTGGCGAACACATTGCCGGACACGTAGCCCTCCGGCCCCTTTTCCCGTTGGTTGCCCATACCCAGGGAGAGCCGTTCAAACAGGGGGCTGTCGTCCCCATCGTCGGCCATAATGGTGCGGGAGCACTTGTTCATGAACCCCACCACCGGGCTGTCCCAGAGGGCGGTGTGGGCGATCACGTCTCCGGGGTCACGCCGGTCCTCTCCTTCCGTCAGAAAGCCCGCAAGACCCAGGGCGGGCTGCCTTCCGTCCGCGCCGGGCATGGAGCCGCCCAGCAGCTCCATGGCGTTGCCGGTGAACAGCAGGACGGCCCCTCGGTCGATGGCGGCCTTCAGCGCCTCCTTGTGGGGGAGCAGGGCGGCCAGGGCCGCCTTCTGGGTGCGCTCGGTGCCCGCGCCCATGTAGATAAAGTCGGCCCGCTCGAAGGGCGGCGCATCCTCGAACAGCGCCATTTCCACCGTGACGGACACCCCCGCGGCCTCCAGGTGCCGCCGGAGCACCGCCACATTGGCGTACTCGCCGTACAGAGACATACAATCGGGATAGAGGTGCAGAATGGTCAATTCCATGGCAATTTTCGTCCTTTCTTTCGTCACCGAGCAAAGGCGGAACCCAGCATGACCACGCTCCGATTGGACACGCGGTCGGGTCGCTTTTACTGCGTGCCTATCGCACTACGTGCTCCAGCAGCTTGTCCCGGTCGGAGAAACAGGTGACGACGTACACATCCTCGTCCCCGTTCGCCTTCAGCTCCTCCGCCGCGGTGGCGATGCTCTCGCCCACCTCCACTTTATCCGCCGGGATATGGCTGTACTTAAACCGCACCGCCAGGTCGTTGCAGTACTTCCCGTATAGCATGATTTTTCCCACATGGGGGACGTTCAGCCGGTCGAAGTCGATGTCCCACAGCCAGCTGGTCTCTCCGGTGAAGTACTTCCGGCTGATGGCGTCCACAATGATCAGCACCGTGCAGGGCTTTTCCGTGGCGGCGATATAGGCCAGGTTGGTATCGTAGGCCACCGAATTCTCGTGCTTGGAGGTGAGCAGGGTACCCTTGTGCTCTCCCAGCGTAAAGGTGACCATCCGCCCATTTTTCAGCGTGTAGTTGTTGATCTCTCCGGCCATCACGGCGGAGGATACCCCCGCCAGGGCGCACACCGACCACGCCGCCAAGATGTTATACACGTTGTAAATGCTTTTGAAGGCCAGGGAAATTGGAGTCTCTCCGTTGATGGTCAGTCTTCCCGCCTTTAAATCCAGGTCGGTGACGGTGAAATCCGTATCGTGGCGCCGGTGGCCGCAGGCGAGGCAGGCGTAGTGCCCGATGTGGGCGTAGTGGTAGCAGGAATACTCCATCCGGCCCTTGCACACCGGGCAGCGGGCCCCGTCGTGATACACACCATGATGCTCCGTGGTGCTGATGGAGCACTTGTCCAACCCGAACCACTTCACCTTGGCCGGGTCGTGCTCCCGGGCGAAGCAGGACGCCAGGGGGTCGTCTGCGTTGAGCACCAGGGTGGTCTCTGGGAATACGGCGGCCTTGACGGCGTCGTACACCCATTCCGGGTGGCCGTTGCGGCTGAGCTGGTCCCGGTACAGGTTGGTGATGACAAAGTAGGTGGGGTGGAACCATTTGAAGGTGTGCCGGGCGTAGCGCTCATCGCTCTCTAACAGCAGCACGTCCCCCCGCATTTTTCCCCCCAGAGTGCAGTGGGACAGGATGAGGGTGGCAACCCCCTCGATCTGATTGGAGCCCTCCTTGTTATAGACCACCTTCCGCCCGTCCTTCTCTAAAATGGCGGCGATCATCTCCACGGTGGAGGTCTTGCCATTGGAGCCGGTGACGGCGATGATATGGGCGGGCAGCTTCACCCGGCCCAGCACGTCGGGGCACACCTTCAGGGCGAACTGCCCCGGCAGGGAGCTGCCCTTGCCGACGAGCCCGCCGATGAAGCGCAGGACCTTACACATGATTACGGCCAACACTAATTTCATACTTGAAACGCCCCTCCTTTGTCTGCTCTGCCTGTTTGATCTCCCGCCACTCGTCCTCTAAGATGGCCATGAGCACGTCGTCCCCATAGGCCGCCCCGTCCAGCACCGCCTCCCGGCGGACGCCCTCGCGCCGGAAGCCCGCCTTCTCGTAGGCCCGAATGGCCCGGGGGTTGAAGGGAAAATACGTCCAGCTCCAGCCGGTGAAGCCCCAGAGTCTCAAACGCGTAATCCCGCGTCATCCGCACCGCCCAGGAGCCGATCCCCTTCCCGCAGTTGTCCGAGCGGAATATGGCGATGCGGAAATTGCCGCACCGGGTTTTCCAGTCGATTTCATTGACCACGCTCTCCCCCAGGATGCGCCCGTCCGGCCCGATGATAAGAAAATCGGCCCGGTCCTCCGCCTCCAGGCAGTTTCGGAAGTAGGCCAACACCTCTTCCCGGGTGAAATCGGACCTGCTGCCTGTCAGCCGGTCTACCTCCGAATCCACACCGAACCCCTGCTCCCAATATGCTTCGGCATCCTCTGCCCGGATGGAGCGGAGGATGAAGCCGTCCTTTTCCCAGCTCTGCGTTATCTGTCTCATCTCTTTATGCTTCCTCTCACAGTCGTTTGAATGGGAAGAACAGGTAGAGCTGTCCGCCCTCCGCCGGGCGGCGGCAGTCCTGCACGGCCCCGGCCAAACACAATCCCCGCCGGTCCAATTCGTCCAGTCCCGCCTGAAAAGCGGCGGCGTAATCCCCCTCCACCTTTACCCGAAGGCAGGCAAAGGCGGGCAGCGTCCATTTTGTCCAGCCCTCCGGCGGCTCCAGATCGGCTGGAACCTGCGCTCCCGCCAGATACAGCCCCCGGCTGAATCCGTCCGTCCAGGGCAGAAACTGACAGGACAGATCGCTCATCGCGCCCCAGATCCCCACGGGCATACCAGTCCCATCCCGCAGGGCCAGTGCCTCCACCTCGCCGAACCGGACATTGGCCGCCTCCCACAGGGCAGGGGCGGGGTTATGTCCCGGCTCCGCCCTCCCCTCTATCCCAATGACAGAAAAAGAAGGCAATTCACAAGTCACAAGCTCCATCGCGCCGCCCCCTCACAAAGGTTTTACAAAGCAGACCACCCGGTTGACCTCGGTAAAGCCCGCGCCCAGGTGGAAAGCGATGCTCGCCCTGTTATCCAGTTCGCAGTCGCTGGCAAACTCCACGCAGCCCCGCCTCCTGGCCCAGCCCTCGCAGGCTTGCAGCAGAGCGCGGGCCAGCCCCCGGCCCCGGAACGGTTCCCGGACGTAGACCCCCTCCAGATAGCCCACGGGGCTGGTCTCCGTCCCCTCCACATAGTCGCGGCGGAGCTGGCACTGGGCAAAGCCCGCAAACGCGCCCTCCTCCTCCGCCAGAAAAAACGCGGCCCCCTCCGGGGAAAGCGCCCCCCATTCCGCCAGCAGTTCGTCCGGCGTATTGTCCGGCCACAGCTCGCAAGCCAGGACGGCGGCTTGGGGCAGGGTCTGCTCGTTTGCTCTAATCACCGTCATGCCATTTTCTCCAAATAAATCATCAATGCCGTCACATCCGCCGGGGACACCCCGGACACCCGGGACGCCTGCCCCAGATTCAGCGGCCGGATGCTGTCCAGCTTCTGCCGGGCCTCCAGCCGCAGACCTTGAATGGACAGATAGTCCACGTCAGGAGGCAGGGGCCGGTCCTCCAGCTTGCGCAGCTCCTCCACCTGCCGGTTCTGCCGGTCGATGTAGCCCTGGTACTTCACGGAAATCTCCACCTGCTCCGTAATTTCCCGGGAAAGGGCGGGACGGTCCGGGTCAAAAGGCGCCAGGTCTGCATAGCTCAGCCGGGGCCGGCGCAGCAGGTCCAGCAGCCGGGCCCCGTGGGGACAGGGGGGTTCGCCCCTGTCCTCCAGCAGCTGGTTCAGGGCAGGGGAGGGCGCCGCCCCCACGTGCTCCAGGCGGCGGATCTCCCGGTTCACGGCGGCGTACTTCTCCTCCACCTGGGCCAGCCGCCCATCGCTCACCAGCCCTACCCGGTGGCCGTAAGCGGCCAGACGCTTGTCGGCGTTGTCCTGCCGGTGGATGAGCCGGTACTCCGTCCGGGAGGTCATCATGCGGTAGGGCTCGTTGGTGCCCTTCGTCACCAGGTCGTCGATGAGCACGCCGATGTAGCCGTCTCCCCGGCTCAAAATCAGGGGTGGCTCGCCCTTGATTTTTAAGGCCGCGTTCCCCCCCGCCACCAGCCCCTGGGCGGCGGCCTCCTCATAGCCGGAGGAGCCGTTGAACTGCCCCGCGCCGTACAGGCCGGGGATTTTTTTGCACTCCAGGGTGGGCAGCAGCTGGGTGGGGTCCGCGCAGTCGTACTCGATGGCGTAGGCGCACCGGGTCATCTCCACCCGCTCCAGGCCGGGGATGGTGTGGAGCATCTCCACCTGCACCTCCTCAGGGAGAGAGGAGGAGAAGCCCTGAATATACAGCTCCTCGGTGTTCAGCCCCATGGGCTCGATGAACAGCTGGTGCCGGGGCTTGTCGGCAAAGCGCACCACCTTGTCCTCGATGGAGGGGCAGTAACGGGGCCCCACCCCCTCGATCGCCCCGGAGAACAGGGGGGAGCGGTGGAGGTTGTCCCGGATCACCTGATGGGTTTTTTCATTGGTATAGGTGAGATAGCACACCGCACGGTTGTCCGGGGGCGCTTCCGTCATAAACGAAAAGGGGACGGGCACGTCATCCCCCGGCTGGACCTCCATCTGGGAGAAGTCCACGCTGCGGCGGTTCACCCGGGGGGGCGTGCCCGTCTTGAACCGGCGAACGGTCAGCCCCAGCTTCACCAAGCACTCCGTCAGGGGCAGGGCGGCGGCCATGCCGTCGGGGCCGGAGTCCCGCGTCACCTCCCCAACGATGGTGCGGCCCCCCAGGTAGGTACCCGTGGCGACGACCGCCGCTTTCACGGCGTACACCGCGCCCGTGGCAGTGACCACGCCGGACACCGCCCCGTCTTCGGTGAGGATTTCCGTCACCTCCGCCTGGCGCACCCACAGGTTTTCCTGGAGCTCCAGGGTGTGCTTCATCACCTCCTGGTAGCGGCGGCGGTCCGCCTGGGCCCGGAGGGACCACACGGCGGGACCCTTGCCCCGGTTGAGCATCCGGTACTGGATGCAGGCCCTGTCGGCGGCCTTTGCCATCTCGCCCCCCAGGGCGTCGATCTCCCGCACCAGGTGCCCCTTGCCGGTGCCGCCGATGGCGGGATTGCAGGGCATATTGCCCACCGCGTCCAGGTTGATGGTGAAGCACAGGGTTTTCATCCCCAGCCGGGCGGCGGCCAGGGCGGCCTCGATGCCCGCGTGGCCCGCGCCGATGACGGCGATATCAAATTGTCCGGCGTGATAGTTTGTCATATCGCTGTATCCTCTGTATTCATGCCCCGATTGGGCGCATAGCCGGGCCGCTTTGCACGATAGTCACCACTGCCACCTCCGGCCGGTTGAACAGCCGAAGCCCCTTGAACGGAACCGTGTTATTCCCCAGGCCGCGGGAGACAAATAAGGTGCTGCCTCCCACGGCATACGCCCCCGAGGTCCAGGGCGGGAAAAAGCGCCGGTCGGTGCCAATGATTCCGCCCACAAACGGCAGGCGGACAATGCCCCCGTGCCCGTGGCCGGACATGACGAAGTCATACCCGGCGTTGGCATACTGCCCGAAGTGGTCGTTGCGGTGGGCCAGCAGGAGGGCAAACAGCCCCGGCTCCCCGTCTTGAATCCGGGTAAACAGCTCCTCTGGGGTGGTCTGGTCGGCATAGCCGTTGGGGTCGTCCACCCCGGCCAGCACAAGCCGGTCCCCGCCCCGCTCCAGCACCTCGTACTGGTTGGACAACGGCGTCACCCCGCACTGGATCAGCAGAGCCTTCAGTTCCTTCACCGCCCCCGTCCCCAGCGCCCACTCGTGGTTTCCGGTGACGTAATAGGTAGGCGCGATGGCCGCCAGCCCCTGGGCCAGCGGGGAAATCATGGTCATCTGGCTTTTTTGATCGATGAGATCGCCCGTAATCACAATGAGATCGGGCCGCTCTTCCCGGACCCGGTCCAGCAGCTCCCAGCTCCCCTCCCCGTATTCATGGCCATGGAGGTCGGAGAGGTGGACGATTTTATATCCGTCAAAGCCCTGGGGCAGACCGCTCAGCGCCACCTGCGTATGGGTGGTCTGGAGGCCCCAGCACTGCCACTGAAACCAAAACCAGCCGCCCGCCGCCAGCGCCAGCAGCGCGATGAGCCACCGCAGGGGGTGGCGGCGCTTTTTGCGGGGCCGGCGGTGGGGGGCGCCCTCCCGCTCAGTCATCGTCATGGAGGTAATAGGGCCGCATCAGGCTTTTGTGCTGGGTGGAGTCCTTCTGCCGGTCGGAGCGCAGCGGCGCGTCCACGGGCCTGGGTCTGTCGTCCCGGCGGCGCTTTTTTCTGCCCGCCAGGGAGGGGGGGAGCACCGGCTCCTTTTCCGGCTGGACGGGTGCGCCCTGCTTTTTCCCCTGGCGGCGGGGCTTGGGCGGGGCGGACTTTTTCTGCTCCCGGCCCTTGGGGGGCTCGGGGGCGCGCTGAACCTGGGGCAGATCGGAAGAGCACACGTCTGAACTCCA
>OFFY01001021.1_pt1 | contig 25643 bp, 23 predicted proteins | sample 1521481 | NCBI WGS metagenome assembly OFFY01 (sample SAMEA3504117, study PRJEB24116) | mouse gut metagenome | biome: mouse gut; feature: mouse-associated habitat; material: faeces | place: Denmark | collected 2011
CCGCCCCAATGGGGCGGGCCGTTGGTTTGTTAAAAAAATGCTTGAAATTCATTTTAATTGCCTGTATGATCCGTTTATCTGGCCAGAAAATTAAATGTAATTTGGAGGCAATTCATTTTGAAACTCGAGACATTTCAGGGTGTTACCATAGCTTATATGCGCCGCATTGGGGCATACGGGCCCGAAAATCGTCAGCTAATGGAAAATTTGAAAGCCTTTTTAGCGCAGCACGGCCTATTTCACGAGAAAAGCACTATATTAGGTATTCCGCTGGATGACCCGACTATCACACCGGCAGAACAACTAAGATATGATGTCGGCCTGATTGTTCCTGCGCATACGGCCATTCCCTTGCCCACCCGCAGCATTGACGACGGAACATACGCTGTCTTTGAAGTTCGGCATACACGGCAAGGCGTATCATCCTTTTGGCAAAATATTGGGCAGCTCACCTTGTCCATAGACAATGCAAAACCGATCATTGAACGTTATTCTTCCCAAAAAATTGCGGAACATTTATGTGAGTTTTGTATCCCAATCATTCGTTAAAAAAGCTCAGCTGCCGGTCTTTTACGGTCGGTTTTTACAGGACAGGTTCCACCAGCTCGCTTGTACAGCCCCCCCTGACCAGGCTGTGAAAGGCCTCCCAAGCCCGGGGCGGAATCTCCTGAGGGATCTGATATCCCTTTCGGGCGTAGACCTCCATACGCTGAAAATCTCCCACGATAATATCAACGGCCGACTGCTCCGTCAACCCCTGGTCCATTGAATTATGAATATGCTCCTCCAGGGTGATCTGCGGAGAGGTAAAAATGGCGTCCGCCTCCGGCCAATAGACCTTCATAGCGGCGTACAGCCGCCGCGTCATGAACGGCTTGTGGACGCAGATGAGCCGCCCCCGGGCCAGCCCCGCCCGCTCCAGCTTTTCCCGGGTAAACAGGATATTTTCCGCTGAGTTGGTGGAGCGGTCCTCCAAAAGGATTGCTGTTTCCGGTACGCCCTGTCTCACGGCGATGGCCGCGAATCGCTCCGCCTCCGTCTGGGTCCAGCGGCCCAGGGTATTGCGGCCCAATCCTCCGGTGAACAGCACTCTGGGGGCGTAGCCGTCCCGGTAGAGCTGGGCGCACCGGACCGGAATGGTGTCATTTATGCAGCCAAATCCGATGATGCAGTCCGCTGGCCGAAGCTCCATGTCCAAGCGCATATAGTCCCAAAGAATCTTTAACTCCTGATAGACGGCTTCCGTCAAGCACATCACCTCTCAATTGCTGCCAAAGCAAGTTTGAGGGGTATTATAACAATTGCAAAAACGGATGTCAAGCCTCGGTTGGTCATCTCCCCGGCAGTTGAGGAGCCATGGTCCGGGTGTGGCGGATTTCCTTCCAGACGGTGGTCTTTTTCCAAAAGCTGGCGGCGGTGATGGGCAGCCATGTGAGCAGGAACAGCCAATAGGCGGTCAGTCCCTTCCAAAGCCGGCGGTCCCATTTGCCCTCCAGAGTAATGACGATTCCGGCGGCAACGGTGGCGGTGAGGGCGGCCCAGGCGACATTTCCGCAGGCCCCGGTCAGACCCAGTACCAGGGCCTGAGTCAGGCTCTTCCCACCCAGAGAGGCAGCGAGAGCGGTGCACACCAGCCCGGACAGCGCAGCCAGCTGATAGGCGGGCAGCAGGAGGGTAAACTCAAAGTCGAAGAGGGCCAGCCGGGGCCTCTGGGCCTGCTGTTCCCCCAGGTCTGGCAGATACCGCCGGGCCACCTGAAGGGTGCCGCTGGTCCAGCGGCGGCGTTGGGTGAAGGATTGCTCCCAGGTAAGGGGCTGCTCGTCATATGTAACCGCTTTGGGCACATAGGCCACCCGCTCCCCCGCCAGCACGGTCTGTGCGGTGAGCTCCAGGTCTTCGCTGATGGTCTCGGTGCGCCAGCCGCCCAGGCGGTCCAGAAGCCTCTGGGTCACCATAAAGCCGGTGCCGCCGATCATGGCGGACAACCCCATCCCCGCCTTGCCGCCGTTGTGGAAGCGGTCCATCATCCAGTAGTAGATGGAGGAGCAGCTGGAGACGGCGGTGTCGTAGGGGTTTTTGCTGTCCCGGTAGCCCTGGGCCGCCTGGACGCCGGTGAGCCGGGCGTTGTTCATTTCAGCCAGGAAACGGGAATCCACCACGTTGTCCGCGTCAAAGATCAGCCAGGCGTCGTACTGGCGGCCCCGGAGGCGATTATAGGCGAAGCGGAGGACCTCCCCCTTGCTCTTCACCGGCATGGTGCACTCCAATACCTTGGCGCCGAAGTTCCGGGCGGCCAGCGCGGTGTTGTCGGTGCAGTTGTTGGGGATGACCCAGATGTCGTACAGGTCGGACGGGTAGTCCTGAGTGAGCAGGCTGTTAATCAGCGGACCGATCACCAGCTCCTCGTTCCGGGCGGCGACCAGCACCGCAAATCTGGTCTGGGCTGGGTGAAATCCGTAGTCCGCGGGCTTGCGCACACAGGCAAGACCGGAAATCAGATACCACAGCCCCCACAGCGTCATCAAAATCCCCATGGAGCCCGTCAGGGCCAGGGCGGCAGGAAACAGCCAATCCATATCCCGCTCCTCCTCTCGTTTTCTCTGTCCATAAGGATAGCAGAGCTTCTTTAAGGTCACAGTAGGAGGAAAATTAAGATTTTATGAAGGTTTCCTTAACCCAGGCACGGCCCCCGCCTATTTGACAATCCAAACGGGATATGTTAGACTGAATGACAACCTTTTCGCCCGGAGCGCCCCGTATAGGACATCCCCTCCCCCGCATATGCTGGATTGAAGAACAGCTTGGAGGGGATGGATATGGATACCAGAATTGCGGACCTGCGGTATAAAGAGGTCATCAGCGTGGAGGACGGGACCCGGTACGGCTATGCGGGGGATATGGAGATTGATCTGGAGACCGGCAAGGTAAAGGCCCTGGTCGTCCCTGGCCGTCGGCGCCTGTTCGGCCTGCTGGGCCGGGAGGAGGACAAATACATCCCCTGGGACGCCATCAGCCGCTTCGGGGAGGACATTATCCTTGTGGCCCGGGCACAGCCCGGCTAGCCGGTATTTTGCAGACTATTTTAGATGTAATGGAGGGTAATTTGATGCCAAATTTTACAAAAAAGGCCATTAAAGAGACCTTCATTGAGCTGCTGGACGAGCGTCCCCTGAACAAGATTACCGTAAAGGACATTGTGGAGGCCTGCGGCATCAACCGCAACTCCTTCTACTACCACTATCAGGACCTGCCCGCCCTCCTGGAGGAGGTCATCGCCGAGCGGGTCCAGGCGCTGATGTCCGATCACCCCACCATTGATTCCATAGAGGACAGCTTCGACGCAGCGCTGGACTTTGTTCTGGATCACAAGCGGGCGGTGCTTCACATCTTCAATTCCTTGAGCCGGGACGTCTTTGAGCGCTACCTCATGGACGTCTGCCGCTATGTGGTGACCACATACATAGACACCGCCTTTGCCAGCCGGGAGAGCTCGGACAAGGAAATGCTCATTCGTTTTCACAAATGCGCCTGCTTTGGCCATATCATCGACTGGCTGAACACCGGAATGAAGGACGATGTGTCCTCCTATTTCCACCAGGTCTACGCCCTGCGCCTGGGCTGGCAGGACGACGCAGCCCGAATCTAACAGACGTTCCGTGCCCCTGTCCGGGGCACGGAACGTTTTTCTGTCAGGAGGCCTGGGCGGCGCGGCGGAGCTTGTGCTCTTTTACGGGGACAGCCTGCCGCCAGCCCCGGCTGGTCTTGTGGAACAGGGGCTCGCACACACACAGCACCGCCGGCATGAGAAAGATGCTCACCATGGCGGAAATGAGGGCGCCCCGGGCCAGCATGGTGCAGATGGAGCTGATAATCTCAATCTCCGAGATAAGCCCCACCCCCAGGGTAGCGCAGAACATGACCAAGGAGCTGGTGATGATGGAGCCATCGGAGGCGGTGGCGGCGATGGCGATGGCTTCCATCCTGTCCTTTCCGCTCTGCAGCTCCTCCCGGAAGCGGGTGGCCAGCAGAATTGCGTAGTCCACCGTGGCCCCCAGCTGAACACAGCCGATGATGGTGGGGGATACAAATGGGATTACTGTTCCGGTGAAATAGGGGATGCCCTGGTTAATGAAGATGGCCAGCTCAATGGCGGCCACCAGCACTACGGGCATGGACACCGACCGGAACACCCAGGCCACAATGAGGAGAATAGCCGCGATAGAGATGTAGTTGGTCACCTGGAAGTCCACGGCGGAAGTGGAGATCAGATCGTCGGTGAGGGCGGCCTCGCCGGTAATCAGGGCGTTGGGGTCATAGCCCTTGATGATGGCGGTGAGTTGCTTGAGCTGGGCGGAGACCTCATCAGAGGCGGTTGCATACTCCGAATTGATCATCATCATCTGCCACCCTCCCTGCTTCACCATGTTCCGCACATCCTCTGGGACAAAGAAGTCAGGGATGCCGGAGCCCAACAGAGAGTGGTAGGACAGCATCGAGGTGACCCCATCCACCTCCCTGACGGCCTCCTCCAGCCGGCCCATATCGGCGGCGGGCAGGTCGTCCCGGATCAGAACAAAGTGGGACACGGCCATGTCAAACTCGTCCTTCAGCTTGTTGTTGGCCACGATGGAGTCCATATCCTGGGGCAAGGCCTCGTCCAGCTTGTAGTACACCCCGGCGTGGGACTGGGCGTACAGTGCCGGCGGAAACAGCAGCAGGAACAGGACCGCAAACCAGCGCCGGCGCTGGATCACCCAGCGGTTAACGCCGGAAAAGTCGGGCAGCAGACTGCGGTGCCTGTGCTTCTCGATCTGCTTGTCAAACAGGAGCAGAAGGGCAGGCAGCACCAGGATAACGGTGGCCACCCCCAGCACCACCCCCTTGGCCATGACGATTCCGATGTCCCGGCCAAGGGTGAGGCGCATGAAGCACAGGGCGATGAAGCCGGCGATGGTGGTCAGGCTGGAGCCGGACAGAGAGGCAAAGGCGGCCACAATGGCCTGGGTCATGGCGTCCCGCTTGTCCTCATAGTGGGTCTTCTCCTCCTGGTAGCGGTGATAGAGAAAGATGGAGTAATCCATGGTGACCCCCAGTTGGAGGACGGCTGCGATGGCCTGGGTGATGTAGGATATCTGCCCCAGGAAGATGTTGGTGCCGAAGTTGTAGACGATGGCCATGCCGATGCTGGTCAGAAAGACAAAGGGCAGCACAGTAGACTCCATAGTCAGGGACATGGCAATGAGGGACAGCAGCACCGCCAGACCCACATAGACGGGCAGCTCCCGGTCCACCAGGTCCTTTGTATCCTTAATGACCACCGAAAAGCCGGCCAGGAAGCACTTTTCATTGCAGATATCCCGGACCGCCTGGATCGCCTCCATGGTCTCTTCATCGGCTCCCGACTTGCCGTACTGGACGATCACCATGGTGGCGTCCCCGGCGTAAAACATATCCCGCAGATTGGCCGGAATGAAGTCAACGGGGATTTGGATGCCCACGGCGTTGGACAGCCACACGGCGTTGGATACGTTGGGCACCTTTTTGATCTCATGGACCAGATCGTTGGTGTAGGCCGCCGGCATGTTTTCTACGATGAGCATACTGGTGGCCGCCATGTGAAAGGGCTCCTCCAGCAGCCGCTCCCCCTGGGAGGACTCCAGGTCCTGGGGCAGATAGGTGAGGATATCGTAGTTGACCCGGGTGCCCACATAGCCCAAGGCGGACGGAATGAGCAGCAGCACCGCGATAAGTGCCACCAGTTTGGGTTTTCGGGTCAGCTTATGGGAAATTTTTTCCACCATAGGTCATTCCCCTTTCAATGAAAGATGCCGGTGACAGCTTTCCAGAAATCCTTGAACATCTGGGCTACCCTCCCCCAGAAGGTGGTGGCCTCACCGCCGGCGGCGGAGACCGCCAGCGTGGCCGCAGTCAGCTCCGGTTCCTGCTCCTTGATCTCCTGGGTGCGAATTAATATCTGTACGCTGGAGGGGGCCGGGTTCCGGGGGTCGGTGAGGGAGACCGCCTCGGCCTCGGCGTCCATCATCAGGATGTTGTTGATATCGCCGGTGTATTCATTCCAGGTGTCCTCGATGATGCTGTTGATGGTGGCCTTGGCATCCCGCACATCACTGGTGGCGGCCATGGCCTTGGCGGTCTGCCGCAAGGTGGCGGACAGCCCCCGAAGGGCCTGACGGGTACCATCGTCCAGCTGGTTTCCGGAGGTTTTCATCAGCGCCTCGGCGTCGGCCAGCAAGGCCTCCAGGTCCCGGAGGGAGGTGGACGCCGAGGTGCTCAGAGCGCCCATGTTGACAATCCCTTCCTGGAGGATAGGCTCATACTCGTTCAAAACGGCCTGCAGGTCGCCTATACTGCCCAGAATGCTCCGGATCTTTCCCGAGGACTGCCGCACAGCGGCTGTCAGGTCCTCCGCATTGTCAATCAGGTACACCAGGCTGTCCACGTCATCGCACAGGTCGGCCAGCTCCCCTACCACTCGGCCGGTGGGCCGGGCAATCTTGTTGAGCGTGCTGTTCAGCTCGCTCTGAATGGCGTTGATCCTGGCGTTGGCCTGGCTCATGGCGTTATCCAGGCCGCCTACGATCAGGTCCACTGCCGCTCCTCCCACGGTCTGGCTCTCATCGGAAGCCGCACCGCCGCCCGCCGTCGAATCTGTCGAAGGGGCTGGAGTGCTGTCCGGAGTCGTATCGGTCGGGGGGGCCGGGGTGTTGTCCGGAGCCGGACCGGTCGAGGGGGCCGGGGTGCTGTCCGGAGCGGGGTCATTTGTAGGGGCCGGGGCAGCCCCGCTGGGCATCTCGGCAGCATCCAGATAGATGCTTCCGCCTGCCAGTGCGCCGGCCATGATTCCTCTTCCCACTCCAAACCGGCCGGCGAGGGCCAGTCCGGCGGCGGACGTCTCCGCCGAAGAGGCGTCCAGATTCTCCTCCGCCGTCTCTGCCGAAGAGGCGTCCGGGGTCTCCTCCGCTGTCTCCGCCTGCCCGGCGGGCTCCGAGGCGGTCTGTTCCACCGGTCCGCTGCTGTAGACCGTCCAAAGGTCGTTCATCTGCTTGGCGGTATCCTTGTCCACACCGGGCAGCTTCTCACAGAATTTCTGGAAGCTCATGCCTCCCTTGGCGGCTTCCATCTGCTCCAGCGCCTTGGCGCTCTTCCAGTCCTCCTCTGTGGCGCTGCCGGTGGCGCCCGCCGCCTGGGCCAGCTTAAAGGTATCCAGATCCGGTATCCTCTGGAGCCCCCTCACTTCTTCCACTGTGGCCGTCTTTCCGCTCAGCTTCAGCATACCGGCCAGGAAGGCGTCTCCCGTGCTCTCATAGACCGCGTGAACGCTCTTGACCTGATTTACCGTGGCGGTCATGGAGGTGGAGCCGCCGCCGCCGCTGCCGATATGAGTATCCCCCAGAGCGTGCTGGAGGGAGCGCAGGCTGCTCTTCATGCCCGCCAGCCCACGAACGACCCGGCGCATGTCGCCGGACCCGTCCTCCAGCCCCTCCAGAGCATCCTCCAGCTCCTTCAGCTGGGTCTGGAGAGACACAGCCGTATCCGCCATCTCATTGAGAACGGCCTTGGAGCCGGTGATTGTCTGGCTCAGGGCCAGGGCCCGCTGCTCCACCGGCTCCAGCAGGTCGGCGATGTTGGATAAATCGCCCCGCAGAACGCCCGCATCGCTGTAGAGCGTATCCTTCCCGGCGGAGATGGTGCCCCGGGCGGTGTCAAGCCGGTCCAGGCCGCTGGCGGAAGCGTTCAGGCCGTCCTGCACATCGTTCAGGGCATCCAGCAAGGCGTCCAAACTGCCGGACAGGGCCTTATAATCCTTTTCCAGATCGTCCTTGCGCTGGCTCAGCTTGGCAATCTCCTGCAGCTGGCTCAGGGTGGCGGGCACCATCAGGATGGTCATGCCGTCAAAGGAGAAGTCGTCACTGCCCACTCGAATGGTGAAGTGCTGCTCCTCCCCAGGCAGGCACATGAACAGTACGGTGCGCAGGTTGCCCACCAGCTGCACCTGGGCGCCGGGGGCCTCCAGGGACAGGATGTCGTCCTGATTGAACATGGCCATGGCCTCCAGGGTGTAGTTGTACCTGGCATAGGCGCTGGCGCCCCTGTTGGGCACCACGTCCATTGCGATCTCCACCACACCCTTCTGCCCCGCCAGCTCCTCCGCCCGAATGGGGACGCCGTTGAGGGTGTACCGCAAGGTGACGGTCCAGGGCAGGTCCCGGAAGGGAGTCCCGGTCTTTCCCTCGAAGTAGAAGTGGCCAGGGGCCTGGCTGAACTGGAAGCTGGCCGTCCCCTCCCCCAGGGTGACGGGGGCGCTGTCGGTGAGGTTGACCACCTCGTCGTACACGCCGTAGTCGGTGAGGCGGTCGGCTCCGTTGAGGGCGTAGCTCTTGACCACGCTGCCCTCCAACAGGTTTCCGTAGTAGTCCAGGGTGGCGTAATAGGCCTCGTCATAGGTGGGGACAACGCCGCTGTCGATAGGGGCGGCGCTGGCCGGAATGGCGCTGGCCGCCGTCATCAGCACAGCCAGAGTCAGGGCCAGGGTTTGTTTACGATGATACATAAAGCACTCCTCCTGATTGTTTCGGCGGCTAGACTGTCTGCCGCCTCTTTGATTAAGCCGATTGTACCGGCGGACCTCCCCTCCTTCAATAGACACTTGAGCGGGAGTGCACAAAATTTAATCAGGCGGCCCGCTTTGCTGAATATCCGGCCGCGGACAGAAGGAAAGGCCCTGAGCGGTGCTCAGGGCCTCTTTGCCGGTTCAACTGGAAAATAGTATTTCCCCGCCAGTCAGGCGGGGAAATAGAGAAAAATAATACTCTTGCGTCAAAACCTCAGTTGGGGCTGATGGTGTAGTTGGGAGCCTCTTTGGTGATATAGATGTCGTGGGGATGGGACTCCTTCAGGCCGGCGGCGGTGATCTGCATGAACTGGGCCTTGGACTGAAGCTCGGGGATGTTGTGGCAGCCAGTGTAGCCCATACCGGCCCGCAGGCCGCCCATGAGCTGATAGATGGTCTCGCCAACCCCCCCCTTGTAGGGGACCCGGCCTTCCACACCCTCGGGAACCAGCTTCTTGTTGGACTCCTGGAAGTAGCGGTCCCTGGAGCCCTTGTTCATGGCGGCCAGGGAACCCATGCCCCGGTAGACCTTGAACTGGCGGCCCTGGAAAATTTCTGTCTCGCCGGGGGACTCCTCGCACCCGGCCAGCAGAGAGCCCAGCATGACCACGTCACCGCCGGCCGCGATGGCCTTGGCGATGTCGCCGGAGAACTTCACGCCGCCGTCGGCGATGATGGGGATGTCGTACTGGGCGGCCACCCGGGCGGCGTCGTAGATAGCGGTGATCTGCGGCACGCCGATGCCGGCCACCACGCGGGTGGTACAGATGGAACCGGGGCCGATGCCGATCTTGACGCAGTCGGCGCCCGCCTCGATGAGGGCCTTACACCCATCGGCAGTGGCCACGTTGCCGGCGATCAGCTGGACATCAGGATACAGGGCCTTGATGCGCTTGACGGTCTCCAGCACGTTCTGGGTGTGGCCGTGGGCGGAGTCCAGGGTGAGCACGTCGGCCCCCGCGTCGGTGAGGGCGGCCACCCGGTCCAGCACGTCGGAGGTGGCGCCGATGGCGGCGCCCACCAGCAGGCGGCCCTTCTCGTCACGGGCGGAGTTGGGATAGACCTCCGCCTTCTCGATGTCCTTGATGGTGATGAGGCCCTTGAGCCGGAACTCCTCGTCCACAATGGGCAGTTTCTCAATCTTGTGTCTGCGAAGAATCTCCTTGGCCTGAGCCAGAGTGGTGCCCTCAGGGGCGGTGACCAGGTTGTCCTTGGTCATCACATGGTCGATGAGCACCGTCATGTCGGTCTCAAATTTCATGTCCCGGTTGGTGATGATGCCGATCAGCCTGCCGTTGTCGCAGATGGGCACGCCAGAAATGCGGAATTTGGCCATCAGGTCATCGGCCTCCTGAAGGGTGTGGCCGGGGGCCAGCCAGAATGGGTTGGTGATAACGCCGTTCTCCGACCGCTTCACCATATCCACCTGCTCGGCCTGCTGGCTGATGGACATATTTTTATGTATAATGCCGATGCCCCCCTCACGGGCGATGGCGATGGCCATGCGGTACTCCGTGACGGTGTCCATGGCGGCGCTCATCAGGGGGATGTTCAGCCTGATTTTTTTGGTCAGCCGGGTTTTCAGGTCGATGTCGGCGGGCAGCACGTCGCTGGCCGCGGGGATGAGCAGCACGTCGTCAAAGGTGAGGCCCTGTTTCACAAACTTCTGGGCGGCGTCTTGATTCACCATAATTCCACGTCTCCTTTTCGATATTTTACCTATTGTACCTTGCGTTTCAGGGCTTGTCAAGGCGGAAGTTATACTCCATAGCGGATTAAAAAGCCAAACACAATAATCACCAACACACCGCCGATTCGTATGCCCTTTTTCAGATCATTGTGGTCTCGCCAATCTACAGCTTCCGGCCATACAGGGTTTACCGCAAAGAGTGATCCGACCAAAATCCAGCCAATGTTATGGAATATACCCATCTTTACGATCTGTCCAAGCACGAACGCACAAACTATGATGACGAACGAAATACGGATTTGTGCTTTAAATGATAGCTTTTTCACACTAATCCCCCTTCTAAACCAGTGCCTCCCCAAAAAGCAAAACAGATTCAAACCGGGGCTTGCCCTCCGGGCCCACTCCCCGGACAAACCGGCTGTCCCCCAGATCGCTGGTCTGAATCGTGAGCGTCTCTCCGGGGCGGCACTCAGCCAGGTAGCCGATCTGTATTTCGGCCAGATAGCGGTCCTGGGACAGGCGCTCCATGCCCACCGCATCGCAGGCGAAGTCGGCGTAGCGGGTGTTGTTCACATGGCCGTTCAAATCGCAGTCGCTGTACCGCATAGGCCGCCGCTCCGCCTCGGCCAGGTCGCCGGGCTGGCGCAGCTTGGCCAGCAGCATGGTCTTGCACAGCTCACCGCCGCCGGTGCCCTCCAGCTCCGGAATGGCGCTCAGCCGCACCAGCTTGTGGGTGTTCAGGTCGGCCAGCACCCAGGCGGACACCGACTCCCCCACCGGCTGGCCGTTGGCCAGGATATCGTAGTCCCGGTACATGATGGCTCCTTTTCCCCCCCGGTGCCAGGTGCGGATGGTCAGCTTGTCCTCATACCGCAGAGGCCGGGACAGCCGGTACCAGGACCGGGCCAGCATCCAGAAGGCCCCGTACCGCTCCACCAGGGTCTCCCGGGAGAAGCCTCCGTCCTCCGCCGCCAGGGTGGCGGCGTTCTGCAGGCGGTTGAGAAGCGCGGAGGCCTTGCACTGGTTCCGGCCGTCCACGTCCAAACCGTTTAATCGAAAGTTGTACTCATAAAAATTGCTCATGTTTCCTTGCCTCGAATCAAAATTGAAGTTTTGCAGCACAGGTCGTCGATGTCGTCGGCGGTGGCGGCAGGAACGCGGTACTTACCGCCGCACTCCCGGCAGTACAGGTCCACCGAGCTGAAATGGATGTCGAAGCCCCACTTCTTGCTGCCGCAGGTGCAGGAGACGCCCCCCCGCCGGGCAATGTCCTTCAGCTCGGAGAGGACCTCCTCCATGACGATCTCGTCCAGAAACGCCCCGCTTTCGGCGGCGTCCTCCCCCAGCTTATCCACCGCCCCCTCCAGCCGGGCGGTGGCGGCGTACACCGGGCCTTCCTCCCCCACATAGCAGCAGTCCAGCCCGGAGGCGGCACAGGAGAAGGCCAGCGCCTTCTCCCGGACGAAGGCGTGGGAGGAGCAGGACACCGTGTGCTCCCGGCCGCAGAACAGACAGGGCACTGTCAGCTCCACCCGGCTGGGCTTGAACTCCACCGCCAGCTCCGATTTGCCGCAAGGACATCTCACATGCGCCGGGGCTGCCGCCAGAGAGAACAGGTCCCGCTCCACGATCACCGACTGCATGCAGTGGGGGCAGATGTAGGACAAAAACCGCTTCGTTTCCTGTACCATGTCACTTGCTCCTTACCCGGTTCACGGCCTGGTGCCAGCCCCGCAGCAGTTTTTCCCGCTTCTCCGCCCCCATGGCGGGCTCGTACAGCCGGTCCAGCGTCCAGCTGCCCCGCACGTCGTCCAGGCTTTTCCACACCCCGGTGGCCAGACCGGCCAGGTACGCCGCCCCCAGGGCGGTGGTCTCCCGAATCATGGGCCGGCGAAGGGGCCGGTCCATGATGTCCGCCTGGAACTGCATGAGAAAGCCGTTGGCCGAGGCCCCGCCGTCCACCCGCAGCTCCCGCAGCGGGATGCCGGCGTCCTCCTCCATGGCCCGGAGCACATCGGCAGTCTGGTAGGCGATGGATTCCAGGGCCGCCCGGATGATGTGGTTGCGCCCCGCGCCCCGGGTCAGGCCCAGGATGGCCCCCCGGGCGTTCATGTCCCAGTGGGGGGCGCCCAGCCCGGTAAAGGCGGGCACCACATATACACCGGCGGTGTCCGCCGCTTTCCGAGCGAAATACTCGGTGTCAGAGGAGTCGGAAATGAGCCCCAGCTCGTCCCGCAGCCATTGGACCACCGCCCCGCCTACGAAGATGCTGCCCTCCAGGGCGTAGGACACCTTGCCGTTCAGGCCGATGGCAATGGTGGTAAGCAGGCCGTTCTTGCTGACAAAGGGGGTCTCCCCCGTATTCATCAGTAGGAAGCAGCCAGTGCCGTAGGTGTTTTTGGCCTCCCCCGGCTCAAAGCAGGTCTGGCCGAAGAGGGCGGCCTGCTGGTCGCCGGCGATGCCCGCAATGGGCACCTCCACCCCCTGAATGTTCACATAGCCGTAAATCTCGCTGGAGGAGCGCACCTGGGGAAGCATGGACATGGGAATGCCCAGCTTTTTGCAGATGGTCTCGTCCCAGCGCAGACTGCGGATGTCGTACAGCATGGTGCGGCTGGCGTTGGTGCAGTCGGTGACGTGGACCTTTCCCCCGGTGAGCTTCCAGATCAGCCAGCTGTCCACCGTTCCGAAGAGCAGCTTCCCCTCCTCCGCCCGCTCCCGAGCCCCGGGGACGTTGTCCAGAATCCAGCGAACCTTGGTGGCGGAGAAATAGGCGTCGATGAGCAAGCCGGTGCGGTCCTTCACGTAGGCCGTGAAGTCCGGGTCGGCCTTCAGCTCCTCACACAGCCCGGCGGTGCGCCGGCACTGCCAGACAATGGCGTTGTACACCGGCTTGCCCGTGTCTTTGTCCCAGACAACGGCCGTCTCCCGCTGGTTGGTGATGCCAATGCCGGCCAGCTCCCCCGCGTCCGCTCCGCTCTGGGCCAGCGCCTCCATGAGCACCCCGTACTGGCTGGACCAGATCTCCATGGGGTCGTGCTCCACCCAGCCGGGCTGAGGATAAAACTGGGTAAATTCCTTCTGGGCCATGCCCGCCATATTCTGCTCCCGGTCGAAGAGGATGCAGCGGCTGCTGGTGGTCCCCTGGTCCAGAGCGGCGATATAGCGCTTTTCCATAACGGTCCCCTTTTCTTTCGTTTTTCATATTATAACGCCACTCTTAGGAAAAAACAAGGCTTCACCAAGCCGCCACGGTCCCGTCGCACCTGGGCTCGGTGCCGCCGATGAGCAGGCCGTTTTCCGTCCGCCAGATGATCTGTCCCCGGCCCATGTCGATCCGGTCGCCGATAACCTCCACCTCATGTCCCATGGCGGACAGAGCCCCGGCGATCTCAGGACCGGCCTCCCGTTCCAGCTGGATGTGTTTCCCCCCAATCCACTGCACCCGAGGAGCGTCCAGGGCCTCCTGGGGGTTCATGTGGTAGTCGATGGTGTTCACCAGCACCTCCACATGCCCCTGGGGCTGCATAAAGGCCCCCATCACCCCAAAGGGGCCCACCGCCTGGCCGTCCTTCATCAAAAAGCCGGGGATGATGGTGTGGTAGGACTTCTTCCCGCCTGCCAGACAGTTGTCGCTGCCCTCCTCCAGAGAGAAATTGGCCCCCCGGTTCTGGAGGGAGATGCCCGTCCCGGGGACCGCCACCCCCGCGCCGAAGGTGGTATAGTTGCTCTGAATCCAGGAGACCATATTGCCCTCCCCGTCGGCGGTGCACAGGTAGACGGTGCCGCCGCAGGAGGGGTCCCCCGCCTGGGGGGTCAGCGCCCGGTCAGAAATCAGCGCTCTCCGCTGGGCGGCGTACTCCTCCGACAGCATATCCTCCACCCGAGTCCTCATGTACCGGGGGTCGGCCACATAGGTCTTCGTGTCAGCGAAGGCCAGCTTGATGGCTTCCATAAGCTTGTGGTAGGTGTCGGCGCTCTCCCGGTCCGGAGACAGCTCCAGGCCATTGAGGATGTTCAGCGCCATCAGCACGGTAATCCCGTGGCCGTTGGGGGGAATTTCACAGACGGTGTACCCCCGGTAGCCGGCGGTGATGGGCTCCACCCACTCCGGGCGGTAATTGCGGAAGTCGTTTTCAACGAAGTATCCCCCCGTCTCCCGGCTGAAAGCCACAATTTTTTCCATCAGCGGCCCGCGGTAATAGCTCTCGCAGTTGGTGGCGGCCAGCTCCTCCAGGGTGGCGGCGTACTCCTCCCACCGGAACAGGTCGCCGGCGGCGTAGGGGGAGCCGTCCTCCTTCATGAAGGATTTCCACCAGTATTCGTGGGGGGCCGGGTTTTCCTCCATCGCCTTTTTGATCCGCCGGGAGTCCTTTGCCCACTGGCGCGCCACGTTGACGGGAACCGGCGCCCCTTGCCTGGCGTAGGCAACGGCCGGTGCGAAGAGCTCGGCCAGGGGCTTTGTCCCAAACCGCCGGTTCAGCTCCGCCCAGCCGGCGGGAGCCCCCGGAACCATGGCGGGGAACCAGCCCGCCTTGGGCATTTCTGTAAAGCCAAATCCCTTTACGATGTTTACGCTGAGCGCCGCTGGGGCCACTCCGCTGGCGTTCAGACCGTAGAGTCTCTTCTCCCGCTCCACCCACACCAGGGCGAAGGCGTCGGAGCCAAGTCCGTTGCCGGTGGGCTCAAAGAGGGGCATTCCAGCCGCCATAGCCACGGCGGCGTCCATGGCGTTGCCCCCCGATTTCAGCACCTCCAGCCCCACCTGGGCCCCCAGAGGCGCCGAGGTACAGGCCATGCCGTTTTTGGCATAGACCACATTTCTGCGGGAGGAGTATGTATACTTGCAAGGATCGAACCGAAGCATGTCCTCATCTCCTTATTGATGTATTTCCCCGCCAAAAGGCGGAGAAATACAGATTTTGTCCCCTGTATTATAAAACGGATCAATCAAAAAATCAACAGGAGCGCCCCTGAACCGTCATTCAGGGCGCTCCTGCTCCGGATTGTCCGGGATATATTCCATGATATCTTCCACGCCGCAGTTCAATATCCGGCAGAGATTGTCGATGGTGACTGTTTTGATGACCATGTTGTGCCGCAGGCGGTGGAGCTGGGCGTTATCAACGCCGTAATCTCTCATCAATTTATTTTGACTGATACCTTTTTTCTTTAATGTAGCAAAAAAACGGTCGTATTTTATCATCCACACCCCAACTTTCCCCTTGTATTTTATCGAGCAAAGTTTTAAAATAGTATGTGCGTATAAATACATATCGTTGGAGGGATTGTGATAACATGGACCTAAATTACTTCAAAGACAAGCTGTTCGATATTCTGAATGAGACCGACGAATTGGACATCGCCGACATCTGCGCGGACGATTTGAAGGACCGGCTCACCGTCTCCATCACCGGCGGGAGCGTATTTCAAATTGAGTGCCGCCAGGTCAATGGGTAGCGCGAAGGCCCCCGCCCGATGGGCGAGGGCCTTTGCTGTGTCACAGGATAATGCAGATCAGTCCGCCGGAGCCCTCGTTGATGATGCGCTGGAGGGTCTCCCGAAGCTTGGTGCGGGCGTCCTCGGGCATCCGGTTGATCTTGGCGTTCAGGTCCTCGTTCACCAGCTCGTGGAGGGACTTTCCGAAAATGTTGGCCTCCCAGATGCGGCTGGAGTCCCCCTCGTACTCCTGGAGGAGGTAGTTTATCATATCCTCGCTCTGCTTCTCGCCGCCCACAATGGGGGACACCTCCGTCTCGATATCGGCCCTTATCATGTGGATGGAAGGGGCGCTGGCTTTCAGCCGCACGCCGTACCGTCCCCCCTGTTTCATGATCTCAGGCTCTTCCAGCACCAAGGAGTCGATGGGAGGCACCACAATGCCGTAGCCCGTCTCCTCCACCTGCCGCAAAGCGTCGGCCACCTTGTCATAGGCCCTCTTTACCCCGGCCAGCTCGGTGAGCAAGGCCATCAGGTCGCCGTCGTCCCCGATCTCAAAGCCCGACTGCTGGGACAGAGTGTTGTAAAACAGCGCTCTGGGCAGCTCCAGCATGGCGGCGGAAACACCCGTGCCCAGGTCGATGTTGGACACCCGGGCGTCGCTGACCACCTCGCAGCTTCGAAAAGCGTCCACCGCCCGCTCAATGTCCCGGATGCGGCTGAGCTGGGCGGTGCCCTCCCGGATGGCGGCGTACAGCGCCGCTTTGATGGGGTGCTCCTGGGACAGGGCGTCCACCCAGGGTGGCAGGAACAGGTCCAGCTCCTTCATGGGGAACTCATAGAGGACGCTCTTCAAAATGGAGCTGATCTCCTCCTCCCCCAGCTCCAGGCAGTTGACCGCCACGCAGGTGACGTTGTGCCGCTGGGCAATGTCCGCCCGGATGGCCCGGGCCCGGTCGGAGTCCGGGCTGGCTGAGTTGAGCAGGACCACAAAGGGCTTACCCAGCTCCTTCAGCTCGGAGATAACCCGCTCCTCCGCCTCCACATAATCCTCCCGGGAAATGTCGGTAATGGTGCCGTCGGTAGTGACCACCACACCGATGGTGGAATGCTCCGAGATCACCTTTCGGGTACCGATCTCCGCCGCCTCCGCCATGGGAATTTCGTGGTCAAACCAGGGGGTGGTCACCATCCGCTCATTCTCCCCCTCCAGCTGACCCACCGCGCCGGGCACCATATATCCCACGCAGTCGATCATCCTCATCTGACAGGCCGCTCCCCCGTCCACCGTGACCGCCACCGCCTCCTCCGGGACGAACTTGGGCTCCGCCGTCATGATGGTCCGGCCGGAGCCGCTCTGGGGCAGCTCATCCCGGGCCCGCTCCTGCCGGTAGACATTTTCAATGTTGGGAATGACCAGCGCCTCCATGAAGCGCTTGATGAAGGTGGATTTTCCTGTCCGGACCGGCCCCACGACGCCGATGTAGATATCGCCCTCGGTACGGAGCGCAATATCCTCATAGATTTTGCGATCTTCCACTGCAATTCCTCCTTCGGCCTCATCGTCAGCCGGTATTTGTTCCTTACAGTGTATGAGACAGGCCGGGGATTATGATTATAATTTGGTTGAAACAAATATCCGCAAAACTGTTAAGTATTTGTTTCTCTACCCGATAAATATATGTAGGAATTGCTCAAGCAGGAGGTGAGAGCTTGGTTATCCAGACGAATATTTCCGCTCTGTTCAGCTACCGTGAGAGTTCAAAAACTGCCCGCGCAATGAAAAAGAATTTGGAAAAGCTCTCCTCCGGCTACCGAATCAACCGCTCTTCGGACGACGCCTCCGGCCTCGCCGTCTCGGAGCGGATGCGGGCCAATATCACTGAGCTGTACCGCTGCCACAGCAACGCCAAGGAGGGCGTGGCCCTGGCTAAAACCGCCGACGGCGCCCTGGCCGAGGTCAACGATATGCTCCGCCGGGCCCGGGAGCTGTGCATTCAGGCGGAAAACGGCACCTACTCCCAACAGGAGCTGGCCTCCATCAGCGATGAGATGAACCAGCTCTTCTCTGAGGTGGACCGCATCACCGAGGGCAGCTTCTTCAACGAGATTCAGCTGTTCCGGGGGGACGTGGGTCCGGACTTTCACTATGAATATGATGAGGTGTACGGTCCTCCAGGCGCGTCCGGAATAGAGGCCTGGGGTGATTTGGATTTTGTTAAAACAGAGGATTTCGACGAGGCCGAAGACGCGACAGCCGCTACAGTTACGTTAAAGCTGGATGATTCTATTGACTTTGACGACGTAAACAGCTTGGATGGCCGGTCAATTAAAATCGGACAGTATACTTACCGCTTTTCCAGCAATACGTCCAACTCGGGATATGTCGGAAACAACACTTATATGATCCCTCTGAATAATAAGACCACAGAGGCTGCGTTAGGATACCTTTATAACTACTCTACTTATGTGCAGTCTTATACGATAGATAAAAATAACCGTACTATGACTTTGACCGCGCCGTTGCGAACTTTGGAGGAGACGATTGAGGCGGATGGGAAAACCGTTACTTCCTCAGTTCCTTCAGGGAACGGCGCGTACGCAAATGGCATAAAGGTGGAAAATCTGGAAAAAACCTCAATCGGCCAGATTGATGGGAGCGGGGCGACCAATAATGTCCCGTCCTATTCCAGTACCATCACCGGCACATATAATTTGAGCCATGTTCACGAAACGCTTACTCAAGCCGATGTGGATAACCTGAAGGGGAATACGCTCCATATTACCGGCGGCAACCTGTCTTTCGCCCTTAAGGACATCAGCGGGTTAACAGCCGGAATGAAGCGTGCCGATTTGGGAAAAGCCCTGGCCGCAGGCATCACCAAAGGAAATTGCAAGGCAAGTTACGATGAGAGTACTTCTAAGCTGACCATACAAGTTGAGAATCAATCCACCGTCAGCCGCTCCACTGTGGAAATCTACGAGAGCACAACAGCCGCGAACAAGAACTTCGGCTCGGATATAAAAGGGACCGCCCTTGGCCTTAGCGTCAAGGTCACACAGCCGGCTTCTATGGAAAAAAACGAAATCTGTGAGATAACGATCCCGTCCAGCCCATCGGTCCCATTTTCCTTCTCCTTAGGCGGCTATCACTATATTTACGCTGACAAGACAGGCTTCTCCGGCTACGATACCGTTCCCTCGTATGGCACTTGGGTGAACACCGCGGGAATGACTCCGGACAGCATTAAGAACCATGTCATCAACACAATTACAAATTATGCGTCATCTTATGGTACCGTAACGAAAAACGGAGATACCCTGACGGTCAGCGCGAAAAACATCAACCACTCCATGAATCTGACCAGCAATATCCGAGGAACGGAAGTCACCGGCAAGCCCTACAACACAAGCGGTGGAACCAGCAATGTACTGGGCGCGTCTGGAACGGGTGTGGGTGTCGGATCAAACCACAATGCAAAACCTTTCGAGCAGGATGTCACCGTCTCGTTTTCTTTGGGCAGCAGCCTGGATGTTGACAAGTTAGCCGGCCGCGGGTTCAGTATTACAAACAACAATGTGACAAAAAAATGGGAGTTCACGAAGGGCAGCGGGCTCAGCGGCGAATACACCGACCTCAATATCGCGGGCTGTACGCTTGATACCTTGGCCCAGACGATTCAAAATCAGATGGGGGCCGGATATACGGTCGTTGTGGATGATTCCGGCGACCCGAAGCAGCTGAAGATCACCTTCTCCCGAGATACTGAGAACTCCTCTTACAACACTGTTGCAATTTCTGACGGCGCGGCAGGCCTTATATCAGGCGGTCCGCTCACCTTCTCAGGCGGCGCCAACACAGGCCACTCTCAAAAGAAAATCGACTTCTCTTCCGTCAATTCGGGCAATCTGAACGATTTGCTGGGCAAAGGGTTCCGTATCAACTGCGCCACCTGCTCAGGAGAGTACATCAATGTCTTTTTTTGCTGGAAAGATGACGGGAAGATGCCTCCGTCGTTTGATATCGTTGATCCGGCGACCAATGAGACCCGCACAATCCACAACATTTCCGTGGAGCTGTCAAAGGTAACCAACGGCAACCAGATCGTACAGAGCATCGTGGAACAGGTCCGGCCCTCACTCAAGCATTATACCGATGTGGCGGTCGGCAGTCCTCCCACCACGCTGATCGCTTTGGAAAAGCGGCTGGGCGATGTCAGGGAAAACAGCGACCCCAACGGAAAACTCTACCTTGGCAAGGTGCAGACCGGCCTGCAGACCAACTTCACCTACACTGTCAACGTCCGCAAGGTGGAGGATTACCCCGAGGACGGTTCTGTAGCCCTGAAAAACTCTGAAGTGGAGATTTATGTGGGCTCTGAGCCCGACCCGCAGATTATCCCCATCCACCTCCCCTATCTGGACCTGAAGACCTTGCGGCTCAGGCCGCCGGAGACGGTGGACCTGAACGCGGCGAACCAGGACGCCTCCGGCTGGCTGAACCGGGTGGATCAGGCCAATCTGGCCATTTCCAAGGCCAGGGGCGTCATCGGCGCGGACTACAACCGGCTGGAGTACACCCTTCAGTCCCTGTCCCACTCCAAGGAAAACCTGGTGGACGCGGAGAGCCGCATCCGGGACACCGACATGGCGGAAGGGATGATGGAGCGTATAAAGTACCAAATTCTGACCCAGTCTCAACAGAGCATGCTGTCCCAGGCGCTCGCTCAGCCACAGCAGGTACTCAGCCTCATTTCCTGACAAAAACAGGGCTCCCGGAAGGGAGCCCTGTTTTTCATCTGCAGCTGGGGATTAGGAGCATCCGGCCCGTGGGCAAGGCGTCCTCCTCCAGTTCATTGGCCTGAAGAATCTGCTCCACGGTGGTGCCGTGGGCCTTGGCGATGTCCCACAGCTCCTCCCCTGGGGCGGGCAGGCGCAGCACCACCGAGGGGCGCGCCCCCTCTCCCGCGCTCCGGGCCTCCCCCAGTTTGGCGGAGGTCACAGCCGGAACGGCGGCAGTCTCGGTGGTCAGACAGTGGAACTCCACCGTAAAGCGCACCTCCACCCCGCCGGCTGCGGGCGCGGCAAAGACCTCCCCGGGACAGACACACCGGCAGGAGCACCTCGCCCCCTCCGGGCAGTCCAGGCGACAGGATACGGGGATGGCCCGCCGGACGCACTGGACCAGCTCGTTTTCGTCCAGGTAAAGAACGGTCACCCAGCTCTCTATGGTGAGGACCACTTCCTTCCCCTCCCGGCTCTGGCGTACCTGTCCCAGGGTCAGCCGGGCGTCCACCACCGAGCGGACCATCTCCCCTGTCTCCAGCAGCTCTCGGACGGCCTGGGGCCGCACCGACTGCTCCACAAGCCGGCACAGCGGCTGGTTCTCCCGTTCCGCCTCCATCAGGTTGCTGGTACTGTAGAGGTCCTGGAGCAGCACCACCGGCCGGCGACAGCGGACCTGCGCCTGAGCCAGCAGCTCCAGCTCCATGTCCACTTCTCTTCCGTCCGCCGGGTCCTGCTCGCACCGGAAGGAGGCCACTTCCACATCCACCTGGCACTCCCCCTCCTCGGCGGCACCCGCCGCCTCAATGATCTGAGAGAAGGGCATGGACTCATGGCCGGCGGACAGTCCACCTCCCGGCTCCTGAAGAAGGAAATAGAGCTCTACCTCCCCCTTGAAAATAAGCTTGGAGCCGATGAGCTTGCTCTCTGTACACACCGGCTGGACCCGGGCCGCCAGGAGCACCGGCGCCTCCCCGGAACCGGACTGGAGCCGCACCTGGTCAGAGAATGTAAAGGGTTTTTCCTGTACGGCACACAGCAGGTAATCCTCTCCCTTGTACTGCTTCTGGCAGAGATTTTCCGTCCCGCAGTCGGTCACGCCGCTGCACACCGGCCGTTCCGACGGCTGACAGGCCGTGACATCTACCGCAAGGTCCACCCGCAGCAGCACCTTCCGGGGGTTGAGGACCCGGGCCTCGGCGCAGCGCAGCCGTGGGCTGGCCAGCACCGTTCCCCGCTCGGTCAGGCCGGGAGCCTCCGCCTGACAGGTGAAGGGCAGCCCCATCTCCATCCGCCGCAGGCCGCCGCCGCCCTCGGGCTGGTAGAGGATACAGGCCCGCACCATGCCGGTGACCTGGGCAGCGCCCTCCCTGGCCTGCTTGCCGCTCAGCATCGCCTGACCGCACACATCCACAATGCGCAGGATATCGGGGCAGGCATCGGGTACGATGCTCTCCAAGGTCTCCTCCTGGCACAGGGTAACCTCCGCCACCGTCTCATAGCTGATGATGGTATCACGTTCAAATTCCATGGTATCCTCTCCCTTGTCATACATAGAGTATCAACCCGTATCCCCGCCCTGCTGGCCGGAATACAAGTTCCTTTGAAACAATTCGGCTTTGTTGACACTATATGCCAGGGAGTTCGTATGTATGCAACTTTTCCAGCCCTATTTCACCTTAAATATCCTGCGCAGCAGCCCCCGCAGGCACCGGGGGGAACGTACCACCACGATACCCATGAAAACGCCTCCCCTCCCTGTTGGATTTGCCGTTGACGGCTGTTTTATCCTATGCAGGAAGAAGTCAGGTGTGACAGATTCCCATTGCAAAATTTGACAGACGCACTAAAGATAACAGGCAAGGGGGAATTTCAGCACGACCGAATCGATGGCCAATTCGTCAGCGGTGAGTCAGTTTGTCTCTTCGAAATCGGTATCCTCCCCAGGCTGGGGCAGGATCTCGATATGCTTGTTTCCATTTTCGTCCTCGTTCTCCCGGGTGGTGTAGGCGGCACCGGCGTCCGGGCTCACTGTGGTAAACCACTCCCGGTCAAAACCGCTGTTCAATATGAACTGCTCCACTGCGGCGGGGTCGGCCTGGCTCTTGTCCAGGGGCAGGGTGAACAGGGCGTGGGGCCCCTCAATTTCCTCCACAAAGGAGATGGTTCCGTCCTCCGCCATGGTGAAGGTTTCCTGGCTGGGCACTGTGCCCTGGTAGAAAGCCAGATACACCGTGTGGTCCGCGAACATTTCAACGTTCCGGGTGTCCAGCAGGTAGTAGAGCACCCCGTCCTGCTCCAGGAGGGAGACGCCGGCGTCCAGGGTCCAGTTATTCACCGACCAGGGGGTGAATCCAGCCACCAGAGGCGTGAAGGTGTAGTCTACAATGGAAAAATCATCCGTGTCCAGCGGCGTTCCGTCCAGGCTTTCCAGGATCATCACCGCGTAGGTGCGGGCCTGATCGGCCTGGTCAGTCCAGCCGGACAGATTCTCTCCCGAGACCAGTCCCGCCAGGGTGACGCAGAAGTTTTCCGTCTGCACCGACTGATTCAGCCGGACGGCATCCTCGCTCTCAAAAGCCTGGGCCAGCGCAGGGTATCCATACATGTCCGCTACCTGGGCAGGGCTGAGCCAGTGGGACGCAGCGTAGGCGGAAACGGTAAACAGGGCCACCGCCGCAGCAACGGCAGCCGCTTTGATCAAGCCTTTCTTTTTCATAGCAATACACTCCTTTTCAATTTCGGCGATTTGGGCGGTTTGACACACCAGCTCCTCCGTCCGTTCCTGGAAATCGGCGGAAAAGGGAATGGCGTCCACAGCCCTGCGGTAGTCGTTCCAATTCATTTGATCTCCTCCTTCAGCATTTCCCGCAGCCGTTCCCGGCCCCGGGCCAGCCGGGTGCCCACTGTGGCTGAGGGCAAACCCAGCAGTTTTCCAATTTCCCGGATGGAATACCCCTCGTAGTAATGCAGATGGATTACGGCGCCATACTTCTCCGGCAGCGCCTGCACCGCCTGAAGCAGGTCCGTCCCCGGCTCAGGGGCAGCCGTCTGGGCCGCCTCCTCCAGAGGGAGATTCCGCCTTTCCGCCTGACGGCGGATATCACTGGCGCGATGAAGGGTGGTTCGAATCAGCCACGCTTTCTCATGTCCGGCGTCCCGGAATGAGACGGGAGCAGCCAGCAGCCGCAGAAACACCTCCTGCACCGCGTCCTCCGCATCACTGACAGAGGACAGCCGGGTACAGGCCAGGCGCAGCAGCATATCGCTGTACTCCCGCACAAGGCGGCATACGGTCTCCTCGGTACCGGTTGGGACCATGTTCCTCAACTCCCTTCACCCTTAACACGGGACACAAGGGGTAAATTTTTCACTTCCTGTAAAAAAAATCGACCTGCCGCGGGTACCCTTCTCCCACGACAGGCCGGTTTTATGTGGTTATCCTCTGTCCGCGTCAAACACGGGCCGCCCCCCTTGGGGCTGGCTTCCGGGGTTGTTGTTGATGGTCGCCGCGGCGGCGGCCCTAAACCGGGAGCGGGACTGCTTGATCTCGTCAAAGGCCTCGGCCACCGCCTCCTCGGTGCGGCGCAGGGCGTCCTCGCAGTACTCGTTGGCCGACCGCTTCAGGGCCCGGCTGCGCTCCTCCGCCTGGCGGATCATATCGTTGGCCCGCTGCTTGGCCTGGAGGGCCAGGGCGTCGGCTGCCAGCATCTGCTTGGCCCGCTCCTCGGCGGAGCGGACGATAGAATCCGCCTTCCGCTTGGCGTCAGCCTCCATCTCCGCCCGGCGGGCCATCATCTTCCGGGCCTCGGTCAGCTCCATGGGGAACTGGCTGCGGATATCGTCAATCAGGTCCAGGGCCCGGTCCCGCTCAATGATACACTTATCGCTGGACAACGGGGCATTTTTTGCCTCGTCGATCATCTCAAAGAGCATGTCCAACAGTTCTTCCACACCGCTTGCCATTTGGTCAGCCTTCCTTTCCTTCCATCTCTCTCATGCGCCGGTTCACATCGTCCACAATCTCCCGGGGGACAAGGCCGGTCAGGTCCGCCCCGTACCGTGCCATCTCCTTGACGATGGTGGAACTGAGATAGGTATACTTTTCACTGGACGCCAGAAACATCGTCTCCAGCTTGGGGTTCAGGTGCCGGTTGATGACCGCCATCTGAACCTCCTGCTCGAAGTCGGACACCGCCCGCAGGCCCTTGACCACCACCTTGGCCCGCCGCCGCTTGGCGTAGGCGGCCAACAGCTCGTTGGAGGAGTCCACCTCCACATTGGGGAACCGGGCGGTAGATTTTCTCAGCAGCTCCACCCTCTCCTCCGGGGTAAACATCCCGGTCTTTTTGGAGTTTACCATAACGCACACAACAAGGCTGTCGAAACAGGCGGCCGCCCGCTTGATAATGTTCAAATGTCCCAGGGTCACCGGGTCAAAGCTACCCGGATAGATGGCTGTGCTCATCGGTTCACACTCCCGGCCCGGCGGCAGACGGTCAGCTTGATCTGTCCATACCGGTACTCCCGCCCCGTCTCATAGGGTGGCGTCATAGCGGGAGCAGACCAGTCCGTCCCACTTTCGCACACTATTATACCATGTTCCCGCAAAATGTCAAACCTTGTCAGCTGTTCAAGGGATTTTTCCAATAAACCGCTGTTATATGGCGGATCCAGAAAGATCACGTCAAACTTTTCCCGGCAGGCGCAGAGAAAAGACAGCGCCTCCTCCTGGGCCACCCGGGCGCGGTCTTCAAAGCGGCACAGCCTGATGTTCTCCTTCACCAGCGCGGTCGCTTCCCGGCGCATGTCCACAAAGGTGCAGTGCTCCGCCCCCCGGGACAGCGCCTCCAGCCCCAGCTGGCCGGTGCCGGCAAACAGGTCCAGCACCCGCCGTCCCTCCAGCTCAAACTGGATGATATTGAACAGCGACTCCTTCACCTTGTCGGTGGTAGGCCGGGTGTCCAACCCCTGAGGTTCCTTCAATTTTCTGCCCCGGGCCTCGCCTGAAATAATGCGCATACAAACCGCTCCTTATTTTTCTGATTGAAAATAATCATACACCGCCTGGGCGGTATTTTTCGGGACAGCCTCCTG
>OFFY01001023.1_pt1 | contig 25632 bp, 28 predicted proteins | sample 1521481 | NCBI WGS metagenome assembly OFFY01 (sample SAMEA3504117, study PRJEB24116) | mouse gut metagenome | biome: mouse gut; feature: mouse-associated habitat; material: faeces | place: Denmark | collected 2011
CCACAGACCCGGAGTGTGGAATGTTCCACAAAGGGGAGCACAAGCGGTGCTTCGCTTATGAGGCCCATACCGCCTGTGACAAGAACGGTTACGTATTGGAAGCAGTGGTCACCCCCGGAAATGTCCATGACAGCGTGGCGTTTGACGATGTTTACGACAAATTGATTCAATCGTTTCCAGAGGTTGAGACAGTGGTGGCGGACGCTGCCTACAAGACCCCGCATATCTGTAAAAAGGTATTCCGGGATGGCCGGGTATTGTCTACAGCCTACAAGCGGCCCATGACGATGAAAGGCGGACATCCCTGGTGGTCTTACGTCTATGATGAATATTATGACTGCGTGATCTGCCCGGAATACCACATCCTGTCCTACCGCACCACCAACCGGGATGGATACCGTGAATACCGCAGCGACCCGGAAATCTGTGCCCAATGTCCCTCCCGCCATTTATGCACCCGCTCGAAAAACTGCGTGAAGACTGTCCAGCGCCATATCTGGAAAGACTACGAGGAACTGGCCGATGACGCCAGATACACCCCGGAATACAAGGACCTTTACGCCAAACGCAAAGAAACCATTGAACGGGTCTTTGCGGATGCGAAAGAAAAGCATGCCATGCGGTATACTCACTACCGTGGTCTGGCCCAGGTTTCCAACTGGGTGAGGCTTAAATTTGCTGCCATGAACCTCAAAAAGCTGGCAAGGTGGAAAACTACAAAACGCTTTGCTCCCGCCTCCTCTGCCGCTTCGTACATTTTATCCCTCATTAACTTTGCGGCCTGTCTGGTTATGAAGCCAGACAGGCCATTTTTCGACAAGCTGAGGCAAGGTGAATCATCTGTACAGATGATTCACCTTGCCCAATATGCAGAGAGAAAGATGAGGAGACAAAAATCAGGGTAGGGCGGTAACCTTGCAATCAAGAAGGACCGTGATGCCCAAGTGTGGTTACGGGAGAGTATACCAACAACAGCATGCATCTTGTTGGCACCGTTGATAGGCATGTGTTTAGTGCAAGGAACATCCCACAGCCCCGCCGCTGCGCAATCAATTGGGTCGTGCGGTTTCTTTGCAAGAGTTTACCTGAGAAACTATTAGCAATATAGACAAAAAATTTTTCAGAAAATTATTAAAAATTTTTTTAAGAATTTCTTGAAAACCGAAAGCAATCAATGTATAATATCATTATAAAGTTTAGTGTTGTAAGTACGTTACACCACATTGTTAAGGAGTGGGCATGTGAAATCGATTAATTCAGAGAACGATTTACTGAAATCAATCATGAAGCTGATTGCACAACAGTTTGGCGATAAATGTGAGATTGTGCTGCATGACTGGTCGGAGGGATACGACAAATCAATCGTGGCCATAGAGAACGGGCACGTATCTGGGCGAAAGGTTGGAGATCCAGGGAGCAATCTTGGACTTGAGGTGATGCGAGGTAGTTCCGATGGAACAAGCCAGTATAATTACGTGACTAGGACTAAGGATGGAAAGACTCTGCGATCTTCGTCTCTGTATTTGACAAACGATGAGGGCGAAAAAATTGGCGCTCTGTGCATTAACTTTGATATCTCGGACATTTTGACCGCACAGAAGACATTGGGCGATTTGTCGATGATCGAACAAGAGCAGGAAGAAAAATTTGTTAATGATGTATCTGAACTTTTAGAATATTTGCTTCAGGAAAGCGTTCGTTTGATTGGGAAGGCTCCAGATGATATGAGCAAGGAAGATAAAATGCGTGCATTGCGTTTTTTGGATGAAAAGGGGGCGCTATTAATTACCAAGTCTGGAACACGAATTTGCAAGTTTTTGGGAATTTCAAAGTTCACTCTTTATAATTATCTGGATGAGTTGCGCGGCGTGGGTAATGGGAACGGATAGGAGAAGAAAATGTCAAAATTAGGTGAGTTGAAAGAGATACTGAAGAAATTAATTGCCATTCCGTCTGTGACAGGAAATGAACATGATATCGCCATTTATATAGCAGATTATCTAAGACAGTGCGGGGTAGATTCCGTTGAACTTCAGCCTGTTGAAGGAAAACGGTTAAATGTAGTTGCGCATCTCAAAGGAGAAAAGGATGGACCGGTTGTCCTTCTCACGGGGCATATGGATACTGTGGCACCAGGAGAAGGATGGAGAACAGACCCTTTTAAAGCAACTGAACGCGGTGGAAGGATTTACGGACGCGGTGTGGCGGATATGAAAGGAGGAATTGCCGCTATTTTAGTCGCGATTCGCAACGTAGCAGCGCAGCGAGAGCAAATGCGCGGAGAGGCAATTATTGCTTTTGTCTGTGATGAGGAAGCGTATTCCAAAGGAGTGGATGCTTTAATTCGTTCGGGAATCAGGGCCGATTACGGAATTGCCGCCGAGCCGGAATGGGATGCCGTAATTGGTGCGGTTGGTAAGATGCTAATTAAAGTTCGCGTCTACGGGATAGCCGCTCACGGCAGCCAGCCGGAGAAGGGCATCAACGCGGTGGAGGAAGGCGCGAAGTTTCTTGCGGCGCTTGATCGGCTGCCGCTTGGTCAGCACCCGAAGCTTGGTTGCCAACAATATGTGACGCTGAAGATGGAAGGTGGATTCAAGGAATACGGCGTAGTGGTGCCGGAGTATTGCGAGATATTGCTCAACAAGCATACGGTACCGTCCGAGACCTGGGAAACAGTATTGCGGGATATGCGGGAATTGGTAGAATGGCTCGGTTTACGGGCGCGCTTTGAATTCGAGCTGCAGCAGCCCTACTATGATGCGTTTGATCTTGCGCCGGACTTGAAGCCCTTTGAACGGGTAAAGAACATTTTTGAAGAAGTGACGGGGCGGAAGATGAAAAGCGCATATTGTTCCGGCGTTTCAGATAATAACCGATGGGTTATTGATGCGGGAATTCCCGTCATTTGCCTTGGCCCGCATGGTGAAGGCTATCACCAGAAGGACGAGTGGGTGGAGCTTAAAACCGTAGAGCAGATGAGCGAAATATACCAACGCCTGTTGATGGAGACATAAAAGAATATTTTTCGATTGAGACAAAAAATATTCTTTATAATAGAAAATATTTTTATAAAAGAGGAAGGACTTATGGAGGCAATTCGAATTAGCACAGAAAGAGCACCCGCGCCGGGCGGCTGGTATTCCCAGGCGTATAAAATAGGCAATCTTATTTATACAGCCGGTGTTACAGCGAACGATCCCGAAACGCAAAAAATGGTTGCGCCGGGGGATATTATCGGGCAGACCGAGCAGATTATGAAGAATATGCAAGCTATCCTGGAGGAGGCAGGGTCGGATCTTGCCCACATCATTAAAACGATGGTGTTTGTCAAGGACATTGAGGACTTTGCAAAATTCAATGAAGCCTACAAAAAATTCTTCCCAAATAATCCGCCGGCAAGAAGCACTATGCAAGTCGGTAATTTTTTAGGAGATATGGTGATCGAGATCGAAGCGATTGCCACCGAAAAATAAAAGAGGGAGCTAATTTACAATGAATGAGTTGTTTTCCGAAATTCAGCCAAAGCTGGACGAGAACAGGAACTGGGATTATTCAAATTACATGACGGAGCATTTCCCTCGCCGTATTTCCGGTATGGGAGATGATCGCAGAGCGTCGGAATGGATTGTTGAGAAGTTCCGCTCTTTTGGACTCGAGGCGGAAATTGTTGAATATACAGCATATAATTCTAACCCCGTCGGCTCTTTTGTAAAGGTGCTTGAGCCGGAAACAGTGACCCTGGAGAGCAGGCCGTGCTGCCATATTTCCTCTACGCCGCTGGAGGGAGTTGAGCTGGAGCTTCTGTATCTCGGCGCCGGCGACTACCGCGATTATGAGGGGAAGGATGTGCGCGGCAAGGCGGTCCTGGTGGAGGTCTCCTATAGCCCGGCTACGCCAGAGAAGGCAAGGATCGCCTATGAGCATGGCGCCGCGGCGATGGTGTGCGCGAACTGGGGCGAGGACGGAAAGACGGAGCAGGACTATATCTGCGGACGCGGTCTGAAGTCTGTCTGGGGCAATCCAACGCCTGAAACATGGAAGGATATTCCCCAGATTATAGGCGTCAGCCTGACCCACAGTGGAGGAATCTATCTTAGAACGCTGTGCGAGAAAAACGAACACGTCAAGGTCAATATCAGTTCTCAGGCGACGCGCAGCTGGGATGTGCTTCCTTTCCCTGTCGGGTTTCTGCGCGGCAGTGAGGAGCCGGAAAAATATCTGCTTGTCAATGGCCATATCGATGCGTGGGAGCCTGGCGTGACTTGTAACGCGACCGGAGACGGTACAATTATCACCCTTGCGGAGCAGTTGGCCAAACTTAAGGGTAAAATCAAGCGCAGCATCTATTTCGTTTGTTGGAATGGACATGAGATTGCGGAGAGCGCCGGTTCGACCTGGTGGGTCGACAAGCACTGGGACGATCTGCAGAAAAACTGTATCGGTGGCATTAATATTGACTCTACCGGCATGCTTTACGCGGTGCAGTACGAATGCACGGCATCGCGCGAGGTGATGGACTTCACCAAGGCAAAAATCAAAGAAGTGCTGGGCGAGGATACAAATGTTCTGCCTCTGAATAAATTTGGTGATCAGTCCTTCTTTGGCATCGGCATCACCTCTATCGTTGGACGCATGGGAATGTCGGACGAGTACATCGAGAAAACGCACGGAGCGAATTTGGGCTGGTGGAACCATACCATAAAGGACGGTATGGACAAAGTTGACAGAAAGAACCTGAAAAAGGATCTGGATGTTGCCGCAGCGATTATCTGCGATTATGTAAATGTCCCTGTGCTGCCTTGTGACTTCACGCGAACCTGCGCAGATGCCAAAAAGAGCCTTCGGGATATTATGGCAAAAGCAGACCCCTACATTGAGATGGAAAGCATTTATGAAGGATTTTCCGCCCTGGAGCAAAAAATTGCCCGAATCAATGATTTCCGGGCCGAACTGGCGGATTGCTCAATGACAGATAATCGAGTGAAGCTGCTCAATACCTTATTGCTTAAGCTGAGCCGCTGCCTGACATGGGTTCTCTATACCTACACCGATCGCTTTGAACAGAATTCCTACGCATATACGCCGGCGGCACGCGCTATTCCCATGCTTGCAGCAGCGGTAGATCTCGCTGCGATGGCCCCTGATTCTCTGGAGTATCATTTGAATCTGACTGAAGCAATGCGTAATCGCAATCGTGTTGCGCAAGCGGTAAATGATGCCAACGAGTTTGCGGAGCTCTACTTGTCCCTGATTGACAGTGCCAACTAATTTAACTGATTAAAAAGGAGAGAAAAACTATGAAAAAGCATCGAGTAAACCGTATTATGACATTTATTCTGGTACTCGCACTTTCTGTAAGCACCCTCCTGACCGGTTGTGGCAAGAATAATGACAAAATTGTTTTGGGGTGGATTGGACCATTGACAGGCGAGATGACAATCTGGGGAACAGCAGAAATGCAAGCTCTAACGATGGCGGTCGAAGACACTAATGCTGCTGGAGGCTTGTTGGGAAAAGAGGTTGAACTGAAGACCTATGACAATCGCGGCGATGCAGTTGAAACCACAAATGCGGCGAAGAAAGCAATCCAGCAAGATGGATGTATCGCGCTGTTTGGTTGTAATACATCGGCGTGCGCGATTGCGCTTTCAGAGGTCTGCGCGCAGTTTAATATCCCTCAGATTGCAACAACGGCAACAAACAGCAAGCTGACGCAGGATGATGACGGCACAGTACACCCCTATACCTTCCGCGTTTGCCTCTCCGATCCCCAAATGGGCGATGTCATGGCGCAGTATGCCTACAAGGAGATGGGGGTTCGTTCTGTTGCGATTATCTATGAGATCGGCAGTGATTATTCCCTGGGCGTTACGCAGAACTTCACGGATTCCTTTGTGAAATGCGGAGGCAATGTCGTCATTACCGAAGCGTACAACAGCGGGGATGTGGATTTCCGCGCCCAGCTGACAAAGATTGCGAATACGGATTTTGACGCGCTGTTTATTCCCGCAAACTACAAAGAGGTTGGCCTGGTTGCAAATCAGGCAAGAAACATGGGCATTACGCAGCAGCTGATCGGGCCTGACGCATGGCAGGTGGACGACTTATTTGCCCTTGCGGCGGACGCTATGGAAGGCGGGTATTTTGTCAGCGGCACAGATATTACCTCCGATTCCTTAAAAGCATTCAGCGAAAAATTTCATGAGAAATTTGATTATTATCCAAGCGAAATTGGCACAAACGCCTTCTTCGAGACCGATGCATTTCTTATGATGAAAAATGCGATTGAGACTGCGGGTGAAGCAAATTCGGAGAAGATCAGAGATGCACTGGAGAACACAAAGGAACTGCAATGCCTGACAAGTAAGATTACCGTGATGCCGCAGAATCACAATCCCTTGCGTTCAGCTACGATTTTTACGATTAAAGACGCCGCTTTTGTACGTGTTACGGATTTTGAAATTACAGAGTAATTGACCTTACGTGGGGAGATGCTGGGAGACAGCTTTGCTGTCTCCCGGCTGCGGAGGATGACCATGTTTTTACAACAGCTTTTTAATGGACTTTCGGTAGGTAGCATATACGCGTTGATGGCTGTCGGTTATTCCTTAATCTACAGCCTTCTGAACTTTACTAATTTTGCACACAGCTTGACTGTTACATTAGGCGCATTTGTTGCATTCTTCGTTACAAGCACGGCGCTTCAAAACTTGACGGTGGGCATCCTTGCAGCGGTTGCGGTTGCGGGAGCAGCCGCGATGCTGATTCAAAAGACTGCCTATAGCCCACTTTTGAAGAAAAATGTTCGAAGGATTTATTTGACAATAGCGGGACTTGGCACAGTTACAATCGGTGAAAACCTGATGATTATCGGATTTACGGGCCGTTTTCGCGCGTATCCCGTCAATTTCTCCAGTGATATGATCTCTATTTTCGGAGCGTCCGTCGGAGAGGTGGATTTGATCATATTTTTGCTAAGCGTTGTAGCGTTGGTTGCTGTGGAAATTCTGATTCAAAAAACCAGATTTGGCCTTGCAATCAGAGGGGCATCTTATGATTTGAATACAACGGCAATTATGGGAGTCAATATTCAGCGTCTCATCCTGACAGTATTTCTTGTAGCCGGCTCTTTAGCAGGACTTGCAGGGGCGCTCCTTGGTGCCAAGTACACGGCATACCCCACGCTTGGAGCAAGCATGACAAATAAGGCGTTTGTCAGCGCTGTGGTCGGTGGGCTTGGGAGCATACCGGGCGCTGTGGTCGGCGCAATGATTCTGGGTATCGGTGAGACGATGATAGCGGGCTATATTTCTTCGTCATTGCGTGATTTGTTTGCATATATGATGCTGGTTATCATTTTAATTGTTCGCCCGGTGGGAATTATGGGGCGGTCCTCTGAGGATAAGGCGTAATTAGGAGAGAAAGCATGGATTATTGGATTGGTGTCACTACGCTGACCTGTATTTATTTGATAGCAATACTTGGCGTCAGCGTCCTCTATGGCTTTACAGGGCTGTTTACCATGGGTCATGCCGGATTTATGTCTCTTGGAGCCTATACCTCCGCAATTATCACGATTTATTTTGGCGTACCCAATTTTGTCGGTATCGTGGCGGGAGTATTGGTCGCTGCGCTGATCGGCGTACTGATAGGCATCCCAACGTTGCGGATGAGCGGCGATTATTTTGTAATTGTCACGCTGGGCATCGGAGAGGCAATTCGCATTATTATTCAGAATTTAACCGGTATCACAGGCGGAGCGCGCGGGCTGCAAGGAATCCCTTCCGGTAGCCAGGCTTGGATGGTTGCGGTCGTATTGGTAACAGTTGTTGTGTTCCTTGCTAATTTCAAGCGTTCTAAGCTTGGAAGAAATTGCATTGCAATTCGCGAGGAACCACTGGCCGCAGCCGCATGCGGTATTGACGTTTTCCGTCATAAACTGCTGGCAATGGCGATTAGTTGTGCGCTGTGTGGGCTGAGCGGCGCGTTGCTCGCACATTACATGCATTATCTTGTCCCGACGATGTTCAACATGGCCAAGTCAAACGAACTGATTATGACAGCAATCCTTGGCGGACGCGGCAGCATCACGGGAACGCTGATCGCGGGCGCGGTATTGATTCCGCTGCCCGAGTTCCTCCGGTTTGGTTCGGCGCAGGAATGGAGAATGGTTCTTTATGGACTGCTGGTAGTTATTACAATTATTTTCCGTCCTACGGGCCTTGTTGGTGGCAAGGAAATAACACCGAAGGCCATTCGACAGTTCGGAATGCAAATGCGGCAGCGGTTACATCGAATGAATGGAGTGGTCCGGAAGGGGGATGGAGAGCATGAATAACCTCCCGTTTTTTTCCATTAAAGGACTTCATAAAAACTTTGGTGGAGTTATCGCAACAAATAATGTATCGATTGATATAAACAAAAACGAGATATTTGGAATTATCGGGCCGAACGGAGCGGGAAAGACTACGCTTTTTAATATGATTACCGGCGTGTATCACCCATCAGAGGGACATATCTTTCTGGAGAGTACCCAGCTTGACGGAATGCCCGTGCATAAAATCGCTCAGGCAGGCGTGGCGCGTACATTTCAGAATATCCGTTTGTTTTCGGATTTGACCTGCTATGAGAATGTAAAGACCTCATGTCAGAAAAACGTCCACTATGGCTTTTTAGACGGTATTCTAAGAACCTCTCGCTGTCGAAGCGAAGAGGCAAGGCTTGATAACGAGTGCGAAGAATACCTCAGGGAAGTAGGCCTATGGGAACAGGCGAATGTGCTGGCCCGAAATTTACCATATGGAATGCAGCGCCGTCTTGAGATTGCCCGCGCAATGGTTACCTTTCCCAAGTTGCTGCTGCTCGACGAACCGGCTGCAGGCATGAACGAGGAAGAGTCCCGCCAGCTGACAGAAATTATCAAGGAGCTGCGCGATAAGCACGATGTAACGATTATTATCATCGATCACCACATGGATGTTATTATGGATGTGTGCGACAAAATTACTGTTATCAATTTTGGCACGCAGATTGCAACCGGAGCGCCAGAGAGCATTCAAAGCAATCCGGATGTAATAGCAGCCTATCTGGGGGAGAATGAAACATGATTGAGATCAAAAATCTGCACTACTCTTACGGAAAGATTACGGCGCTGCGCGGGATCAATTTAGCAGCGAACTCCGGGGAAATTACCGCAATCATCGGGGCGAACGGCGCGGGAAAATCCACCCTGATGAAGTGCATTGCAGGTCTGCTCAAGCCAAATATCGGTGAGATCCTCTGCGATGGGGAAAGACTGCCGGCGGAGCCGCACAATGTGGTTAAGCGCAATATTGTTCTGGTTCCAGAGGGAAGATGGATTTTTCCAAACTTAACAGTTGAAGAAAACCTGAAAATGGGTGCGTATACCGTCAAGGATAATACGGAGAACATGGAAAAGGCATATGCCATGTTCAACCGTTTGGGAGAGCGCAAGCGGCAGCTGGCCGGAACGCTTTCCGGCGGGGAGCAGCAAATGCTGGCGATTGCGCGTGCACTGATGTCGAATCCGAAAACAATTCTTTTTGATGAGCCGTCCCTGGGACTTGCGCCGCTGATTGTTAATGATGTAATCGATATGATTCAGCGTGTCAACAGGTCCGGAATTTCGGTTATAGTCGTCGAGCAGAATGCAAAAAAAATACTGACAATCGCAAACCGCGCTTATGTGATGGAGCAAGGAAGGATTGTAAAGAGCGGCAGCGGGCAGGAGTTGGCGAGCGATAGCTCGATTGTGGAAGCATACCTTGGCGGCAGACGCGGAAAGTAGGGAGAATATTATGACAGAAAAGACTTGGAAAGCTACGCTTGATTATTTTGGGCTGGAGGGGCAAGTGGCCATCGTGACCGGCGCCGGTAACGGCATCGGAGAGGCGACAGCAACTATGCTCGCAAACCTTGGTGCGAAGGTCGCTGTTTGCGACATTGAAATTGCCCGCGCCGAACGAGTAGCACAGAATATTACGAATTGCGGAGGGACCGCAATCGCGGTCGCCTGCGATGTCGGTAGTCAGGAGCAGATAGAGCGAGCCGTCGAGGAGGTCGCCGCACAGCTTGGTTCCATAGATATTCTGGTAAATAACGCGGCAGGCTTTGGCGGGGGAAAGACATTGGATCAGGTAGATCTAAAGGAGTGGGACCGGCTGATTCATTTGAATCTGACCAGCGCCTATATGTTCTCCGTGGCGGTTCTCCCTTATATGAAAGAGAAAAAGCACGGAAAAATCTGTAACGTCAGTTCGGGCTCCGGTATTATCGGTGATAATACGGACGTTCACTATGCCTCAGCAAAGGCGGGCCTGATCGGAATGACAAAGGAGATGGCAACAGAGTTGATGCCATTTCAGATCAATGTCAACGCGCTTGGCACGGGCTTGACGGATACGAGAATGTCTCGCAGGAGCTATTGGGAGCAAAAGAAGAACAGTATTTCATGGCATCGTGTGGGTGAGCCGAAGGATCAGGCAGCTGCAATTACATATTTGGTTTCGGAGGCAGCTGAGTATTTGACGGGACAGGTTATTTGCCCTAACGGCGGGGCATGGATGCATGGGTAAAAATGATGAAAGATTATTTGAAAATTGCGGGGAAAGCGGCAATTGTATCTGGCTCTGCACAGGGAATTGGAAAAGGAATCGCAAAAGGACTTGCATCTTACGGTGCAAAAGTCATAATCTGTGATATCAATGATGAGCTTGGATTGCAGACTGTAGAGGAAATCCGCGAGGATGGTGGGTGCGCAGAATTCTGTTCTTTTGATGCGCTTTCATCGGAGAGCATAAAACGACTTGTGGATAAGACAAAGCAGAAGTTTGGCAGTGTGGATATTGTAGTTAACAGCGTAGGTGGAGGCGAGCAGCCTCGTGGCTTTGAGACATTGTCAGATGATGATTGGGATCGGATTATTCGCCTGAATCTTTATAGCATGTTCTATATGTGTAGAGCAGCATTTCCATATATGAAAGAACAGCTGTCAGGGAAGATCGTTAATATTAGCTCTGGATTTGCCCTTGCAGGTGGCGATTACTGCGCGCACTACGCTACGGCCAAAGCTGGCGCGATTGGATTTACAACATCGCTTGCAAAGGAAATGGCGCCATATAATGTAAACGTTAATGTCATTCCTGTCCCGACGACAGATACACCGCTGCTACGGGAAACACTTAGTCAGGAAATGATTCAGCGAGAGATTGATGTGACTCCAATGAAACGCATTGCGACAACGGAGGATATTGCTGATACGGTGCTTTTTTTGGTGTCCGATGCGGCTCGCTATATTACCGGACAGATCATTGCTCCGAATGGAGGAAGGAGAATGCTGGTGTGACAGCATTAGAAAGGTTATATAACGCGGCAGTGGTGCCCGTCGTCGTGCTTGACGACGCGGCGAATGCGGTACCTACGGCAAAGGCGCTGCTTGCGGGCGGCGTGGACGTGATGGAGATCACATTCCGCACGGCGGCAGCCGCCGACTCCATCACGGCAGTCGCCAAGGAATGCCCCGACATGCTCGTGGGCGCGGGCACGGTCATCACGCTCGAACAGTGCAAGAAGGCCGTCGCCTGCGGCGCAAAGTTCATTGTCTCCCCGGGCTACAGCGAGGAGGTCGTGAGCTGGTGCGTGGAGAACAACGTCGCCATCACCCCGGGCTGCGTCACGCCGACCGAGATCATGGCCGCGATGTCCCACGGCCTGAAGGTCGTGAAGTTCTTCCCGGCGAACGTCTACGGCGGCCTGAGCGCAATGAAGGCGCTCTCCGGTCCCTTCGGCGGCATCAAGTTCATCCCCACCGGCGGCGTGAACGACAAGAACCTTGCCGAGTACATCTCAGCTCCGTTCATCCATGCCGTCGGCGGCAGCTGGCTGTGCGCCAAGGCGGACATCGTCGCGCACAACTTCGACAAGATCACGAGCCTCTGCAAGGAGGCGCGCAAGATCGCACTCGGCTTTGAGATCGCGCATGTCGGCGTGAATACCGCCGATGCGGACGAGTCCCTCGCTGTGTGTCAGGAGCTTGATGCAGCCTTCGGCTTCGGTGTGAAGGAGGGCAACAGCTCCAACTTCGCCGGTAGCGGCGTAGAGGTCATGAAGAGCCCCTATCTCGGCAAGAACGGCCACATTGCGGTCAAGACCAACTCCATTCCCCGCGCGGCGGCGGAGCTTGCCAAGAACGGCTTCACGCTTGACGAGTCCACCGCCAAGTACAAGGGCGAGAAGATGGTCGCGGTCTATCTCAAGCAGGAATTCGGCGGCTTTGCCGTCCACCTGCTGCAGAAGTAAGGGAGGAACGAACGATGAAATTTCTGACTTTCGGTGAGATCATGCTGCGCCTGAAGGCGCCCGGACAGGAGTGCTTCTTCCAGTCCCCGATGCTCGAAGCGACCTTCGGCGGCGGCGAGGCGAACGTTGCCGTCTCCCTTGCCAACTACGGTGAGGACGCGGCGTTCCTGACCGTTCTGCCCGACAATGCCATTGCGGACGCCTGCAAGGCGGAGCTGCGCCGCTTCGATGTGGATACCAAGCGCATCGTCACCGGCGAGGGCCGTATGGGTATTTACTATCTTGAGGGCGGCGCGAACCAGCGCCCGAGCAAGGTCGTCTACGACCGTGCCTATTCCGCCATCGCGCTGGCCAAGCCCGGCGATATCGACTGGGACAAGGCGTTCGACGGCGTGGAGTGGTTCCACATCACGGGCATCACGCCCGCCATCAGCGAGAGCGCGATGGAGCTTTCCGTCGAGTCCGTCAAGGAGGCGAAGAAACGCGGCATCACCGCTTCCTGCGACCTCAACTACCGCAAGAACCTCTGGAAGTACGGCAAGAAGGCCAGCGAGGTCATGCGCGAGATCGCAAAGTATGTGGATGTCGCCATTGCCAACGAGGAAGACGTGCAGAAGTCTCTCGAGATCACCGTGGATGATGTGAACGTCGAGTCCGGCGAGCTGGACCGCGCGAAGTACAAAGCGCTCGGCGACAAGGTGCTCGCGGCGTATCCGCACATGAAGATGATCGCCATCACGCTGCGCGAGAGCCACAGCGCGGACTGGAACGGCTGGGCGGCCTGCCTGAACGACGGCAAGGACTTCTGTGTTTCCAGAAAGTACGAGATCCGCGATATCGTGGACCGCGTCGGCGGCGGTGACAGCTTTGCCGGCGGTCTGCTCTACGGCCTCAACCACTATGAGGACAAGCAGTCCGCGCTGGAGTTCGCCGTGGCGGCGAGCTGCCTGAAGCATTCGATCATCGGTGACTTCAACCGTGTCGGTGTTTCCGACGTCACCAAGCTCATGGGCGGCGACGGCACCGGCAGAGTGCAGAGATAAAGAACTTGCGGCGAAGATGTGATTGCGCAAACAGAAGTTATCCACTGCCCGATTTGCGGAGGAAAGACGAGGACGAAGATCCGCAGCAAATGCGTGGTCGTACTCTTTGGTTACAGCGGTGCGTTTTTGGAACGAAAATGAGGATGTTGTGACTTCAATTTCCTACTTCATTTTTCGTAAAAACCGTGGTATACTGCTTATGAGGTGAGAGCTGTGCAGTTTCGACCGTTTGTTTATGATGCAATGAATCAGCAGGTGCCAGTGGCTATTGAGCTGATGACACCGCAGGATGCCGCGACAACAACAAAGGAACCGCGGTGGCAGACGGATTGGACCAGCGAGTATATCTCAAAAGGCAAATTTGATATCTATGGATTAAAAACGCAGATTGGCGAATTGGTGGCTTTGGGAGCTTATGAGATCAGCGAAGATGTAGTTACCGTCCATATTGTCTATATGGAGAGTCAGGCACAAAGCAATCCGACGCTTTGCGAGCGTCCGAAATACCACGGCATCGGACGGGCTTTGATCGCCTATGGCATCAAGCTATCTGTGGATGCCGGTTTCAACGGCGATGTGACCTTGGATGCGAAGACACCGGAGTTGGCAAGACATTATGAACGAGATTTCGGGGCATTGCTGATCCCTGGACGTGAAAGAGGCGTGGCACCGCGGTATTTGATTTGTGATGAGGCTGCCAGAGACATTTTTGTATCTTATTTGGAGGAGGGCTGACAATGGAAGACGCGAAGTGGTATTTTACGCATGAAACAGAAGAAGACAGGCTATGGTATCGCATCTTTTTTGCGATGTGTCGAAAGTTCGGTGTGTCGTGGTCGAAAGCCAGCGAGGAGCAGAAGGCTTTCATTGAGGAGATTACCCGAATCAATTATGAGAGAGAAACGGTAAAACGAAATATGACGACGAAGCCTGTCCGCGGCTTCTTTGATGCAGAAGTTTCCGCTTGACCCACACCGTGACCCACACGGGGAAATGAGCGGATGGAAACAATGGAACAAACAGGCTGTGACCTCATCCTTTTTGGACAGAAAACCGCCGAAAAGCCTTGCGCAGCAAGGGCTGGAAGGCTCTACGGCAGTTGGTAAGGATGAGGTCCCGGAGACATACAGTTAATGCTACTAATCAATCTTGCCGACAAAGCGAGAACATCCCAAAGTTTGTGTAAACCTCCTGTGTGGTGTAGAATAGAAGCGCCACACAGGAGGAAATACATATGGCTAGAAAGAACCGTACGCCGGAAGAAAGTGCTCGTCGAGAAAAAATCCGTGAGCTGCTGCAGATGGCAAACATCGACAGTATGGATGACATCCAGAACCTGTTCAAAGAGACCATTGCCGAGTTCATGGAAAAAGGGCTGGAGGCGGAGCTGGATGAGGAGCTGGGCTACAGCAAATACGACTACAAGAACAAGGACACAGATAACAGCCGCAACGGGCACAGCAGCAAGAGACTGCGTACCAGTTTCGGCGAGGTGGACGTGTCGGTTCCCCGAGACCGCAAGGGTGAATTTGAACCTCAGGTACTGAAGAAGAACCAAACCAGCATTAGCCAAGACATTGAAGAGAAAATCCTGTCCATGTACGCCAAGGGGATGACGACAGGGGACATTGAAACACACATTCAAGAGATTTACGGCATTTCCGTCTCGGACAGCACGGTCAGCCGGATCACGGACAAGATCCTGCCTGTGGTTCGTGAATGGCAGCAGCGCCCCCTGGAATCCATTTACGCCGTGGTATTTCTGGATGCCATCCACTACCATGTCCGCAGCGAAGGGCAGATCGTGAAGAAAGCAGTGTATATCGCAATTGGAGTCAACCTGGACGGAAGGAAAGATGTCCTGGGCATGTGGGTTGGTGAAAATGAGAGCGCTAAATTCTGGGCGACTGTACTCAACAGCCTGAAAAACCGGGGCATAGAGGATATTTTCATTGCCTGCACAGACAATTTGACAGGATTTGATGCAGCCATCCACGCAACCTTTCCTCAAACCGAAATCCAGAACTGCATCATCCACCAGCTGCGTAATTCCAGCAAGTATGTGTCCTACAAGGACCTGAAGGCCCTTATGGCCGATTTGAAGGCGGTCTATGCAGCCGTAGATGAGCAGGCCGCCTTGGATGCCCTGGACGCTTTTGAGGAGCGCTGGGACAAGAAATACCCGAAAATCTCCCAATCCTGGCGGGCCAACTGGGCCAATCTCAGCACCTACTTCAAGTATCCCCAGGAGGTGCGCAGGCTGATCTACACCACCAATGCCATTGAGGGCTTTAACCGCCAGCTGCGCAAGGTGACCAAGGCCAAATCGGTGTTTCCTACCGATGACAGCCTACTGAAAATGCTGTATTTGGCCATGATGGATATTACGAAAAAGTGGACTGGACGGCGGCAGGACTGGAGCCTGATCCATGCCCAAATGGCCATCTACTTTGCTGAGCGTATGCCCGAGTAACACCGCCGTGGCCGGATGTCAAGGGCAAGATGAACTGCTCCTCTACCCACTTGACATCCGACCCCACCCGCGTTATGTTCTTAACATGGCAGCAGCCGGATTCCACGGCTGCCGCCCTGAATAAATTTTGCTCTATTTGCACCCCAAATGGAGTTTACACAGAATTTGGGATTGACCCTTAACACTGGCAACTCTGCCTGAGGGGGGCATAGTAACACTCAACAGGGCCGAGGAGGGGGACTACAAGCCCCCTCCCGGCCTCGCTCCACAAATCTGTTACCCTTGCTCCGCGCCCCCGTCTGCGCCGCCCTCCTGCGGCGTATGGGCGGCTTTAGCGGCGGGGTGGGTGTTTCCCTGTGCCGCCGCTCCCGCGCCCCCTGGGTTGGCTCTGACGGCGTTGTGGGCGGTCATTTCCTCCAACAGCCTGCGCCCATTCTCGGCGGCTGCGGTCTGCTCCTAAAAGGTCTGAAACTGTTCCTCGGTCAGCGTGATACAGTCGGGCAGCAGCTTCTCAAAAAGCCCCATGCGCTTGCAAAGGCGGTTCGTCCTGTCCTTGCGCTCCTGCTCTTTCTGCTCCTGCATAAGCCGCTTTTTCTGACTATATAAGCCCGCCCCTACAAAAGTAGGGGCGGGCTTATGCTTATATCAACGAATTTTTTATTGTTTTACCCCTGTGGCGTCACATTTTTTAGGAAGTCCGACCGGGGAATGTATGGGAGGTTAAGCTGGCATCCCATTCGGTTGAGTTCGTTCAGTTTAATCAGCATCAGATTGATATTCGTCCCCATGATCGAGGAAAGCTGCACCACATCATATCCCTGGCGCACAAGCTCAAACAGTTCCTCATTGTCGATCCGCAGATGGGCCGCAAATGCGTTGGCTTCATACTCCATTTCATTCCGCATATCAAACAGCACAAATTCCTGCAAACCCATCCCACCCTTTGCCCTGTCCCTGTGAAGCGTATCGTGTGCGATCTCATGGCCGCACACCATCTGCATCACCATTTCCTCCATATTGGCATTGAGCAGGATGTGACGCTCCTTGTGCCGGTATGTGTATATTCCAAGCAGTTCCTTGAAATCGTCTATGTAATGAACAAATATCCCAAGATCGTCAGCGATCTGCAACGTGTCCCGTGTGCCGCTTCGTCGAACGAGCGCATTGGCCTTCTGGTAAATTGTTTCCGCCTTGCACAGCATAGGTACTTCACCCCCTGAACGTGCAAAAGACCCCTAATCTCACAAATTATACATAGAGTGCTGTCCCATAAACGGGGCTATTTGAACTTCTTGGGCGTGTACTTCTGCACGTTCCGTGCTTTGGACTCCCAATAAATATCCTGCAACGCTTTCATTACGGCGTCCTTATCTTCCTCGGACAGCGTACCCCCGGCACACAGGCCAGAAAACCCGGCAATTATTTCCTCGGCCTGCGCTGCTCCACGAGCGCCATACTGTTCAGCGGCGTCAACGACAAATTCTTCTTCCTCTGTCAGAAGGTAACTTGTTGGAACATTGAGCGCCTTTGCCAAGGTTGCATACGTTTCCCCTTTTCGGGGGTACACATCCCCTTTTTCATAATTGATGATAGTGCGGAGCGAAACATGGGCCATTTCCGCAAGCTGTGTCTGCGTATAACCCATTTTAAGCCTTGCGGCCCTCAACTTCTCAGCGAACTTCATCATACCACCTCCGTTAAGTGTGCAACTAACTTCACATTCCCTCTTGACAGATGCAACTAAGCCGCCTATAATATGGATGTGCAACACCTTTCATATATACTATAATAAGTTGCACATCATGTCAAGGGGGTAATGTCTGTTTTTGTCGAAGATTTGTCCTTGTGTACGGGCGGAAACAGGTGTGTGGGCGCAGCAATAGGAGGCTGGATGAAGATGGGGTACTTATCAAGAAATGACCTTGAAAAAATAGCAACTCGTGTTTTCAACGATTATAAGCACTTGCCCCGGTTTGCGGGCCAGCGTGTCGATCACGTTGACCCCGAAATTCTGGCTTGTGGGCTTTGCGGTCTTAACATTGACCACTTCCATCTGTCAAAGGATGGGCTGACCCTCGGAATGACCGCATTTAGGGAGATCAGTGTTGAGGTCTATGATGATAATGGACAAGCCTGCTTCTATGATTTCGATGGGCGAACCCTTTTAGTCGAAAAAGACTTAAAGGACGATCCGGCCCAATATGGAAGGTATCATTTCACCGTAGCCCATGAAACAGCGCATCAGATTTTGGCTGACCTGCATCCCACAGATAGAGTGATCCAAAACCGCATTATTTATTACCGGGGCCGCAGCCCGCAATATCCCATCCAGGATTGGGGCGAATGGCAGGCGGACAACCTGGCTTCCGCCCTCCTGCTCCCCACCGAAGTCGTACTTGGGGCGCTTCAACGGTTTGAACTGACGGGCGGCATTGACATACTGAACAGAATATACCGCCCAAAGGAATATGAACGGTTTTGCAAAGCGGCAGAGTTCCTTGGCGCTTCAAAACAGGCCATGGCCATCAGACTGAAAAGACTTGGCCTGCTGAAAAAAGAATACTTGCAGAACCCTTATGCGCTGGCCGATGTCGAAAAGGAGGATGATGAATGATGGCTGAATCTATAAATGTTGCCGTCAGGTGCCCGGAATGTAACTGGCGTGTGATGGACAAAGTATCGCCCACTACGGGAAAAATTGAGATCAAGTGCCCCCACTGTCATAAAATTGTGGAAGTCGATCTGGCGTTGCGCCGGAAGGCGCTGCACCGACAGGCTGGGTAACTTCAAATATTACAAAGGAGGAAGTGACAACAGAATAAGGTCTAAGAGTACCGAGCAACGGGTCATCGTGCCGCAAAGCCGATAGTCACCAAATGGCCGGACATTAGGAATGTGAGGAGGCAAGCCCCCCTCCTATTCCTAATGCCCGGTCTTTTTTGTTGCCGCTCCAGAAATGGAGCAGGGAATGAACCTGTTTGTTTGGCAGGCGGCGCTTTGCCGTTATCCGTGATCTCCTGGATTTTTGGCCCTCAAAAATCCAAAAATTCAAGGAGATCACCAATGAAAACTACATATTTGATCTATAAGCAGGTAGATGGTGTCCAGCAGCTTGTCGTTGCGACGCAGGAGGAATGGGACGCTATTATGAAAGGCAACCGGGGCTTGCCCATAGAGCAGCGCCGGTGCTTTATGAAGGACTGTTTTACAGACGGGGACGAATTGGACTGTATGTTTATCGAAATGACCGCAGCCGAATATCGGGAGTGGAACAGCAAGAACACGGTTCACCAGCGGAAAAGGAAAATTGGTGTGCTTCACTCGCACCTCTCCCTGGACGCTGGCATCGCTGATACTGATGTTGAATCGCTCCATGAGTGTATCCCTTCTGACTTCAATCTTGAACGTCTTGCGATGGACACGGTTCTTATGGGCGAATTGAAGCAGGCACTTAAAGCGTGGAAACCCTGGGCGGAGGAGCTGCTGGAACTCTATCTGGCCGGGGCAAAGCGTTCCTGCACAAACAGTCTGTGCAAGAAGTACCGGCTCAGTGACCGGGCTGTTCAAAAGAGAAAAGCGGCCTTTGAAAAATTTGTTTTAGATTTTTTGAAAAAATAAGTTCGGTTTGAGGCGTTGAAAGTTGTAGTAGGGAGCTGAGAGGGCCACAAGCCCCTCAATGCTCCTTGACAACCGAATACCCATTCGTCAAGTACATCAGTTCCGATGTGCGAAAGCACGAGCCACCACAACAGGGTACGCCACGAAGCTGGATCGTTGGAGAACTATGAACCATTGAAATGAGGTTCCCTAAAGCTCCTATCCCAACCATGCCGAGCGAGAACTCCCTTTGTAAGTGCCGGGTTGCTCCCGGTATGGCGATGACAGTCGGAATGACAATGGTACTCCCGCCCAGCCACAGCCCTGCTACGCAGGATCACGCAATGGGGGCGGCTCTGTCAGAACGGCAGTTGGGGTGAAACTCCCGTGAGGTGGTGAGCAGGCCACCGCTTGACGACTTCCCAGGCTTCGGCCTGCACACGGGGTGTCGAGGACAAATAGTGTGCATTACATATCTGACCGTCAACGCAGGGACGGCCAATCGCCAGTCAGGATCATTTTCCCTGGATGGATTGACGGTCAGATGTGTTTTGCACACTGTCAGGGAAGAAATGGGTATTGGGCTGCAAGGGCAAATCACATAAGAGTGAGGTGTCCTTTATGAATAGGGAAAAGCCAGAGAACGTGCTGCGCGGGCAGATGTACTACGCCAATTTAGACCCGGTGATCGGCTCCGAGCAAGGGGGCAACCGGCCTGTCCTTGTTATTCAGAACAACGTGGGCAACCGGCACAGCCCGACCATCATCATCGCCCCCATCACCACCAGGGTGAAAAAACTCCGCCAGCCGACGCACATCGGTATCCCGCCGTATTTTGGCCTGCCCCAAAGTTCTATGGCCATGCTGGAGCAGATCAGGACGATTGACAAAAGCCGGTTGGGGGACTATGTGGGCTGTCTGGATGATGATGTGATGGACTACATCGACGAGGCCCTTGGTATCAGCATCGGCTTGAACGATTCTGCAAGCTGTACCGAAACGCAGGAGCAAGCCGCCGATGAGCCGCAGGATGAGATGCCTGATGAAATGGTGCTGACGCTCTGCGGAACCTGCCTGAAGCAGTTTATTTATTCGCCTGACCACGTTGTTCGGCGGATCGACCGAACCCAATCCAAAGAGCCGTGTATGTACTGCCATGTCCGGGACGGCTACGACTACCGCATTATCCACAGGAAGAAGCGCCTGGGCGATGACAGATATTAAAAACCGACTCTGTAATTGGTGGATGTATGAATAAACTCATATCAAGGAAAGAGGCGGCAAAAATACTGGGAATCAGCCTTGCAACCTTGGATGCCGCCCGAAATAATGGGCTGATTTCTTATATTCAGTATGTAGAAAACGGCTGCGTGTACTTTACGGAGGCTGGCCTGCAAGAGTATATCGCAAAATCCACGCACAGGGCAAAGCCGATGAAAAAGCGCACAACCTATCGTACACCCAAAGCAAAGCGATAAAAGAAATCGCACATTTGAGTAAATTCCGAGATTTTGGTAAAACAACAGCATGGATAAAATCTTGGAGGTGAACCACAATGGCAAAACGAAGTCGTATTCCACAGTATGGGACAGTAGAAATCAATGGCCTTCAATACTACAAAACCTATGTACTGGACAGCGAGGGCAAACGGATCGCTGTTTATGGAAAAACACGACAGGAATTGTATGATAAGGAGTTAGAAGTCCAAGAACTGCTTTCAAACAATGCCTATATACGAAAAACTCCAACCGTAGCCGAGTATTGTGAAAAATGGCTGCTGATGCAGTCCGTCCATGTTCGTTCAACGACCCTAAGTGATTACACGTCAAAAGTTAAAAGGCATATCATTTCGGAAATCGGCCATCTACATATGGCTGATGTCACCCCGGATGATATTCAAATGGCTCTGATACCTGTTTCCAAAAAGTCTGAATCGGTTTATAAGTCAGTAGTCATCCTATATAAGTCCATCTTCCGCTCAGCAAAAGCAAGCAAGGTTGTCTTTGATGATCCGACAACCTATCTCAAAGCCAGCGGTGGGGGTGTCCCACAAAAGGATAGGGTTGCGCTTACCGATGAACAGGCCAACCGCCTTATTGAAGCTGTTAAGGGATTACCCCCTTATGTTTTCATCATGCTTGGGCTTTATGCCGGTCTAAGGCGAGAAGAAATCCTTGGGTTAGAATGGGACTCTGTGTTTCTTGATGCAGACGCTCCATATCTGACGGTACAGAGAGCTTGGCACACGGAAAATAATAGACCCGTCATCCTAACGGAGTTAAAAACTGATGCCGCTCACAGAAATATACCTTTGCCGGATTGCTTGTGTGACTGTCTGAAAGAAGCCAAGGCTATTTCCAATTCCCCTTATGTAGTCGCAAACAGAGATGGGGGGCCTCTATCCTACACGCAGTTTAAGCGACTTTGGCAGTATGTTGTGACCAGGACAGCCAAAGAGCGCACCTATTACAGATATGTGGACGGGAAAAAGATAGCGCATACCATCAAGCCTGTACTTGGGGAAAAGGCAGCTTATAACGGCAAAGTTGTGTACTGCTTGGACTTTGATGTAACACCGCATCAACTTCGCCACACCTATATCACAAACCTAATTCACGCTTCTGTCGATCCCAAAACAGTCCAGTATTTGGCTGGACACCAAAGCAGCAAAATCACAATGGACATTTACGCAAAGGTCAAATACAACAAGCCTGACGAGCTTGTAGGAGCATTAGGCGGGGCCTTTGCAGAATGGAACGCCCTCTAATCTATATACATTGTCAGGTATCTAAAACAGAGCAGGGAAAATCTCTGCTCTGTTTTTACATAAATCGCATCCTTGAGATATGGGGGCATTTTTGATAGAACGAACTCGTCAGAAATGATAATCCATCGAAAGCGAGGTACGACTTATGGCAAAGAAAAAGGAAACCGTCAAAGCGTATTCAACTACCACAATCAAAGGAGTTGAGTATTTCCGCACCAGGATCACGGACGCAGATGGTAAACGTGTTACTCTGTACGCACGAACCAGCGAAGAACTGTATCAAAAGGTTCAAGACGCTAAACGTACAATTACAGAGGTCAAGTACCACAAAGAAAACCCGACCGTAGCCGAGTATTGTCAGAAATGGCTGTTGATGCAGTCAGCGAAAGTCAAACCGGCAACCATAAAGGATTATGAATCCAAGATGAGGAACTATATCATAAAGCCCCTTGGAGAACTCTATATGTCTGATGTGACTTCCGATGATATTCGTCTTGCCCTCGTCCCTGTTTCAAAGAAATCTGCTTCCGTTTACAGTGTGGTAAATATGCTTATCAAGTGCGTATTTTATTCTGCTGAACGTAGCCACATCATAGATGATAACCCCACAAAAGGAATTTCCGCTAAGGGCGGTACTCCGGCAAAGGGTAAAGATGCCCTCACCGACACCCAAGTTAAACAGCTTTTGGAAACGGTTCGTGGCCTTCCCCCTCAAACCTTTGTTATGATCGGTCTGTTCGCTGGTCTAAGACGTGAAGAAATCTTGGCGCTCCAATGGGACTGCGTATTTCTTGATGTGCCAACTCCTTACATTTCTGTTCGGAGGGCGTGGAGATCAGAACACAACAGACCCATCATTTCCAGAGAACTAAAGACGGACGCCGCAAAGAGAGATATTCCCATCCCGGAGTGCCTTGTGAACCGTTTAAGAGAAGTCAAAGCGGCCAGCATCTCGGACTTCGTAATTGCGGACAGCGAGGGAAACCCCCTGTCTTACTCCCAATTTAGAAGGCTCTGGCAGTATATCAATGTTAGGACAGCCATGAATAGGACATACTATAAGTATGTGAACGGTCAAAGCATCAAGTACACAGTGGAAGCATCACTGGGCGCAAAATCAAAGAACAACCACGATATTGCTTACACAATAGATACCCCAATAACTCCCCATCAGCTTAGACACACTTATATCACAAACCTGATTTATGCTTCTGTTGATCCTAAGACAGTTCAGTATTTGGCAGGGCATGAAAATTCCAAAGTAACTATGGACATTTACGCCAAGGTGAAGTACAATAGACCCAGCGAATTGTCGCCGGTAGTCAATGAAGCCTTTGGGCAGCGGCCAGCATAAGCCCAATTTTCCAACGAACACTGGCCCTTGCTGATTGAGTTAAACAAGGGGCTAACTCAAACCAGGGAAGCCGAAAACGCAGTCATATCAAGGGTTTGAAGGGCCAAAGGCAAAAGAAGTACGGCCTCAAGGCCGCCCGTCGCGCGCCTCAGTTCAGCAAGCGTTAAAAACCCTCAAACCCCCGATGCCGCAAGGGCTATCCCACACAAGGACAACAACCAAATGACCGTTCGGAGCAGAACAAACAGGCAGCAATCATCATGATTGCTGCCTGTTTGCTGTAGTTGGCGCCCCTGATTCCAACACATACATCATTTGGCTCGCCAAAAAAATCTGCTCCAAGGCTTCTCTCTGAGAAATATACAGATTATCATGGGATGCTGGATTTCGATATGCGGCAAAAGCTCCTTCAAATAAAGATTGAATCCCGCGACGGTAATTGCGGTCACTCGCTGTTGCGTCGTTTGCGAAAGTATATACTCCTTTTTCACTTAAAAGAGCACCGATCAGTCCTGCTGCATTTGGAGGCGGAGAGGCTCCCGGTTTTAGCTCTAAGAATAATTCTCGCAGACGGCTCTCTACTTCTTTCATTGCTTTTTCAGCCGCTGAGGGAAAGTGACCATCAGCATACAATGGACCTGATATCCGTTGAATACGAGGATGTATCCTTGAGAAAAATTGAATGTTGATTGGTTCACTGTAAAGGTGCCTTTCAATTACGGAGAGTTCTGAAAATATCATTACATTCAACACCGGATTAGGTTGGAACCTGGGTGGTTGGTTTCTAATAAACAGTTGAGAGGATATACTGTAGAGCTGTGCGGAATAAAATGGGTAATCAAAATTAATACAGTTTGCAATGCACTGTATTCCGTTTAAAACATTAGCTTCGATGTTTGGCGTTATAATAAAGTTTATGTTTTGCCTAAGATAAGAGTTTATTTCGCTGATCCACTGGTGGAGTGCATCTAAATGAGTTCTATACGTTGTCTGCATATATCTGCTCCATTCTGATGTACATATAGTCAGCTATCTATAAAATCCGCAATGCCAAGCCCAAAGTATTTCTCAAAAAACACTTTGAATTTCTCAATAATGCCCTGTTTCTTTTTTGACCGATTTCCTCCACCAAAACGGGAAACGGGAGGCATCAGTTTATCAATATCCGTACCAGTGGTTTTGATAGCACCGTCCCGAAAGGCGTTTTCCATAAATTCCCTCGTTTCTATGGGCTTAAGATTTTCTCCAGAAACGATAGCCGTTAAATCAGCTTCTTCCTGCTCTGACACATACCGCCGCCAATCGCTTTGGACAGAACTCTCCACATTGACCCGGCTGATAAATTGCTCGATCAATTCCTTTTTACTACGGAGCTGGATACTGGCGTCAACGGCTTTGCGGATCGTAGACAATATCTCTTTGTCCTCACAGTTCCCATCGTGGTACTTCTCCACCAGCATCAGGATATAGTCGATATTGACCTCTACTTGCTTGATCAGCTCAATTTCAAAGATGATATCATCATTGATATTCTCTTTGCCGCCGCTATCTTTCCTGCGGTATTTGTCATATAGGTCGATATACTGGCTTTGATAATCCTGCAAGTCCCGTGCGGCAAAAGTCTGCATTTCTTCAAACTGATCAAACGAAGACAGGATATTCCGCAGAGACAAAATACTGCCAAAAAGTCGGATGAAATTCTTTTCTGCCTGATCTCCAACAATTTCCGCGCCCAGAGAAAATTCCGATTCCAGCTTTGCAATCAAGTCCACATAGCCGGGATGATGTCTGCCGTTGTCGTCCTCATATCCGCTGTAATAATCCGCAAAGCTTCTGAGCAGCACGATGCCATTAGCGTTTTTATCCCCAAACAAGGCGATGGCGTCATCGGTAGCCTGCTGCAAGTCCCGGAAACAGACGATATTACCATAGGTTTTTACGGAATTGAGGATGCGATTCGTCCGAGAATACGCCTGGATCAACCCGTGCATTTTCAGATTCTTGTCCACCCACAGGGTGTTTAGTGTGGTGGCGTCAAAGCCGGTCAGGAACATATTGACCACGATCAGCAAATCAA
>OFFY01001027.1_pt1 | contig 25526 bp, 22 predicted proteins | sample 1521481 | NCBI WGS metagenome assembly OFFY01 (sample SAMEA3504117, study PRJEB24116) | mouse gut metagenome | biome: mouse gut; feature: mouse-associated habitat; material: faeces | place: Denmark | collected 2011
CTGCCGCTATTGCATTGCAGAAGTGGCAAGTTGCAGGGAAAAGAAAATGTTGCAGAATCCGGTGATTTAGGGTATAGTGTGAAAAAGAACATTTTGCCATCCTGGATTATGTCTGCAAAAGCGGACAGACAGGGTTGGTGTGGCAGGAAATATGACGGAAAATCAGAAAGGACAAAGGGACGGAACATGAAAAAGATACTGGATTTATTATCGGAAGAAATGGGAAAGGCATTCGAGGCGGCGGGCTACGACGCTTCCCTGGGAAGGGTGACCCTGTCCAACCGGCCTGACCTGTGCGAATATCAGTGCAACGGCGCCATGGCGGGGGCGAAGAAATATAAGAAAGCCCCTGTCATGATCGCAAACGCAGTGGCGGAAAAACTGAAGGGAAGCGCAGTTTTCAAAGAGGCGGCGGCAGTGGCCCCGGGCTTCCTGAACCTGAAGCTTTCGGAAGGCTTTCTTCTGAACCTGGTGGAGTCCATGCGGACGGAGACGAAATTCGGACTGGAAATGCCGGAAAAACCAAAGAAAATCATGATTGACTACGGCGGAGCCAATGTGGCCAAGCCCCTCCATGTGGGACATTTGCGCCCTGCCATCATCGGTGAGAGTATCAAACGCATCAGCCGCTACGCGGGCCACGAGGTCATCGGCGACGTGCACCTGGGAGACTGGGGCACCCCCATCGGCATGGTAATCACGGAGCTGAAGGAGCGCAAGCCGGGCCTGGTGTATTTTGACGAAAATTATGAGGGCGAGTACCCCAAGGAAACGCCCATCACCGAGGCGGAATTCGCGGAGATATATCCCCTGGCCAGCGCCAAATCCAAGGAGGATCCGGAGTTTAAGGCCAGGGCCCTGGAAGCCACCCGGAAGTTTCAGCAGGGCGTGCCGGGATACAGGGCCCTGTGGAAGCATATCGTGGACGTGTCCAAGGTGGATCTGAAGCGGAATTACGACAGCCTGCATGTGGAGTTTGACCTGTGGAAGGGCGAGAGCGATGTGAATGACCTGATTCCGGAGATGGTTGCTTACATGAAGGAGGGCGGATGGGCCTATATCAGCGACGGCGCCCTGGTGGTGGACGTGAAGGAGGAGACCGATACCAAGGAAGTGCCCCCCTGCATGATTTTAAAATCCGACGGCGCTTCCCTGTACAACACCACGGATCTGGCTACCATTATGGAGCGGATGCGCCTGTATGACCCGGACGAGATCATCTATATCACGGATAAGCGTCAGGATCTGTACTTTGAACAGGTATTCCGCTGTGCCCGCAAGACAAAGCTTGTGAAGCCGGAAACGGTGCTGAAGTTTTTAGGCCACGGCACCATGAACGGCAGCGACGGCAAGCCCTTCAAGACCAGGGACGGGGGCGTTATGCGCCTGGATAATCTGGTGCGGGAGACACAGGAGGAGATGTACCGCAAGATTCGGGAAGGCCGGGAGATGCCGGAGGAGGAGGCGAAGGCCGTGGCGGATATCGTGGCTCTTTCCGCCCTGAAATACGGGGATCTGTCCAACCAGGCCGCCAAGGATTATGTGTTTGATATCGACAGGTTTACCTCCTTTGAAGGGGACACGGGGCCTTATATTCTGTATACGGTTGTGCGTATTAAATCGATCTTAAATAAGTATAAAGAGCAGGGGGGACGCACGGAAGGACTGGCCCTTCTGGAGGCGGGAAGCGGTTCTGAGAAGGAACTGGAGATGGCCCTGGTGCAGTTCAACACCATGATACAGAACGCCGCCGAGGAGATCGCCCCCCACAAGGTATGCGCCTATATCTATGACCTGGCCAACGCCTTCAACCATTTTTACCATGAAACCAAGATCCTGGGGGAGGAAGACGCGGTAAGGCGGGAGAGCCTGATCGCATTGCTTGCACTGACCAGGGATGTGCTGGAGACCTGCATCGATCTGCTGGGATTTGAGGCACCGGAGAAGATGTAAGGTTCTGTTTAGGAATTTATAGACCTTTTCTTGCTGCAACATGGAAAAGAAAGCAGCAAATGAATGCGCTCACGAGTATATTAGCGTGCCGGTTTTATGCAAAATGTGGTTTTGTGATTGGCGCAGCAAGTATGCAACATACAAGTCTTATATAAGGTATGTATTGACAAATGATGACAGCGTTACATGGCAGGATCTGGTAGACGGATTAACCAGTTCCCGATGGGGAGACTATATTGATCACAAGAGCGTCCGCACGGAGTATATATATGAGTGAATTTACGTTCACGCACGAAAGCATTCGTCCTACAACAGGGGCGTGAATGCCGAAAGGCCGTTTGCCAAAAAGGCAGGCGGTTTTTTAATGAGAAGATTTTTTCTCCGGATATGTGATGTGCATCCTCATGAACCTGTTGTATACTGATCTAAGAGAACTGTCTCCAGAATGTTTTCTCTTCTGCAGGAGCTGGGTATACTGGAACAGCAGGGCACAAGGCGGAAACCAAAGTGGATTGTAAGAAAATCTATTTAAAAGTTTTGCATAGTGAAAGAATATTTGATACAATAGAATCCATGATTACAGGATTCCTGTAATAGCCATAAAGTTATAAATAGGAGAATATTGACTGGTATGCGTGTCAAAGTGCGCAGAGGGGTAAAAATAGGAAGATGAATCGAGACGTTATGCACTTGGCAGACAATTTATTTCTTATGCATTACTGCCATCCGAATTGTAAGCCTTTTCAGAACATTATGAGGTTATCGGAGAAAATGCCTTTTTACTGGCAGAAAAACTGGCAAAAGAGAATCCGGACATTACTGCGTTTTACCGTTTTGCGGATTTTGCAAATTTGAAGTTCAGCTGTGGGATGATTCTGTAATTGAGCAAAATAGATTTTTACCGGTTCCAGCTTGCTCGGGTTAGGTGAGGATAAGCGTAAAATGTAGTCAGAGGCTGAATAAGGGGGCAGACTGGGAATGGGTTGGATATTAAAAGTATCAGGATACGGGAAGATAGAAAGTGCGGAAGTTGAGATGGCGCCGCTGACCCTTTTTGTGGGCGATAATAACAGTGGGAAGAGCTATCTGATGTTCCTGCTGTGGGGAATACGGAATCTGGGGATGGAAATTTTATTTCATCGCGGAAATGAATCGGCGACAGAAGCGGAAAATAGGTTGCAGTGTTGGATAAAAGAACAGGTGAAAGCAGCCAAAGAGCAAGGTAAGCAAACTGTTCAGGCCAGTGAAATAGGAAAAGATTTGCAGATTGTTCTACAGGATAGGATAAATCAGAACAAAGAAAGATTTGTAAATGCCGTTTTCAATAGCTCGGATGTGGAATTGAATGCACTTCAGCTGGAACTGACGGGATTAGCAAATGTTTATATTACAGCACATCAACAACATGATCCGTCTGTCCGGCAGGGAAGACAGGGAGGAAATATGTCGGCAGTTCGGGTATAAAGCCGCCGATTTACTGGGTTCAGATCAGGTGAAAGTCTATCAGCTGACAGCGGAGGCAGGAGCAAAGACGAAAGTAGAAGAGCTAAGCTGCGGGGAAAACGGCTTTGTGGTTCCGACATTCAATGACGCGTTGGATCGGATTATGGATGAAGCATATGCAATTCAGGAGTAAGATACTATGAGGAATCAAAAAAGGGAGTTTGTGATAAAGAATTTGATGTACAAGCCCACCAACAAGAATACATAAGGAGAAATTTATGGCAACCTGGGTAAGCCATTTAATGATAGCGGACAGCGTACTGCAGAGATTCCCGGAACTGGACAGGCATGGTTTCTGTGTGGGAAACATAGCCCCGGACTGTAGCGTGGAAAATGAGGATTGGAGCAGCTTTACCCCATCCCGTGAAGTGACCCACTGGATGTCCGGCAGGCGGAAAAAGGCTTCCGACTGTGACCGCTTTTATCTGGAATGCATTGAAAAAAGAAGGAAGGATATCAAGACCAATGAGGAATATTCCTTTCTTCTGGGGTATTACGCTCACCTGATAACAGATGCGGAATTCCAGAGGTTCATCCGTGACGAAGAGCGGGTTGCCTTGGTCTGGAAGCGTATTCTGGGGCATCCTGCTTTGGCGGAAAAGGCATCGGGAATGCCCGGGGACTGGGATTCCATCAAAAAGCTTTTTGCGAAAGACGACAGGATGAAAGACATTTATTCCATAGAGGCGGAGTACCTGGAACGCCACCCTGAATCAGGGTATTTTACAGAGATTTTAAATCTGAAAACATTTCCGCGTTATATCGATTACCTTCCGGAAGGAGCGATTGTCCGGAAGATAGGCATCATGGGATATCTTCCGCGTAAAGAAGCGGGTGAATATCCCGGTCTGGCAATGTCGAAAGAAGAGTACCTGTACTTTACGGACAGAGCCACGGAACTGGTTATTCGGGCACTTGCCGGTATCCGGGGACAGGGGAGGTGGATATCTTTTACAAAGCCAGCGATTTATACTCACGATCTGAAACATTTGCCAAACGAAATGGATAACGAGTGAGCGCTACTGCAATGCAGGGTAAAAAGCGGCAAATCTTACACGAGTTTTAGAAAATGGAGTATATATGACCATCAGGAAAGGAAGTGGCACTATGACATCAGCTTTACAATTACAACCGGAAATCATTACCCTGGAGCAATACGAGGCGCTGCCAGAGAGCAGGAGGGCGGAGGTCTTTGAGGGGGTAATTTATGATATGGCCAGTCCGTCACAGATCCATCAGGCACTATCCATGGAATTATCAAATATCCTCTATAACTATATCAAAAACAAAAAGGGCTTCTGCCAGGTTTTCAGTGCGCCCTTTGATGTAAAGTTGTCAGACAAGCCCCTTACAATCGTCCAGCCTGACATTATGGTTATTTGTGACAAGGATAAACTGGATGGAAAGCGTTGTAACGGCGCCCCGGATTTTGTCATTGAGATTGTTTCCCCGGAGAATCCGGCAGATGATTATATCCGAAAAGCGTATTACTACCAAACTTACGGTGTCCGCGAATACTGGATCGTGGATCCGAAGCGCCGTATGGTCACGGTCAACTATTTCGAGGGAGAACTTATCAATGTGGCATACAGCTTTGATGCCACTGTCAAGGTGAATATATATACCGATTTATACATCAATTTCACTGACGTTGCAAGTTCGTTAAATGTTTAACGACGGGTTCGCCTTTTCTAGCAAAGTGTCTCGCCGGATGTACAACGAAGGAAAAAGGCTTTTGTGGGACCCGGAGACAGGGGTGGAGCAATTCAGCCAGAGCTTTCGGCTGTCCGGAAATGATGGGAGGTAAATATGCAATACGCAATAGAGCTGTATTACGATAAGGAAACGGAACACAAATTATACACTCTGGCAAAGCGGGTAGCCGATGCGAAACTGAGTAAAAAATTTTTAGAATGGAAAACCAGGCCCCACCTTACCCTGGCTTGTTTTAATGATGTAGATGAAGAAAAGTGCATAAAATTGTTAAGGGAATTTGCGCAAAGCCGGAAACGGATGACTGCATTTATCGGTTCTGTAGGAATGTTTAATGACACAAGGACCATTTTTGCATCGCCTGTGATGAATGCCGACATGTATCGGTTTCAAAGAGAATTGCATGAATGCTTGAAAGACTTCGATTCCAGCGGCTGGGAATGGTATCAGCCTGACAGGTGGGTGCCGCACTGTACTTTGGCTCTGACAAAAGAGGATGGGGAAGATGCCTTTTACAAAGCCAGTGATTTGATCTTGCATGAGTTTCGGAAAATGAGCGGCAGCTTTGTTTCCATAGGTCTGGTAAAAGTAACCTTTCCTGTGGAAGAAATTTTTACCGTTGAGTTAGGAGCCTGACAAATACAAATTTCGGAATGGAGGATTTTTGATATGAGTATCGAGAATATACATTGGGAACAAAGCGTTGCCGGTGTGGTGATAAAAGACAATAAGGTTTTACTTGCCCGCCATACATACGGGAACGGAAAAGGCATGTTAATTATTCCGGGCGGTTATGTAAATTATGGCGAAACACCTCAACAAGCTTTAAAACGCGAATATATGGAGGAAACGAAAATAGAAGTAGAGCCACAGGATATAATCGGTATTCGGTTTAATATGCATGATTGGTACATTGTATTTCGTGCGAAATATATTTCTGGGAAAGCACAGTCAGATAATGACGAAAACAGCGAAGTGCTATGGCTGGATGTTAATTACGCATTGTCAAGAGATGATGTTCCTGAGCTCACGAAAAAAATGATTGAAAGCGCAACATTAAAACAATGTGGACTGCAATACGCAGAATATAACGGAAATGCCAAACATGCGCCATCTTCTCTATATATAGCAACAGATTCCGATTTATAGAACTTTCAAAGAATTAAAGGAGGAAGACTACATGAAAATTGTCATCATCGGCGGCGTAGCCGCCGGAACCAAGGCGGCTGCCAAGCTGAAGCGGGAGAACCCCAATGACGAAATCGTCATCTACACCAAAGGAAAGGACATATCCTACGCAGGGTGCGGGCTTCCCTACTACATAGGCGGAGCCATCGAGACGGAAAGGGAGCTGATTGTGAACACTCCTGCCAAATTCATGGGCCTTACCGGCACCACGGTATATACCCAAAGCGAAGCGGTGGCGGTTGACCCTGCAGCAAAGACGATTTCCGTCCGGTACAGCGGGATGGAAGCCAGTACTGCGGCGCAGCAGGGGAAGGATGCAGAATCGCACAATGCGACCGGAGAGCAGAAACAGGAAACAGTAAGCGGAGCCAATAGACTGCATGGAGACAGTACGGCAACGGACAGCATAGGAGAGCAGGGCCAGGAAGCCGGATCCAATGCGCCCGAAGAGCAGGAACATCCCACAGAAACCGTCCGCTACGACAAACTCATCATCGCTGTAGGCGCGGAGCCCTCCGTCCCCCCTGTGGAAGGTACAAAGCTCCCCGGCGTGTTCACCGTGCGCACGCCCCAGGACGCCATCGGATGCAGGAAATACGCTGAGGAACAAAACTGCAAACGCGCTGTTGTGGTAGGCGGCGGCTTTATCGGCCTGGAGGTGGCGGAGAACCTGATGGCAAAGGGCCTCACCGTCACCGTGATGGACATGGCGCCCCAGCTGATGCCCAATATCTTCGACCCGGACATGGCGGATTACGTCAGGCGTAAGCTCCAGGCAGGAGGCATGCGCATCCTCACGGGAACGGCTCTCAACGCCGTCACAGGTACGGAGAAAGTCACCGGCGTCCAGACCGGCACAGGCACATTGCCCGCCGACATGGTGATCCTGGCAGCAGGTATCCGTCCGGCGACGAAATTCCTGGCGGACACCGGACTGGAGATGGACAGGGGCTGTATCCTCACCGACGAATACCAGAGAACCAACTTGCCGGACATTTACGCAGTGGGCGACTGCGCCCTGGTGAAAAACCGCATCACCGGACAGAGTCAGTGGTCCGCCATGGGCTCCACGGCAAACATTGCAGGACGCGCCCTGGCCCTGTCTTTAGGAGGAGACGAGACGCCGTATCCGGGCTGCCTGGGCACCGGCGTGGTGAAACTGTCTGCCGATTTGAATGCGGCTCGTACGGGACTCACCGAGGAGCAGGCCAAAGCGGCAGGCTTCCAGGTCATTTCCGCCCTGTCCATCACCGACGACAAGGCCCATTACTATCCGGATTCTGACATGTTTATCACCAAGCTGATCGCGGATTCCGACAGCCATAGGCTCTTAGGACTGCAGGTGATCGGCGCAGGCGCTGTGGACAAGATGGCGGACATCGCCGTCACCGGGATTTCCTTCGGGGCGAAGGCGGAGGACTTCCTCACCCTGGACTTCGCCTATGCGCCGCCTTTTTCCACCGCAATACATCCTATCGCGGCAGCCTGCGGCGTACTGGTGAACAAAATGACCGGAAGACTGGAATCCTTTACCCCGGCAGAGTATGCGGCGGGCGCGGCGGCAGGGTATAAGCTTATCGACGCTCATCCGGCTGCGACTCTGCCCGGCGGGGAGTGGTTCGACCTGACAAAACCGGAGGAATATGCGGCGAAATACGGCAAAGACGATAAGCTCCTGTTAGTCTGTGCCAAGGGCAAGAGAGGGTATTTGACCCAGAACAAGCTGAAAGCATTAGGATTTACGAATACCCGCGTACTGGAAGGCGGCGCTACGTTCAATGTGATTAAGCGGGCCCTTCCCGCAGGCGGAAAGCTTTCCCAGGAGGAGATCAAGCGGGTGAAGGGCCTGGGCTGCCTCCAGGATAAGCGCTTCGGCGACGTGTTCAATGTCCGCGTCATCACCAGGAACGGCAAGATTACCGCCGACGAGCATCGTGCCATCGCGGAAGGGGCGGAGCGCTTCGGAAGCGGGGAGATTACCATGACCACCCGACTGACCATGGAGATCCAGGGCGTTCCCTATGCCAACATCGATCCCCTCATCGCCTTCCTGGCGGAGCATAACCTGGAAACCGGCGGTACCGGCTCCCTGGTGCGTCCCGTGGTGTCCTGCAAGGGTACCACCTGTCAGTACGGCCTGATCGATACTTTTGACTTGAGCGAGAAGATTCATGAACGGTTTTACGAAGGCTACCACAGTGTGACTCTGCCCCACAAGTTCAAGATCGCCGTGGGCGGCTGTCCAAACAACTGCGTAAAGCCTGACTTAAACGACTTAGGGATCATCGGCCAGAGAGTGCCCATGTTCGATTATTCTAAATGTAAGGGCTGTAAAAAGTGTCAGGTGGAGACCGCCTGTCCCATCAAGATTGCGAAAGTGGAAGACGGCTGTCTCCAAGTGGAGTCGGATGCCTGCAACGGCTGCGGCCGCTGTAAGGGAAAATGTCCCTTCGGCGTCACCGAGGAATACATGGACGGCTGCAAGATTTACATCGGCGGCAGATGGGGCAAGAAGATCGCCAACGGACGTCCCCTGGACAAGATTTTCACCAGCGAGGAAGAGGTTTTGGACACCATAGAGCGGGCCATCCTGTTCTTCCGGGATGAGGGCATTACCGGCGAGCGCTTCGCGGATACGGTGAGCCGTCTGGGATTTGACTATGTACAGGACAAACTGCTCCACGCCCGGATCGACAAATCCGCTGTCCTGGAGAAGAAGGTGAAGGGTGGCGCCACCTGCTGAGTATACGGCAGAAAATGGCGCCGTGTTAGAAAAGCCAGTGAAGGACGGCGCTATCAGCTGAGTATATGGCAGAAAATGGCGCCGTGTTAGAAAAATACAGCAAAGGGCGGCGTCTTTGCCAAGTATATGGCTGATAACATTGCCGTGTTGGATAAGACAGCGAAGGGCGGGTTCACCTGCCAGGCCTATGGTGGGGAAGCTTGTCTTGCCGGATAAGAAGAAAGGCAAATGGAGGAACAGTTCGTTTGTTTTGAGCTGTTCCTTTTTCTATCCGCAGAGCAGCACATATTCCGTTTTCTCTGATTTTTATAAGGAAACGAAGGGATTCGGAAGCAGCAGGATAGTGAAAGCCGGATTATAAATAAGAAAGAAATTACGAAACAAGGAGAAAGCATCATGAGAGAAGAAGAGAAGATCCAGGCAGGTATTTTATTCTGCCCTGGAGATCCGCAGCTGTGTGCCATAAAGCGCAAGACACACAATCTGAATGTGGATTATAACAAGACCTACGAAGTCGAGACAATGAAACGGTCGGCCATTCTGGCAGAAATCCTGGGGGAATTCGGAGAGGGCGGATTCATACAGGGCCCGATTGCATTCCACTATGGGATTCACACCAAAATCGGACGGAACTTTTTCGGCAATTTCAACCTGACCATACAAGACGATGCGGAGGTTACCATCGGAGATGACTGCAATTTCGGGCCGAATGTGACCATTGTCACCCCGATTCATCCCATGCTGGCCGATGAGCGGAATGCCATGCTGACGGCGGAAGGAAAGCAAAAGCGTCTCTGCTATGCCAAGCCGGTTCATATCGGCAGCAATTGCTGGTTCGGCGCATCGGTTACTGTCTGTCCCGGCGTCACCATAGGAGATAATTGTGTCATCGGAGCAGGCAGCGTAGTCACCAGGGACATTCCGGCAGACAGTTTTGCGGCGGGAGTGCCCTGCAGAGTGATCCGCCGGATCACGGAAGCAGACAGCATGATCCATAAGCCGGAAATATTGGCTGATAATCAGGTGATAACAGTTTAAATATGCCATACAGATGTCATATTTTATCTTGTATTATAAAATCAGCCGGTAATGGTACTGGAAGGGCGGATGCATGACTTAAAATAGGAGGTGCTTCATGCATTTTGTGGATGCGAAAGGAATATTATCTCCCCAAAACGGGATGAACATATACAGAGGCTGTACCCATGGCTGCATCTATTGCGACAGCAGAAGCACCTGCTACGGCTTCACCCATGCCTTCGAAGATGTGGAGGTGAAGCAGAATGCACCGGAGCTTTTGGAGAAGGCGCTTCGGTCCAAGCGGAAGAAGTGCATGATCGGAACCGGCGCCATGTGCGATCCCTATATGCATTGCGAGGAAACTCTGCAGCTTACAAGGAAATGCCTGGAGCTGATTGCGCGCTATGAATTCGGCGCTACAGTCCATACCAAATCCGACAGGGTTCTCCGGGATCTGGACCTGCTCAAGCGAATTCATGAGAAGGCCAAGTGTGTGGTACAGATGACACTGACCACCTATGACGAAAGCCTGTGCAAAATCCTGGAGCCTAACGTATGCACCACAAGGAGACGTGCGGAGGTCCTGGAGATTCTGCGGGATAACGGCATTCCTACAATTGTCTGGCTGTCGCCCATTTTGCCCTTTCTCAATGATACGGAAGAAAATCTGAACGGAATATTACAGTATTGTATTCAGAGTAAGGTACGGGGGATTATATGCTTCGGAATGGGCATGACATTGCGGGAGGGGGACAGGGAATATTTTTACGAGGCGCTGGAACGGCATTTTCCGGGGCTGTGGCAGAAGTACCATCGGAAATACGGATATGCCTACGAACTGGCAAGCGACAGAAATCAGGAACTGATGCGTTTGTTTCATGATATTTGTGAAAAACATGGGATTTGGCATGATGCAGAGACCTGCTTTGAATATTTACATGCGTTTCCTGAAAAATATGAACAAATGAAAATTTTCCCATTTTTTTAATCAATTTTTAATTGCATTGTCAGTACATGATTTCTATAATGAGAACATGCGCTCTGCCGAAAGCGGCCCGTATACCGGCGGCAGAGTGGGTTTGTCTGAAAATATGTTCTGGGAAGGGAATTGCCATGCTGAAAATCTTCAAGTATTTAAAGGAATCCAAGTGGTCCGTACTGGCAATCATCGTGCTGCTGGTGATACAGGCATACTGTGATCTGGCACTGCCGCAGTATACGGCGGACATTGTGGATGTGGGGATCGGACAGAAGGGGATCGAGAATGCAGTGCCGCAGCGGATGCGGGAGGAGACCTATGATGCGCTGCGGATGCTGATGACACAGGAGGAGAGGGAGCTGCTATCCTCCGCATATGAGCAGGTGGAGGACGGAACCTATACGCTGTGCGCAGGGAAAGAGACAATCGAAAAGCTGAATGAAAGTATGGGGATACCGATCTTGATTCTGTCCATGGCGGAAGGCGGAGGCGGAATGTCAGAATCGGGGACGTTTCAGTCTGCGGATGGATCGGAGGCAGGCAGCTTTGATTCGGCCAAGGCCGGAGGAGGAATCGCTGCCATAGAGGGTATGCAGCTGTCCGATTCCCATGTACTTGCTCTGCGTGAGCAGATTCTGGAGAAGCTGGGGGACAGCGGGGAGACACTTATCACACAGAGAGCCTTGCTGTTCGTCCAGGAGGAATATGAGCGGCTGGGGATGGATTTGGGAAAAATTCAGAGAAATTATCTGTACGCAACCGGAGGGATGATGCTGGTCTATTCCGTGGTGATGACGGCTACGGCCATACTGGTTGGCCTACTGGCGGCCAGGATCGGGGCGAAGCTGGGGCTGAATCTGCGGGAGCGGGTGTTTACAAAGGTGGTATCCTTCTCCCATGCGGAGATGGAGCAGTTTTCAACAGCCTCTTTGATCACCAGGAGTACCAATGATATCCAGCAGGTGCAGATGGTGGTGGTCATGATGCTGCGAATGGTGGTATATGCGCCCATTATCGGTATCGGCGGTGTGGTGAAGGTACTGCGGACCAGGACGGGGATGGGGTGGGTCATCGTTGTGGCGGTGGCAATGATTCTGGCTCTGGTAGGTATATTGATGGTGGTGGCCATGCCCAAGTTCAAGAAGATGCAGACGCTGGTGGACCGGCTGAATCTGGTTTCCAGGGAAATTCTGACCGGCGTCCCGGTGATCCGGGCGTTCAGCCGTGAGAAGTTTGAGGAAGAGCGGTTTGACAGGGCGAACCGGGATTTGATGCGGACACAGCTGTTTACCAATCGGGTAATGAATATTATGATGCCTGTGATGATGCTGATTATGAATGGCATCAGTATTATGATCGTCTGGTTCGGCGCGAAAGGAATCGAACTGGGGAATCTGATGGTAGGGGATATGCTGGCCTTTATCACCTACACCATGCAGATCGTCATGTCTTTTTTGATGTTGACAATGATTTCGGTGATGCTGCCCAGAGCCGGAGTGGCTGCCGGGCGTATTGAGGAGGTCATCGGTACTTCGGCCGGCATTACTGATAAGGAGCAGGTGAAGGATGAAAAGCTTAAGGATGTCAAAGGGGTGGTGACTTTTGAGAACGTGTCCTTCCGTTATCCGGGGGCAGACGAGGACGCACTGCAGAATCTGACCTTCACTGCAGGACCGGGAGAGACTACCGCCATCATCGGAAGCACAGGCTGCGGTAAGTCGACACTTTTGAATTTGATTCCCAGGTTTTACGATGTGACAGGGGGAAGTATCACCATAGACGGAGTGGATATCCGGGATCTGTCCCAGCATAAGCTGCGCAGTCTCTTGGGTTATGTGCCTCAGAAGGCGGTGCTTTTTTCAGGGGATATATCATCCAATCTGAAATTCGGCGGCGATGATATCAGCGACAGCCGGATGATGGAGGCTGCAGAGATTGCCCAGGCTACGGAATTCATAGAGGAGAAACAGGAGAAGTATCACAGTGAGATTGCGCAGGGCGGTACAAATGTCTCCGGCGGACAGAAACAGAGGCTGTCCATTGCCAGAGCCATTGCAAAATCACCGAAGGTATTCTTGTTCGATGACAGCTTTTCCGCTTTGGATTACAAGACGGACGTGACACTTCGGAGGGCTCTGCGAAAGAAAACGGGGGATGCCACCGTAATCATTGTGGCGCAGCGTATCAGCACCATTCTCCATGCTGACCGGATTATTGTGTTGGATGAAGGAAAGATTGCAGGTATGGGAACCCATGAGGAGCTTTTGCGGGATTGTGAGGCTTATCGGGAGATTGCAAGGTCGCAGCTTTCCGAGGCGGAACTGAAGGGAGGTGCGGCGGTATGAGTGAAGAACAGAAGAAATCCACAGGCTCCGGGGAGGGAAAAATCGGACAGAACACAAGTTTGGCGGGCGGAAGTAAAGCCGTCCGGCGTCCACACGGCCCTCATGGCGGGATGATGCCGGGGGAGAAAGCGAAGGATTTTAAAGGGACATTTACGAAGTTGATGACATATATAGGCAAATACAAAATTGCACTGATTGCCGTAATGATTTTCGCGGCAGGCAGTACCGTTTTTAATATCATCGGCCCCAAGGTGCTGGCAAAGGCTACCACGGAGTTGTTCAACGGTATGATGGCCAAATTCGCCGGTACCGGCGGGATCAATTTCGGGCGGATCGGGGAGATTCTGCTCTTTCTGCTGGGTTTGTATGCTCTGAGCGCATTGCTGTCCTTTATACAGGGGCTGGTGATGACGGAGATATCGCAGAAGCTCTGCTTCCGGTTCCGCCGGGAGATATCAGAGAAGATTAACCGGCTGCCTATGGCTTATTTTGAGTCCAGAACCGTGGGAGAGGTGCTGTCCAGGATTACCAATGACGTGGATACGCTCGGCCAGAGCCTGGGACAGAGTATTACCACGCTGATTACCTCGGTCGCGACGATTGTGGGTATTTTGATTATGATGCTGTCCATCAGTCCCGTGATGACATTGATCGCACTGGTGATCCTGCCGGTATCAGGAGGGCTTATCAGTGTCGTGATAAAGCATTCACAGAAATATTTCACCGCGCAGCAGACCTATCTGGGCAAGATTAACGGACAGATTGAGGAGGTCTACAGCGGGCAGAATATTATTAAGGCATTTAACAGGGAAGAGGCTTCTCTTGCAGAGTTTGGAGAAACCAATCAAATCCTTTACCAGAGTGCATGGAAGTCCCAGTTCATTTCCGGTATGATGCAGCCTATCATGAGCTTTGTGAGTAATCTGGGATATGTGGCGGTTGCTGTCAGCGGCAGTATGCTGGCTATAAAGGGTGTTATTGAGGTGGGAGAAATCCAGGCATTTATTCAATATGTGAAGAATTTTACGCAGCCCATTACCCAGGTGGCTCAGGTTTCCAATATGTTCCAGTCTACGGCTGCGGCGGCAGAGAGGGTGTTTGAATTCCTGGAGGAGCCGGAGGAGGATGTGACTGTTGCGGGAGCCGTTCAGGCGGACCAGGAGTCTGGCAGACAAATGAAGGGAGCTGTGGAGTTCGATCATGTGCGGTTTGGTTATCAACCGGAAAAGACGATTATCCACGATTTCAGCTGTCAGGTGAAGCCGGGACAGATGGTGGCCATTGTAGGTCCTACCGGCGCGGGCAAGACCACCATGGTCAAGCTTCTCATGCGTTTTTATGATGTGAGCAGCGGCGCCATACGGGTGGACGGAAATGATGTGCGGAATTTCAACCGCAGCCAGCTACGGGAGAATTTCGGTATGGTGCTGCAGGATACCTGGCTCTTCCATGGGACGATCATGGAAAATATCCGCTACGGAAGACTGGATGCCACAGATGAGGAGGTAATCGCCGCAGCGAAAGCGGCTCATGTCCATCGTTTTATCCAGACCCTGCCGGGCGGCTATCAAATGGAGCTTGGAGAAGACGCATCTAATGTGTCCCAGGGACAGAAACAGCTGCTTACCATAGCCAGAGCCATTCTGGCGGATAATCCTATTCTGATACTGGATGAGGCCACCAGCTCCGTGGATACCAGAACGGAAATCCGGATTCAGAAAGCAATGAAGAATCTGATGAAGGGCCGTACCAGCTTCGTCATTGCACACAGGCTCTCTACCATCCGGGATGCAGATGTGATTCTGGTCATGAGAGACGGAGATATCGTGGAGCAGGGCAGCCATGACGAATTGATGGCGAAAGGCGGATTTTACGAGGAATTATATAATTCCCAGTTTGAAGGACAGGATGCTGCAGAAATAGCCTGAGACAGACAATCAGGGCAACAATGAATATTCCAATCTGAATCAAATCAGAGTATGTAACAATCGTCGACAGAGGTATTGGCGATGGTCCAGTGAACGCATGTATTGTAAAAGAGAGTTACATTTTCGTTCCAATAATTGTATAATAAACAAAGATTTGACAGGAAAGGTGGTAAGAAGTATGAAACGATATGAAGTCCTGATGGAGAAGGAATTATTTCATGGAAGCGATATTGTACGTAGCTTCGGTTACAAAGCAACAACTTCAGGGGATAACTATGCCCTTTTTAGGGAAACGGATTGTTTTGTACGCTGCTCACCATTTGACAGGATATTCGGAAGTATGGCAGATTTGTGATAGCTTGGTTTGTTCTACCATGTTTACAATCTAAACCTGCTATATACCGGAGGAAGGTCGAAAACCAGAACCCTGTGCGGACAAAAACAGTCTGTGCAGGGTATTTTTATGCCTGAAAACAGACACTGACACCAGAGAATGTTGCAGATGGCAGACACTGACGCCGGGGACTGTTGCAGATGGTGAAGAAATCAGGTAAAAGGGTGGATGCAGCCATTAACAATGCAGGAATCCGAAAATCCTGCCTGTGTTCGGACAGGTAATCTCCAGGACTGTGGGAGAATGGATGCCGATGCTGCTTTTGTTTTCGCTGCCCATGTTTCTGGCGGCACCGGTTCTGGGGATACAGATTCTGCCTGGGACACTGTGGGTGGTTCCTTCCCTGGCGCTATGACGCGCTTTACCGTCACGATGGACGGCAGGAAACCGGAACTGGAGGGCTGCAGGCTTCTGGGCGGGCAGCACGGAGTGTTTGAATTTGAGGTGGATCTGTCCGGGCAGTCCATCAGGGCATTACTGGGGAGGCTTTCCCAGGCGGAAGGGATTGCCGATGTGGAAATCAGGAAGGAGCCTATCGAGCAGGTGATTGCAGGGCTGTGTCAGGCATGGAAGCAATAATCTTTGATTGATTTATTGACTTTGACTTATATGCAAATTATAATGAAAGTGCTGTTGAAAATGATACATAAAAATATCTAAAGAAATATAGAAAGAATCGGACAGAGATAACCGGGTGCAAATAGGGAAGGATTCAAAAATGGCAGAAAAGTGGAAGATGACAGTCGGAAAGCTTGAAAAAGTTTCTGAAGGATTATTGTTAGTGTTCTGTATTTGCATTTTTTGTACACTTGCATATTACAGTGCGAATTATACGATGACAGAAAGCACTGTGGATACAAGAGACAGTATAGGCATGAATATGCTGGTACTGGCAGCCGTAACAGCGGCAGTTCTTCTGCTGCACGGAATTCTGCGCAGCGGTTATCTTAAGTTCGTCAGGAAGCGTATTCTGGCGTGGAAGCCGTATATCGTCGGTCTGGTATCAGTTTATGTGTATATTATCAGTTTGATATGGGTTTCTTACAGCCATGTGGCGCCCGGTGGAGATGGCGCCCCTCTGTGCAGCGTTGCTCACCGAATGATAACCGGTAATTTTATTGACATGAAGAGTACCGGTTATATGGTGATCTTTCCCCATCAGTTTGGATTGCTTTCCGTAATCCATCTTCTGTTTAACCTGTTTGGGGCAGGAAATTATGGAGTGTTTCAGCACCTGAATGCGTTCTGTATGCCGTTGCTTTTTTATAGTGGATATAAACTGTTACAGCTTGTATGTAAAGAGGCGGAGATTGTAATTTATTATGTTTTCTTCTATTTGGGCTGCCTTCCCCTGTTTTTATATGTGCCTTTTGTATATGGAGAGATTATGTCTATCACCTTCACCATGGTCTTGATGTGGCAGGTGGTCAGATACTGTAAAAGCGGTAAGAAAAGCTGCTTTTTATGGGGAACTGCGGCGATTGTCCTGGCGTGTATAGTGCGCAAGAATTCGCTGATAGTATTGGTTGCGGCAGGAATTGTCCTGATAATTCATTCGATCAGAAACTTAAAACCTTGGGGCGCAGTCTGGACTCTGGCGATGATTCTGGCAGTTTCCGGCTCTGAACAACTGATTTATGCACACTATGAAAATATATCGGGAATCGAAGTGGCAGGCGGAGTTCCCTACATTTCATGGATCCGTATGGGACTTCAGGACACATGGGCAGGCCCGGGCTGGTTTGACAACAGCAGTGTGGAAGAATTCAAGAAAGATGGCTATAATACAGAACAGACCAAGCTGGCAGAGCGTGAACATCTCAGGGAAATCCTGAAGGATATGTGGAGGGATAAGGTCGGCAGCATTGACTTTTTCCGCCGGAAAATACTGTCTCAGTGGAATTCGCCTGAATATTCAAGTATTAATGAGACGAAACAGTTTGACTGTGAACCGGAAGCGCTGCCGGATTTTGTAAAGCGTATTTATTATGATGATACCCCTTCTTACCAGAGATATATGAACAGATATCAGTTTGTGCTCTATTTTTATGGGGCAGTGTCAGCTGTTGCATTGTTTATGGATATTGTGTTTGCAGGCAGAATAAAGGAGCATTCGATGGCAGAATATATACTGTATATTGCAATAGTCGGTGGTTTCCTGTTCAGCGCATTGTGGGAAGCCAGCAGCCGCTATGTGATTCCATATATTATTTATATGATCCCATTGGCGGCGTGGGGAATGTACCGGCTGGCAAAAGTATCCTATCGGGGCGAGGAACAGTGAATCTGTCGGGACCGATGCAGGATACAAAAAAGATACAAGCGCAACACATAATTTACATTAAATCCAAAATAACAATTAACTTTGGGGTGATCAATTATGCTGAAAATACTGATCGCGGAAGACGAAGAACCTATCGCGAATTTGATAAAAATGAACCTGCGCAGGGCCGGATACCAGTGTACCTGGGCGCCGGATGGTGAGAAAGCAGCGGACTATATGGATAATGAGAAATTTGATTTGCTGCTTCTGGATGTGATGCTTCCGGGAATAAACGGATACGAACTGATGGAATATGCCAGGACGCTGGAGCTTCCGGTTATCTTCTTGACGGCACTTGGAAGTACGGAAAATAAAGTGAAAGGGCTTAGAATGGGAGCGGATGATTACCTTACCAAGCCTTTTGAAATCGTGGAATTGTTGGCCCGGGTGGAAGCTGTCTTGCGCAGGTATCACAAGACAGAGACAGTGCTGAATATTTTCGATGTGGTGATCGATACGGCATCCCGCTCCGTGACCCGCAACGGCGAGCAGATCCCTTTGACTATGAAGGAATTTGATTTGTTACTGTTGCTTGCCCGAAATCGCAATATTGCTCTGTATCGTGAGACGATATATGAGACTGTCTGGGGCGGCGAATATATGGGCCAGAGCAGAACGGTAGACCTCCATATCCAGAGATTGAAAAAGAAGCTTAACTGGGACAGTGAGATCACCGCTGTCTACAAGGTAGGGTATCGCCTGGAAGGCGAGGAGAAGATGGCCAGATAGAATATGCGGCGAATGGCAGGACTGATTTACGGCAGGATGATAGATGCAGAATGAACTTGCGACACGGAGGAAAGGATTCCCACAATGAAATTTGCACATAAACTCTTTCTGGCCATGACGATATTGCTGACATTAATGTTTGCTGTTTTCGGAATCTGGATGCTTTACTCGGATTTTTCCATGCTGTTGGACAAGGAAATCGAGCAGGGAGATAATGATAGCCGGATGTTTCATTTCCTTTTTGAGATGGGCTATCAATCCACAGAGGAATTTGGAGAAGATTATGCTGTCAGCCGGACTGTGAACAGTATTTCCCATAATGTGGAGAGGGACGGAAGCCACATGTTTGTGTCAAAAAGCGACGGTACATGGTTTTATGGCAGGGAATATCTGGCGAGCATGGGATTTGAGGAAGAAGTGGAGAAGCTAAAAGATTCGCTGAGCGCTGCAAATACTTATGGTTATTGTATTCGGCAGGTGAACGGCGGCTATTATATGTTCACGGCAGCCGTGAAAGATATTGCTTCCAGCAGAATTTATCTGGGGATGTGCAGGGATCTGACTGTAATCTACAATGACAGGGATGAACTGGTTTCCAGATACCGGATTGCGTTGATCTGCCTTCTTGCAGCAGGCGGTATCTGTATCTTTGTAATGGCTCATTATATTACCAAACCCATCCGCAATCTGGACAAACTGGCGGGAAAAATCGCAGACGGAGCCTACGAACTGCGTTCTCATAACGCCAGCCAGGATGAAATCGGTCAGTTGGCCCGAAATTTTAACAGGATGGCAGACCGGCTGGTAGAGCAGATGCAGAAAAAGGAACTGGAGGCGAAGCAGAAGGAGGATTTTACTGCGGCATTTGCGCACGAATTGAAGACACCGTTAACATCTATTATAGGATATGCTGACATGCTGAATTCGCTGAAGCTGACCGACGAAGAATGTCATGAGGCATATTTTTATATCTACAGTCAGGGAAAACGTCTGGAAAGCCTCTCTCACAAGCTATTGGAATTGGTGAGTATGGACAAGACGCCCATGGTATTCAAGCCTATTCCGACTAAAAATCTGGAACAGAATATCCGTACGACTCTTCGGCCGGTATGGAGACAGCGGGGAATTAAGGGGAAGGTAGATCTGGAAAAAGCCGTATTGAGGGGAGATGACGAGCTTCTGCTGTCTTTGCTTTACAATCTGCTGGACAATGCAGTAAAGGCATTGGATAAGGGGGAGCGGAGCTTTATTCTGATGAAAGGCACCTGTCTGAAAGGTCTTTATGAGATTAAGATCGTGGACAACGGCAGAGGAATTCCCAAGGAGGAGATCAGCCGTATTACAGAAGCTTTTTATATGGTGGATAAATCCCGTTCCAGAAAAGAGGGTGGCGCCGGTATCGGTATGGCTCTTTGCCAGAAAATTATTCAGCTTCACAATGGGAAACTTGATATTGACAGCCGGCTGGGGGAAGGTACTGTAATCAAGGTAGTGTTTCCTATAGAAGGGGATGTGCATAGAAAGAAAGGAGCGGCGGCCAGCAAATGAAGGAGAACAGACCGGATCTGAAAAAGGGCGGGAAGAAAGACGGCAGAGACCGAAAGCACGGGGCTGCCTATACGGCGGAAGCTTTTGTGATCATAGTCGTATTGGCAGCGGCACTTATGATTCCTCAGATTATTTTTCAGGTGCAGGACCGCATATTATGCAGCGATATCAAATTGGGTCAAAGAGAGAGCATGAATGTGGAAGCCCTCGGCACTACCTATGAGCAGTCGCTGCAAAATAGAATGCAAAATTTCGCGGAAGGTTTGGCGAATCTTGAAAGTTTTTATGTGACATCTCAGAATCTCTCTCCAGACGAGACATTAAATTCATTTTTATATTCAGATGTGGGTCTTAACAATCCATTGCTTATGAATTTTGTCTATGGCAATCTGATCCCGATAGAGATCTGGGATGACTATTATACCATTACTCAATGGAAACAGTATGTCATTTATAGCGACAATTATGCAAAAGGAGTGAACTTCATTCTGTGGTATATTGAGATGGAGGATGGCGACGGAGCGAAATTTAAGCTGCTGGCAGATGCGGAAGACGGTACGCTTTATGGAGTGAAAACTGAGGGGAGTTATTTGTCCGGGGTTCCTTTGGGGTATATGAATCTACAGGAAGCATTGCGGTATGGAGGCAGTGCAGTTAATGTGTGGACCTATTATGCTCTGTACTACAGGGCAACAATAGCGGAAATGAAAGATTTCCTTTTTTGGGCGGGAAAAATGGGGATAGACACGACGGGAATTGAGGTAGATGCTTCCTATACAGGTGTTGAAATCAGCAGGAAGGAGGCGGCAGAAGCGGAGAGACAGGTGCAGAGGATGGTCAGATATCAATGTGAGACCAAAGAAAGCGCCAGATTTCTTCTTCCCTACGGAGAGACTGAATTAGATGCCATACTGTCTATAGAAGAACGGTATTTTGATAAAGAGTATTTATTTCCGGATATTACTATAGGAATACGGCAGATTTATGAAATGATACCGGAATTTGCATAAAAATGCCCTCGTACTTATATATTTAAAGAGATAATATAGGGACAAAAGGGGTTCTAGTGAATTTGGCAAAAAGCATTCTTGTACACAGGATGTTGGAAAGTACGGTTCTGGGCGGAACCGTTTTGGAGCAGTTCATTGAGTATCTGGATAATCTGGTCTGGGGGCCGTGGATGCTGGTGCTTCTCCTTGGCACCGGCTGTTACCTGACGCTGCGCCTGGACCTTCTGCCGCTGAAAAACCTGAAATTTGCACTGCGCTGTGCCTTCGGCCTGGAGGAGGAACCGAAAAAGGGCCGGGGAGTTCCGGAGGGCGGGACGGGGGAAGCTTTCCGCAGGCGGGACTGCGGGGGGAGGATTGTGAAACAGAGAGCCTGTGACGCGGCAGGAGAACGGCTGACCGGAAGGAGTACATATGGAACGGCAGGTGAACAGCTGACCGGAAGGAATGCCTATGGAGCAGCAGGTGAACAACTGACCGAAAAAAATACATATGGGGCTGTGGGAAAAGAGAGTAGCAGGGCGCGAAGAAAGGCAGCCGGAGCCAGACACGGCGCAGGCAGAAAATCATCCGGCAGGGTTTCCTCCCTGGCCTCCCTGACTACAGAACTGGCTACCACCCTTGGAATCGGCAATATCGTGGGCGTGGCCACTGCCATGGTACTGGGCGGTCCGGGAGCGCTGTTCTGGATGGTGATGACCAGTATTGTGGGGATGGCCACCAAACTGGTGGAGAGCATGCTGTCAGTAAAGTACAGAGGGGTGAACGACAGGGGCGAAATCGCGGGAGGCCCCATGTACACCTGCCTCCATGCTTTTCCCAACAAAACGGCAGGCCGGGTACTGGGCTTTGCCTTCGCGCTGTTTGCAGTGACGGCTTCCTTCGGCATGGGAAATATGACCCAGTCCAATTCCATTGCGGATGCGGTGTGGGTGGCCTTCGGCGTGCCAAAGGCAAACACCGGGCTGTTGCTGACCATTGTCACGATATTGGTGGTACTGGGAGGCATCGGCGTCATCGGAAAGGTGACCCAGATTCTGGTGCCGTTCATGGGAGTTTTTTATCTGGTGGGGGCAATGGCCGTGATTCTGACCCACTGGAGGGAGCTGCCGGGTGCTGTTGGCGGCATCCTGACGGCGGCTTTCTACCCGGAGGCAGTGTCCGGCGGCCTCTTCGGCAGTGTCACCGTGACGGCATTTCAGTCCCTGCGGTGGGGCGTATCTAGGGGGATTTTCTCCAATGAAGCGGGCCTGGGGGCCTCGGGCATCACCACGGCGGCCGCGGATACGGAGGACTGTGTCCGGCAGGGTTACATCAGTATGACAGGGGTGTTTCTGGACACAGTGGTGGTCTGCACCATCACGGGCCTGGCATTTGCCGCCTCCGGCGTACTGGGCAAAACGGACGGAGCCGGGAATCCTCTGAACGGCACGGCGCTGACCCTGGCGGCATTTCAGACCACCCTGGGAGAATGGGGCGGCAGCTTTGTAAGCGTCTGTATCGTATTGTTCGCCTTTGCCACCATTATCGGTTGGGCGTATCAGGGGGAGCGTGCTTTCGAATTTCTCATGGGCGGGAAGTCCAGATATAATCTCTGGTACCGTTTCGCTTATGGGCTCACCGCGTTCCTGGGCTGTATTTCCTCCCTGGAGGCTGTGTGGAATTTTTCGGATATCTGCAATGCCCTGATGGCGGTACCCAATCTGATCTGCGTACTGGCCCTGTCGGGGAAGGCCTGTCGGGAAATCCGGGCCTACCCGGGGCCTGCGGCCAGGGAACACCGGGCCGGGAAGAGGATGAGAGGGAAGTGGGCGGGCTATTTTTCACGGGGCTGATGTATTTTGAGCGGTGATGCCGGGAAATGGAACGGTAACGTTACGACGGCAGGGAAATCGGCCGGCGGAAAAAAGGCTTTACATGCCGGATATTGATTGTTATAATGAAAAAGCGGATGCCCTGTTGTGTTCGGCGAACTGCCTGAATTGTTGCAGACCGACAAAATTCGCAGCCCGCACATAGAGAAAGCAAAGGGAGCCTGCAGACTGAATCGCGAGTCTGACAGGATATTACATACCGGAAGAAAAGAGAGGAAAAAGCATGTCAAAAACCATCGATAATTTTTTACAGTACATTAAAATCGATACCAGGTCAGAGGATAACACCGGGACTTCCCCCAGTACGCAGAAGCAGCATAATCTGGCAAAGCTTCTGACAGGACAGCTGGAAGCCATGGGCGCGGAGGAGATTACCTACGACAGGGAGCACTGCTATGTGTATGCATCCATTCCTGCCTCCAGAGGCTGTGAAAATGTGCCCGTGCTTGGACTGGTTGCCCATATGGACACGGCTCCCGTGGTGTCGGGCAGGGATGTCAAACCCAGGATTGTGGAAAATTATGACGGAAACGATATTGTATTGAACGAAAAGGAAAACATTATCCTCAAGGCGGCCGACTATCCGGAACTGGCCGGTTACAGGGGACAGGATTTGATTGTAACCGACGGCACCACACTGTTAGGGGGCGACGACAAGGCAGGTGTTGCGGAGATTATGGCCGCCTGTGAATATCTGCTGCAGCACCCGGAGGTGAAGCACGGAAAGCTCCGGATAGGCTTTACGCCGGATGAGGAGATTGGCGAGGGAACAAAACATTTTGATATAAAGCTGTTCGGCGCGGATTTTGCGTATACTGTGGACGGAGACCGGTTCGGCCACATAGAGGACGGGACTTTCAACGCGGCGGGGGCGAAGCTTACCGTGCACGGTGTCAGCGCTCATCCGGGTTCGGCAAAGGACGCCATGGTCAATGCCATGCTGATTGCCTTTGAATTCCAGTCCCTGCTCCCGGTTTTCCAGAATCCCATGTATACGGAGGGAGAGGAGGGGTTCTTCCATCTGGAACATATTGAGGGCGATGTGGAGAAAACAGTATCCGAGTACATCATCAGAGACCATGACCGGACTCTTTTTGAGCAGAAAAAGCAGTTCTTTGGGCAGTGTGCGGATTTCCTGAACCGCAAATACGGCGAAGGCACTGCGGAAACCGAAATTCAGGACAGTTACTACAACATGAAGGAAGTCCTGGAGCCCCACAGGCATCTCATCGAGAACGCCGCCGAAATCATCCGCCAGATGGGCACGGAACCGGAAATCTGCTCTGTACGGGGCGGCACAGATGGCGCAAGGCTTTCCTACATGGGGCTGCCCTGCCCGAACCTCTGTACCGGCGGCGGTAACTTCCACAGCCGCTTTGAATATGTCTGCGTGCAGTCCATGGAAAAGGTCACGGAGCTTCTGGTAAGACTGGCAGAAAAATACGGCGAAGGATTTCCTCACAATTCCTGAGAGGCCGGGAAGCCGCGGATTGTGCGGAGAAAAGGCCGGTTATCCCGGTAAGACAGGAAAAGCTGTAACCTCCGAAAGTATCAGATGGTACCTTCGGAGGTTTTGTGTATAATTTGTTCCATGTTGAGACTGTAGTAATTGACAAATAAAATGATTGATTGATAATTGAAAAGTAGGTATAATATAATTATGCAGGAAATACGCTTTATATGGGATGAAAACAAGAATGAGCTGAATAAGAAAAAACATGGCATATCTTTTGAAGAGGCAAAGGACGTTTTTGGTGATGAAAATGCTATTTTATTTGATGACCCGGACCACTCTTATGAAGAAGAAAGATTTCTTATTATTGGAATGACCGGGGGAAAAGGAATATGTATTGTCAGTCATTGTTATAAAGATGAGGATAGTACGATCCGTATCATTTCTGCCAGAGAAGCAACAAAAAGTGAGAAAAAAACGTATCAGAAAGGATGGTAAGATGATGAGAGAAGAATATGAGATCGAAAAACTGAATCCAAGAAAAAATCCATACTCTAATAGAGTAAAAAAACAGATTACCATCAATATTGATGGAGAAATCATAGACTATTTCAAAAGTCAGTCGGAAAGTCTGGGAATACCTTATCAGACATTGATTAATTTGTATTTATCTGACTGTGTGGCATCAAAAAGGAAATTGCAGATGGAATGGAGATAATACACGGGTTTCCATTATACGGCAGCGTTGAAACACGCTTTGGCAAAGGCGAAAGCGAATTGCTGTACGGTAAAAACCCGCTTCTTTTTATATGCAGGAAAGGGAAAA
>OFFY01001033.1_pt1 | contig 25432 bp, 18 predicted proteins | sample 1521481 | NCBI WGS metagenome assembly OFFY01 (sample SAMEA3504117, study PRJEB24116) | mouse gut metagenome | biome: mouse gut; feature: mouse-associated habitat; material: faeces | place: Denmark | collected 2011
CATACCCGTAGATCTCGTAGTCCGGGCGTATCACGGTGCCGGACAGCGCAGTGCCGGAGAAAGTCCGGAGAGGGCAGAGGAGGTCAGTGACCGGCCGGTTGGCGGGCAGACGAAAGCAGCACTGCCGGAGGACAGCGGCGTAGACTATACGGCTGGAAGAGACGACCGGCAACTGATAGGAGTGGCTGAGGAACAGACAAAGCAGGAAGGGCAGCTCCGCCGGCTTATTTTCTGCCTGTGGCTTGCGGGCGCAGCGATAACGGCAATCTATCTGACGGCCAATAATATCAGGCTCTTTTTCAGCTTAAAATTGGGAAGAAAAAGGGTGGGGACACTTCTGTACGGAATTCCGTTATATGATATGCCGGGATACAACTGTCTGGCGGGTGTCTTCTCCCCGGCAGTCTATATAGATATGGAAGGTCTGAAGGAGGACTCCGTGATAGAGCATGTAATATTGCATGAGCGCCAGCATCTGAAGGCGGGAGATCCGTTTTGGCAGTTTCTGCGGGTGATCTGTCTGATTCTGCAGTGGCATAATCCTTTCATATGGTGGGCCTATTATGCCTCAAGGCAGGATGGAGAGCTGGCCTGCGACGCCAGAGTGGTCAGGGGGATGCAGCCGGGGGAACGCTATGCCTACGGGGAGAGCCTGTTGGCCGCGGCTGCCTGCTCCTGCACAGAACACCTCCGGGGGAATCTGGCCACATCGGCGGGAGGCGCCAGACGTTTTATGGAGAGAAGGATCAAGGGAATCATGCGGTACAGACAGGGGTATGGAGCAGGTGTGTCAGTGGTCATGATCTGTATGCTGGGAATAACCTGTTTTGCGGCATTTCATGAACCGGATGGGAGAAGCCTGACGGATAATCCCGGCAAAGGGAAAGAAACAGCGCTGTCGAATGCGGCGGATGCGGGAAGACATGGTCTGTACACTCCGGAAAACGGACCGGAGGATGTGCGGACGGAGTATTCCGAATACAGAGTGGAGATTTCCATAGAGGAGCATTATATCACCAATACCGGGAATCTATCCAATCTCTATTATATAGATGAGGAGCACGTCTTGTGGGGGTGCGGAGAGAATAGTTACGGCCAGCTGGGGCAGGGGCCGCAGGGGAAGAATTTCTATAAGGATATGGTGAAAATAGCGGAAGAGGTCATACATGTAGACTGTTCCCAGGAGGGCTTTACCATTTATCTCACAAAGGATCATAAGCTCTACGGCATGGGAAACGGTACCGGGGGAGCGCTGCCGCGGTATGAGAAAGAAGAATGGATGAAGCATGTGAACAGGGAGTATCATCTGGTGACAGAAGCCAGCCTTCTGATGGAGGATGTGGCCTATGCCCGCTGCGGCCGGAGTGATGTGGCCTGTATGAAGACGGACGATTCGGTCTGGATCTTCGGGACAGTCGGGTATGACAGAGACAGGGAGTGTTTCTATCCCTATCCTGTGAAGGTGCTGGAGGATGCGGCACTGGTGACGGGTGGGGCGTATAATCATGCGGCATTGCTCCGCGACGGAAGCCTGTGGACATGGGGGGACAATTATGCGGGAAACTGCGGAACCACTGGTACGGTTGTGTCTGCGCCGACACAGGTGGCAGAGGATGTGGCCATGGTCTGGACAGGGCGTATCAGCTACAATATGGATTGTCAGGATTTGACTGAGTTTATCGAGAATTATGAAAGAGATCGGGAGAATACCATGATTCTGACGAAGGACGGCTCTTATTTCATTTGCGGCGCCGATGTGGGGGAGGAAAAAGCACTGCCGATTTATTATGAAGCGGGAAATTTTCCGCTGGTGTGCTCCTGTGAATTTCTGCCATGGGATGGAGAGCTGAAATAAATATGCCGATGACAGGATGTATTTTCGTACTTCTCTGTGCGGAAAACCGGAGTGTTTTACATCTAAACGCATATTTTGAGCGCTTTGCACGTATCTGGTGTTTTGAGAGGAGTGGACGGTAGTTTATTTGTACAATTGTACGGAAAAAAGCTTGAAATGTATGGGTGTTATGGTATAATATTTACACATGAGTACTGTGTCAGCTTTTGATTCCATATGTGCCGATGCGCATGAGATTGCGGGACAATGTTGATTCAAAAGTGAATGGCTATAGTACGATCATTATATATTAGTAGAGGAGGAACTTTTTAATGGCAGAGAACAGGTTGATTGGCGATTATCCGGTGATTGGTATCCGGCCTACGATTGACGGCAGGAGAGGCGCACTGAAGGTGCGGGAATCACTGGAAGATCAGACCATGAACATGGCAAAGGCAGCGGCTGCCCTTTTTGAGGAGAACCTGCGCTATTCCAACGGCGAGCCGGTGAAGGTTGTGATCGCGGACACCACCATCGGACGTGTGGGAGAGACAGCTGCCTGTGCGGACAAGTTCAGGAAGGCAGGCGTGGACATCACCCTCACCGTTACTCCCTGCTGGTGCTACGGCGCGGAGACAATGGACATGGATCCCAATACTATCAAGGGCGTGTGGGGATTCAACGGCACGGAGCGTCCCGGCGCAGTATATCTGGCATCCGTATTGGCAACCCATGCCCAAAAGGGACTGCCCGCATTTGGTATCTACGGACATGATGTACAGGAGGCGGATGATACATCCATTCCTGAGGATGTGAAGGAGAAGCTCCTTCGTTTCGGCCGCGCCGCAGTGGCAGTGGCTACCATGAGGGGCAAATCCTATCTGCAGATCGGTTCCATCTGTATGGGTATCGGCGGCTCCATCATTGACCCGGCCTTTATCGAGGATTACCTGGGCATGCGTGTGGAATCCGTAGACGAGGTGGAAATCATCCGCCGTATGACGGAAGGTATTTATGATCAGAAGGAATACGAGAAGGCTCTTGCATGGGTGAAGGAGAACTGTATCGAAGGCTTTGACAAGAATCCGGAATTCATCCAGAAGACGAGGGAGCAGAAGGATAAGGACTGGGAGTTTGTAGTCAAGATGATGTGTATCATCAAGGATTTAATGAACGGCAACAAGAATCTGCCTGAGGGAAGGGAAGAGGAGATGGTTGGGCACAATGCCATCGCCGCAGGTTTCCAGGGACAGCGTCAGTGGACGGATTTCTATCCCAACTGCGATTTCCCCGAGGCCATGCTGAATACCTCCTTCGACTGGAACGGGGCAAGGGAGCCTTATGTGTTGGCTACGGAGAACGATGTGCTCAACGGCCTGGGCATGCTGTTCATGAAGCTGCTCACCAACCGCGCCCAGATTTTCGCGGATGTGCGTACATACTGGAGCCCTGAGGCCGTGAAGAAGGCCACAGGCTATGACCTGGAGGGCGTTGCGAAGGAAGCGGGCGGATTCATCCACCTGATCAACTCCGGTGCGGCATGTCTGGATGCCAACGGACAGGCCAAGGATGCCGACGGCAACGGCGTCATGAAGCCTTGGTATGAGGTGACCGAGGAAGACCAGAAGGCTATCATGAAAGCTACCACATGGAACTATGCTGACTGCGGCTATTTCAGGGGCGGCGGATTCTCTTCCCGTTTCGTGACAGAGGCCGAGATGCCCGCCACCATGATCCGCCTGAACTTGGTGAAGGGACTGGGCCCCGTGCTGCAGATCGCAGAGGGCTGGACCATCCATCTTCCTGCGGAAGTGACGGATGTGCTGTGGAAGCGCACCGACTATACATGGCCCTGCACCTGGTTTGCTCCCAGGACCACCGGCAAAGGCGCTTTCAAGACCGCTTATGACGTGATGAACAACTGGGGCGCTAATCACGGCGCCATCAGCTACGGCCACATCGGCGCGGATCTGATTACCATGTGCTCCATGCTGCGGATTCCCGTGGCAATGCACAATGTGGACGAGGACAAGATCTTCCGTCCCGCTGCCTGGAACGCATTCGGCATGGATAAGGAAGGACAGGACTACCGTGCATGTGCGGCTTACGGTCCCATGTATAAATAAGCCATAAGCAGGAAAAGAGAGAAAGCAGGGAATGGCAGAGCATTGGACTCTGCCGTTTCCCGTGATAATCCCGGCATCTGTTATAGAGAAAAGGTGCATGGAAATAGAATCGGAGGATTTGCGGTAACATGTTTCATCTATTTGGAAAAAAGACATCGGATCCGGAGAGCCGCTTGGCAGAGTGCCGAAAGAAACAGGATTGGGCCGGATTGGCGAAAATCTATTATCAGCTGGGTGTGGAAGCCATGGAAGCGGGAAACCTGAACCGGGCGCAGTTATGGCTGACCCGTGCGGACACCATCTACAGCTCGGATGACGATATTTATAAAAAAGTGGGAGAAAAGCTCATGGACGATTGCTCTGACCGGATTGGGCAATTGGAGGAGGAGCACTTTTTCTACCAGGATATTCCAGCCAAAATAAGCGAGATGGCAGAGGAGCTGCCGGATGTCAGAGTACGGGTGTGGGGACTTTTGTCGCTGGCCAGACTGGTAAAGCCGGGGGAGAGACTGGCGTTGCTTCCCGGCTGTGAGGCGCTGGGGAAGCTGGGCCGGGCGGTGGATATCGCGCTGAAATCCTTCCAGGAGCCGCCTACGGAGAAAGAGTTCAACGAATTGAAGAATCTGTGCGGCGAGCTTTATGAGCTGGGGGATGAGCCGGATTTTTGGGGAGCGGGAAGCGAAATTGCGCTCCAGGGCCGGGCGCCTTTTCAGGTGTTTGATTTAAACGGACTGATGGGGGCGCATCTGGAGATCGAAGCTTATCTGGACGCACAGCTGAAGATGGTATGCGCGCTGGGTCAGGGCGAAGAAGCGGGGCCTGCGGAGACCGGCATTATCGCCCAGCCCCTGCTGCCGGATTATTATGTGCGTACGCAGGAGGGCAGCCCGGAGGAGAATCCCGGGATCAAAGCCGAGCTGGAGCGGATTTGGAGCGATTATGCGTTTGTATCTTCCGATATGACTTGGGAACTGGTGAGCCGGAGGGTTGCGGAATATAAGGAGCTGGATATCCTGGCATGAGGCGCGCAGCAATCTCGGGATTTCGTGCAGGAGAGCACGAAACACCTCGCGGTGCCGCAGAGTCCTCACAGTATGACAAGCGGTTCGGAAAATTCGTTGGGGACAGGCCGTCCCACGGCGCCGAAGGCAATGCCCTTATAAATTTCGCTGGAGAGAATATCCAGAGACAAGAGCCTGCCTGCCTTTTCCGGCAGGCTTTTTTGCGCGCCGGCAAGCTTTGTAATCAGGGGGATGGAGGAATGGGACTTCACGGCGGACAGCAAAGGGGCAGCTGATCTGCGGAATCCCAGCACCCTGGCGTAGGGGGCATCGTCCAGTTCTCTGCCAAGCGCCATCGTGCCCTTTTCGATACCCAGGAGAATATGCAGCAGGCTTCTGCTGATTCTGGTATAAGTCAGCTCTCTGGTTTTGAGTAGATCGCAGAAGGCAGTGAAACCTGTGAATTGGCGGAGCCTGTTTTGGATGCGGTTGGAGAGATCAGGGGAAACATCCAGATATTTTTCATATCCGGATTCCTTCTCCAGCAGCAGTCTGTAGTATAAGATACCGGAGATATCATTCGGGAAGACAGCCCTGTTTTCCGCCAGATAGGAAGTCAGAAGCGCCAGGGCTTCCTCTGGCATGAAGGATTGGAGCTGTCCGGGCTCCCGGCCCCGATATAATGCCTGGCGCAGAGCCAGCGCGGAAGCCTGCGTATTTGCCGCAGGCAAAAGATCATGGTATCCTGCGCCTTTCCGCTTTATGGTGACGGGAAGAATACTGGATTTCCGGTTTAAAATAGACTTTATATAGTCAATTCCGAGGATGTTGTTAGGCGACGCCAGAATCTCCCCGCAGTTTTCAGGCAGGGAAGATTCCCCAGGGTTCGGAGAGGAGCAGAGGTTCTTGGACAGGGGTATCTGATTTGCCAATGTCCCTGTTTTGTCCCTGGCAGGAGGAAACTGCACAGACAGCGCTTTTTCCCGGGCATCCGGGTAGGACAGGCCCTGCTTTAAAAATCTTTTTAAGGCAGTGCGGTAGGCTTCCGGCTCCCGGATCAGGAATGCGGCAATCTGCTTCAGGGCATCCACATCCCCGCATTCGCTGCCGAAGGCCAGGTGCGTCACCACGCCCAGCCGGTCCAGAAGGGCCACGGCTCCGGCGGCAAAAAATTCCGAGCTGGCGGCGGCATAGAGGACGGGCAGCTCCAGCACCAGATCGGCTCCGCAGCGAAGAGCCATTTCCGCACGGAGCCTTTTATCTGCCAGCGCAGGAGCGCCGCGCTGGACAAAATTGCCGCTCATGACCACGATTGTATAGTCTGCGCCTGTGAGATGTCTGCTTTCTTCCAGCTGGTATTTATGACCGTTATGAAAAGGATTATATTCTGCGATTATTCCGTTTACTGCCATATAGCTTCTCCAAGTTTTAAATGTTATCAATATTTCATATAAAAATACAGAATGACTATGTGAAAAAAATAACACATTTGAAAGTGCTTACAACTGCAAGATTACTGGAAAAAATGAATAATATTTCTGAGAATGTATCCCAAAATATACAAATATCCGCATATTTGTTCTTGAGTATTTTTTCCAGTTTTAGTATAATATGAATATCGTAATTTGTTAAGCAAAAATTACAAATATTTCTGAATGCATGTTACAAATCTGAATGAAATACCCCTCTTGCGAAAAGATTGCGGAAAGGGAAAGAAAGGAGCAGAAGTATGTCATATATTGACAGAATGAAGGACAGAGCCAGACTTGACAAAAAGACAATTGTATTGCCGGAGTCCAAGGACAAAAGGACCTTGCTGGCAGCAGCAAAAATTGTGGAAGAGGGCATTGCGGATATCATTATGATCGGCAATGAGGAGAAGATTACAGACGGTGCAGGATGGCTGGAGGTTGATCTGACCGGCGTGACCATCATAGATCCCACCAATACGCCGAAACTGGACGAGTATGTGACGCTTCTGTATGAGACCAGAAAGGCGAAGGGCATGACGGAGGAGAAGGCCAGAGAGATCTTGTTAAGCGATTATCTGACTTTCGGCATTGTGATGGTGAAGGCGGGGGATGCGGACGGTATGGTGGCTGGCGCATGCCATTCCACGGCGGATACGCTGCGGCCTGCCCTGCAGATATTGAAGACGGCTCCGGGCGTAAAGCTGGTTTCCGCTTTCTTTGTCATGGATACGCAATTCAAGGATCAGGGGGAGAACGGGACATTCCTTTTCGCAGACTGCGGTCTGAATCAGGATCCCAACGCGGAAGAGCTGGCGGCCATTGCAGAGACCTCTTACAGAAGCTTTAAGGCATTGATCGGTCCCAAGCCTGTGATTGCCATGCTGAGTCATTCTACCAGGGGCAGTGCCAGGCATGCCATGGTGGACAAGGTGGTGGAGGCTACCAGGATTGCCAGGGAGCAGTATCCGCACCTGCTTCTGGACGGAGAACTGCAGCTGGATGCGGCGCTGGTTCCAAGTGTGGCCAAGTCTAAAGCGCCGGGTTCACCTGTGGGAGGCCGGGCAAATATCCTGATTTTCCCCAATCTGGATGCCGGCAATATCGGATATAAACTGGTGCAGAGACTGGGCGGCGCGGAGGCATACGGCCCCATGCTGCAGGGAATTGCCAAGCCGGTGAACGATCTTTCCCGGGGATGTTCCTGGCAGGATATCGTAGGCGTAGTAGCAATCACCGCCGTTCAGGCGCAGTTGTCATAACAGCAACTAGCTGCCCCAGTGCCCAGAGGATTTACGGACGCAATCTTTATGCGGCCGGAAATTCTCTGCTGTTACCGGTACTGGGACAGCTTGTTGCGGAACTTAAATAGGAGGATAGTATGAAAGTATTAGTGATTAATTGCGGAAGCTCTTCTTTGAAATTTCAGCTCATCGACTCCGAGTCTGAGCGCTGCCTGGCTAAGGGACTGTGTGAGCGGATCGGCATCGGCGGCAGTATGATTACCTATGCTCCGGAAGGCGGAGAGAAAGAGAATACCGTTACCCCCATGGAGGACCATACGGAGGCTATCCGTCTGGTGCTGGAAGCCCTGACGAACCCGAAGACAGGCGTGGTGAAGAGCCTGGAGGAAATCGGCGCGGTAGGCCACCGCGTGGTACACGGGGGAGAGAAATTCGCCCAGTCCGTGGTCATCGACGACGCCGTACTGGCAGCTGTGGTAGAGTGCAACGATCTGGCTCCCCTGCACAATCCGGCCAACCTGATCGGCATCGACGCCTGCAAAAAGCTGATGCCGGGTACACCCATGGTAGGTGTCTTCGATACGGCCTTTCACCAGACCATGCCGGAGGAGGCTTATATGTACGGGCTTCCCTATGAATATTATCAGAAATACAAGGTGAGAAGATATGGTTTCCACGGAACCAGCCATTCTTATGTATCCCGCAGGGCGGCTCAGGTTCTGGGTAAAGAGTATGAGGATGTAAAGATCATCGTATGCCATCTGGGAAACGGCGCAAGCATTTCCGCCGTAAAGAACGGAAAATGTGTGGATACCTCAATGGGCCTGACTCCGTTGGAGGGCCTGATTATGGGTACCCGTTCCGGTGATATAGACCCCGCTATTATGGAGTTTCTGGCTAAGAAAGAGAACATGGGTATCGAGGATATCATGAATGTTTTAAACAAGAAATCCGGCGTACTGGGGCTTTCCGACAATTTGTCATCGGATTTCCGTGACCTGGAGGCGGGCTATCATAAGGGAGACGCCAATGCGATCCGCGCATTGAAGACATTCTGCTATCGGGTGGCGAAATACATCGGGGCCTATGTGGCAGCCATGAACGGTGCGGATGTGATCTGCTTTACGGCAGGTGTGGGAGAGAATGCCCCCATCGTCCGGAATTTTGTGTGCGAATACCTGGGTTATCTGGGGGTTGAACTGGATCAGGACGCCAATCATAAGCGCGGTGAGGATATTGTGATTACGACGCCTGACAGCCGGACTACGGTGATGGTGATTCCTACCAACGAGGAGCTGGCCATTGCTAGAGAGACTGTGCGTCTGGTAAATTAAGCTGATAACGGAAAACATTTTCCGGACAAAATGTATAACTGTACTTGAAGAAAGATGCTGCACTCGGGCGGAGTTTTTACAGAGTTGCCCGTTCACGTTTATATTCTTCGAATTTCAGGTACTTTCTCTGTGCCCGGTTTATTGCTGCGGGCTGTTTTATGGCTTGGCAGTTCGGGACTGTGAATTTACAACTATGATACATTTATGTAAAAAGTTGGTGACAAAAGGAAAGTATGCTGATACAGCAGGGTTAAAATGAAAAGGCCGGGACCCTGCTGAGAAAGAGGCAGATTTGGAGGAAATGGTGTGAGGGACAGCAGAGGATACTCAAGAGGAAGCAGGAGGGAGCATATGCCGCAGAGGATAGGGGAGAAATATTCTGCAAAGAAACGATTTGACTTATTTTTGTTGTTGATTTGCCTGCTTTTGGTTGTGAATACTTTGTATCTGATGAATATGCAGGCGCAGATGAATCGTATGGCAAAATCGTTGAGTCAGATCGCAAGCTCACTGACCGCAAGCATTCAGGATGCGGAGAACAGCGTGGGCCCCGCGCCCACCCAACAGGAGAAGACCGTGGCTTCTTCCAGGTATCAGTCGGCGCCTGAGGAGGCGGTGAAGCCCCAGGAAGTGGATTATGTGAATCTGTGCGGTCTGCCCGAGGTGGACAAGCCCGTAGACAGAACTCCCGCGCAGGTACTGAAGCGCCTGGAGGAACTGGCAGAGGACGACGAAGTCATAGCACGGATTTACAAAAATAACACCCGCTATTCCGATGACATGCTGGATGCGCTGGCGAATAATCCGGAAATGGCGGACTTCGTAGACAATTTCCTCACTGTGGATAAGCGGGCTACCGGCACAGGACTGACGGAGGCGGAGAAGAATCAGGAATATCCCCTCTTTCTCCAATGGGATCCTAGATGGGGATATGCGGAATACGGAGACGACAGCAATATAGGGCTGGCCGGTTGCGGTCCCACCTGTCTGTCCATGATGCTCTATTATCTGAAGGGCGACGGGAGTCTCACGCCGGATATCATTGCGGAATACAGTATGGGAAACGGTTATTATATGTCGGGGACAGGGACGGCATGGAAGCTGCTGGAAGATGTTCCGGCTATGTACGGCGTCAGTGTTACTCAGCCCAAGGCATCGGAGAAGACGTTTCAGAAAGTGCTGGATGAGGGCAGTATTATCATCTGTTCCATGAAGCCGGGAGATTTTACGGCGGGAGGACATTTCGTGGTGATCTATGATTATAATGACGACGGATTTCGGATCAATGATCCCAACTGTGTAGCCCGCAGCAGGAAGACATGGACCTTCGAGGAGATTCGCAGGCAGATCAAACATACCTGGGTGTATGAAAAATGAGATATATAATAAATGTAGAAAGAGGAATTGGCAATGAAAATCAGGACAAGATATGCGCCCAGCCCTACCGGAAGGATGCATGTGGGGAATCTGCGCTCGGCCTTATATGAATTTTTGATCGCAAAGCATGAGGGCGGTTCCTTTATGCTCCGTATTGAGGATACGGACCAGGAGCGTCTGGTGGAAGGGGCTACGGAGATTATTTATCGTACATTGGAGAAAACCGGCCTGGTACATGACGAAGGGCCGGATAAGGACGGGGGATTTGGCCCCTATGTGCAAAGCGAGCGGATCAAGACCGGAATTTATATGAAATATGCGAAGGAATTGATCGAAAAAGGAGAGGCATATTACTGTTTTTGCGACAAGGAAAGACTGGCGTCTCTGAAGACAGAGGTGGTGGAGGGGAAAGACATTACCATCTACGATAAGCACTGCCTGTTTCTTTCCAAAGAAGAGATAGAAGCGAATCTGGCGGCGGGAAAACCCTTTGTGATCCGGCAGAACAACCCTTCGGAGGGGACGACTACCTTTCATGACGAACTCTACGGCGATATCACGGTGGAAAATGCAGAGATGGACGACATGATCCTGATCAAATCGGACGGATTCCCCACGTACAATTTTGCAAATGTGGTGGATGATCACACCATGGAGATCACCCATGTGGTGAGAGGGAATGAGTACCTTTCCTCTGCGCCGAAGTATACCAGGCTCTATGAAGCCTTCGGATGGGAACCGCCTAAATATGTGCATCTGCCGTTGGTTACGGATGAAAATCATAAGAAGCTGGCCAAGAGGGGCGGCAGTACATCCTTTGAAGATCTGCTTGAACAGGGCTTTTTGACAGAGGCCATTGTGAATTTCATCGCGCTGCTGGGTTGGAGCCCGGAGTCCAATCGGGAGATCTTTACCTTGAACGAGCTGATCAAAGAGTTCGATTATCACAGGATCAGCAAATCACCTACGGTTTTTGATATCGTGAAGCTGCGCTGGATGAACGGGGAGTATATTAAGGCTATGGACTTCGGCGCTTTCTATGAGATGGCCCTGCCCTATTTGAAAAAGGCGCTGACAAAAGATCTTGACCTCAAAAAAATCGCGGCAATGGTGAAAACCCGCATCGAAGTATTTCCCGATATTGAGGAAATGGTGGATTTCTTCGAGGCGCTGCCGCAGTATGATGTATCCATGTACACCCATAAGAAGATGAAGACAAATACAGAGTCATCTCTGGAGGTGTTAAAGGAGGTACTCCCTCTGCTGGAGGCCCAGGAAGATTACTGCAATGACGCGCTGTATGCCTTACTCGCAAAATACGTAGAGGAAAAAGGCTGCAAGAACGGGTATGTCATGTGGCCTATCCGCACGGCAGTTTCCGGTAAACAGACCACGCCTGCAGGCGCCACCGAGATCATGGAAGTCCTGGGCAAGGAAGAGTCCCTGGCCAGGATCCGGAAAGGAATCGAAAAGCTGCAGGAGGCATAATCCGGCAGAGACGGAACAAAATTAGGAGAATATATTTTTATGAATCTGACAAGGGCAAACGAACCACAGAAAGCCGCAATCATGCATTTGCGGGGACCTTGCCTGGTCCTGGCCGGTCCGGGAAGCGGCAAAACATTCGTAATAACGAATCGGATACTCTACCTGATGGAGCAGGGCATTGCTCCGGAATCCATCCTGGTGATCACCTTCATGAAAGAGGCCGCCTGCTCCATGCAGAACCGCTTTCGGGAGCTGGCGGGAGAGGCCTTCGGCAAGACAGTCCGAACCCCTTATTATCCGGTGAATTTCGGGACATTTCATTCTGTTTTTTATCACATTTTAAAAGAATCCAACGCTCTGAAATCAAATAAACTACTTCATAATTCGGAAAAGAAAAATCTGATATTACCCATACTAAAGACATATGAAAAACAGCGGAATCCGGCGGGGACGCAGGAGCAGAAAGAAGGACAGGGCAGTCTGCAGGAAGATGCAGCCCGTATTCTGGCAGCCATAGGATACTATAAAAATACCATGCAGATGTCCGCGGCCTGCGCAAAGGTTCCCGAAGCATGGCAGCCTGACTTCGAGTCTATCTGTCGGGAATATGAACTGGCCGTGAGAGAGACCGGACGGCTGGATTTCGATGATATGCTTTATGTGTGCAGACGGCTGCTGGAGCAAAACGGAGCAATCAGAAAGTATTGGCAGAACCGCTTCCGCTATATCTTGATCGACGAATTTCAGGATATTAATCCCGTACAATACGAAGCAGTGAAGCTGCTGACCGCGCCGCCCTATAATATTTTTGCCGTTGGGGACGATGATCAGGCCATATACGGTTTTCGGGGTTCGCAGCCGGAGTGTCTGAAACGCTTCCAGACCGATTTTCAGGCCAGACAGCTGCTTCTGGATGTAAATTACAGAAGTCTGGCCGGAATCGTGAGGGCATCCCTGCAGGTCATCGAGGAAAATAAAGACCGGTTTATGAAACAATTGAAAGCGGCGGATTCTCAAAAGGACCAAGAGAAAATACGGGTGCAGGATCAGGAGCCGGTACATATCGTCTCCTTTGCGGAAAAAGAAGCCCAATATGCCTATATGGTGCAGGCCATAGCCCTGCGGCTTCAGAGGGGAGAGAGCTGCGCGGTTTTGTTTCGCACCAACTCCTATATGCAGGGATTTGCGGCCAGATTGAAAGCTGCGGAGATTGCTTATGAGATGAAGGAGCGGGCGGCCAGTATTTACGAGCACTTTATCGTGAGCGATATCATGGCATATCTGCTGATTGCAAAGAGGGAGGGAACAAGAGAGCACATGCTGCGGATTATGAACAAGCCTTCCCGGTTTATCAGCAGAGAGGCTGTGCAGGAGGGACGGGCGGAGATCGGAGGCATCCGGGCCTATTATGAGAAAGCGCAGATTTCCCGGACGCAGAAGGAAAATATGAGCAGGGAACTGACCCGTCTTGAGAAACAGTTTCAAAATGTCAGAGGATTTACCCTTCGGCCGGCTATTCAATATGTACTCAAGGCCATGGGATACGAACAATATCTGAGAGATTACGCCGGCGGGGATCAGGAGAAATGGCAGGAATGGCAGGAACTGCTGGAATGGTTGAAGGAAGATGCAGGGCACTTTCAGGATGTAAGAGAATGGAAACGCTTTCAGGAGGAGTATGCCAGAACACTGGAGCAAAACGGCGTACAGGCCGGGGAGCCGGCCGGGAAACAGAAAAGACAGGCCGCAGTGCATCTTCTGACAGTTCATGGGGCCAAAGGGCTGGAATTTGACAATGTATGGATTCCGGACTGCAATGAAAAGAATTTTCCCCACGGGACCATGCCGGATGAAAGCGCGGTTGAGGAGGAACGCAGGATATTCTATGTGGCAATGACCAGGGCAAAAAAGAGTCTGGAGCTCCTCTACCTTACAGGTACAAAGGAACGCCCCAGACAGCCGTCCAGATTTTTGAATCCGCTTTTTACATAGGAAGCTTCATTCCTGTGTCAGTTCGTCAAACTCGCAGTCGTCCAGATATTCGTCGAATGCTTCCGCTACATTTTCATATTCCTCATCGTCGTCGATGTAATCCAACTCGGGCTCCTCATTGGGGTCATCCGGATTCTCGCTATAGCGGTAGAACCACACCTCGCCGTCCTCGTTTTCGCCTGCTTCATTCAGGGGAAGCAGCACAATGTAATCCCTGGATGAAACGGTCAGAATGGTAATGACGGCACAATTTACGATACTGCCGTCGTCCAATTCCAGTTCAACGGTCATTTCCTCATCCTCATAATCATTTTTCTTTCCCATGGAACACCTCCTGTATGCTTATGTTATCGCTATTATACTTGTTTTGGGGAAATTTAGCAAGAAAAAGTATAAAAAGGTAGATTTTCTTGTCATTGAGACTTTTTATTGCGGGGAATTTATGTTAAAATACATTTGTTAATTTTACTAAGTGAAAAATGCGGAACAGGGAGGGAATGCGATGGCAGAAAACATATTACAGAAAAATCCCCACCCACTAGGTGCTCAAGTGGAGAGCGACGGAGTTCGCTTTTCCTTTGTGTCCAAATCTTCTTCCTGCGGTGTAATGCTTTATGACAGGAAGACAGAGAAACTGTTGAAGAAGATTCCGTTTACAGAGGAAGAGAGAATTGGTCATGTATATTGCAAGATAGTGAAAGAGATCGATCCGAATTCCACCACATACCTCTTTTTTGAGGAGGACAGGCTGGTCCCTGACGAGAGAGCCAGGCTCTTTTCCAGGAAGATTCCTTACGGGAAGGAGCGGAATGCGGAAGATATGAAAGCCGGTTTTGCGGCCGGAGCATTTGACTGGGGACAGGATAGATTCCCCAGGCTGCCATACCACAAAATAATCGCCTATTGCATGCATGTGAGAGGTTTCACGAAGCATGCTTCCTCCAATGTGAAGCAGAGGGGGACTTTCGCTGGAGTCGTGGAGAAAATTCCCTATCTGAAAGAGATCGGGGTCACCACAGTGGAACTGCAGCCGGCATATGAATTTGCAGAGATTCCGGTGAAAGAGAAGGGGACGGCGCCCGTTCCGCATATGAAGAAGGCCGGTATATTGGAGAGCTCCGATTCGGAGAAGCTGAATTACTGGGGGTATAAGAAGGGCTATTATTATATGCCTAAGGCGGCATATGCATTTTCAGACGATGCCGCTGCCGAATTTAAGGAGATGGTGAAGGCATTCCATGAAAATCATATGGAAGTGGTGATGCAGTTCTATTTTCCGAATACGGTAAGACAGATGGAAATTATCGAAATTCTGCGTTTCTGGGTGCTGGAATATCATGTGGACGGATTTCATCTGATGGGGGAGAATCCGGGGGCCGATCTTGCGGCCATGGATGATGTCCTGGCGGACACCAAGCTGTGGTATTATGCGTTTCACACAGACAGGGTTTATTCCGGAAGCGAGAAGCCGCTTTACCCCCATGTGGCGGAGTATAACGATGCATGGTATTACGATATGCGCAGATTCCTGAAAGGGGATGCGGGGATGCTGAACGGCATGATGTACCATATGCGGCATATTCCGGAGAAAGCGGGCGGCATCCATTATATGAGCAATTATTATGGATTTACGCTGGCGGACATGGTATCCTATGATGAGAAGCACAATGCTGCCAACGGGGAGGAGAACAGGGACGGAAATGATTATAACTGCAGCTGGAACTGCGGGGAAGAGGGCCCTACACGCAGGCAGACAGTGCGGAAGCTGCGCCTGAAACAGATCAAAAATGCCATGAGCCTGATACTGCTCTCTCAGTCTACTCCGCTGATCTTCATGGGAGATGAATTCGGAAATAGCCAAAAGGGAAATAACAATCCCTATTGTCAGGATAATGCCGTCACCTGGCTGGATTGGGGAGGCATTACGAAAAATGCGGAAATCTTCGCATTTTGGAAGATGTTGGTGGATTTCAGGCATAAAAATCCGATTCTCTCCCCGGACAGGGAATTGCGGCTGACAGATTATATCGCCTGCGGATATCCGGATTTGTCCTATCATGGGCAGAATGCATGGTGTCCTCAGACAGAAGGCAATTACAGACACATCGGGATCATGCTGTGCGGAAAATATGCCAAAGCCGGGGACGGCGGCGGGGAAGCCTTCCTCTATCTGGCAGTGAATATGCATTGGGAAAGCCACGGGCTGGCATTGCCCAGACTGCCCAAAGGGATGAAATGGAAGGAGGCGTTCTCCACGGAATCCGGCAGGGAAGAAAGCAGGACGAAGACTCAGGAGGAGGGCCCGGAGCTGATCAGAGCCATCGCTCCCAGAAGCATGACGATGTATGTCGGTGTCCTTGCACCATCGTGAAATATCTGCATATGATACCTAAAAAGATCATATGGAGAAATTTATGAATTGTTTTATTTTGTTGCTGCTGCTGGGATGCTGCGGATGGGGAAACGGCTGTAGCGGATCCGGCTGCAATGGCTGCGGAATGCGCCGTAATGACTGTTGCCGCGGGAATGGCGGCAGGCGGGATATAACTCCCGGATGCCGTGAGGACAGATGCTGTGAAAGAGAATGTGATCAAAGATGTGAGAGCTGCTGCGAAGAGAAACCGCACGATCATGATGACTGCGGCTGCGGGCAGAGAGGGAACGACAACTGCGAGGGTCCCGGTATGATCCCGCCTCCGTGGCAGGAATACCCCAGATTTCCCCGCAGGGACAGAGATGAGGATTGCTGCGAGTCATAGGGAAGCGACGGATGGCTTTGTTGTGTGAGGGTTTTCGGGGAATAGGCCGGAAAAGGAGGGTGGTCTTTTAAAAGACAGACCCTCCTGTCTTTTTGTTTTTTACAAAAAAAGATTGAAAAGCGGGGGGCATATGGTATAATATTGACATGTAAGGACATCATGTCAACTATTGATTCCATGTGCGCCGGTGCGTACGGAATTACGGCGTAATAATTTTACCCGGAACGAGTTGACGGAAAGGCGGTTTTCATGGAAAAGGAAAAGTATGTTGCGTATGTTTCCACCTATACGCGGGGAGATAAGAACGGAATAAAGATATATGATGTGGACATGGAGAAAGGGCGCTTTATAGAGAAGGACAAGGTGGAGATTACCAATTCTTCTTATGTCACCATCTCCCATAACGGGAAAATACTCTATTCCATCACGGATTTCGGGGTGGAGGCCTATACCATTCTGGGGGACGGGAGTCTGCAGTTTTTGAATTTCGGGGCTATCAACGGTATGCGCGGCTGTTATGTTTCCACGGATTATACGGATCGTTTTCTCTTTGTGGCAGGTTATCATGACGGTAAGCTGACGGTTCTAAAGCTGGAGGAGGACGGTTCCATCGGAGAGATCACGGACGAAATCTATCACAAGGGCCTGGGAAGCGTGGCGGAGCGGAATTTCAGACCCCATATCAACTGTGCGAGAATGACCCATGACAATAAATATCTCCTGGTGGCGGATCAGGGGATGGATCATGTAAATGTATACAGGTTTGACGCCATGCTGGGAAAAGTGATGCTGGCCGACATCATCAGAAGTGAGCTGGAATCGGCGCCCAGACATATCAAGATTTCCAGGGACGGACGCTTTATCTATATCGTGCATGAATGCAAGTGCTTTATCGATGTCTACTCCTATGAGGAGAAACATAAACAGCCGGTATTTGAGAAGCTGCAGTCGGTGAAGACATGCAGGGGCGAGATGGGCAGCTACAATGCCGCCAGCGCCCTGTCGTTTTCCGATGACCATAAATATCTGCTCAGTTCCAATGCGGGGGACAACTCTGTCGTATTGTTTAATGTAAACGAGGAGACAGGCATGCTGTCTCAGATTTTCTGCCTGCCTGTGGGAGGAGAATACCCCAAGGATGCCAGTCTGTTTCCGAATAACAAATTCCTGGTAGCCCTGAATCATGAGACCAATGATATGACCTTTTTCCATGTGGATCCGGAGCACGGCACCATGATCATGAACGGGCCGCCGATAAAGGTGGATGTGCCAAACTGCATTACTTTTCATAAACTGTAAATGACTGCCGTAAGCTCCGAACATCAGGTGTCCGGGGCTTATTTGTGCAGGTTGCGCATGTAAGCCCGCCGGCCCGATTGCAGGTCACGCGGGGCAGCAGAGAAAGAAGAGGCACCGAAATAATGGCAGGTTCCACATACGGAAATATTTTCAGAATCACCACATGGGGGGAATCCCATGGAAAAGCGTTGGGCGTCGTCATCGACGGCTGTCCGGCAGGACTGGAGCTGGAGGAAGCCGATATCCAGCGTTATCTGGACAGGCGTAAGCCCGGGGTGAGCAGGATTGCCACGCCCCGGAAAGAGGAGGATACCGTGGAGATCCTGTCCGGCGTATTTGAGGGACGTACTACAGGTACGCCGATTTCCCTTATGGTGCGCAATACGTCACAGCGCTCCGGGGACTACGGAGAGATCGCGTCCTGTTACCGTCCGGGGCATGCGGACTATACCTTTGATAAGAAATACGGCTTCCGGGACTATCGGGGAGGCGGGCGCTCTTCCGGCAGAGAGACGGTGGGGCGTGTGGCGGCGGGAGCGGTGGCCTGCAAGATCCTGGAAGCATTGGGGGTCAGGATATGCGCCTATACACGCTCCATCGGCCCGGTGGAAGCGGATATGGAGAAATTTGACGAAATGGCGATCAGGGAGACGCTCACCGCCATGCCGGACTGTGAGGCAGATGCGGCTGCGGTAACCTGTCTGGAACAGGCGAGAATGGAAAGGGACTCTCTGGGCGGCTGTATGGAATGCGTGGTGGAGGGATTGCCGGCAGGAATCGGGGATCCCGTCTTCGAGAAGCTGGATGCGAATCTGGCAAAGGCAATTATGTCCATCGGGGCGGTAAAGGCCGTGGAGATCGGTGACGGCTGCCGGGTTTCCAGGAGCAGGGGCAGTGAAAATAATGATGCCTTCCGGATGGAAGAGGGAAGGACGGTAAAGACCACCAACCATGCAGGCGGGATATTGGGCGGCATCAGCGACGGAGATACGGTCAGAATACGCGCATATGTAAAGCCGACGCCGTCGATTTTCCGCACCCAGCAGACCGTGAACCGAACCGGGGAGGAGACGGAGCTGAATATCAGGGGACGGCATGATCCGGTGATCGTGCCCAGGGCTGTGGTGGTTATGGAATGCATGACGGCCATTACGGTGCTGGATGCCATGCTCTTAAATCTGTCCGCGAGGATGGACTGCGTCATAAAGTTTTACAGAAAAGAGGAGTAGAGAGATGTATCGTATATTAAAGCAGGAGGGACGGGCCAAGCGGGCCGTTCTGGAAACCGTTCACGGCACCGTTCAGACACCGGTGTTTATGAATGTGGGGACGGTGGGGGCTATCAAGGGAGCCGTGGCCACATCCGATCTGGAGCAGATTAAGACCCAGGTGGAGCTGTCCAATACCTATCATCTCCATGTGCGCCCGGGTGATAAGGTGATCAGGCAGCTGGGGGGACTCCATAAGTTCATGTCCTGGGACAGGCCCATCCTGACTGACTCCGGCGGATTTCAGGTTTTTTCGCTGGCAGGACTGCGCAAAATCAAGGAGGAGGGGGTCTATTTTCACTCCCACATAGACGGACGCCGGATCTTCATGGGACCGGAGGAAAGTATGCAGATCCAGTCCAATCTGGCTTCCACCATCGCGATGGCCTTTGACGAGTGCGCCCCCAGCAAGGCGGACCGCAGCTACGTACAGGCATCCGCAGAACGCACCGCCAGATGGCTGCAGCGCTGCAAACAGGAGATGGCGAGGCTGAATGCCCTGGAAGATACCCTGAATCCCGAACAAATGCTCTTCGGGATTAACCAGGGTGCGGTATACCCGGATATCCGTATCGAACATGCAAAAAGAATATCGGAAATGGAACTGGACGGCTATGCGGTGGGGGGATTGGCCGTGGGGGAGACCCATGAGGAGATGTATCATATTCTGGACGAAGTAGTACCTTTCCTTCCGAAAGACAAACCGACCTATTTAATGGGGGTGGGGACACCTGCCAATATTCTGGAAGGAGTGGAGCGGGGGATCGACTTTTTTGACTGCGTGTATCCCACCAGGAACGGCAGGCATGGGCATCTTTATACAAACCATGGCAAGATCAATCTCTTTAATGCCAGGTACGAGCTGGATGATCGGCCGATAGAGGAGAGCTGCGGCTGTCCGGCCTGCAGACGCTATTCCAGGGCCTATATCCGCCATCTGCTGAAGGCGAAGGAGATGCTGGGGATGCGGCTGTGTGTGCTCCACAATCTCTACTTCTATAATACGATGATGGAAGAAATCCGGAATGCCCTTGACCGGGGAGAGTTTGCGGCGTATAAAAAGCGGAAATTGGAAGGAATGGCTTGACCAAACGCCCCTTTTTGTGTATCATAGTTGTATTGCATTCATTTTAAGCAGATGGCAGACATCGGAACGGAGGAAATAGAAATATGGGTATTTTATTGACAGGATCGGATGCGGCAGCAGCGGGCGGAATGAGCCTGATCAGCGTGTTGTTAATGTATGCGGTGGTAATCGGGGCGATGTGGTTTTTCCTGATGCGGCCTCAAAGCAAGGAAAAGAAGAGAGTGGCTGCCATGCTTTCGGCACTGGAAGTGGGAGACTGTGTTTTGACCACATCCGGCTTTTATGGAATCGTAATCGATATCAAGGATGATATGGTGATCGTGGAGTTCGGAAGCAACAAGAACTGCCGTATTCCCATGGAAAAGTCTGCTATCAGCCGCGTGGAGAAGGCAGGAGAAAATTAACCGCGTGTAATTTGTGGTAATAGAGTATATACGGAAACGCAATAATGGAGACAGTATTGTGACATTTTGCTGTATATATGCTTCTTATCATGTTTTCATTTTGACCGATGTCACCAAAAAATGCCAATTCGTGATTTCGTCTTGCAATCAAGCGAAAAATGGTATAGAATAGGGAAGGTCAAAGGAATTATGAAAACAGTAAACAGTAAACAGTAAACAGATAGAAAAGACGTGACAGAAGGACTGGCCGAAGTCGGTGTCTGAGTCCCTTGACAGGAGGAGAAGCCAGGACATGAAGACTGGAGACAATAGCAGTAAGGGCGGCGGGAACGCCCGCATATGGAAGATTGCCTGCGTGGTGTTTCTCGTGGCGGCGTTGGTCTGCGGAGCGATCGCCTGTGCAGGATCAGAGAGACAATCCGAGGCGGAGGATGAATTTGAACGTTTGGCGGAGCAGACCAATGTAGAAAAGACGGATCCGCCCGCTACGCCGGAGCCCTCCTCTGAGAAGCCTACACCGGAACCATCCGAGACGGAGCCGGAGGAGACAGATCCTCTGGAGATTTTGGAGAATATGGGTATTCCGGTTCCTGAGAAAGAGGTTGACTTCGCAGATTTACAGGCTAATACCAATGAGGATATTTATGCCTGGATTTATATTCCCGATACTGCAATCGACTACCCGATACTGCAGCATCCTACAGACAATACATACTATTTGAATTACAATCTGGACGGTAGCAGAGGATATCCGGGTTGTATCTATACAGAGGATTATAACGCCAGGGATTTTTCGGATCCGGTGACGGTGCTTTACGGACATAATATGAAGAACGGCACCATGTTTGCCGGACTGCATAAGTATGGGGACAGCGAATATATGGATTCTCATCCTTATGTATATGTGTATACAGAAGAGAAACTGCTTGTATATGAGATTTTTGCTGCATATGAGTATTCGGACAAGCATCTGTTATACAATAAGGACTATACGGACAGTGCAATTTTTGCAGGCTATCTTGAGGAAATACAAGACGTTCATGGCATGAACCATGTGGTGAAGGAAGGTGTGGAGGTTACGGAGGACAGCCGTATCCTGACCATGTCCACCTGTATTTCAACGAAACCGAACAACCGCTTTCTGGTACAGGGGGTGTTGCTGAATGGGGAATAAGAGGAGCGAAGCGAATGCAATGACGAAAGGAAAGTCCGGCAGGAAGCTTGGGCGTATTCTGATGTCAGTATTCCTGGGGGTGGTAGTGCTTGTATTTGTGGCTGCCATTGTATTCCTTATTCTTCAGGTGTCAGGTAAGAACAGTCTGTACAGCAGGGCGGACAGCAGCCAGATGGTGTCTAATCTGTCGGAAATGGCGCTTGCCATCAACGAAGAAGTGCCGGTAGAAGATGATAACTGGGAAGAGGGAGATCTTCGTTATAACGGAGTTCATTATCGCTATAATGCGGATATTCTGACCTTTTTATTCCTTGGTATCGATAAGAAAGAAGAAGTTCAGCGTGTGGAGGAGGGGATTGACGGAGGGCAGTCCGATGCCATTTTCCTTCTGGTACTGAATCCGCATACCAAAGAGATCGATGTGATCGGTATCCCGAGGGATACGGTGGCAGAGTTGGAGGTATATGACGAGAATGGAAGATATCTCGGTCAGGGCGAGGGGCAGATTACGCTGCAGCACGGATACGGAGACGGAGCTGAATTGAGTTGTGAGCGCAGTATGGCGGCGGTTTCCCGTCTGTTCTATGGTTTGCCTATACATGGGTATTGTGCGATTAACATGGGAGCGATTCCCCTGTTGAATGATGCGGTGGGCGGTATCGAGGTGGTGGCGTTAGAGACGCTGAAGCTGAACGGACGTACTGTAAAAGAGGGAGAGACGGTGCATTTGCAGGGAGAGGCTTCCTATGATTATCTGCACAGCAGGGACATCAACAGCTTTAACAGTGCGGGAGGACGTCTGCAGCGCCAGAAGCAATATTTGATGGCTTATGCAGGGGCGGTTATCGATACCGTTAAAAGTGATATTACATTTCCGGTGACATTATATAATACTTTGATAAAATATATGGTAACGGATATTTCCGTGGATGAAGTCAGTTATCTGGCAGGCCAGGCTCTGAGCTACCATTTTTCGGATGAGAATATGTTCATTCTGGCAGGAGAGACTGTTGTGGGGCGCAGGGATTTTGAAGAGTTCCATGTAAATGAGCAGGCTCTGTATGATTTAATTATTAATGTATTCTACGAAGAAGTAGAATAGCCGGGAGGGTCGGAGGGGATCTTCCATGAAGCAGGTATTAGGCCGGAAGGCTTGATATAACCACATGAAATATAAGGGAAGGAGAAAAGAACAATGAAAAGATTTTCTAAGATGTTAGCATTAGGACTTGCCGCAGTTCTTGTGTTCGGTATGACCGCACAGGCTGAGGGAAGCTCCAGCACTGAGAACAATGCGCCGGTAGTAGAAGGTGAAGACCTGGGCGGTGCAACGAAGAACGAAGTAAAGGAAGAGACAAGGACAGCTGTAACTACAACCGTAACCTCTGCTGCAACGGTTCAGGCTGTAAAGAATGCTACGGGCGGAACTAACCGCAGCCAGACTGTTAAGACTGTTATCGACCTTACGATCCCTGAAGGCGGAGCTACCGTGACTGTTGCAGTAGCGGGCGCAAAGATGTATCAGACATTTATCGTTGCTCATATGACCGATGACGGAAGCGCTGTAAAAGAGTTGATTAGTGCAAAGTGCACCAAGGACGGTTTTGTTACATTTACTGCCAAGAGTGGTTCACCTTTCGCTATCATTCAGGTAGGCGATGATTCCGAAATCACCACCGCTGCCCCCACAACTACCGAGACCACACCTGGCACAGCTCCCAAGACTGGTGAGACAATTCCTGTAGCAGGCGTTCTGGCAGTTCTGTTCATGGCAGGCGTTATCGTTTGCGCAAATAAGGTTCGTTACAACAAATAATTTGGCACTACATTCTAAATTAATCATGCATGATTAATTAGCGGAAGATATTCCGTTTATTCAACAAATAATGAATCCTTAGTCATGTGGTTGTTTACCCTCCCTGGAACCAGGGAGGGTAAATAAAGAGTAAAATTAATTTATTGTAGGCAACAATAATACATCCTGGCTCAGGAATCCGAAACGGAGATTGATTTCCCGATACAGGATGTATGATTGTTCGGAAAAGTCATGGGAATGATATTGTTTTACACTGTAAGAAAGTTGGTTGCCAAACAGACATGGAACCAATAAGGTGCCGAAGGGATTATGTATGGCAAATGCACACATTATGGGGCGGATGTTGGCAGGCGGAGAGAAAATCAGAATAACAGCGAAGAGGAGAGCATCATGAATTACAGGGATGAGTATGAGCAGGTTGTGGATCTAAAAGATCTACTGTTTCACATTTTGTACAGATGGCGTTCTGTATTGGTGGTGGCGATTCTGGTATGTGCGCTGATGGCCGGATATGCCGTTCTTTCTAATGACAGGAATTCGGCCGAAAGAATACCGACTGTTCAGACGGAGGTTGCGGAGGGCGAGGAGCCGCCGGAAGAGCCGAAAACCATGAGTCCTGTGAAGTATGCCGTGATAGGATTTGTGGCAGGGATTTTTTTGATGGGATTTTTGTATGGAATGGCTTATGTGCTCAGTGACAGACTTCGGGGAGAGAGGGAGCTGGGAGAACGATACGGATATTTGCTGTTGGGCGCGTTCCCGCGATCGGGTAAGAGAAGACTTCTGGGCGTAATAGACCGTATGCTGGTGCGGGCGGAAGGCGTTTCAGAGGGAATCGAGGCGGATGAGGTTTATCGGATCGTTGCCACGAATATTGTCAATTTGGCGGGAGACTGCAGAAATGTGTTGGTGACAGGTACGGTGGATGCCGATCGGCTGGAGGAATTTACAGAAGTGGTTGCATCCCAGGTGGAAAGCGTAGAGCTTGTTATGGGAACGAATATGAATATGACGGCCAGCACGCTGGAGGCGCTGGCGGCATGTGACGCCGTTATTCTGGTAGAGGAGAAGAACCGCTCGCTGCGTGCAAAGATCCAGAAGGAACAGGAAAGCATTGCGGCGCTAAACAAACCGGTAGTAGGGTATGTATTGCTGTAAGATAAAAGAATAGAAGGGCAGATAGAAAAGGGCATATGCAAAAAGCATATGTCTTTTTGTGTATGACAGGCATGCCCGTGTTCTGCAGGGAAAGTCCGTTTAGGCGTAGCTACCGACGAACTTCAGAGCGACTTCCAAGGCTTGTGCTGCAAGGTACGGGCGAAGCGTTACTTTTACGGTAACTTCCGGCTCTCCTTTTGCGATTGCGAAGGTGAATCCTGAGAAGAACACCTTCAACGAGACCGGTGAGGCGGCTTCTTCTGAGAGCGCCGCACAGGAGCCTGGCACGGTTGCAGCCCCCGGAACTTCCCCCAAGACCGGAGAGACCGTTCCGGCAGCCGGAATTCTGGCAGTGATCCTGCTGGCTGGCGTAATTATTTGCGCAACCCGGGTCCGTTATAACAAGTAATATTTTTATGAGGTCATCAGCCCTCCCCCATTTGACAGGGAGGGCTGATTTTGTATGAAGGACATGCAGGTATGTGCGAGAGTATGCGGCGGTAGAACAAAAGTATAAAGCAATGAAAGTGTTCGCTTGGAGAAAGGAGAACTTTGACAAAAAAGTTGGTAAAAATTAGCAAAAATGCACAAAAAAATCGCGG
>OFFY01001037.1_pt1 | contig 25382 bp, 17 predicted proteins | sample 1521481 | NCBI WGS metagenome assembly OFFY01 (sample SAMEA3504117, study PRJEB24116) | mouse gut metagenome | biome: mouse gut; feature: mouse-associated habitat; material: faeces | place: Denmark | collected 2011
GGGAGCGTCTGGTCCAGCAGGGGTAACTGGTCCAACGGGAGCAACAGGAGCCCCAGGAGCTGCCGGTCCGATGGGAGCAATTGGTCCAGCGGGAGCAGCAGGTCCAACGGGAGCGACCGGCCCAGCGGGAGTAACTGGTCCAACGGGAGCAACCGGAGCTTCAGGAGCTGCCGGTCCGATGGGAGCAACTGGTCCAGCGGGAGCAGCCGGTCCAGCGGGAGTAACGTGTCCAACGGGAGCGACCGGTCCAACCGGGGCAACTGGCCCGACGGGAGCCACCGGTCCAGCCGGCCCAGCCGGCCGCTCTGCTCCAGCGCCTGTGCTGCATGCGTTGATGGCAATTAGTGATGCGGCGCAGGCTCCGGGAAAGAATGGACTCATTTACTTTACAGATTCTCTGCTTATCAAGGGCACGGATATTTTGCATCCTGTGAATACTGGCAGTTTTTCCCTGGTGGCAAACGGAATTTATGAGATTTCGTATCATACGATTGGCACTAATGCAGCCGTTATTGGTTCACCGGTTCTGGTCGGCGTGCATCTTACCGCTAATCATGCTGTGATTCCTGGAACAACTTCCTTAGCGACTGTCAGTGGGGCAGATGATAAGGTGGATCTTTCCGGGACTGCATTTATAACGGTAACTGCCGCACCAGTTGAGATCGCACTGATGACAGAGACTATGTATGGACGGTTTACCAACACATCCATAACCATCCACAAGCTGGATTAAGGATAATGAAACAGAAGAATCGATTCGATTCTGAAGCTTGAATACATCTGTTATGAGAATGAGGCATATTTGTTGTTGTTCACAGGTGGTATCTCGCGAGAAAAGTGATATTGATTTGGCAGCGGAATTCTCAAAAACATTCAAAATCCGTCCTGACCGGGCTGCTTTTTCATGTCCCATCTTTTTTGGGAGGACACCAAAAGGAGCTATGTCATTTTTGGCATAGCTTTTTTGGTTAATGTGGCATTGCTGTACGGCTGGGAAGTATCAGGACAAGCCGACCCCTGTGACCGGGATGGTATGCCGCAGTCAGGGGGAGGTAAGCGGAAGATAATGTCCTTTGCATATTAAAGAAAGGGCTCAGACTGTCTTTGCAGCATCCGCCAGAGCGTTGTACGGCTGATTTTCAGCCGTTCGGCGGCGCGGGACCGGTTGTTGTGTTCCTGCTCCAGGACCATTCGTATAATATCATAGTCAATATCTTCCAGAGACTGATTGGTGTTAACGATCTCATAGCCCGGCTGGAAGGATTCGGTGACCTTTGGCGTTTCCTGGCGCAGCATCTGCTTGACCAGTTCGACCCGAATATAGTCGCTGTCTGTAAGGATAATAAGTTGATGGATGATTCTTTTAAGCTGGGCGAGGTTGTGATTCCAGCTGAAATTCTGCATCAGTTCAAGGGCTCCCGGTTCAAAGCCCACTACCTGTTTTCCGAGCTCAATATTCGCCTGGCTGATATAGAGCGTGGCAATATTGGGTATGTCATCCGTCCGTTCCCGAAGGGGAGCAAGGCGCAAAACCATGCAGGAAAGGGCGTTCATCAGGTACTGGCAGACAGAGAGCTGCATCTCTGATTCGGAGGAGATGGAGCAGGAGAATAAGAAACGGTTTCTTTTGCACAGGTCATTCTGTTTTATATAGGGCAGAAGCTTGCCTGCAACAGATTCATGCAGTGCCTGTGTATTTTTGATGTAGATCGTGATATGGATGTCATTCAGCGGTGAATTGGGACTTTCCATAAAATAGTGCCATTTTTTCTGGTTGGTGTTTTCACAGTCAATGATTACAAACGGGTGCTTCTTATATTCACTGTGCCGGTAGAGAAAGGATGCAGCCTTGTCTTTTCCCGTTCCCACCTCGCCCAGGAGCAGGATGGGCTGAAGCGTTCTGGAATAAGGTTCCAGCGTCTTTCGGGTCGTACCGATCAGACTGGCGCTTCCATATAATTCCGTGTCAAAATTCATGGTTTCTGTATTTTCATAGAGAGAGATTCCAAGATCGTCGATAAGAGCCGGGATATCCTGTGTATGCAGATAGATGTAGAGATACGGCTCGCCGTCAATTAGCATATGACTGCAGCGGTAGGACAGCAGGCGGTCTTTTGTGCGTTCTTCCAGATGAAAGGCAGGGTTGTTGCAGAATGCATCCATATTCTGCTCGATGATCTGAAAACAGATCTCGCTGCTCTGATTTCGGAGCAGATCTGTGTAGATCAGTTTCCGACGGCTGTCATAGACAAAGAGGGTTTCCTTGCTTCCAAGCAGTGCCTGCTTAAAGATTTTGCTCTGGCGGCGGTAGAAGGAATACATGCGGGCGGTGTTGATGGCCTGGGTGAAGGCAGATTCGATACTCTCCCGGCCGGAAGTGATCAGGATATAGTTCATTCCCAGCTCATAAGCAGTCTGTGTGGTGCGCATATCGCACAGAACCATCTCGTAGCCTTCTGCCAGAAGGTTTGTGATTGCCGGCTTGTCATCTTCCACACTTTCCAGCGTGACGATTCGAATATCGTATTGAAGAAGGTTGCGCAGAAGAATCGCATTCTCAATGGTGGAGAGGATTCCAACGACCGCAAAACGGCTGTTATAATTTTCAGCAAGCTTGATGGCACGAAGGATATCGTAGACGGATACCTCGATCCGCACGACAGGGATATCTACATGTTTTTCGATCAAAGTGGCAGTTCCGCCGCGGGCAACAATGATATCAAAATCATTCAGATTATAGGACTGTACGATCTGAAGCCCTTTTTGAAGGGTTCCAATACGGACGGTCAATTCAATGTTGTCATTGGATGCAGCAATGTCATTCATGATTTCTTTCATTCCGTTGTAGGGTACAATTGCCAAAATATGCGTTTTCATATTGAAATCCTTCCTTCATTTCCTTCCTCTACATTTTAACACGCATTACAAATAAAAACAAATTTATTTACAGAAAATTTATATAAACCAAAATAGTTCATAATGAAACAGAAAAAATGCTTTAAAGGGATAGAAAACAAAGAAAAACATGGTATGATAATGAAAAACGGGATATATTTTTAAAGTGTTAAAAAATGAAACACAGGAGGAGAGCAATGAAACCGGTTATTGGAATTACCATGGGGGATCCTTCCGGAAACGGTCCGGAAATATCCATAAAGACATTGATGAATGAGAACATTTATAAGGTGTGCAGGCCAATCATCATTGGGGATGCAAAGTGCATGGAAGAAGCGGCTAAGACCGTAGAAGGGGCAGAGAACCTTATCCTACATGCTGTCCATGATGTGAAAGATGCAGAATTTACGCCTGGTGTGATTGACGTGTATGACATGAATCAGATTGATATCAGCAAACGACTTTACCGGAAGGACAGAGGGAAGCTTGGCGAAATCATGACGGATGAAGAGCTGAAGGCTGCATATAAGGAGAGTCATATGATGTGCGGTGAGGCGGCTTTTCGGTATGTGGAAAAGGTGATCAGACTTGCCATGGCAGGAGAAATAGATGCTACTGTGACGAATGCGCTGAATAAGGACCATATTAATATGGCGGGGCACCACTATTCCGGTCATACGGAGATCTATGCCCATTATACGGGGACCAAGAAATATACCATGATGCTGGCACATGATCATCTGCGGGTAGTGCATGTGAGCACCCATGTCTCTTTGCGGGAGGCGTGCGACCGGGTGAAAAAGGACCGGGTGCTGGATGTCATTCGGATTGCCAATGAGGGCTGCAAAGCTTTGGGGATCCCAAAACCAAAGATCGGGGTGGCAGGTTTGAATCCCCATTGTGGAGAAAACGGTATGTTTGGCAGGGAAGAAATCGAGGAGATTCAGCCGGCTATTGACGCGGCAATGGCGGAGGGCATCCTGATTCCTGAAAAGGCACCGACTCCGCCGGATACCATATTCAGCAAGGCACTGGGCGGCTGGTATGATGTTGTAGTTGCCATGTATCATGATCAGGGACATATTCCTCTGAAGGTAAAAGGATTTGTATATAACCAGGAACAGAAGAAATGGGATGCAGTCGAGGGAGTCAATGTGACTCTGGGGCTTCCGATTATTCGCACTTCGGTGGATCATGGAACGGGAGAGGATTATGCAGGAGACGGAAGTGCCAGTGAACGAAGCCTTGAAAATGCAGTGGATTATGCCATTCATATGGTTCTGGCAAAAGCAGGTTCCAAGTAAGAAAGGCGGTCCTGGCTTGTCTGAGGGGGCGTTGTAAAAGGCTTTCTGGCACTTATATGGAATGCATCAGACAAAAAAATCGGATTGGTCTGTCTCAAATGGACATTTTACGTTCCTCTGTGACAGACAAATCCGATTTTTTGTTCGTTCCGGTTCACGCAGTGCTGCTTTGATGTGCTGTAAGAAGTATTTATAATATCTGTATGCTTTGTATCCGCCTGGGGCTTATTCTTTCACCAGTTCGATGTCGTAAAATCTGGTGGAATAATCAATGTAATATCTGGTATCTTCATCCAGATTATGTCCGTTGAAATCGGATTTCAGACGGATTCCTCCATGGTTCAAAAGATCCCCATACAGCGTGTAGTCTTCGGTTTCCCGCGGCATCCGGACAAAACCAGTTGCAGGATCATCGGAAGAGAGAGAGGCAAAGCGGCCCTTCATGGGTTTTACATTCATCATGGCCGGCCGGCTGACAAGATGATAGAGAGCGTTGTCTTTGAGCCCTCTGGTTTTCAGGATGCGGATGGGGCTTCCCGGCTGCAGGAGTTCCTGCAGGGTCATGACAGCACCGGTAAGCTGATCTTTGCTGACTTCCATGAGGCAGTAATGTCCGTTTTCACCGGTTTGGATACGGTACAGATCGGCATCCATGATCCAGTTCCGAAGCTTTTTATAATGCCGGATCTGCTCTTGGATATCCTCCAGTTCGTCCGCCCGGAGCCGGCAGATATCCAGTTCGTAACCAAGAATTCCGAAAGCCGCCACTTCGTATCGGGTGGAAATGGGGGTCTCTCTGAGGGTCTGGTGATTTGGGATGGAGGAAACATGGCAGCCCAGAACACTGAGCGGATAGCCATAGGAGTAATTTGTCTGAATCTGCTGGCGGCACAGGGCGTCCGAATTATCGCTTGCCCAGAATTGCGGCATATAGCAGAGCATTCCCAGATCCGCGCGGTTCCCGCCGGAAGCGCAGCTTTCAAAAAGGATGTCAGGGAAACGATCGGTCAGACGTTTGAGCAGGGAGTAAAGCCCAAGAAGAAAACGGTGTCCGGTCTCACCCTGTTGTTCTTTTGGCAGAAACGGACTGTAGCAGTCGCTGATCCCACGGTTCATATCCCATTTCACATAGTCCACACCGCAGGAAAATACCCTGCACAATGCGTGGTAAAGATAGTCAATGACTTCCGGATTACAGAAATCCAGAAGACGCGTATTGCGGCCTTCGCTGTTTGGCTGTCCTGGTACTGCCAAAGACCAGTCCGGATGAGCGCGGAACAGATCACTGTCCACGCTGACGGCTTCGGGTTCCACCCAGATGCCAAACTGCATGCCCATATCGTGAATCCTGGCGGAAAGTCCTTCGATTCCATGGGGGAGTTTTTCGTAATTGCATACCCAGTCTCCCATGGAAGTCTTTGTATTCTCCCGTTTTCCGAACCATCCGTCATCCAGCACAAAGAGTTCGATGCCCGCATCATGGGCAGCATCTGCCAGGTGTAAAAGCTTTTCCTCATCAAAATCAAAATAGGCGGCTTCCCAGCTGTTGATCAGGACCGGTCTTGGCTGGTGCGCCCAGATTCCCCGAAGAATATAATTTCTGATAAAATCATGGTAATTTCTGCTGAGTCTTCCAAAACCTTCTGAAGAAAAACTTAAGACAGCTTCCGGGGCAGTGAAACAGTCGTTCGGTTTTAGAAGCCAGGAAAATCCTTCCGGCTGTATGCCTGTGGAGAAGCGCAGGCGGCTCAGTTCTCCGCTTTGTGCGCATTCCCGGTGGCTGCCGCTGTAGATCAGGTTGCTTCCATATACTTCTCCGGAGGTTTCTGTACAGCATGGACGGGACAGCATGACAAAAGGATTGGCCCGGTTGCTGGAAAAACCAAGGCGGGTTTCGCTTACAAGCGTTTTTCCTGTACAGGGGGTCATGGATTTGTGCATCTCACTTGTCCAGCTTCCGTGGAAATTTGTGAAGATATAGTCGCTGTCATCGAAGTCGATCTGCGAACTCAGAAGTCTGCGGACAATGACAGGTTCTGTCCCGTGATTTTCCAGCCGGGTGCTTCGCAGAATGACGTCACAGTCTTCGTAAACCGTATAATATAAATACAGAACAAGTTTTCGCCCGTTTGCTTCTTTCATTCGGATGCGCAAAGTGTTTCCCCTGGCCTGTCCGGAAGAGAGGGCACAGGGAAGTTCTTTGTTCATCGGTTTTTCATTCAGGATTTCCCAGGAATCAAAGAGAAAATCACAGGTTCTGCTCCCGTCAGAAAATTCCAGATCAATAAAAGGGTCGCCAAAATCTCCTTTCCCAAGCGTGGAGATCTCTCCCCGAAGCAGTTCCATGCTCAGGTTGGGGGTGTCCGGGCTGTAGGCAATGGTTGCGCTTGGAAGGGAGCTGTGGCGCTGCGTCATGGCAGACGCCCCGTCGGTTCCCAGGCAAAGGCGCTTGCCATAGTGCAGATGTTCCAGGTGTCCGGCCTCTTCTACACGAAATACATAGGACGTGCAGGCGGTAGACAGACAAAATACATGGTTGTGATGGGTGATCATAGGTTATCCTCCTGTAAGATGATGTATTGGTAAAAATCTTATATGATGCCAGGGTCAAAAGGTCATGTATGACATGCCTGCATGTCAATCCATGACTTTGGGACCCGAAAAAACATGAAAAAGTAGCCCGATAGGGCGGATTTTGAATGTTTTTAGGATTGCGGGAGCATGAAATGCGGTCCGTAGGCATCAGGGGGCAAAAAACCTTTTGACCCCAACATCATTATATGGAATAAAAACAACAGATCATAGAGCAAAATAGTTTCAATATAAAACATTTTGATATGAAAATTGCATAAAAACAGAGGCGGATTTTAGAGCATATTTAACATAAATAAAGATATGTTTAAAAATGAAACAAAATATGATGGTGAAATGGTTGAAAAAGAAACCTATATCGTTTATTTTAGGGACAGAAACAAACAAGAAAACTTTTGTCAAGGGGTAGGAAACGTGATTCAGATCTTGATCATTGCGGATGATGATACGGGCATGCTGGATGCGGGTGCACCGTTTGCAAAACGGGGAATCCGGACAGAAGCCATCATTCAGGAGCCGTCAGCAGCGCTTTTGAAAGAGAGTGAAGCGGTGGTAGCAGTTGTCAGTACAAAGACCAGGCATGCACCAAGGGACCAGGCATATCAGAGGGTCTATAAGATTGCCAGGATTGCTTTAGAAGCAGGGGTTCCGATTCTGTACAAGAAAACAGATTCTGCTCTGCGGGGGCCCGTTGGCGCAGAACTTGAGGCTCTTATGGATGCTGCCGATGATAACCTTTCTTTCTTTCCGGCATATCCGGATGCAGGGAGAACGACAGTAAAAGGGGTTCAGTATGTGGATGGGATACCGGTGGGAGAGAGTGTTTTTTCGAAAGATGAGCTGAACCCGGTGGTCCAATCCGATATACCGGATATTCTAAGACAGACGACGGATGCTGCAGCGGTCCTGGCAGGAGAGATGGAAAGCCAAAGATCTGAAAAGCATCAGATCACCATATTTGATGCAGAAAATACGGAAGCGTTCCATCGGACTGTGAAAGAATTTCTGGAAAAAACCACGCCCAGGCTGCTGGCAGGGTGTGCAGGGCTGGCCTGTGAACTGGCAGATCTGCTTAGTTTTCCCAAAAGCGTGGTGCCAAAGTTTCCGGTCGTCAAGAGGCTGTTTGTTCTGTGCGGAAGTTCCAATCCGGTTACTGCAGAACAAGTGGATTATGCGGCGGCTCATGGATTTACCCGTTTCACGCTGAAAAAGGAAGACATGACCGGAAAGGAACAGCTTTTGGATATTCGGAAAGCCTGTGTCGAAGGAAAACCGATCATTCTTGCGATGGAATATCTTCTGCCGGAAACGGCCGGAAGGCCGGGAATCAAAAAACAGGAGCTGGGCAATCTGATTATAGAATCGGTCAATCAGGTGCTGCTTCAGTGTATGGATGTGCTTCCGGATTACGTATTGTTCCTGACAGGTGGTGATACTTTGGGAACGTTTATACAGCGAAGCGGGTGTGAACGGATTCAGATTCTGGGAGAATTCAGCCCGGGAGTCATAAAGAATCTCTTTTACATAAATGGGAAAAAAGTATATGCTTTCTCCAAAAGCGGCGGTTTTGGAAACAAAGAGCTCTTGCTGCAGCTTTTCAATGAAACATGAGAAAAAGGAGGAAAAAAGAGTGAAAGGGAAAATGAAACTGAATGTGATATTTCCGGTGGTGACGGCGGCCCTCTCGGTGATCTGGATGTACAAGGGACTTTTTGAATATGGAATGTGGGATGCATCTTCCACAAGTCCCAAAGACGGCCTGTTTCCGTTTATCATCGCAGCAGTGCTTTTGATTGCAAGTATTTTTAATATCATCAGCAGTTTTAAGGAAGAAGCAGTCACCTTTGAGAAGAATGTACTGTATCTGATGGCAGCGCTGGCAGCCGTCTATATTGCGACAGAGTATATCGGACTTCTGCCGGCACTGCTCCTCTTTTATGTGCTGTGGCTGAAGCTGTACGCAAAGGTAGACTGGAAGACGACCATAATAGCGACGGCTGTCATGTTTGCGATTGTGTATTTTGGATTTTCAGTCGGACTTAAGATCCGGTTTCCAAAAGGATTGTTGTTTAAGATGTTTATGTAACAAAACGGGTTTAGACAGAAAGGATGAAAAACAGATGGAGACATTATCTTACTTATTTTCGGGTTTTCAGACAGCTCTGACCTTCCAGAATATCGGTGCCGCAGCGATGGGTGCGATTCTGGGTATCATCGTCGGTGCCATGCCCGGAATCGGTTCTCTGGTAGGCGTGGCGCTGCTTCTGCCATTAACCTATGCGTTCAATCCGACGACGGCGATCATCATGCTGGGAGCGATTTATTATGCCAACATGTTTGGAGGAGCGTTCAGTTCCATACTGATTAATGTTCCCGGGGATGCACCGGCTATTATGACAGCACTGGACGGATATCCGCTGGCGAGAAAAGGAAAGCCGGGAAAAGCGCTTATGGCAGCAAATATGGCATCTTTTGCGGGAGGCCTTCTGGGCATGGTGGTGCTGACCTTCTTCGGACCGGTGCTTGCACAGTTCGGCCTGAAGTTCGGACCGGCGGAGATGACGACGCTGATGCTGGTGGCGCTCAGCTCCATCAGCTGGCTGATAGAAGGCGATGTGATGAAAGGACTGGCAGCAACCTGCATTGGTATCCTGATTTCTACCATCGGAATCAGTACCAATACCAGTGCAGCCCGCTACACGTTCGGAGTGGTGCATCTGCTGAGCGGTGTCAACTTTATCCCTCTGGTGGTGGGATTCATCGGAATGGCACAGGTATTCAATCTGATGGGGCAGCAGGAAAGGGAGAATGACCTGGTCGTCAGCAAACTGGGGATAAAAGACTGTAAAATGAGCAAGGAAGATATTTCGCGCATGGTTGAACCGACCGTCCGCGGGGGGCTGTTTGGTTCTGTGATCGGTTTTATTCCCGGCGCCGGTGCAACCATGGCTTCCATTGTGAACTATACCATACAGAAGAAGTCCAAAAGAAATAAAGAGAAACTGGGAAGCGGAGCCATTGAAGGGATTGCGGCATCGGAGGCGGCCAACAACGGTGCGGCGGCAGGGGCATTCGGCCCCCTGCTGGGACTTGGCATTCCCGGAAGCGGAACGACGGCAGTTCTTCTGGGCGGTCTGATGATGTGGGGATTGCAGCCGGGACCAAGGCTGTTTACAGATTCTCCGGATTTTGCATGGGGACTGATTTCCTCTTTGTATGTGTCCAACCTGATTGCTCTGGTGCTGGCGCTGGTTATGATTCCGTTCATTATGAAGGTCATCTGTATCCCGAATAGAATTCTGATCCCGACGATTACGGTGGTTTGCTTTGTAGGTGCATATGCATCCACCACATCCATGTGGGGGGTCCTGATCATGATGATCGGCGGTATTTTGGGTTATGTATTCCAGCGATACGGGTACTCGGCATCCCCCATGCTGCTGGCAAGTATTCTCTCTGTTACTTTTGAAGTGAACTTAAGAAGAGCACTGAATATTTCCGGCGGTAGCCCGGCAATCTTCGTACAAAAACCATTGTCCCTGATCTTCCTTCTGATCTTTGTCGGGCTTTTGTTCAGCCCGATGATAAAGAAGGCATACAAGAAAGCACATGCTGAAAAAGCAGCTTGAAAATAAAATTTACAATTCACTGGAGGTAAGAAACATGAAAAAGAAACAGGTAGCTTTCGTAATGGCAGGAATTCTTGCAATGGGAACCGTGCTGACAGGATGCGGCAATACAGCGAAACCGGCTGCAGAAGACACAGGCGCATCGCAGGAGGAAACCACAGCAGATGCAGAAGCTTCGGAGGGTGAGACAGCGGAAAATACAGAACCGGCAGCATCGGCTTCTTCTTTTGTGCCGGAGAATACCATCACCTTCAATGTAAGTTCTAAAGCCGGCGGCAATTCGGATCTGATTATCCGCACGATTACAGACATCTGTACAAGAGAAGGCCTGGTAGACAAGACATTTGTAGTCAATAATAATACGGACGGAGGCGGAAATATTGTCCGGATCGAGACCCAGAGTACCGATGACCCGGATCATACACTTCTTTGTTTCAGTTCCGGAGATATGCAGTCCATGCTGGACAGTGATATTGGATTAAAAGTAGATGATTTTGCACCGATCGCAACAATGGCAGCAGACAAGCAGCTGATTTTTGCGAAAGCAGATGGGAAGTACAAAAGCTTTGAGGACATTATGGCGGCGATCGAAGCAGGAACCAAGATCAATGTAGGCGGAACCAAGAGCAATGAGCATACGGTTTTCAATCTGTTTGCGGAAGAGATCCAGAAAACGGATATGTTTAACTATATGTTCTATGAGTCTTCGGCAGAATCGATTACTGCTCTGCTGGGCGATCATATTGATCTTGCCATGGGATCTCCGGCAGCAGCGATTTCCTATGTGGAGAGCGGTGATATTATTCCGGTCGTGGCGTTGTCTGATGAGCGTTTTATGGCGCCTCTGGATGCGGCTCCGACAATGGAAGAACTTGGATATGGTGTGGTGGAAAGTCCCATGTGGCGCGGTGTGATCGCACCTGGTTCCATGAGTGAGGAAGCACAGCAGTATTGGAGTGATATCTTTGGCAAAGTGTGTGAGACAGAGGCATGGCAGGAGTATCTGAGTACCTATCTGTTAAGCCCGTACTACAATGATCTGGAATCCACCAGGGAGATCATGCTGGAGACGCAGGCAGACTATCTTGCGGGAGAATAACAGGATCCTGATGCATAGATGAAGCTGTACCATAGGGTGGCTGTATTTTTGACCTGAGCTTTTTGTGCTGCGGGGATAATGGCAGCCGCCCTTTTTTCAGAAATACCGAAATAGAATCTGGAGGTAGGAAACAAAATGTTAAAACCTGTTGTATGCGTATTGCTTGGAGACGCTTCTGGCGTTGGAGCAGAGATTGTTGTAAAGGCGTTTTCCGGTACGGCCGGACTTTTGGATCAGGCGAAGGTCGTGCTGCTGGGAGATGAGAGAGTACTGATCCGTGCACAAGAAATCATTGGAAAATCACTGGACTATGAAAAGATCCGTCCGGAGGATATCCGGAAAAACGATAAGCCCCTGCTTATGGTGGATACTGGCAATATGGATCCTAAGGATGCTCCTTTTGGAAAGGTGAGTCCGTCGGCCGGTGCAGCCGTCGCAGCGGATATCCAAAGCGTCTGCGAATTCTATGTAAAGGGTTATGTTGACGGGATCTGCTTTGCACCCTTTAACAAAGAGGCGATCCGAAGAGCCGGAAATGAAGTTGCCAGTGAGCTGGAGCTTTTCCGGGCAGACTTTTCCGGGCTGAACGTGGAGCTGGAGGAGGAATTTGGAGAGCTGAATGTGGTAGATGGGCTGTGGACGACTCGTGTGACCAGTCATATTCCGCTGACGCATCTGGGAGAGTATCTGAACTATGACACGATTCTTTCCGCGATCCGTCTGGCAGACAAATCCTGCCGCACAGCGGGGATCGAAAATCCAAGAATTGCGGTGGCAGCTTTGAATCCTCACTGCGGAGAAGGCGGTCTTTGCGGCAATGAAGAGCAGACCATGATCCGGCCTGCCATGGAAAAGGCAGAAGAGGAAGGGTATCATATTGTAGGCATGTATTCGCCGGATACCATCTTCGTACATGCATTTCAGGGAGAAGCAGATGTGGCCGTTACCATGTATCATGATCAGGGACAGATCGCATTAAAATTAAAAGAATTTTCCCATGCAGTAACAGTTCTTGCAGGTTTCCCTGTGCCGATTGGCACGCCGGCTCATGGAACCGCACATGATATTGCCGGGACCGGAACCGTAAGCGACAGTGCATTTGTCACGGCATTTGAGATTATTGCACGGCAGTCTGCAAGTTTCATGAAACAAAAGTTGAACGCATAAAGGAAGTAAAAAATATGTCAGTTTATACCCATATGGTGGAGGATATCCATCTGCCGGACATGATCGAAGTGCATCAGAAGTTTTCCGGTCCCAGGACTGCAGACGTGGAACAGGCAGTCAAAGTGGAATTACATAGAAAAGGGGCAGACCAAGTTATAAAGCCTGGGATGTCAGTGGCGATCACGGGAGGAAGCCGCGGCATCTGCAAGATACCGGTGATCCTTAAAGCGGTTGTCGCTTTCTGCAGGGAGCAGGGGGCGGTTCCTTTTATCTTTCCTGCCATGGGAAGCCATGGGGGAGGTACGGCAGAAGGTCAGAAGAAGGTGCTGGAAAGTCTGGGCGTAACAGAAGCGTTCTGCGGCTGCGAGATCCGGGCAACGATGGAAGTAACACAGATCAGCATGACAAAAGAAGGGCATCCGGTATACATGGATGCTTATGCGGCGGAGGCAGATGCGGTTATCGTGGTAAACCGGATCAAGCCTCATACGGCGTTTCGGGGGCCTTATGAAAGCGGTCTTATGAAGATGATGACCATTGGCATGGGAAAGCATACAGGGGCCTCTGTCTGTCACCGTGCAGGATTTGGCAGAATGCATCATCTGATTCCGCTGTTTGGACGGGAAGTGTTAAAAAGCGGGAAGATCGCATTGGGACTTGCCGTTCTGGAAAATGCCTGTGATGAGACGTGCCATGTGGAGGCACTGTTTCCGGATGAATTTGAAACCCGGGAACCGGAACTTCTGAAACAGGCATATGGGCTTATGGGGCGTCTGCCGTTTGAACAGGCGGATGTCCTGATTGTGGATGAGATAGGAAAGGATTACAGCGGAGAGGGTGCAGACCCCAATATTTCAGGGGCGTTTCCAACACCTTATGCCACAGGAGGCCTGCAGGCAGAGCGGAGGGTATGTCTGGGCCTGTCGAAGGCCTCACATGGCTGCGGATACGGCTGCGGCCTGTTTGACACCATATCAAAGCGGCTTTATGATCAGCTGGACCTGGATGCTACTTACACCAATGCCATTACCAATACGGTGCTGACTGCAGTGCGGATTCCCATGATGCTCCCAAATGACAGGGATGCCATAAAGACAGCGCTTAGATGCTGCAATCATGGGGATTTGGCGCATCCCAGGATCATACGGATCGCCAACACCGCTCATATTGAAAAAATATATATTTCAGAGGCACTGGCGGAAGAAGCACGGAAAAATCCGAATTTGGAGCTTGTGGGGAAACCAGAGCCGTTTCCGTTTGATGAAAGAGGAAATTTAACCGATTTTTAGCAAAAAGATGAAGGAGGTTTTTAAGATGCCGAAGTGGCTGGACAGCGCGGTATTTTATGAGATATATCCACAGAGTTTTTATGACAGCAATGGAGACGGGATCGGTGATATTCCCGGGATTATCCAAAAACTCGATTATATTCAGGAACTTGGCTGCAATGCCATCTGGATGAATCCTTGTTTTGACTCGCCGTTTTATGATGCGGGTTATGATATCCGGGATTATTATAAAGTGGCGCCCCGCTACGGGACAAATCAGGACATTGCAGAATTATTTGAAGAAGTTCATAAAAGAGGGATGCATATCATTCTGGATCTGGTTCCGGGGCATACTTCCAGCGAACATCCCTGGTTTCGGACCTCTGCGTCCAGTATGAACAATGAATATACGGACCGTTATATCTGGACGCCTTATCGGAAGGTGAAACCCAGATTCGATCAGCCGGGAGAAAACAATTACAATATCCGCGGCTTTATTATTGGCTTTGGCGGCCGGCCAGGCTGCTGTGCTGTTAACTTTTATTCCACGCAGCCGGCATTAAATTACGGATTTTACCGGATTGATGATCCTGTCTGGCAGTCACCTATGGATGCTCCGGGACCAGTGGCTACCCGGGAGGCGTTGAAAGACATTATGCGGTTCTGGCTCCAGATGGGGTGTGATGGTTTTCGCGTGGATATGGCAGGGGAAGTGATCAAAAATGATCCGACTCAGGAGGGAAATATAAAACTTTGGAGATATTTCCGGGATTTTCTGGATGAAGAATTTCCGGAGGCAGCCATGATCTCAGAGTGGGGGTATCCGATGCACTCCATTCAGGGCGGATTTCATATGGATTTTCTGCTGAAGAGGGGAAAGCAGCACTATTGGGAGCTGTTCCGTTCAGAGAAACCTTATTTCTCCAGAAAAGGAGAAGGTGATGTCCTGCAGTTTGTAGAGAATTTCCGGAAGGATTATGAGAAAACAAACGGAAAGGGACTGATCTGTATTCCTTCCGGGAATCATGACATCAGCCGGATTACCGAAGAACTGGATGGGGAGGAAATCAAGATTGCCTTTGCATTTATTCTGTCCATGCCGGGCGCACCGTTTATTTACTATGGGGATGAGATCGGTATGAGAAACATGGCAGGCCTGGATTCAGTGGAGGGCAGTGAGGAACGAACGCAGAGCCGTACCCCCATGCAGTGGAATAAAGCGGTAAATGGAGGATTTTCTACGGCAGGACCGGATAAGCTGTATGCTCCTATGGATCCGGACAGGAACCGCCCGGATGTGGAAGCACAGATGGCAGAGGATGGTTCTTTGTGGAAAGAGATACAGAGTCTGATTCAAATCCGGCATGCGCATAAAGTTTTGCAGTCGAAAGCGCCGGTTCGTTTTGTATATGCAGAAAAGAACAGCTATCCGTTTGTTTATATACGGGAATGTGAAGAAGAGAGAATACTGGTGGTGCTAAACCCGAAGGAGGAAGCGGCAGCCTGCGAACTTTCCGAAGGATTTCAATGGTCTGAAGTGATCTATTCCAACAACGGGGCGGCAAAACTGGAAGGAAGAACCTTGTCTGTTCCAGGTGCATCAGCGACCTTTTTTCGGCTGTTATAGTGGTCGGATGTCGGTTGCGGACGGGTATTTGTAATGCAGGAGGAATCTATGGAGATTGGCAGTAAGAAATGGAAGAAACTGAGCCTGACGGAGGTTCAGCCAAAAGGCTGGATGAAACGCCAGCTTGAGATCCAGATGGAAGGACTCAGCGGCAGATTATATGAGATGTGGGACAGTGTGGGAAGCTATTCGGGATGGCTTGGAGGAACCGGCGAGAGCTGGGAGCGGGCGCCGTACTATCTGGATGGATTGATTCCCCTGTCTTATTATCTGAAGGATAAAAAGCGTTGGGAGATATGCATGGATTTCGTGGAGTGGACGCTGAACAGTCAGACGGAAGACGGGAATTTCGGTCCGGCTGCGACCAGAACGGATTACTGGTCCCGTTATGCCATGCTGAAGGTACTAACGCAATATTATGAGATTACCGAAGATGAGCGGGTTCTGCCTTTTGAGAAAAATTATTTTGTCTACCTGCTTCAGGAAATAAAAAACCGTCCTCTTACAAACTGGTCTCGTGCAAGAGTTCCGGATCTGATGTACTGTATGAAGTGGACCTATGAAAAAACAGGGGATGAGTCGGTACTTCAGATGGCCAGAGAGATAGACGGGCATTCTCTGGACTGGATTTCCTTTATGGATATTCTGCCTTTTACCAGATCGTCTTCCTACTATATGAACTGGAAAAGCATAGAAAATATTAATCACAATGAACTGGACAAGATCGTGCCGTTTCACGCAACACATATTGTAAATGTGACGATGGGACTGAAGCATCCGGCTTTGCATCAGTATTTTTTCGCAGATATAGACGGGGCGGATATCAGCAGACGCGGGATCCGGCAGCTGGAACAGTTTCATGGTGTGGCTTCCGGGTGCATCAATGGAGATGAGCATCTTTCCGGAGCAGATCCAAGGCAGGGTTCGGAACTCTGTTCGGTGGTGGAGTATATGTTCAGCCTTTCCGTTATGCTGGAAATATTGGGTGATGCGAAGCTGGCAGATCAACTGGAACGCCTGGCGTATAATGCACTTCCGGCCACCATTACGGAAGACTATATGGCGCATCAGTATCTGCAGCAGGCCAATCAGGTGCAGGTGGACATTCGGAAACGGCCCTGGTACAACAACCGGGACGATGCCTCTGTCTTTGGACTGGAACCAAACTTTGGGTGCTGTACAGCCAACATGCATCAGGGGTGGCCCAGGATGATCAATGCTTTGTGGTATAAAGAAGGCTATGATACGCTTCTCTCCATGGTATTTGCACCAAGCTGTGTGAAAACAGACATAGGAGGAGAAGCTGTGTCGGTATCCCTGGAAACAGAATATCCTTTTAAAGATGAACTTTGTTATCATTTTCACAAATCACTTTCACAAGAGATCACGTTAAAAGTGAGAATTCCATCCTGGTGCACTGCACCACAGGTGCGCTGTACAGGGGCAAAGATTACACGTGATGAAAATGGAATGATTGTTGTTACAAAGGCATTTCAGGAAAATGATAAGGTGGAAGTCTGTTTTCCCATGGAAGTTCGGTTTTCTCACTGGTATAAAGACAGTGTGGCAGTCGAACGGGGGCCGCTTCTCTATGGTTTGGATATAAAGGAACGCTTTGAAGTAATCAAAGAAGTGGCAGGAGTAAAAGATTATAATGTTTTTGCAGACAGTGACTGGAACTACGCCCTCTCCCTGCAGGATGAGGTGACGATAGAGGAAGCAAAACTGGAAGCGGTGCCATATAATAAGAAGAATCCGCCGGTCAGAATCCGTATGAAGGCAAAAAAAGTGCCTTCCTGGAAGTTGGAGGACGGAAACACGACAGAAATACCAGACAGACAGGATATTGTGGGAGAGACAGAGGAGATCAGTCTGATTCCTTTTGGCTGTACAAAGCTCAGAATTTCACAGTTTCCATGGTACTGATATGACAGAAGGAGAAGAAAACATGAAACGATATGGAACAGTTCCTCCATTCGAAGGAACTCTTGAGGGAAACAGAGTGATATGGGAGACAGAGGGCGAACTTGTATATATGGAGCCCTATGGAAAGAACGGGATTCGTTTTCGAAGCAGTGCTTCTCTTCGCATTGATACCGGGCTTAACTGGACTCTGCTGGATCCGGGGCCTGGAGAGGATGTGAAAATAACAACTGAAGAAGACCGGGCTGTGATTGTCAATGGAAAGATCAGGGCAGAGCTTTTGGGGGATGGAACGGTTATCTTTAAAAACCGTGACGGGGAGATTCTGCTTCAGGAAGAGTGGCTGGATAAGAGAACCGGAACAGCGCCTCAAAGAGGTGCCCGGATGTACGATCATATTTCCTCGGATGCCTTTCGGACTGATCTGTATTTTATGGCGGATGCGAAAGAGCATTTTTATGGTATGGGTCAGGAGCCGAATGACTGTATGGATCTGAAAGGAGCAACTATTGAACTGTTTCAGAAAAATACCAAATGTACCATTCCGTATCTGGTATCCAGTAAAGGATACGGGTTTATCTGGAACAATCCTTCTGTCGGAAGAGCGGAGCTGGCATCCAACCATACGGTATGGCACAGCGAGGCATGCAGGCAGATGGATTATATTGTAATTGCCGGAGACTGTCCGGAGGAGATCAACCAAAGCTATACCGAGATAACCGGCCGTGCGGATCTGCTTCCGGAATGGGCAGCCGGATTCTGGCAGAGCCGTCTGCGCTATGAGACACAAGAAGATGTCCTTCAGGTTGCCAGGGAATACAAAAAGAGAGGCATTCCGCTGGATGTTCTTGTGATTGACTATTTCCACTGGCCAAGGCAGGGAGAGTGGAAATTTGATGAAACATACTGGCCGGATGTGGAAAAGATGTGCAAAGAGCTGGAAGAAATGGGGATTCATGTCATGGTATCTGTCTGGCCAACGGTGGATCAGAGAAGTGAAAACTATGAGGTCATGAAACACAAAAATTATCTGGTCAGGGCAGAAAGAGGGATATCCAATTTCTTTATGATCATGGGACCCCAGGGAATCTTTGATGCAACCCATGAAGGAGCCAGGGACTTTATCTGGAACTGTGCCGAAAAAAATTATTATGAGAAAGGAATCCGCATGTTCTGGCTGGATGAAGCAGAGCCGGAGATGCGTCCTTACTGCTTTGACAATGTACGCTATTACCTTGGAAACGGTCTGGAGGTTGGCAATATCTATCCGTTTTACTATGCAAAGGCATTTTACGACGGCATGAAAAAGCGGGGACAAAAAGAGATTGTGAATCTGGTTCGCTGTGCGTGGCTTGGCTCCCAGCGTTTGGGTGTTGTACTCTGGTCAGGAGACATTCCGTCAGATTTTGACTCGCTCAGGTGTCAGATCAAGGCGGGACTGCATACGGCGATGTGCGGGATTCCGTGGTGGACGACGGATATCGGGGGATTTTTCGGCGGAGATCCAAAGGATCCGGAATTTGTGGAACTGTTGATCCGCTGGTTTGAGTATGGCGCATTCTGTCCCATCTTCAGGCTTCATGGCAAACGTCTTCCTTATGATACCGTGAACAAACAGAAGGATTATGACGCGTTTCTGCCTACTTGCGGGGATAATGAGCTGTGGAGCTTCGGGGAAGAAGCTTATGCCATCATGAAGGAATATATTCTGCTTCGGGAACGGCTGAAGCCCTATATTATGAAACAGATGGAAAAAGCACATACAGACGGGACTCCGGTGATGCGGCCGTTGTTTTACGATTTCCACAAAGACGAACAGGTGTATCATATGGGAGACGAATACATGTTTGGACCGGATCTTCTGGTGGCGCCGGTCATTGAGGCGGGCAAAAAGACAAGGCGTGTATATCTTCCGAAGGGTGCTGCATGGACGGATGCATGGAGCAAAAAGCGCATGGACGGCGGAACGTGGGTGGAAGCAGAAGCGCCTGTGGACCGGATACCGCTTTACCTTCGGGATGATGCGAAACTTCCCATAGCGGAGGGCTGAAAGGAAGACATCTCATATGAAACAGGTGGATTTTGAAAATGGAAGGATTGCACAGAATGTGGCATGTACCGCATTTCCCATGCTGGTGGCGCAGGTCTTAAGCCTTCTCTACAGCATTGTGGACCGGATCTATATCGGAAGGATTCCAGGTGAAGGGACAAGTGCACTCGGCGCAGTGGGGCTGTGCTTTCCGATCATCATTCTGATCACAGGTTTTACGAACATGTATGGGATGGGAGGTTCTCCTCTTTTTGCCATGGAACTTGGACGCGGAAACTGTGACAAGGCGGAAAAGATCATGAATACCTCTTTTCGCCTTCTGTCGGTGACAGCCTTTCTGATCATAATCCTGGGGGAAGTCTTTGCAGAACCGCTGCTTCGTATATTCGGTGCATCGGACAACGCTATGAAATATGCACTGATCTATTTGCGAATCTATCTGACAGGGACTTTCTTTTCCATGGTGACAACGGGCATGAATCCTTTTATCAATGCGCAGGGTTTCCCGGGAATCGGCATGCTTTCGGTTGTCATCGGAGCAGTTTCCAATCTGATTCTGGATCCGTTTTTTATCTTTACACTTGGGATGGGGGTGAGCGGTGCGGCAGTTGCCACCGTGGTCTCCCAGGGCCTGTCCATGATACTGGTGTCCCATTATATCTTTGGAAAGAAGCTGAAGCAGCAAATCCGCATGGAAAAAATCCGGCGGGTGAAAGATGCATTTCCTTTTGCAGGGGATATCGTCAGTCTTGGAATGGCGCCTTTCATCATGCAGTGTACCAACTCTCTGGTACAGGCCGCGTGCAACCGTGTTCTGATGGTTTTTGGCGGGGAAGTCTATGTCTCTGTCATGACCATCGTCTCTTCCGTCAGGCAGATTCTGGATACGCCGGTCATGGCGGTGGTAGAAGGGGCCTCTCCGGTTATCAGTTATAATTATGGGGCGAAAAGAGGGAGAAATGTACGAAAAGCCATGATGCTTATGATGCAGGTTACGGTTCCTTATACGCTGGTTGTATGGATGCTGATCCTCTGGAGACCGGAGCTGTTCATCTCCATATTCGGTCAGGATAAAACGCTGCTTGCAGATGCAGTACCGGCGCTTCACCTGTATTTTTTTGCCTATATTTTTCAGTCCCTGCAATACAGCGGGCAGACGGTATTCAAGGCGCTCAATAAGAAAAAGCATGCTGTGTTTTTCAGCCTGTTTCGGAAAGCGGTTATGGTTATCCCTCTGACATATCTGTTTCCATATATGTTTGGCCTGGGTGCAAACGGAGTATTTATGGCGGAGCCGGTATCTAATGTCATTGGAGGGGCGGCCTGCTTTGCGACCATGCTTTTGACGGTTCTGCCGGAACTGAAAAGGATGGAAAACACTCGGCATGATTCTTCGGTCATACAGGAGGGGACTTTGTGACAGCCCCTCCTTTTATGATCTGCTGCAAGGCTGTCGTTTTTGCAGAATTTACAGCACAGGAAGCTTTCTTCTGGTATGCTTTTCGGAATTCTGCAGGTGAGCAGTGCATATGCGTGCGGAATACTTTGCAGAAATGGCTTGGATTTGAAAAACCGGTGGCCAGCCCGACATCCAAAACAGAATCCTGTGTTTCCATCAAAAGCTTTCCGGCCATCTGGATCCGGTACTGCTGTACATAATCCATGGGAGACTGGCGGAGGAATTTCTGGAAGCAGCGCTGGCATTCCCGTTCACAGATACTTGCAGCAGCAGACAGATCCGATACACTAATGGGAGATGCATAATGCATGTGAATATAATCCAGCATCCGGCGGATCCGTTCCATCTTCGATGTTTCCCGGGGAGTAAGCGACAGGTGTTTCTGATTTTCTTTCCATATCAACAACAGTGCCTTTGCCAGGTGATATCGGACATCGTATTCATATCCGGTTTCTTCCTCTTTGCAGCCTGCATGAGCCGCTTTGATATGAGAAAGAACCTCTCGGTGCACCGGGTCGGATTGATGCAGGGCCAGACCCGAGAAAGTTCTGGCAGAGAGCAGGGGATAGATATATTTTTCATCGAAGATCGTACCTGGACCGCCGGAAATCAGGCGTGCATCAAAGACAAGAGAATTCACGCAGCAGACCTGGCAGTTTTTCATGGTGATTCGATGAAGCGACCGGGTGTTGCAGAAGAAGCCGTCTCCTTCCTGCAGGTCAATGGTCTGTTCTGCGAACTGCACCTGTACCTGTCCTTTGATTAAAATCATAAATTCCAGTTCCTGGTGCCAGTGCCAGGGGACTCCTTCAATTCCGCCAAAACACCAGTTTGTGTAATAGGCGCTGCATGGAAACAGGGGCAGAGGATGCTCCTGTTTTTTCTGTTGATCTCCGACCAGCTGCAGAAACAGTAATTCATGGACCATAGTGTGATTCCTTTGTCGTTTTTAGAATATTTTCTGTCATGGCTGCAGTAGAAAAAATTACTTTATATTCAGTATACTGTAGATACAGGAAAGAAGTAAAGCACTTTCTGAACGAAAACATGATTTGGCCGAATCGAAACAAAAGGAATCACAGAGCAGGAGAGAGAAAAGATGGCAAAGATTTATTATGACAAGGACGCGGATTTGAATCTGGTAAAAGACAAATGCATTGCAATACTAGGCTACGGCAATCAGGGACGCTCCCAGGCGCTGAACATGCGGGATTCCGGCGTGAAAAATGTAATTGTGGGAAATCGTGAGGATGAGTCTTATGAACAGGCAAAAAAAGACGGATTCCCGGTATATTCCATTGAGGAAGCCACATCGATGGCGGACGTAATCTTTGTGCTTCTTCCGGATGAGGCATGTCCGGAAGTTTATGATACTTTGATGAAACCGAATTTTAAGAAGGGTGTGCTTTTGAATTTTGCATCCGGCTACAATCTGACCTTCCATAATATTGAGCTTCCCGAAGATTCCGATGTGGTTATGGCAGCTCCGAGAATGCTGGGGCAGGGCGTCCGTGAAATGTATTTGAGCGGGGAAGGGTATCCGGCATTTTTGGCAGTGGCACAGGATGTCAGCGGAAAAGCGCTGGAATATGGAAAAGCACTCTGCAAGGCCATTGGCGCAACCAAAAAAGGAACGATTGAAGGAAATATTGACGATGAGACGTATCTGGATCTGATGACGGAGCTTGGTATTCTGCCTTTGATCTACAAGGTGTTTGCAGAAGCCTTCCGTCTGGAAGTGGAGATGGGACATTCAGAAGAGGCGGTTCTGACGGAAGCATATCTCTCCCGGGAGATGGCGTTTTTGTGGGAACAGGCAGCCGAGAGAGGATTATTCCGCCAGCTTTGTCTTCACTCGCATACCGCACAGTATGCACAGCTGAAACGGTTCGGGGAAGCGGACGGGCAGATGATCCGTGGTTTTTTGAAGGAGGCGTATGAATCCATTCGTTCTGGTGCGTTTAATCAGGAATGGAAGGATGAACAGAAGGTATATAAACTGGCACACCTGGATGAACTTCGGGAAAAAGCACTGCACACCGATGTGACAAAGGCGGAAGACCGCCTCAAAGAGCGGTTAAAGTAAGCGTGATATAAGCAAAGCCGGATCGGTTCCCTTTCTTACAGCATGATCCTGGAAACCGGAAAAATCCAGATGGCGGAACTGTGTATTTCCACATGGTTCCGCCATTTTTGTGAAAATTCTGGGGATGCAGCGACTCTTACGGGGCTATGCATCCCCTGTTTATGACATTTTTGACTGTTCTTTTGATGGGTACCGGAAAAATCAGAGTGACTTTACCGTTTCTTTCGTGTCAGAAAAACTCCGATGACTGCTCCTGTAAAGATAATCGGTGCCAGTCTGACAAACAGCCACTCAAGTGCGTGAGCACCAACTCCGACAACGGCAGTTTCAGGGTTATGATAGTCCCAACCTAAATAAGGGCTGTTTAATCGTGTTAGGGCCATAAAAATGATTAGGATAGCTGCACACAATGAGAGAAACAGCCAATGAAGAATTTTTCTTCTTGTGGTTTTCCGCTGTGCCAGCTGCCAGTTTATCACCTCCAATTTTTCAGAAATCGCTTTTAAGTTATCAGCCTCTGTCTCCGTCACCGTTTCTCCCAGCAATGTGCTTACGGGTGTTTCAAGCGCTTCCGATAATACAATCAGCATATCAGAATCGGGAACAGACAATCCTTGTTCCCATTTGGAAATGGTCTGCCGCACTACATTCAGCTTGACGGCAAGTTCCTGCTGTGAAAGTCCTTTTGCTTTTCTGATTGCTTTTATGTTTTCGTTCAGCATCGGGGATCATCTCCTTTCTTCTCATCTTTGCCACAATTATATGAAAAGTTGCCCGTTGCCACAAGCAACGAATGTTAACATTCAAGTGTCCCCCTTGTTCACGGAGGGTATTGTTCTGTGATACATGAGTACCCTGAGGTTATCCTGAATGATCAGCTGACGGCAAACGTTTTTTCCTGTATCCGTCGCAAAGGAGAAACGTCAGATAAGAGATAGGGTTATAGAATCTTGCGAAAGATTAAAAACATGATTATCGTTTGCTGTTTTTAAAGGGAAATGACTGGAAGCCTGTAAGCATGGGCTTTTGGCTCTGTTTGCGCAGAGGCGAAAACATGAAAAACGGTTGACAAAGTGCGGCGCGAAAAATATAATGTTCAGTATGTCGAAGTGTGGAATCATCGGCTGACAGCACTGGTTTTGAGATCTGGAAAAAGCAGGCCGGCAGCCGGGAGTGAGATAGAGAGGATCGTAGAAAATGGCATTAAAAAAGAAACCGGTAAAGGGTATGAAGGACATGCTGCCTGCGGAGATGCAGGTGCGGGATTATGTGACGGGACTGATCAAGGAGACATACAAAAGCTTTGGCTTTTCTCCGATTGAGACACCCTGTGTGGAACATATTGAGAACCTGTGCAGCAAACAGGGCGGAGACAATGAGAAACTGATCTTTAAGATCATGAAAAGAGGAGAGAAACTGGATCTTCAGAATGCAGAGTCTGAAGCGGATCTGACAGACAGCGGCCTTCGGTATGATCTGACCGTGCCTCTGTCCAGATTTTATTCCAACAATGCAAACGATCTTCCAAGCCCGTTCAAGGCGCTGCAGATCGGGAGTGTGTGGAGAGCGGATCAGCCTCAGAGAGGGCGGTTTCGCCAGTTTGTGCAGTGCGACATTGATATTCTGGGGGAAGCAAGCCCTCTTGCGGAGATCGAGCTGATTCTGGCGACGACGACGCTGCTTGGGAAGCTGAATTTTTCAGACTTCAAGGTGCGGATTAACGAGAGACGGATTCTGAAGGCTATGGCGCTGTACAGCGGTTTCACAGAGGATCAGTTTGATCAGGTTTTCATCATTCTGGATAAGATGGACAAGATCGGCTGGGACGGTGTGAAGGCAGAGCTTTTGGAGGCCGGTTATGCCGGGGATCAGGTGGAAAAATATGTGACCATGTTTACAGATATGGAGCAGTCTGAGGACGCGCTTGCTTATCTGGAAGAAAAACTTTCTGAAGTTCTGGAAGACGGCGTCATCGAAAACCTGCGCATGATCCGCCGGAGCGTGGAAGCTACCGGGACCTGTTCTTTCGAACTGGCGTTCGATCCTACACTGGTGAGGGGAATGTCTTATTATACAGGAACGATTTTTGAGATTGAGATGGCTCAGTTCGGCAGTTCTGTGGCCGGAGGCGGGCGCTATGACCGGATGATCGGAAAGTTTACCGGCAAAGATGTGCCGGCCTGTGGATTTTCCATCGGATTTGAAAGAATCATCACGATTTTGATGGAACAGGGCTTCGAAATTCCCGGAGCGGCTGTGAAGAAGGCTTATCTGGTGGAAAAA
>OFFY01001039.1_pt1 | contig 25362 bp, 20 predicted proteins | sample 1521481 | NCBI WGS metagenome assembly OFFY01 (sample SAMEA3504117, study PRJEB24116) | mouse gut metagenome | biome: mouse gut; feature: mouse-associated habitat; material: faeces | place: Denmark | collected 2011
AAAGCTGCACAGATGCTGCCACAGACAGTAAACGGCGTCCTCCGTGGGAAGAGTGTCCGCCCGGCGACCTTGGGCCGTCTGGCCCGTGCCCTTGCAGTTGACGTGGCGGAGATTGTAGAGGAGGAAAACGCATGAGCATTATCGACGATATCCGGAACATCCCGGAAGACTTACGACAGTTTGGCCCGTTCTGCTGCTGGGCTTACCAAGACCGCCCAGGTAGCGCAAAACCTGCAAAAGTCCCTTACAGCCCACGCACAGGCGAGCGGGCACGGGTAGACCACCCAGAGGACTTCGCCTCATTCAGTGAGGCAATGGCGGCGTTCCAGACGGGTATCTATAGCGGCATCGGAATACTTATCACCGACAACCTTTGCGCTATTGACATTGACAACTGCATTGATGATAATGGTCAATTCTCCCCAATGGCGGCAGATGTGGTAAACCGGATGCACACCTATACCGAAATATCGCCAAGCGGTAAAGGTCTCCGGCTCCTGTTTCTTACTGACCGGCCTATCGACCGGAACATATACTATGTCAATAACCCAGATGTCCACATGGAAGTCTACACCAGCGACACAAAAAAGTATGTCAGCCTGACCGGAAATGTCGTTATTCCAGGCCAACACCTTGAGGGACGGTCTCCCCAACTCCAAGCTGTACTCGACGAGTACATGTGCAGGACGAAGCGCCCGCCAAAGCCTGCCCCCGCCCCACCCAACACCAACGGCGAAACGGTTCGCCTCCCCCAGCCCGTCCCGCTGCCTCCCCAGCCCCCTGATACGCCGGAACAGCTGGAACAGCAAGCCCAGCTGGTGATTTCAAAAGCTGCCAGTGCAAAGAACGGCTCAGAGTTCACTGCCCTCATGAATGGCGATACAACAGCCTATAAGGGGGACGAGAGCGCCGCAGACCTTGCCTTGTGCAATAAGCTGGCGTTCTGGACGAAAAAGGATGCTTTCCTTATGGATTATATTTTCCGCAAAAGCCGCCTTTTCCGTGACAAATGGGACAGGCCAACAGGCGGCAGTACATACGGCGCAATCACCATACAGCACGCTATTGACGGTACGGAGAAGGTGTACTGCGGCAATATCACTCCTACCCCGCCAAAGGCTGCAACGGAACCGCCCAGCGCACCCCTGATGGATATTATTTCCGCAACAGACCTCCAAAAAGCTGTACTCCCGCCGGTTATATATCTAGTGAATAGGATTCTGGCAGTAGGGACTACCATCCTTGCAGCCGCCCCGAAAATGGGAAAGAGCTGGCTGGCGCTGTCTCTGGCCTTGTCACTCGCCGACGGGAAAGAGTTCCTCAGCCAGCCGACCACCCGGTGCGGCGTCCTGTACCTGGCTCTGGAGGACAGCAAGACCCGCCTCCAGGACCGCATGAACAAGGTCTTACATGGTGCGCCACCGCCGGGACAGTTCTACCTTACCACGGCATCCCCGACACTGGACACCGGCCTGTTGGACACGTTGGGGGCACAGCTGGAACATAACCCAGAAATCAAGCTGATAATCATCGACACTTTACAGAAGGTTCGCGGTCAGCCTCTCCCGCGCGAACAGCCCTATGCCACGGACTACCGGGAGTTGGGGATGCTGAAAGCCTTTGCAGATTCCCATGGAATCTCACTTTTAATCATCCACCACACCCGCAAGGCCAAGGACGATGACCCCAACAACATGATTTCCGGCACAAATGGCGTGATGGGGGCTGTTGATACCGCATGGGTGATGGTAAAGGACAAGCGCTCTGATGATAATGCCGTCCTCAGCATCACGGGCCGGGATGTGGAACAGGATGAACTGCTCCTGACCATGGATAAAGACACCATGACCTGGGGCATCGCCGCTGACCCGAACGTTTATGACAACAGCCTTATCGTCCAGGCTATCAAAGAGGTCCTGGCAGCAAGTGAATTGCAGATATGGAAAGGGAGCGCAAGCGAACTCATGCAGGCAGGGGAACAGCTTCTTGGACGCCCCATTGCCAACAGCCCCCAGCAAGTCAACAAAGCGCTTGACCGGCTTACTGGCCGTCTGGCCGAAGAAGACGGGATTTTCCACAAGATTGTACTTGTGAATGGAGGAGGCGCAAAGAAGCATCTATTCTGCTATTTACCAGAGCAGGAAGAAAAAGCATCCGCAACGGCTATTGCGGATGCCCCATCAAATACTATTTCAAATTAACTTGTTAACCACATGGGAGTGGTTACATGAATATTATATCATTCTGCCACTCCCATGTCAAATAAATGCCGATTTAGGCAATACGAATAGGAGGATTTATGAACCAACAACTATTGGACGAAATTGAGCGTGCCATGAATTGGGTGGACAATATGCGCGAGGATGTCCTAAAGGGAGAATTAGACCCACAGCAATATGTCGATGAACTGGAAGCGGCCCTCAAAAACAAAGTTTTCTGTGATGATGTCTGCGGCATCATTGAGGCATCTTTAGAGGAAATGAAGAAACCATATGATGAAACTATCTACAAAATAAACAAAAACCATTGGATGCTCATTACCCAGCTCTGGTTGGATGAATTGCCATACGAATACTATGAGGGGGAGATTACAGCAAGTAGTTGGGAGGCTAAATTAGAAAAGGCGCTTGAAAATGAAGCATATCCTGAAATCCGTGATGTGATTCAGGAAGCCATTGACAATACTGCTAACATTTTCACCTTGGTCAGGCTCAATGCCGAATGGGCAGACATGCCGTCTGATGATAGCGGGGTATCAGCGGAAGAAATTATCCGCAGCCTGTACGACTACGACATTTCCTTTTTCCCTGTTCGTCCAGGTTACTACCTTGCAAAAAAAATTAGTGGCACCCGCTACGAAGTCCGCAGCTCTTTCTCTTTTGAGGGTAAAAGCCTGGAAAGTATTTTGGAAGATACCATTGTTGGCAGGGCCATGGACAGCTACCAATATCAAGAATATGCAGGATAGCAAAACAGCACTTGTTCGCGTTCAGACGTTTGAACGGCCTGATTCCGGGGCTGGATAGCCAGCCCCAGGAGCAGAAATATAAAGAAAGGAGGCGTAAAACCATGGATTATAACGTCGGGATTTATGAGAGGTTGAGCCGGGACGATAGGAACGCCGGTGAATCAGTCAGCATCCAGAACCAGCGGGAGCTGCTCACGCGGTATGTCCGGGAGCACGGCTGGAACTTAGTTTCCGAGTATGTGGACGACGGCGTAAGTGGTACATCGTTCGATAGGCCAGGCTTCAACAGGATGATGGAGGACGCACAGGCCGGAAAAATTAACCTTATTCTGGTCAAAGACCTTAGCAGATTTGGCAGAGCGCAGGCAGAGACAACTATCTACATCGAAACCACTTTCCCGGAGCTGGGGTGCCGGTTCATCGCCGTTGACGACGATTACGATACTGCCAATAAGACAGACACCAGCGAGACTTCAATGCTGATAAAGTCGTTCCTTAACGACTTCTACGCAAGAGATACCAGCAAGAAAATCAAGACAGTAAAGCGGTCTACGTTCCGAACCGGTAAATACATCGGCGCATACGCCCCCTTTGGGTATATCAAAGACCCGGCAGACAAGCACCACTTTATCATTGACGAACCTGCTGCTGCCATCGTCCGCAAGATTTTTGCTCTACGCAGCAAAGGCCACGGATTCCGTAAGATTGCTCAAATCCTCAACGAGGACGGGGACATACCGCCGCGAGAATATTACTACCAGAACCTTGGCAAAGCTAACCCACATTACCAGAACAAGCTGTGGAACGATGCAACTGTCCGCGCAGTGGTTCGCAACGAGGCTTATATCGGCCATACCGTCCAGAACAAGCGCGGCACCGTCTCTTATAAGAACCACAAGCAGATTGACAAGCCCAAGGAGGAATGGATTCGCGTTGAGAACACCCATGAGCCTATCATAGACATGGACACATGGGAACTGTGCCAGCAGATTGACAGGATGCACGCCCAGCCCCGCCGCACCCGCGAGAGCGAAGTCAGCCTTTTTGGCGGTATGCTGTACTGTATGGACTGCGGGTTTGCCATGCGGCACCAGACGGAGCACCATAAGCGCAAGAACGGCAATATTGCAAGCTATGAATCGTACTTATGCGGCAACTACAGCCGTTCAGGGCGCGTGGCCTGTTCCACACATTCCATCTACCTCAAGCCATTAACGGAAGTCGTGCTATCTGATATTCGCGCAAAGGCTGAAATGGTAAAGCTGGATGAAGCAGCCATGGTACAGAAACTGGCAAGCAAGATGCAGCGGCGTGACGCACAGGATATTGCCGCCGCTGAAAAAGCCATCAAGACGGTAAGCAAGCGGCTGGAACAGCTGGACAAACTGGTACAGAGCACCTATGAAGATAAAGTAAAGGGCATGATTCCCGAAGCCGTCTGCATCGAACTGCTGAACAAGTATCAGTTGGAGCGTACAGAGAAAGCTGCCCAGCTCAGAGTTTTGAAACAGCAGATGGATGAAACCAAGGCGGTACAGTCCAACGTCAAAGGGTGGAGCGACCTTATCCGGCAGTACAGTAATCTGGATTTTCTGGACAGGGAAACGCTGGTGAAGCTGATTGAAAAAATCGAGATTGGCGAGACGCAGATAGTGGACGGCCAGAAGACACGGAAAATCAGGATTAACTACAAGTTCGTTGGAGCTGTGGGATAGATTTTTCCCATAGTTCCAACGAGGAACTAAATGCTTATGCATATCCTTACGCCTATTCCGATGAAGATGAATAGAATTAACTTCTGCATGTTTTATCCCTACTCAATGCGAGACTTTTGTTTCCAATTCTGCGGCAAGGTCTATCTCTTTCTTTGTCCACTTATCTTCCAACAGGACGATTGCCTGCCGGACCTGTTCATCCAGACAGTACTGCTCCCTCACTGCCGGAATGATCTGGCTCTCTACTTTGGAGAGCAGAAGGATATTGCTTACCAGAACAGACAGCCGTTTTGTATTGCTTAAAATTTTTTCAGTATATTCAGCCTCCTGTGCCGGAAGGTCCGGTTTCCCCTGCAGCAGCGTGGCATACCCTTCAATAGCTCCTATCGGCGTCTTAAACTCATGGGAAACATTAGACACGAAATCCGACTGCAGCACCTCTGTTGCTGCCAGTTCCCCTACCATGACATTAAAATTGTCGTACAGCCTCTGCATCTCGTCCAGGCTGCTTTCCTCCCGGAGCCTTACCGTAAAATCTCCCTGCGCCACCCGTTCCATGGCCCTGCTCAGATGGTTAATTGGGGCAAGAACTTTCTGATAAAGAAATGTTGTAACGACACCACCCATGACAATGCTTATAACAATCGTATAGATTGCCTCCGGGATCTCAACCAGACGGTGGAAACCCCAGTAGATCAATGCCGATATGATAGCGGACACAATGGATACACCCACAAACACAAGAATATTCATCAAAATAAAGTATAAATCTATGCTGACCTTCCACTTCCCGTCTTTTGTCCTCATTTCTTCAACACCTTATATCCCACTCCACGGATTGTCACAATCTGAAAATCCGGGTTATCCCTGAAACGTTCCCGCAGCCTTGCGATATGCACATCCAGCGTATGGGGATCTGTCTCCATATCATATCCCCATACATCATCCATGAGCTGCTGTCTCGTAAAAATCTTTCCCGGAAAAGACGCCAGCTTATAAAGAAGCATAAACTCTTTCTGGGGCAGTATATGGGAAGTCCCCTCCGTTATGACTGTCAGGGAATCTGCAAACAGTTCTGTATTTCCTATGGCCTGCTTATGGTCTGTAATCATCTGCGCCCGGCGAAGCAGAGCGCCCACCCTTAAGACCATTTCCCCTACATTGGCCGGCTTTACCATATAATCGTCCGTGCCGGAAAGGAAGCCAAGACGCATGTCATCAAAGGCATCCTTTGCCGTGATCATAAGAACCGGAATCTGAATACCCGCATCCCGCAGGGACCGCACCAGCTCATAGCCGTCCATGACAGGCATCATAATATCCGAAATAATCAAGTCCACATATTCCTGCTCCAGAGCATCCAGAGCCGCTTTCCCGTTTTCTGCCTCCCTGACAAAATACCCGTTCTGTGTCAGCACCCTGTTAAATAACTGTCTGAGTTCGCGGTCATCCTCCACTACCAATATTGTAAGCATTCCGATTCCTCCATTTGGTATACTGATAGAAAAATACCAATCTTTCTGCTGAATTAAAACAGGGCGGCAAGCAGCCCGTAGCCAAGAACCGACATGATGACCGTCGCCATCGCAATGCCCAGCAGTTCCGCGAGTACCGCTTTCTTAAAATCAATATTTAATAATGCCGCAATCAACGATCCCGTCCATGCGCCTGTCCCCGGTAATGGAATACCGACAAACAGGGCCAGCCCCCAAAATTCTGCTTTTTTGATGGAACCGCTCTTTTTTACGGCACGATCCTCCAGTTTTGTAATCAGCTTTTCACATATATGTGCTTTCTTCATCCATTTAAAGATTCTTTTAATAAAAAGAAGGATAAAAGGTATCGGAAGGATGTTGCCGATGATACAAAGCGGAACCGCCGCCGTAATCGGTACGTTGAGCAAAGGCGCAGCCAGCAATCCACCCCTCAGCTCCAGAATTGGCACCATTGATATAATAAAAACCACTGCCTTTGCTGAAATGTATTTTCCAAGTGTCGATGCAAACCATACTGCTATCTGATCCATTATAAACACCCGTTCCTTTCCCATTCCTCGATTTGTCGTTTTTCTTTACCGCTCTGCTTCAGGATCTTCATGTTTCGTACACCATACAGCCCAAACGAAACCGCCACCATCAGGATGCACGCTGTTATTGCAAAATCACAAATCAAAGCCGTCTTTTCAAAGTCCGAAATCGGATATAAATTGCATTTATGTAGTATATTCCGAAATCAGATGTTTGTCAATATCATTTTAAAAGATATTTTGGGGCTTTCATAAAAGAAACTTTATTGACAGACTTCCGATTTCAGACTATAGTATTTATATATAGTCCGCATTTGGACATCTGCAAAGGAGAGTAAAATGGACGAGCAGGTAAAAAGGCAAATCGATGTAATCAATCAGCATATAAAAGAACTGAATTCCCTTTACCATGCTGCCGCTGTCAGGTCAGGAGTTTCCGATGGTGAAATCTGCGTATGGTCAATGCTGCTTACGACAGACAGGGAATATTCTCAGCAAGACCTGTGTGAACTTCTTTTCCTGCCGAAACAAACAGTAAACTCCATAATATCGGGGCTGATAAAAAAGGGATACATCTTTTTGGAACATGTTCCCGGTACAAGAAACCGCAAGGTGATACGATTATCAGACGAGGGACGCAAATATGGTGAGAAAAACATAATGTGGATATTTGAAGCCGAGCAACACGCAATGGAGGATACTGACCCGCGTGAGATTTCCACTTTGATTTCCATGTTGGAGAAATACATCAATAAGCTGAAAAGGAATTTCACCGAGGACTGACAGTGTTCTTTGGCAAGGCCTTTCACGCTTTCACTGATTGATAGGATTGATGAGATATAAGTTTGAAAGTTCCTTTCAAACTATTGAATTGCTGCCCGCTAAAGCGGGGCAGGGGGTGTAAATATGTATATTATTGCAGGACTGGGAAACCCGGGAAGAGAATATGAAAATACAAGGCATAATGTGGGTTTTTGCGTGATAGAGAAGCTGGCGGCAAAAGAAAATATCGCCGTTTTGGAGAAAAGGCATAAAGCGATCATCGGAAAGGGCATAATCGCGGGAGAAAAATGCATTCTGGCCAGGCCGCAGACCTATATGAACTTAAGCGGCGAGAGTATACGGGAGCTTGTGAATTTCTATAAGGCGGACGAGAAGTCTCAGTTGATCGTGATCTCCGATGACGTGAGCCTGGAGCCGGGCCAGATCCGCATCCGCAAAAAGGGCAGTGCAGGCGGCCACAACGGGCTGAAGAATATCATTGCCAATCTGGGACATGACAGCTTTATCCGGGTGAAGATGGGGGTGGGGGAAAAGCCCGCCGGCTGGGATCTGGTGGATTATGTGCTGGGCAGATTTTCCCCAAAGGACCGGGAGGCCGTAGACGAAGCGGCGGACCGGGCGGCGGATGCCGTCCGAATGATTATCGCCAAGGGGCCGGACGCCGCCATGAATCATTATAATGGGACGAAGAAATCAGAAAAGGGCGCAGAGAAAGAGAAGAAAGCTGCCGGCACCGCGGAGAGTTCTTCCGGAAGGGACAAAGGTTCCGAAGGGGAACCCGGTCCCGCATCGAAACCCGGTTCAGAGAGGGTAGAATTGTTGCCGGAGAGGTCGGCAGCAGGCGGGGCAATGTCCGGAGACGATGAGGCGGCGCTGACTACCGGGGCGTAACAGGCAGCGGGGGCTTTTGGGGGAGATTCGCAGATATGTCCGGACAGCAGGAGGCAGAAAGAGCCGTTGAGAGAAGGCGGAGGACAGGCAGACCGGGAAAAGCTTCCGCTTCGGAATAATCATAAGGATCCTGCAGGAGATATTCCGAGGCAGGAAAGTAGGAGGCAACAATGCAGGCATTACTGGCGCCGCTTCAGGAGCTGGCGGAATACGGCAATATCAGGGAGGCTATTCGGAAGAGGGCAGGAAAACCGGAGGGCCAGGGGGCGGTGGCTGCGCTTACCGGCTGTGTGGACTCCCAGAAGCTGCATATGATCTTCGGATTGGGCGATGGCTTTCGAATTAAGGTCATCGTCACTTACAGTGACATAAAAGCAAAGGAGCTTTTTGAAGAATATAAATTTTACGACAGAAATGTCATGTTGTATCCTGCCAAGGATCTGATTTTTTTCCAGGCGGATATTCACGGGAATCAGCTGGTGAAGGAGCGGGTGAAGGTGCTGCGCAGGCTGATGGAGAGAAAGCCGGTCACCATCGTCACTACTTATGCCGCGCTGATGACGCCCCAGGCAATGTGGGACAGGGACAAGGATGTCATCGATGTGGAAAAGGGGGGAATCCTGGATGAAGCAGGACTGAGCGGACGCCTGGTGGCCATGGGCTACGAGAAGACTTACCAGGTGGAAAGTCCGGGGCAGTTTTCCGTCCGGGGCGGCATTGTGGACATTTTTGACCTGACGGAGGAGAACCCTTATCGGATTGAGCTGTGGGGAGACGAGGTGGAGTCTATCCGCAGCTTCGATATTCTCAGTCAGCGTTCCATCGAGAATCTGGAGAGTATTTCGCTCTTCCCGGCCACGGAGTTTGTACTGGAGGAAGAGCGCATCCGCAGAGGCTTGAAAAAGCTGGAAGAGGAGGGGAAGAAGCAGGAGAAGATGTTTCGGGAGTCCTTCCGCACAGAAGAAGCTCATCGGATTGCCGTCCAGGTGAAGGAGCTGAAGGAGCAGCTTTTGGAATTTCAGTCCAAAGTCAATCTGGAGGGCTATATCCGGTATTTTTATGAGGAGACGGTGACACTGCCCTGGCTGTTGGTGCAGATGGCAAGGGAAGACACTCACGGCGGAAGCGTCCTGCCTGTCTTTTTTATAGAGGAACCCAACCGCGCCAGGGAGCAGGCGGAAGCTGTGGAGCTGGAATTTCGGGAGAGCATGGCCCAGCGTGCGGAAAAAGGATACATTCTCCCCGGCCAGATGGATATTCTCTACAGCGGGGAGCAGGTGGCTGCGGCCCTGCTTTCCGGAAGTGTCATCACCATATCCACCATGGATACCAGAGGGTATTTTAAGGCGGATATCAGGACGGATGTGGCGGCGAGAAATGTGGCGCCCTATAACAACAGTTTCGAAGCCCTGGTAAAGGATCTGAAATTGTTCCGCAGAAACGGCTATAGAGTGCTGCTTTTGTCCGGCTCCCGAATGCGGGCGAAGCGTCTGGCCCAGGATCTTCGGGATCAGGAGATTTCGGCGGTATCTACGGAGGACCCGCTGCGGGAGGTGCTGCCGGGGGAGGTTCTCACCTGCTATGGCCATGTCAACAAAGGCTTTGAGTATCCCATGTTAAAGTTTGTCGTGCTCTCGGAGACGGACATTTTCGGTGCGGAGAAAAAGAAAAAGAAGGCGAAGAAGCACTATCAGGGGCAGAAGATCAAGGATTTCAACGATCTGAAGGTGGGAGACTATGTGGTGCATGAAAGCCACGGTCTGGGCATCTACCAGGGGATCGAAAAGGTGGAGATGGACGGTGTGGTCAAGGACTACATCAAAATCGAATACCGGGAGGGCGGCAATCTATACGTGTTGGCCACAGGTCTGGATGTGATACAGAAATACGCCTCCGCGGATGCCCGTAAGCCCAAGCTGAACAAGCTGGGGTCCAAAGAGTGGGAGCGCACCAAGACTAAGGTGCGCAGTGCCGTCAACGAGGTGGCAAAGGATCTGGTGGAGCTCTATGCCCTGCGGCAGCAAAGCGAGGGACATTCCTTTGAAAAGGATACGGTGTGGCAGCGGGAATTCGAGGAGATGTTTCCTTTTGAGGAGACGGAGGATCAGCTGTCGGCCATCCAGGATACCAAGGCGGATATGGAGAGCACGAAAATCATGGACCGCCTCATCTGCGGCGACGTGGGCTACGGCAAGACGGAGATCGCCATCCGGGCCGCCTTCAAGGCTGTGCAGGAGGGGAAGCAGGTGGTGTACCTGGTACCTACCACCATTTTAGCCCAGCAGCACTATACTACTTTCGTCCAGCGGATGAAGGATTATCCCATCCGGGTGGATTTGATGAGCCGCTTCAGAACGCCCGGAGAAATCAAAAAGACGGTGGCGGATCTGCAGAAGGGCCAGGTGGATATCGTCATCGGCACCCACCGGGTATTGTCTGCGGATGTGCAGTTTAAGGATTTGGGCCTGCTGATCATCGATGAGGAACAGCGTTTCGGTGTGAGCCATAAGGAAAAGATCAAAAAGCTGAAGGGAAATGTGGATGTGCTTACTCTGACAGCCACCCCCATCCCCAGGACGCTGCACATGAGCCTCATCGGCATCCGGGACATGAGTATCCTGGAGGAGCCTCCCGGAGACCGCCACCCTATCCAGACCTTTGTGTGCGAGTACAATGAGGAACTGGTACGGGAGGCCATTTCCCGGGAAATGGCCAGAGGAGGCCAGGTGTACTATGTATACAACAGAGTAAACAGTATTGCGGATGTGACTGCACGGATTGCCGCTCTGATGCCGGAGGCCGCGGTCTCTTTTGCCCACGGTCAGATGAAGGAACATGAGCTGGAAAAAATCATGTTTGATTTCATAAACGGGGATATCGACGTGCTGGTGTCCACCACTATTATCGAGACCGGACTGGACATTCCCAATGTGAATACCATGATTATCCATGATTCCGACAATCTGGGATTGTCCCAACTCTATCAGCTCAGGGGCCGGGTGGGACGTTCCAACCGGACGGCCTACGCCTTTTTAATGTATAAGAGAGACAAGATGCTCAGGGAGGTGGCGGAGAAGCGGCTGGCAGCCATCAGGGAATTCACGGATCTGGGCAGCGGCTTCAAGATTGCCATGCGTGATCTGGAGATCCGCGGGGCAGGGAACCTTTTGGGGGTCCGCCAGCATGGGCATATGGAAGCGGTGGGCTATGATTTGTACTGCAAGATGCTCAATGAGGCCGTGCAGACCCAGAAGGGGGGCCGGGCGTTTCAGGATTTTGCTACCGTTATCGATCTGGATGTGGACGCTTTTATTCCGCCCACATATATCGTCAATGAAGTGCAGAAGCTGGATATCTATAAAAGGATCGCCGGTATTGAGAATATAAAAGAACGGGACGATATGAAGGATGAGCTGCTGGACCGTTTTGGGGAGATCCCGAAATCCGTGGACAATCTGCTGCGTATTGCACTGATCAGGGTGGCGGCCCACAGACTGTATGTGACGGATGTAAAGGGCAAGAACGAGAAGATCGCCGTTACCTTCCGCCCGGATGCAGAGCTTAATCCGGCCCGGATTCCGGAACTTTTGAAGAAATACGGGTCAGATCTGACCTTTACGGCATACGGTAAGCCTTTTCTGACCTGCAGATACAAAAAAATCGGCATGATCGAGAAGGATGCAGAGCTGCTTCTATGCAAAACCGAGACTCTATTGGAGGAAATGAGAATTCTTTCTGCCGAACAAGTGTTTTGAGGGAGTTTTATTGCCCTTAAAATATGGTATCTTCTGTTCAGAACAGTTTAAAAACTGATTTTGACAGGAGGTAAGTGAGAATGAAGGGTTATCATACATCAGACGGTTATATGGGGCTGGTAGACGGCAGATATGTGTTATTCGCCAGCGAGGCGGATTACAGAGATTATATTGAAGAGTAGAATGACAGGAAACCGGCATTTGGCCGGCGGGCAGGGATTGCCTTCTGATTTATACGGGAGACAAGCCCTGCCTTATTTTTCGTATTTTAGAATTTATTTATATTTTATGGGAAGAGACACTTTCATTTTAACTGTATACGTTTTTAAAATAGCATTTTATATTTATTTTTAAATAGTATATTGCAATATATAATAGTATGTGATACAATGAACTGGTCAAAACAAAGTATTGGAAGGAGGTTATACATGAATACACAATTTAAAAAGGGCGCTCTGGAGCTTTGTGTGCTGTCCCAACTGGTTTGGGGAGACAAGTACGGATACGAACTGACGGAACGGATATCCGGTGAAATGTCCATTGCCAGCGGTACCTTGTACCCCATTCTCAGAAAGCTGAAAGAGGATGATTATGTGACCACATATCTGGTGGAATCGGAATCGGGTCCGGCGAGAAAATATTATAAGCTGACGGATAAGGGAAGGCAGTACCAGACAACAGTAAAGCAGGAGTGGAATGTATTTGCCGATGCGGTGAACAAACTGATCAGGGAACAGGAGGGATGAGGTCATGACAAAGCAGGAATATATGCAAAAACTGCAGGAGAAGCTGGAACGTTTCGGACAGGAGCTGCAGGAGGAGATTCTGGAGGATTACAGGCAGCATTTTGCCGAGGGCGGAAATCAGGGAAAGTCCGAGGAAGAGATTATAGAGGAACTGGGCAATATCGAGGATATGATAAGGGAGCTGTCGGAGGAGGACCTCCCCGAGGGATTTGCTCAGGGAAATCCGGAGCCTGTGGCCGCGCAGGAACTGACAAAAGCTGCGGCAGACGGAGAACGGGCCGGGAAGAGTACGGATCTGAAGAGAAGCTTTGCCTATTCCGGATATTATAAGGGGATTGTATTGGAGGGCAAGGCCGCCAATATTAACGTGGGACGTTCGGAAGACGACAAGATTCATGTGGAATATGAGGCAAAGGGTGTCAGCAATCAGCTGAATTATGAGTATTATCAATATGAGGAGGAAGGTACCTTCTATGCCGGAGTCAAGCGCAGAAAGGGAGCAAAGGAAGACGGCGACAATGAAGAGACAATGGTGAAAGTGACACTCTTCGGCAGGACGATTATATCTTATGGAAATATCGGTAATTTCAGCAGCGGCGGACAGAATATCACCCTGACGGTGAAGGTGCCCAGGGGCATACCGAAGCTGGTGATGAAAGTGGGCAGCGGGAATATGTGCGTTTCGGATCTGGAACTGGAATCCTTTGAGGGGAACAGCGGCAGCGGAAACGTAGAGCTGAATGAGCTGGTGGCCGACAGGATGAAGGCCCATACCGGAAGCGGAAATATCGCGGCCCACCATGCGGAATTTATATCCGGAAACTTCGAGACGGGAAGCGGGAACGTGAAGGCGGAGAGGATAAAGGGACGGGACGTAAGGTGCAGTACCGGAAGCGGAAATATCAAGATAGATTCCGCGGCGGCGGTCTACCATCTCTCTACCGGAAGCGGAAATATCAGGGCTGTGGCCGTGGGAGAGGCCGAGAGTATGGAGCTGACTACCGGAAGCGGCAGTATCAAGCTGGAGCTGGAAGGGCCGAAAGGAATGGAGAGCACGGTCAGAAGCGGTTCCGGGAGCATACATATCGACTGGAACGGTGAAGAGAGCCAGAAGGTGAAAAACGGAACCTATGCCTACGGAAACAGTGCCTGCAAGGTAAGGGCGAATACCGGAAGCGGAAGCATCCGGATTTCCGGCAGGGAAGCATAAAATCTTTAAAAGGCTGTATGATGCCGGGGCATTTCGGAAATCCGCCCCGGGATGTCAGACAGCCTTTTTTGTTCCCATTATATGTAGAAAATATGATGAAATCTTTAAGGTTTTATAACTTAATTGAAAAGCGGGTATATTGGTGATATAATACTGACTCAAAAGGACTTTTAACGGCCTTATTCAGGGCGGGAGATTCAGGAAAGATTACGATTTCAGGGAGGAAGGCAGGATGGCGCAGACTGCAGAAGCGGAAAATAAAAGCACACAAAACGAAATGGAAAACAATTCAGGACCGAAGCGCGAACGGATGGCAAATCTGGAATTGCTGCGCTGTGTGGCGATGATGATGGTGGTAGTGCTGCATTATCTGGGAAAGGGCAATCTGCTGGCCGAGCTGACGCAGCCTGATTTTACCGGGGCGCAGCAGGCAGCCTGGCTGTTGGAATGTTTCTGCATCGTGGCGGTGAATGTGTACATGTTCATCAGCGGATACTTTTTATGTAATTCCTCGTTCAAATTTAGCAGGCTGATACAATTGTTGCTGCAGGTGTGGTTCTATTCAGTGGTTTTCGGCCTGGCCGGGGCGCTGAGCGGCGTGATGAGAGGACCGGATTTTGATGTGCATTATCTGCTGACCCTGATTTTCCCCATTTCCATGGGACATTACTGGTTTATGACGGCATATGTATTTCTGTATTTGCTGCTGCCGTTTTTGGGAACGGCGGTGAGGCGGATGACCAGAGCGCAGATGCAGATTGCTCTGGGGCTTATGCTGTTTACATTCTGCGTTATCAAAAGTGTGGTGCCGGTGCGTTTTGAAATGGATGGTTTGGGTTATGACTGGCAATGGTACCTGTGCGTGTTTATGACGGCGGCTTATATCAGAAGATTCGGATGCCGTTTCCTGGAGAAGAAGTGGAGCGGCCCCCTCTTGTACGGCGGCGGATGTGTGCTGATCTTTGGGGTGACGCTTCTGCTGCGTGGTATTTATCTGCGGACAGGCAGCCTGGAGACCGTGCTGGGGATCTGCCTGGAATACAATCATATTCTGCCTTTGGCGGCTGCGGTGGGACTGTTTGCAATTTTTTCCGGAATCAGGATTCAGGGGAAGACGGCTGGTTTGATCAACCGTATTGCGCCCGCTACTTTGGGGGTATATCTGCTTCATGAGAATCTGGGACTGCGTTATACCTGGCAAAACTGGCTGGGAGCCGAAAATGCGGCGCAGGCCATTGCCGGAAACACTGCGGGGGCATATGTAAGCCTGCTTCTCCATACGGCAGCAGCGGCAGTCATTGTCTTTGTCTGCGGGGTGTTGGTGGAAACGGTTCGAAAAGGAATCTTCGGCGTGCTGTATCGTGGTTTTTCCGGGATCGGATTCCATGGCAGGCTGGCAGGCCGGATCAGGAAGGCAGATGCGGTATTTCAGACAGAGCCGGGAAAAGAATAACAGATAGAAAGGATAGGAAAGATGACAGGAAAAGACAGAAGGCGATCCGGAGCCGGGCTGCGCCTGGGTAATTTGCTGGAAAATCTGTTTATCGTGATTCTGGCCTTTTATCCGCTCCGCCATATCAGCTGGGGGCTTGATCTATGGGATACAGGATATAATTATGCGAATTTTGAATATATGGGGACAGAACACATGGATCCCATGTGGCTGTTTTCCACGTATCTGGCAAATGTCTTCGGCAGGCTGCTGACCGGGCTGCCCAATGCGGATACGCTGCGGGGGATGAATCTGTATACGGGGCTTGTAGTCAGCGCGCTGGCGCTTGCGGGATATTTTTTCTGTACCAGACAGCTGAAGATTCCCCGTGCAATTGCTTTTGTCGGGGAGATGACTGCGATCAGCCTGTGCTGGTGTCCCACAGCCGTTTTGTATAATTATCTCACCTATGTGTTTTTCCTGGCCTCCTTTATTCTGCTCTATCTGGGGCTGACCGGGGAAAAGAAGGGCTGTCTGGTTGGGGCAGGCGCTTTTCTCGGAGCAAATGTGCTGGTGCGTTTTTCCAATTTGCCGGAGGCGGCCATGATTGTGGCGGTCTGGGCCTATGACGTCATCCTGTGGCTGGAAGAGAGAAAGCACACAGGGGAAACGGTCGGAAAGCGGGAAAAGTTTTGGCCCAGGGTGTTTTGGCATACGCTCTGGTGTCTGGCGGGATATGCGGGCGCCCTGGTCCTGGTCCTGCTCCATATCCATATCCGTTACGGAATAGATGAATATGTGACAGGAATCATCAGGCTGTTTTCCATGACGGACAGGGCTGTCAATTACAAACCCGTGGCCATGATTCTGGGCATTGCGGAGCAGTATATGGAAAATATGTACTGGGTAGCGCGCATGGGCGTGATTTTGCTGGGAGGCATGGTGCTCTTTGCGGTAAGCGGCCGACTGGAGGAGCGTCTTTCCGGGGGCGGAGCACAGGCAGGAAGACATGGAGGTCAGACGGCGAAGGTTCTGCATATTGGTACCAGGATACTGTGGGGAGCAGTCAGCATCGCCATGCTTGTCTGGCTCTATAAACGGGAATTCTGTTCTCTGCTTTTTTACAGCTATGATCCCATCTGGAGACCGGGGCCCATTTTCCTGATGCTCACCATGCTGATTGCCGTTGTCCGGATCTTCCATAAGGACAGCCCAAGGGAGGAAAAGCTGATCAGCGGTATGGTGATGCTGGTGATCCTCCTGACGCCTATCGGCAGCAATAACGGGATTCTGCCCAGCCTGAACAATTTGTTCATCGTAGCGCCCTATGCTCTCTGGCAGAGCTGGCGCTTCCTTCGATATGTGGGAGAACGGAGGATAAGAGGAGGGGTATTGCTGTCCGCTTTTCCCGCAAAGGGCCTTTTGACGGCATTTCTGGCGCTGTGCCTGTTCCAGTTCGGGGCCTTCGGTGCAAAGTTTGCATTTGCCGAGGCCACGGGAATACAGGATGCCACTGCCAGCGTGGAGAACAATGCCATTCTGAAGAATGTCAGGATGAGTCCGAATAAGGCTCAATGGATGACGGAATTAAGCGCTTATGTAAATGAAAATTCGCTGGAGGGAAGGGAGGTCATTTTGTACGGGTGGATTCCCGGGCTGGCATATTATCTGCAGATGCCGCCTGCATTTAACTCCTGGAGCGATCTTGAATCTTATCATCCGGAGGTTATGAAAGAGGAGATGGACCTGCTGGAGGAGCAGATTTCAGGAGGACAGGGGGAGAAACCGGTGATCATTCTGGAGAAGCGATACGGGATATATGCCGAGGGAGGAGCAAGAGCTCTGACGGCGGCCGGTTCTTCCAAGGCGGAGATCCGCAAAATGATGTCTGACATCAAATGGTCCATGGTGCTGAAATTTATGGAACAATTTGATTACAGGCAAAGCTTTAAAAATGATAAGTTTTCGGTTTACCAGTAATAAAAAACGGGAAATCGGCAGAATGCCGTCGGCGGATTGTATTTTGCTGTCGGTTCGGACTATCGTTCAGGAGAGGTGCCCCGGATGGGGAAAGGCCCCCGGCTATAAAAGCTGGAGGCCCATTTTTTTCGCTTCTTCCATCACATTTTCCGGCCAGAGGGAGCATTGTACCTCTCCGATATGAGCTTTGCGCAGGAAGAACATACAGATTCGAGACTGGCCGATACCGCCGCCGATGGTGTAGGGCAGTTCTTCATTGATTACTGCCTGGTGAAAGGGAAGTTCGGCTCTTTCCATGCATCCGGCCATGCGCAGCTGGGTCAGCAGCGATTCCCGGTCCACACGGATGCCCATGCTGGACAGCTCCAAAGCAATGTCCAGGACGGGATAGTAGACGATAATGTCCGCATTCAGAGCCCAGTCGTCATAGTCTGGGGCCCGGCCGTCATGCGGTTTGCCGTCTCCCAACGGGCCGCCGATCTGCATGACGCACACCGCTCCCTTGGCCTTTGCGATATAGTACTCCCGTTCCTTGGGAGTATTGTCGGGAAACATTTCTTCCAGTTCACCGGTGGTGATGAAAAAGATGTCATGGGGAAGGATTTCCTCAATATAATCATAGTGGATGGACATGAACTTTTCCGTCTTGCGCAGTACCTTGTAGACTGTGCGTACAGTGTCTTTTAAAGTGTCCGGATTTCGTTCTTCCTTCTTGATGATTTTCTCCCAGTCCCACTGATCCACATAGATGGAATGGATATTGTCAACCTCCTCATCTCTTCGGATGGCGCTCATATCTGTATACAGTCCTTCTCCTGCCAGAAAGCCGTATTTTTTCAGGGCGAAACGCTTCCATTTTGCCAGAGAATGCACAATTTCGGCTTCTCTGCCGTCCTGATGTTTAATGTCGAAGCTCACCGGCCGTTCCACACCGTTTAAGTTATCGTTCAGACCGGATTTGGGATCCACCATCAGGGGGGCGGATACTCGTAGCAGATTCAGGCGCTCGGCCAGCAGCCGCTGAAAGAAATCCTTTACCGTTTTGATGGCAACCTGGGTCTCGTACAGGCTTAATCCGGATTCGTAGTCTTTTGGTAATGAGATATTGGGCATAAATGTATCCTCCTATTCCAGTTCCGCATCCGCGCTCCCGATACCCAAGCATGGGCGAAGGATTTTCGGCCGCGAAGAGAAGCGTCCGAAAATTCTTCGGGGTACCGTGAGCGCGGATGCTGTTTCCAGTTCCGCAGCAAGCCGCTTAATCTATCCTTTCTTATTTAACAGCTTTTTCGGAGTTTTTGCAATAGTTTTTTGTAAAAAATGGAGCTGCCGTCATTTTGACGGAAAATAAACGGCATATAGAAATAAAATCAGCGAAATGAAAAAAATCGCTGCAAATAATAGCAAAAGAACACGAGCGCGCCCGTTCTGTGTATAATTTTGACATAATGTAAGGGAAATCGCGATGATTTGGAGTTGCTGTAACAAACAGTTGTCTTTTATAATGGGAAAGTACGAATTTAGACAATTTATGGTTGTGTTTCGCGCGTTTGCCGACGGCAGCGGAACAAAAGGCGTCGGTCAGAAGCCGGGACGGACGCTAAATGAAAAATCAGGAGGTAATTCGATGGAACAGCTGAATATTACGGCTACGAAGGATAATGAGAGAATTTACAAAATACTTGGCGATTTGATGAACGGAGACAAAGAGTTTCAGATTATGATTACGGTACCTTCCGGAAAGAGCGCGGCCAGGCGCCAGACGGTACAGGAACCGCCCAAGCCTGAGGTGGCCAGGGATCTGGAGCAGGATGTGACAGATATGATACACGAGATCGGCGTTCCGGCACATATCAAAGGGTATCAGTACTTAAGGGAAGCGATCATGATGTCCGTGGAAGATCCGGGAATGATCAGCTCGATTACCAAGATTCTCTATCCCACTATAGCCAAGCGTTTTCAGACTACGCCCAGCCGTGTGGAACGGGCGATCAGGCATGCGATTGAAGTGGCATGGAGCAGAGGAAGGATGGAAACGTTGGATGCATTGTTCGGCTATACGATCGACACCGGAAAGGGAAAACCGACAAATTCGGAATTTATTGCGCTGATAGCTGACAGAATCCGTCTTTCTTATCGCGGAGAATAGGTAAAAAATAGAAAAATGTACTTTTCACTGAACCGGAATTGTTGTATAATAAAAAAGTATAATATAGTTTCAGCAGTGGTCAGTGGAGGTTTCCGATGAAGAAAATTCTTTTTGCGGCATCAGAGGGAGTACCATTTATCAAAACGGGCGGTTTGGCCGATGTGGTGGGCTCCCTGCCGAAATGTGTTGACAAGCAGTATTTTGATGTGAGGGTCATTATTCCCAAATATGCCTGTATGAAGCAGGAAATGAAGGATAAGATGAGATATGTGACCCATTTTTACATGGACTTTAACTGGACAAGTGCATATGTAGGTGTCTTGGAAGCGGAGGAGGAAGGAGTACATTATTATTTTATTGACAATGAGTATTACTTCAGCGGCAATAAGGTCTATACCGACAATCAGAAGTGGGAGATAGAACGCTATGCCTATTTTTCCAAAGCCGCGCTTTCCGTGTTGCCCGTGGTGGGATTCCAGCCGGACGTGATTCATTGTCATGACTGGCAGACCGGCCTGATTCCCGTCTATATGAAAGAGCGGTTCAGAGGCGGAGACTTTTACCGCAACATGAAGTCCGTGATTACCATCCACAATCTGAAGTTCCAGGGGAAATGGGATACCAAGACCGTGAGAAGTATAACCGGGCTGTCAGATTATTTCTTTACTTCCGACAAGCTGGAGGCTTATAAGGATGCCAACCTTTTAAAGGGAGGGATCGTCTATGCTGATGCGGTGACCACGGTGAGCGATACTTATGCGGAGGAGATCAAGACGCCTTTCTACGGCGAGGGGCTGGACGGGCTTCTCCGGGCCAGAAGCGGTGATCTGAGAGGTATCGTAAACGGGATCGACTATGAGGAATTCAATCCGGAGACCGACAAATTGATCGCAAATCCTTACAATGCCGATAATTTCCGCAAGGAGAAGGTGAAAAACAAGCGTGCGCTGCAGGAGGAGCTGGGACTTAAGGTCGATGATAAAAAGATGATGATCGGCGTGGTATCGAGACTTACCGATCAAAAGGGCTTCGATCTGATTGCCTATGTCATGGACGAATTGTGCCAGGATGATATACAGCTGGTGGTATTGGGAACCGGCGAAGAGCGGTATGAGAATATGTTCCGTCATTTCGACTGGAAGTATAACGACAAGGTGTCGGCGAACATCTATTATTCCGATGCGCTGTCCCATAAGATATATGCTTCCTGCGATGCTTTCCTGATGCCGTCTCTGTTTGAACCCTGCGGCCTGAGCCAGCTGATGGCGCTGCGTTACGGTACGATCCCCATTGTGAGAGAGACAGGAGGGCTGAAGGATACGGTAGAGCCTTACAATGAATACGAAAGCAGAGGCACGGGTTTCAGCTTTACCAATTATAATGCCCACGAGATGCTGAATGCGGTCCGCTATGCGCAGCGTATATATTACGACAAGAAGCGCGAGTGGAACAAGATGGTCGACAGGGCGATGGCGGCAGATTTTTCATGGCATGTATCTGCGGCAAAATATCAGGAAATGTATGATTGGCTGATAGGTTGAAATGATGGCAAACAACAATGGCAGGAAAAACAGCTTCATAGTGCAGGCGGGGATTCTGGCAACGGCCGGAATCATCAGCAGATTGATAGGGCTTCTGTACAGAGGCCCTCTGCATGCTGTCATCGGAGATCTGGGGCTGGGCTATTATCAGTCCGCCCATAATTACTATACGATTATTTTGTTGATTTCCTCATACAGTATTCCGTCGGCCATATCCAAGGTGATTGCCCAGAAGCTTGCGGTGCGGGAGTACCGCAGCGCGCACAGGATTTTCAAATGTGCGCTGGGATATGTCCTTGTGGTGGGCGGAGCTGCCAGTCTGCTGATGTTCTTCGGGGCAGGGTTTCTTTGCGGGAAAGGGATTCTCTCTTCTCAGGAGATGTCCGTGCTGCGGGCGTTTGCACCGACGATTTTTATCTATGGGATTCTGGGGGTTCTAAGGGGGTACTTCCAGGCCCACGGCAGTATGGTGCAGACCTCCGTATCCCAGATTTTGGAGCAGATTGTCAATGCGGTTGTCAGTGTAGGGGCGGCCTGGCTGCTGATCCAGGGAGTCATGGGCACCATGGAAATCCCTGCAGATGAAGCGGGCCAGGTGGAGAGAGCCGTAAACGGAGCCATGGGAAGTGCGATGGGCGCCGGCGCCGGTGTCCTGGCGGCGCTTCTGTTTATGGCGGCAGTATACGGCTTGAACCGAAATACCATAAACCGGCGGATCCGCAATGACAGGCATGTGGGAACGGATTCCTACAAGTCGATCATGCGGTTGATCGTCATGATTGTGACGCCGTTTATCCTGAGTACGGCCATCTATAATTTGAGCGGTACCATCAACAATACAGTGTATACGCAGATGTATCCGTCCTGGAAGGAAATGGACGAGGTGGCGGTCTTTAAACGGTGGGGAGCATTATCCGGGCAGGCGCTGACCCTGTCCAATATTCCGATTGCATTTGCAACGGCCATGGCTTCGGCGATTATTCCCTCCGTTGCACAGCTGGCCGCCTCCTATGACTGGCATGGGGCCAGAGAGAGAATTGCGCTTGCCGTAAAGACCATAATGCTGATTTCCATTCCCTGCGCGGTGGGATTGTTTGCGCTGGCCCGTCCGATTACGGGGCTGCTGTTTACCAATACCAAAGAGACGGAGGATTTGGTCACCAGTTTATTGATGGCATTGTCCCTGTCGGTGGTGTTTTATGCATTGTCCACCTTAAACAGTTCCATTCTGCAGGGGCTTGGAAAGGTGAATGTGCCCATCATCAATGCGGCAATTGCGCTGGCCATACAGACATTGACAGCGATATTGCTCCTGCGTTTTACGGAGTTGGATTTGTACAGTATTGCGATTGCAAACACCTTGTACTCGGGGATTATGTGTATCCTGAACCAGTGGGCAGTACGCAGAGCGGTAGAGTACAGACAGGAATTGATGAAAAGCTTCCTGATTCCGGCCGTTGCGGCAGGATGTATGGGAGGAGTGGCATGGGCGGCATACGAAGGGCTTCTGATGCTGACTTCTTCTCCGAAGATATCCGTGGTGATTGCCATCGTTCTGGCAGTGGCGGTATACTTTGTTATGCTGCTCCTCCTGAGAGGTATTTCGGAGGAGGAGCTTAGGGGATTTCCGAAGGGATATCTTCTGGTAAGGCTGGCAAAAAGGTGCCGGCTGATGAAATAGGAAGATTTATCCCCGGCAAGTTTACTCCGCAAGCCTTATGCCGGATATATTGCTGTCGATGGCCATGGAATAATTGGTATAGTAGACTACAAACCCGGGTTTTGCACCGCCGGGTTTTTTAATATGCTTTTTCTGGATATAGTCGATTTCCACCTTTTCCTGATCCCGGCCCTTGGAGTAATAGGCAGCCAGCCGGGCAGCCTCTTCAAAGGTTCTGTCAGGGAGTTCTTCCGCGTTACCCAGTTTTACGATGACATGGGAGCCGGGCATCTGCTTGGCGTGGAACCACCAGTCATTGCCGGAGGCGAACTTGAAGGTCAGCTCGTCGTTCTGGTAGTTATTTTTTCCCACATAAATGTGAAAACCGTCGCTGCTGATATAATGATAAGGCCTGCTGGTGATTTTCTGTTTTTTCGTGCTGCCTTTTCGCCGGATGTAGCCGCTTTCCGTCAACTCTTCCTTAATCTGTGCCAGGTCCTCTTCATAAAGCGCAATATCCAGGGCGGCGGAAATCGATTCCAGATGGTCGATTTCTGTCTTCACCTCTATGGTTAACTGGGAAAGAGCCTCGTAGGTACGCTTCAGCTTTCCGTATTTGTCAAAGTATTTCTTTGCGTTTTCTGTGGCGGTCAACGTGGGATCCAGAGGGATTGTTATCATTTCGCCGGTATAGTAATTCAGGGCTTCCAGAGACTTTGCGCCGGGCTGGGCGCCATAACCGTAGGTGTTGAGCAATTCTCCATAGATCCGGCAGGTTTCCCGCTTTTCCGTATCCTTTATCTGGCGGAGCTGGAGGTCATATTTTTTGATATTCCGCTCCAGGGCCGTCTGGACGATACGCCGCAGATCCGCAGATTTCTGGCGGATATGGGTGAGAGTATTTTTTTCCGCGTAGAAATGTTCCAAAAGCGCCGACATGGATTCATAGCAGACCGTCCGGTCACCCCGACAGGTCTCTTTGGACGCCGCAGGCTGTTCTTCAGCTGATTTTCCGCAGCCATACATGGTCAGAGGAAGAGCACAGAATTCTACCGGGCTGCCGTTTGTATAGGCAATGTTGGGCACAAAACGTTCCTCCCGGATGGCCCGGGCCATATCGGAAAAGACGTCGAAGAGCTTCTCATAGTCAGGCTCTGTCAATGCGGCCGCGGGCAGTTCTCCGTCCAGGCCGGCCCGGTAACACAGTTCCTGGGCCAGAATCGGGGAAATACCGGTAAAACTGCCGTAGACGGCTTTGAACAGGGGCTGGGGCTTAGCGGCGACGGCTCTACGGAAATCGTCATAATCTGTCCGGAGCGCATCCAGTTTATTCTGGGTCTCTGCAACAAAATAGGGTCTGCCGGGCAGCACCTCCCGCAGAGAACTGACAGCGGCAGTCACATGCTTGATACTGTCGAGAATCATGCCCTGATCGTCGCAGAAGATAATGTTGCTGTGTTTTCCCATAATTTCTACTACCAAAATCTTGCGGCGCAGATCACCCAGTTCGTCCAGATGCTCTATCTCGATGCGTATGATGCGCTCCAGGCCCGGCTGGGAGATATCGGTAATCCTGCCGTTCTGCAGATGCTTGCGAAGAAGCATGCAGAAATTGGGGGCTGTCATGGGGCTGGGCTTATTGGTACCGGTGAGATAGAGTAGCGGAAGGGAAGCCTGGGCAGAAATCAGAAGTCTGGCCTGGCCTTTTGGCTGGCGGACGGTCAGAAGAAGCTCATCCGCTTCCGGCTGTGCGATCTTGTACAGTCTTCCGCCCATCAGTTCTTTTTTCAATTCGGATACCACGTTTGCTATGGTTACACCGTCAAATGCCATCTTTATTCCTCTCTGCCCGCCTCCAGCGGGCATTATTTCAATATCTGGAAGTTTTACTTCCAAACTTATACCTCTGTGCACACTCTGACGCACACATTATTACGTTAAGGGGATAATGAAATCAGATCTCCGTCCTGACCCCCTTGCTTTTCAGAAAGGCTACGATCTCACTGGCATTATCCGTGCGGAAGTCATCAAAGGTAATCAGCTTTTTCCCGTCGATGGTGTAGAGAATATAGGATCGGCCGCCCATGGAGAGCTTCTGGAGATCTTTGTAGGAGAGATTTCTGGTGGCGCCCAGCAGCGATGTGTATACCAGACCGTCTTCATTGAGGCTGAGCTGACTGTGGCGCATTCGGAGCAAAAGTATGATGCATACCAGTACGACGATGCCATAGATGACCAGCATTACAATCACAGAAGGCATGAGGACCTCATCATAGGATAAAAGCATAATTGATGTGATAAACCTGATCGCGGCAAGCACCAGAACAAGGGTGACAAGGGTGGTTGCGGTACTGCGTTTTTTCAGTTTAAAACGGTTCATGGTTATTTTTACTCCTTTGTAAAATATATATGGAAACATATCATACAGATTATTCCATAATTCCATGCGCACCAGCGCATATGGAATCAAAAGTTGACTCAATGTCCTTCTGAGTCAACATTATAC